>WNGA01006389.1_pt1 | contig 16809 bp, 20 predicted proteins | sample 5400061 | NCBI WGS metagenome assembly WNGA01 (sample SAMN13153366, study PRJNA577476) | soil metagenome | isolation source: 100 cm soil or saprolite under grassland replicate 2 | place: USA:California | collected 2016-06-15 | reverse complement strand
CGAGATCCTGCATCGCGTTCCGCATCGCGGCCAGGTCGACGATTGCCGGCACACCGGTGAAGTCCTGGTGCAGGACGCGCGCCGGCCGGAAGGAGATGTCCTGGGACGGCTCGGCCTGCGGCTGCCAGCCGGAGATCGCCTCGGCGTCGGCCTGCTCACCGTGCCTGAGTACGTTCTCGAGCAGGATCCGCAGCGTGTACGGAAGCCGCTCGGAGCCGTCCGGTAGGCGGAAGACCTCATAGGTCTGCCCGGCGACGTCGAGAGTGGTGGCGGCCATCCCCCGATTCTACGGGAGGTCGCAGGTTCCGATTTGACGGGCATCCGCCCATCTCCGTAAAGTCCACCGATCAACTGGACAAATGAGGAGATTTGATGAGACGAATTAGCCTGCTTGTGCTTCTGTGCCTCGCACTCCCCGCTGTCGCCTCGGGCGCCGCCCGCGACGCGAAGCTCTCGCTCGTGGCCTATTCGACGCCGCGCGAGGCGTACGGGAAGCTGATCCCCGCCTTCCAGAAGACGGCTGCCAGCAAGGACGTCTCCTTCACCCAGTCGTACGGCGCCTCGGGCGAGCAGAGTCGCGCGGTCGCCGCCGGGCTCGACGCGGACATCGTCGCCTTTTCGCTCGAGCCGGACATCACCTCGCTCGTCCAGAAGGGCCTCGTCCCGAAGAGCTGGAACAAGAACAAGTACAGGGGGATGGTCACCCGCTCGGTCGTCGTCTTCGTCCTCCGCGACGGCAACCCGAAGCACATCCGGGGCTGGAACGACCTGATCAAGCCCGGCGTCCAGGTCGTCACGCCGAACCCGTTCACCTCCGGTGGCGCCCGCTGGAACGTGATGGCCGCCTATGGGGCGCAACTCCGCGCCGGGAAGACGCCGAAGCAGGCGGTCACGTACCTGCAGAAGCTGTTCAAGCACGTCGTCGCGCAGCCGTCGAGCGCGCGCGAGGCGCTGCAGACGTTCCTCGCCGGTCGCGGCGACGCCATGCTCGCGTACGAAAACGAGGCGGTCTTCGCGCAGAAGAAGGGCCAGCCGGTGCAGTTCGTGATCCCGAAGGCGACGATCTTGATCGAGAACCCGATCGCCGTCACCTCCAGGTCATCGCACAAGGCGGAGGCGTCGGCTTTCGTCAACTTCCTGCACTCGCCGGCCGCGCAGAAGATCTTCGCGGACAACGGCTACCGTCCGCTCCTGCCGGCGGCGGCAAAGGGCTTCTCGTTCCCTACCCGGCCGCAACTGTTCACGATCAAGTACGTCGGCGGCTGGCCGAAGGTCGAGAAGAAGTTCTTCGACCCGAAGACGGGCGTGATGGCCAAGATCGAGGGGTCGCTTGGCGGCTAGAGCCGAGTCGCTTCGCCTTCCCGCGGCCCGGCTCCGGCCGGGCGCCGGCCTGTCTGTCGGCCTGACGACCGCCTATCTCAGCGTGATCGTGCTGCTGCCGCTGGCGGCGCTCGCCTGGGAGTCGCACGGCGGGGACTTCTGGCAGGCCGTGACGAACAAGCAGTCGGTCGCGGCACTGAAGCTGACGCTCGTCGTATCGCTGATCGTCGCCCTCGTCAACGCTGTCGCCGGGACGGCGATCGCGTGGACGCTCGTCCGCGACCGCTTCGTCGGCCAGGGCGTCGTCAACGCGCTGATCGACCTGCCGTTCGCGTTGCCGACGATCGTCGCAGGGCTCACGCTCCTGGCGCTCTACGGGCCCCGCTCTCCGGTGGGCGTCGACGTCGCCTTCAAGCGCACCGGGATCCTGCTCGCGCTCCTGTTCGTGACGCTGCCGTTCGTGGTGCGCACGGTCCAGCCGGTGTTGCTGGAGCTCGATCGCGAGATGGAGGAAGCGGCGGCGTCGCTCGGCGCCGGTCCGCTTGCGACCTTCCGCCGGATCGTGCTGCCGAGCATCCTGCCGGCCGTCCTCTCCGGCGTCGCGCTCGCGTTCGCGCGCGCGATCGGCGAGTTCGGCGCCGTCGTGCTGATCTCCGGGAACCTGCCCTTCAAGACGGAGGTCGCCTCCGTGTACGTCTTCGGGCGCATCGAGAGCGGCGACCAGCAGGGCGCGGCGGCCGCGTCGATCGTGATCCTTGCGATCTCCTTCGGCGTGCTCCTCCTGATCGGCGGGCTTCGCCGCAGGGCCACTCGCTATGACCGCTAGGTACCTGCTGCGTTTCGGCGCGCTCGGCTACCTCGCCGTTCTGCTCGCCGTGCCGGTCGGGCTCGTCTTCTGGCGGACGTTCGAGCACGGCTTCGGCCCCGCCTGGGACTCGGTGACGACGCCGGAGGCAGTGCACGCCTTGAAGCTCACGCTCGAGATCGCGGCGATCGCGGTGCCGGCGAACACGATCTTCGGCGTCGTCGCGGCGATCGCAATCGTGCGCCACAGGTTTGCCGGCGCCGGCCTCGTGAACGCCCTGGTCGACCTGCCGCTCGCGCTCTCGCCGGTCGTGGTCGGCCTCTCGCTCCTGCTCCTCTACGGGACCGGCGGCTGGCTCTCGGGCCACCACGTGCTCTTCGCGCTCCCGGGAATGGCTCTGGCGACGATCTTCGTGTCGCTCCCCTTCGTCGTGCGCGAAGTCGTCCCGGTGCTGCGCGAGATCGGGACGGAGCAGGAGCAGGCGGCAGCGACCCTCGGCGCCTCGCGGCTGCAGACGTTCCGTCGCGTGACCTGGCCGGCGATCCGCTGGGCGACGGGGTACGGCGTCGTCCTCACGACCGCCCGGGCGCTCGGCGAGTTCGGCGCGGTCAGCGTCGTCTCGGGACGGGTCGTGGGCAAGACCGACACGCTCACGCTCCAGGTCCAGGAGCGCTACGAGTCCTTCGACACCACCGGCGCGTACGCGGCGGCCGTCGTCCTCTGTCTGATCGCGCTCGTCACGCTGCTCCTGATGAACCGGCTCGAGCCGAAAGAGGAGACCCGGTGATCGAGGCTCGCTACATCACGAAGCGCTTCGGGGACTTCGTTGCGCTCGACGAGGTCTCGGTCGACGTCACGACCGGCTCGCTGACCGCGCTGCTCGGGCCGAGCGGCAGCGGCAAGTCGACGCTGCTCCGCGTGATCGCAGGGCTCGAGCGGCCCGACGGCGGGTCGGTGTGGCTGGACGGCGACGAGGTCACGAGCCGGCCGCCCCAGTCGCGCGGCGTCGGGTTCGTCTTCCAGCATTACGCGGCCTTCAAGCACATGACTGTCTGGGACAACATCGCCTTCGGCCTGACGATCCGGCGCCGCCCGCGCGGGGAGATCCGCGCACGCGTCGCCGAGCTACTCGACCTCGTGCAGCTGACCGGTCTGGCGAGGCGCTATCCGGCGCAGCTCTCCGGCGGCCAGCGGCAGCGGATGGGTCTCGCCCGCGCGCTCGCCGTCGACCCGAAGGTGCTCCTCCTCGACGAGCCGTTCGGCGCCCTCGACGCGCGCGTCCGCAAGGAGCTGCGCGAGTGGCTGCGGCGGCTGCACGACGAGACGGGTACGACGACGGTGGTCGTCACGCACGACCAGGAGGAGGCGATGGAGGTCGCCGACCGTGTCGTCGTCCTCAACGGCGGCCGGGTCGAGCAGGCCGCGCCGCCGCGGGAGCTGTACGACGCGCCGGCGAACGAGTTCGTCATGTCCTTCGTCGGCCCGGTCAACCGGCTCGGGGATGCGTTCATCCGGCCGCACGACGTCGAGCTGCTGCTCGAGCCGAACGGCTCGACTCAGGAGGCGATGGTGGAACGGCTCGTCCATCTCGGCTTCGAGGTGCGGGTGGAGCTCGTGCGCGACGACGGCGAGCGGCTCTCGGCCCAGCTCACGCGCGAGCAGGCGGAGGCGCTGGAGCTCGAGCGCGGGCAGATCGTCTACGTCCGGCCGACGCGCCAAACCGTTTTCGCGGGCTAGTGCGGCTGCCAGGCGTCCGGGTCGGAGGCGAGCAGGTCGATCTCTGCCGGCAACTCGCCCTGAGCGACGTCCGCGAGCGTCACGTGCTCGAGCACGGCGCGTAGGTTCGCCCGGACGGCGATCCAGACCTCCCGCAGCCGTTCGGCCGACCCGGCGTACTCGACCGACTCCGGCCCGAGGCCGCGGACGTTCGCGATCGGCCCCTCGACGGCGCGGACGACGTCCGCGACCGTGATCTCCTCCGCCGGCCGCGCGAGCCAATAGCCGCCCTCCGCACCGCGCTGCGAACGGACGATGCCCGCGTGCCTCAGGTCGCCGAGGATGTTCTCGAGGAACTTGAGCGGAATCTCCTGCGCCTGCGCGATCCGCTCGCCCTTGACGGGTCCGTCCCCCGCCGCCGCGAGCTCGATCGTCGCCCGTAGAGCGTAGTCCGCCTTCGCCGAGACGCGCACGTCCGCATTCTGGCCGACAGGCGACCGCGGCTGGCCAGTGCGAGCCGCGGTCGCGACGTCAGGATCGGTTAGCCGATTACGGCGACGTAGAACGCGTGGTCGGCAGGCGTGCCGGAGTTGCTCCGCGTCTCGACGAAGACGGTGCTGGTGTTGTCAGAAGCGGGGCACGTCCTTCCCTCCGTGCCGCCGGCGCACGGGCCGGCCGACGTCTCGCCTCGCTGGTCAGAGGCATCGGCGGCATATCCGCCCGAGGTGAGGATCGGCTTGCCGGTGACGACGCTGCCGAAGCTGAGGATGTAGGTGCCGGCGCCCGGCTTCGCCGCCAGCGTGATCCCGCCCGACTGCGCGGCGATGCCGCCGTCCGCACGGACGAGCGCCCACTTGATGGATGCGCTTCCGGACGCTCCGGCAGGCCCGGCCGGTCCGGCAGGGCCGGCGGGTCCCGCAGGCCCGGCAGGTCCGGCGGGGCCACGCGGAACCTGGCCACGCTTGAAGTCGCGGGCGAGCAGACTGAAGTCCTTCACCTGGACCGTCGTGACGCTGTTCCGCGGCAGCGCCTGAATCGCCGCGTAGCTGCTGCCGCCCAGCGCGATCAGCAGCGCGAGGCACGCCACGACCATGGCGGGCGTAGGCCTGAACCTCCTGAGCAGATGCATGTCGTTCCCCCTTGAGCGTTGATGGCGATACGGGGCTACAAGGTACGGAGGTGCCCTTTAGGAGCGTGTTAAGGCGCACAGGCGCGCCGAAAAAGCTCGCTCTTTGCGAATTTCAGGAAACCCTCCTGGTCCGGCCCGACCTGATGGACGTACACGTGCGTGTAGCCGGCCTGCTCGTACTCCCGCAGCTCCTCGACGTATTCGTCGACATCAGGCCCTAGCGTCAGGGTCTCCTCCAAGTCGTCGGCCTCGCGATCCTCGACCAGCTGCTCGAAGTCCTTCGGCAGAGGGAGCTCCTGGGAGGCGGAGCCTTCGACGAGCGCGTTCGGCCAGGCCTCGAACGCGGTCTGCTTCGCCTCCTCCTTCGACTCGGCCCAGCAGACCGTCACCTGCCCGTACCTCGGCTTGCCCTGGCCGCCGGCGTTCTCGAACGTCTCGATGATCTCGGGCGCCGGCGCAACGTTCACGAGCGCGTCGCCGATCTTGCCCGCGAGCTCGGCCGCGTTCGGCTGCATCGCCGCGACGGCAACCTCGACCGGCTCGTCGGGAAGATCGAAGATGCGCAGGTTCTCGACCGTGTAGTGCTTGCCGCGGTGCGTCTGGTGGTCGCCCTGCCGGAGCAGCCGCATCACCTCCACGGCCTCCTCCAGCATCTCCAGTCGCTGGTCCGGCGCCGGCCACTTGGCGCCGAGGACGTGCTCGTTCAGGTTCTCGCCCGTGCCGACGCCGAGGAAGAAGCGGCCCGGCATCAGGCACGCGGTCGTGGCAGCGGCGTGCGCGACGATCGCGGGGTGGATCCGGATCAGCGGGCAGGTCACGCCGGTGCCGATCCGGAACTCGCTCGTCGCCTGCGCGATCCCTCCGAGCACGCTCCAGACGAAGGCGCTGTGGCCCTGCGCGTCGATCCACGGGTGGATGTGGTCCGAGATCAGCCCGAAGCTGAAGCCCGCCTCCTCGGCCAGTTGCGCGTTGCGGACGAGCTCCGCAGGCGAGTGCTCCTCCGAGGAAAGGGCGTAGCCGAGCTCCATGGACGCTGCGTACCAGCGCGGACCGCAGCTAAAACGGCGCTACCGCGTAACGGCGACGATCGAGGCCGCGGCGACTCCGCGCTTACGCGGGACGAACGTGACGTAGGCGGTGCGCTCGGACAGTGCGGTCGTCCAGAGCGTGCCCGCCGCTCGCTTCGGTCGCGGCGTGCGGGTGCGACGGCTGTGGCCCGGCTCGTAGCCGCGATCCCGCGTCGATGGCGCGCCGAGACGGTAGAGGACACGGTCGCGGCCGCCCGTCAGTTGCCCGATCTCCAGCAGCTGCGCCGTGCTCGTCTGGCGAACGTAGAGCAGCTCACCGGCCAGCAGGGACGGGTTCGTCAGCTGCGCACGCTCACTGCTTCGGACGATCCGCGACGTTCCCGCGGCGAGGTCGATCGCGAGGATCCGGCTCACGGCTCGCGTCGCGACGTGGACCACGACGACGTCGGCGTCGATCATCGGGCGGCCGAGTTGCGCCGGGGGCTTGGTCGCGGCGACGACTTGTGCCTGGTCGAGCGCTGCAAGCGGCCGGGCGACGAGCGAATCGCCGCCGTCGGGCGCACGCTCGCGCGTGACGAGCCAGCGGTCGGAGACGCAGAGCGCGTCGACGCCGGGAACGGTGAGATCGGCGACAGGGGCGAGGTCCGTCGCCGTCGCCACGTGCACCTGCGCTCCCGTGCGCCAGGCGACGAGCGCGCCGCCGAGCGCAGGGCGGCCGGGCAGCGCTGTCGGCTTCGCCCCGGCGCGGACGAGGACGCCGCCAGACGACGTCGCCCAGGCGAGGAGATCGCCGCTCGTGGTCGGATCCGTGCCCGCTCCGAGGTTGGTCGCCCCGCGCGCCTCGGCGGCGAAGAGAGCGGCAGCGGCCAGCACGAGCGCCGCAGCGTCGACGATGCGCGCACCGAGCAGAAGCCGTGGACGCTCTGCCATCGTCCTCAGTGCCGCGACACCGATCGGCCGGTGCAGAACCGGCGCGACTGCGGCGACCGGCAGCGCGCGTCCCACGCCGAACGCGAGACCGACCGCGATGCCGGTGCTCGCACGGCCGGCGCCGAAGGTCAGCGCGGCGACGGCCCAGAACGCGAACGTGAGGACGAAGGTTGTGAACCCCAGTCCCAGCAGGATCCCGTACAGCGCCGCCGCGAGCGGCAGTGGCAACGTTCGACGCCACCGTTCCGGCACCTGGCGCCTGACCTGAGGCGCGATCCGGGCGTTTCGCGCTTCGGCGACCGCGCCGGCGACGGCGAGCGTCAGGGCGACCGTTGTGGCGAGCCGGCTCGGCACGAGCGATCCGGCCGCTCCGAGAACGGCAAAGGTCACGACCCCTCCGGCGCAGGCGCCGAGCGTGAAGGCCGCGCAGGTCGCGAGGACGCGCCGTTGCGGTCCGCCGATCGTCTCGATCATCGAGAAGCCGCACGGCGACCAGGTGCCGGTGATTCCGGCGGCGAAGGCCGCCACTCCGAGCGCGGCGGCTAGCACGGGATCTTGGTGTCGTAGTACATGACGCAGAAGACGCGTCGGCCCGCGTAGCAATATCCCGGCAGAGCCGCGTCGCCGTTGATCCTCCGCCGGCTGTGCGTGCAGCAGTCGATCAGCTTCCGGACCCGCCCGCCGCAGCAGCGGTACCAGCTTCCGTCCACCCAGGTTCGCATCCCGAACTCGGCGGCGACGGCGTCGACGCAGAGTCGCGTGCGCGGTGCCGGCGGGAGCGCCCGCCCGTCCGGATCGAGGAGCGGCTGCCCTGAAGCGTCGATCGGCTGACCGGCCGCGTTCACGGGCCGGCCGAGGTTGTCAACGGGTTGCCCGTCGGCCGCCCGAACGGGAAACCCGCGCGCGTCGACGCGCGGCAGCCCCGTCGGGTGTGGACACGAGTCGGTCGTGTAGACGTGGCCGCAGAAATGGAACGCGTCGGCGTCTCCCGGCCAGACGAGGCCGGCGACGGCGCTCCCGCCGGCGGCGAGCGCGAGCAGCCGCCACGTCCGGGCGAGGAAGCCGCGCCTCGACGTCGACGCGGCGAGGCTCTCGGCCAGCGGGCCGAGTTCAGGCACCGGCCTCGGCGAGCCGGCGCTCCGCGGTGGCGAGGATGCTCTCCAGCTGCCCATAGCTGTTGAACGTGCCCTTGGCGCGCACTGCGCCGTCGGGATCGAGTGCGACGGCGAAGGGGCTGCCCGGAATCCTCAGCCGACCCCACACCTCCGCATCGCGAACCTCGTCGAAGACCTCGACCGCGACGAGTGGATCGCGCGCGAAGGCGGCGATCGCCGGTTCCAGCGTGCGGCAGAGCCGGCAGCCCTCCGACGAGAAGACGGCCAGGGCGAAGCGGGCGCCTCCGTCCGCCCGGAACCGCTCGATCAGCCCGGGGCTCGAGCCGAGCGGTGGTCCCTCCGCGTGGATCTCGAGCGCCGCATCGGCCCCGAGACGGAGCCGCAGGAGTCCGACCTCGCGGGCGAGGGCGAGGACTGCGGCGGCGAGCAGCAGGATGCAGGCGAATGCGAGCGCGAACCCGAGCGCCAGCCAGCCCTCACGCGTCGGCGCGGCGTCCGGCAGAGAGGGAACGGCTGCGAAGGCCGCCGCCAGCGCGACGTTACGGAGAACGCCGGTCCGGCTGACGCGCGAATGCACGCCGAAGCAGCCGCACGGCGCCCCGGCAAGCCCCCGGGCCAGCGCGACGGCGAGAGCTCCGGCGAAGGCGGCTGAGAGGGCCGCCGCGCCGTACGCCGCTGCGTCCGAGCCGATTGCGACGCCGACGGCGAACGCGAGCTCGAGCGCGACGATCCCCGGCCAGGCGACGGGACGGAGCCGCGCCGCCACGCCGAACGTCCCCAGGGCGTCGCGGCCGGCCCGCGCGTTTCGGAGCTTCAGCGAGGCTGCGACCAGGAGCGCGAGCGCGAGCGCGATCCGGACGGCCACGGCCAAGCCGGGATCATCGCATCAGCGGGTGACGGCGGGCCGGCCCCGCTCGGCCGCGCGGCTTCGCTGCGGGAGCGAGGTGTAGGTCGGGTCCGACGCCGAGGTCTTGCCCGCGTGGTAGACGGCGAAGCGCTTGCACCACGAGCCGGCCAGGAGGAGGCCGCCCGCCGCAACCGCTCCGATCCGGCGCCGCCCCGCGACCGCCATCATGGCCGTCCCGGCAACCGTGCAGGCGTCGGCCAGCCTCGTGTACCGGCCGCCTTCGCCCTTGTGGTACGGCTCCGCGATGAGCTCGCCCATCCTCTTCTCCATCACCTTCGACGCGGCGAGCTCGAGAAAGCCGCCGAAGACCGCCAGTCGCCGAGCCGGCCCCGCGAGCGGCGCCGGCGTGAGCGCGGCCGCAGCACCACCCGCCGACGCGCACGCGCTGCCGACGAAGACGGCCGGCAGCTCGCGCCGCCCCTCGTGCCAGGCCGGCACGACCGAGTCGGAGACGAGCGCGCCCGTATACGACGCCATCGCGGGCCCGAAGATGCCCGCCACCGACTGCGCCGCCAGCTTCAGCCGGGGGAGCCGCCCGAACAGCTCGAGCGCCGCCGCCAGGCCGGTCGAGGAGCCCTCGGCCGAGAGGATCCACGTCCCCACGCTCATCGGCGACGTGACCTTGAAGACACGCAGCATGGTGAGGAAGCGCCCCGGGCGCCCGAGATCCTTGATCAGGAAGTACGGGCTGGCGGCATCGCCCGTCGCGGCGACGAGCAACGCGCGTCGCGCGAGCACCTCGTTGCCCTCGAGGCGCGCGACCAGCGACAGCGTCGCGGACGCGCCCGCCAGGCCGCCGACGAAGAAGTAGGTCGGGATCTCCGTCTTCCAGACCGGCTCCTTGATGATCGGCCGGCCATAGTAGGTCAGCGGCGCCTCCGTCATTCCGCGCCTCCGGCGAAGGCCAGTGCGACGCCGGCGACGAGCAGCCCGGCCGCAGCGGCAGCCGCGCCCCAGATCGTCCCCAGGTTCTTCGTCGGCACGACCGGATCCGGCGGCAGCCCGTAGACCTCCGGCTCGTCCAGCAACAGGAAGAAGGCGCCCATCCCCCCGACCCCGTCCTCCTCGTTCGCGCCGTAGAGCCGCGCGTCCTCGACGCCGGCTTCCTTCAGGTCGTCGAGGCGCTCGCCCGCCCGCTCCAGCAGCTCGTCGAGCGGCCCGAACTGGATCGACTTCGTCGGACACGCCTTCGCGCAGGCGGGCTCGAGCCCGTCCTCGAGCCGGTCGTAGCAGAGCGTGCACTTGTGCATGCCGCCGTCGCCGCCGAGCTCGCGCTTCGAGATCACGCCGAAGGGACAGGCGGTGACGCAGTAGCCGCAGCCGTTGCAGACGTCGTCCTGGATCACGACCGTTCCGAACTCGGTGCGGGTGATGGCGCCGGTCGGGCAGACGTCGAGGCAGCCCGCGTGCGTGCAGTGCTTGCACACGTCGCTGGACATCAGCCAGCGCAGGCCGGTGTCGACCTGCTGTTCCACGAAGGCGACGTGGCGCCAGGTGTTCGCGCTCAGCTCGCCGGTGTTGTCGTACGAGTTGCCCGTGAAGACGAGGCCGTCCTCCGGGACGAGGTTCCACTCCTTGCAGGCGACCTCGCAGGCCTTGCACCCGATGCAGACGCTCGTGTCGGTGAAGAAGCCCATCCGCGGCTGGATCTGCAGCCCGTACGTCGTCTGGCCGTCACCGTGACGCATCGCCGGACTCCTCCGTGTAGCCGGGATACGCGGCCACGAGCTCGAGGAGTGCCGGCCCGCGCGGGCGACGGCCGGGCCGGATGTCGCAGGTCGCCGCCTTCACCTCCTGGATGTGGACGTTCGGGTCGAGCGCGATCGGGAAGAGGTCGTTGGCCGCGTCGCCGGTCGTCCGGCCCTTCGTGCCCCAGTGGTACGGGAGCCCGACGTGGTGCAGCGTTCGTCCCTGCACCTCCAACGGCGCCATCCGCTCGGTCACCAGGACGCGCGCCTCGATTGCGGTCCGGGCGGTCACGATCGTCGCCCAGCCGCCGTGCTCGAGCCCGCGCTCCGCCGCCAGCTCCGGCGAGACCTCGCAGAAGAACTCCGGCTGGAGCTCGGAGAGGTAGTCGATCGTTCGCGACATCGCGCCGGCGGTGTGGTGCTCCGTCAGCCGGTAGGTGGAGACGACGTAGGGGTAGCGGTCGTCGCCGGGCGGGTTGTAGCGGTTGAGCTCGTGCGCGTGCAGCTGCCGGGTCGGGTTCGCCCGCTGGCCGTAGAGCGGGTTGTCGAACGGCGACTCGTGCGGCTCGTAGTGCGTCGGCAACGGCCCGTCCATCAGCCCCGCGGCCGCGAACAGCCAGCCCCGGCCGTCCGCCTGGAGCACGAACGGGTGGTCGCCGGCGATCGCGTCCTCCGCCTCGGCCTCGTCGGGCGGTTGGTAGTCGGGCGGCTTGTCGGGGACGAAGTCCGGGTCGTCGAGGCCCGTCCACTTCTTCTGCTCCGCGTCCCACCAGACGTACTGCTTCCGCTCCGACCAGGGCTTGCCGTCGGGATCGGCGGAGGCGCGGTTGTAGAGGATCCGGCGGTTCGCGGGCCAGGCCCAGCCCCAGTCGGGCGCCACCCAGTTCTGCTCGGTGTGCGGCCGCTTGTTCGCGGCCTGGTTCTGCTCGTTCTTGAAGCAGCCGCAGTAGATCCAGCAGCCACAGGCAGTGGAGCCGTCGTCCTTCAGCTCCAGGTAGGTGGCGAGCGCCTTCCCGTCCGGGCCGATGCCGTTGATCTCGCGCAGGACCTGGGCAACGCTCGGCTCCTCGTCGGCGCCGCTCGTCGCGTAGGCCCAGGTCAAGTCGAGTAGCGGCCGGTCGCGCGGATCCGTCGAGTCCTTCAGCTTCTCGCGCAGCTTCTTGCCGAGGTGGTAGACGAAGCCGAGGTCGGAGCGGGCGTCACCCGGCGGGTCGAGCGCCTTGAAGTGCCACTGGAGCAGACGCTGCGTGTTCGTGAAGGAGCCGTCCTTCTCGACGTGCGTCGCCGCCGGCAGAAGGAAGACCTCGGTGCCGATCTCCTCGGTCTTCAGCTCCCCGGTCTCGAGCTCCGGACCGTCCTGCCAGAAGGAGGCGCTCTCGATCTCGTAGAAGTCGCGGACGACGAGCCAGTCGAGGCTCGCCAACGCCAGCCGCTGGAGCTTGGAGTTGGCGGAGCCGACGGCCGGGTTCTCGCCGAGCAGGACGAAGCCGCGGACCTTCCGCTCGAGCATGTCGAGCGCCGTCTGGTACGTGCCGTGGTCGCCGTCGATCCGCGGCAGGTAATCGTAGGCGAAGTCGCTCTCGCGCGTCGCCGCCTCGCCCCAGAACGCCTTCAGCTGGCTGACGAAGTACGTGGGGAAGCGGCCCCACCAGCCCGTCGTCCCTCTGTGGGTCTCGAGGTACGCGTCGAGCGACGTGTCCTTCTCGGCGTGCGGCATCGGGAGGTAGCCGGGCAGGACGTTGTAGAGCGTCGCCATGTCGGTCGACCCCTGGATCGACGCGTGCCCGCGCAGGGCCATGATCCCGCCGCCGGGGCGCCCGATGTTCCCGAGTAGGAGCTGGATGATCGCCGCGGTGCGGATGTACTGGACGCCGACCGTGTGCTGCGTCCAGCCCACCGAGTAGACGATCGAGGACGTCCGGTCGCGGCCGGAGTTCTCGCACAGTGCTTCGGCGACCTCGAGGAACTGCTCCTCGGTGCAGCCGCAGACCCGGGCGACGAGCTCCGGCGTGTAGCGCGAGAAGTGCCGCTTGAGGATCTGGAAGACGCAGCGCTCGTGCTGGAGCGTCTCGTCCTCCTCCGGCGGCTCGCCGTGCGCGAGGTGCCCGGACTGCGCCCCGTGCCCGGACTGCTCCCCCTTCGTCCCGCCCTTGGCGCGCTCGCCGGCGGTCTCCTGCACCGGCATGCCCGCGTAGTGCCAGCTCGAGGTGTCGTAGACGCGCTTCTCCGGGTCGAAGCCGGAGAAGAGCCCGTCCAGATCCTCGGTGTCCCGGAAGCGCTCGTCGATGATCACCGGCGCGTTCGTGTAGCGCTTGACGTACTCGTCGAACCAGCGCTCGTGCTCGAGGATGTAGTTGACGATTCCGCCGAGGAAGGCGATGTCGGAGCCGGCGCGGATCGGGACGTGCATCGAGGCCATCGCGCTCGTGCGCGTGAACCGGGGGTCGACGTGCATGACCTTCGCGCCCCGGAGCCGCGCCTCCATCACCCACTGGAAGCCGACCGGGTGGGCCTCGGCCATGTTCGAGCCCATGATCAGGATCGAGTCGGAGTTCTGCAGGTCCTGCTGGAAGGTGGTGGCGCCGCCTCGGCCGAACGAGGTCCCCAGACTGGGGACCGTGGCGCTGTGTCATATGCGTGCCTGGTTCTCGACCTGGACGATGCCGAGTCCCATGCACAGCTTCTTGATCAGGTAGTTCTCCTCGTTGTCCAGCGTCGCGCCGCCGAGGAAGGCGATCCCCATCGTCCGGTTGAGCCTGTTGCCGTCGGCGTCCTCGTCCTCCCAGGTCGCGCGGCGGGTCTCGATCACCCGGTCGGCGATCATCTCCATCGCCTCGTCGAGGCCGAGCTCCTCCCACTCGGTCGCGTACGGGCGCCGATACTTGACCTTCTGGAGGCGCCGCGGGTTCGTGACGAGCGCCTTCGATGCGGCGCCCTTCGGACAGAGGCGGCCGCGTGAGATCGGGCTGTCCGGGTCGCCCTCGATCTGGCTGACGCGGCCGTCGCGGACGTAGACGAGCTGGCCGCAGCCGACCGCACAGTACGGGCAGATCGACTGGACTACGCGGTCCGCCTCGGCTGTCCGCGGCTTCAGGCGGCGCGTCCGCTCGGACTGGACCGCCTTGCCGAGCCCCAGCGGATCGCCGTAGGCGAACTGGCGGAGCACCGGCCAGCTGCGTACCAGCCTCCCGACATCCATCGTCCTCCTGTGTACCGGGCGAGGTGTCCGTCAAAACGCCGCGGGGTACTCGCCGCTCGTGCTGATGCGTCGGGTGGCGGCCTGGCTTGTCTGGTTCGGCGGACTCTTCGTCCTCTGGCTCCTGCTGGTCGGAACGGTGCAGGACGTCGAGCGGATCGCCGGGCTTGCGGCTGCCGCGATCGGGGCGACCGCAGCCGCGGTCGTGCGCGCCCAGGGCTTGCTCCGCTATCGCGTCGAGGCGCGCTGGGTATGGCCCGGCGCGCGTCAGCTCCTACGTGTCGTTCCCGACTTCTTCCGCGTGCTCGCGGCCCTCCCGCGGCGGCCGCGCGGAGCCTTCCGGACGGTGCCGTTCCCGGCCGGCGGCGAGCGGGACGTCGACCGTGGGCGGCGCGCCTGGGCGACGCTCGCCGTGTCGCTGGCGCCGAGCCGGCTCGTCGTCGACCTCGACCCGGACAGAGGCGAGGCGCTCGTCCATGACCTGCTCCCGCGCGCCGCGCCGGAGGAGCTGCTCTTGTGAACGTCTGGCTCTGGGGGGCGACCGCCCTGCTCGTCGGGCTCGTACCGTGCGGCTGGATCGCGCTGCGGGAGACACGCGTGGACGCCCTCGTCGCGCTCGAGCTCGCTGGAACCGTCTCGACGCTTGCACTCGTCCTGCTCGCGCAGGGCTTCGACCGCGCCTCGTACTACTCGGTACCGCTCGCGCTCGCGTTCCTCTCGTTCGTCGGTGCGCTCGTGCTCGCGCGTTTCCTTGGTCGGCACCTTTGAGCGTGCACGACCTCGCGATCGACGTGCTCGTGGCGGCCGGTGTCGCCGGCGAGCTGCTCTGCTGCCTCGGCCTCGTCCTGATGCGGAACGTCTTCGACCGCCTGCACTACGCGATGGCGTCGACGACGGTGCCGCCGTTCCTGATCGCGGCTGCTGTCCTCGTCGACGAGGACTGGGCGCAGCCGAGCATCAACGCGCTCCTGATCGCCTTGGTGCCCTTCGTGATCAACCCGGTGCTGGCGAGCGCGACGGCGCGGGCGGCCCGCGCGCGGCGGTTCGGCCAGGTGAAGGCGCGCCCGGAGGAGCGGCCGCGGTGATCCCGCTCCAGCTAGTCGCGATCGCTCTCGTCGGTCTCGGCGGGCTCGCGGTCGTCGCCGCGCGCGATCCGCTCCGGCAGGCGCTCGTCTTCGGGTTGTTCGGGCTCGCGCTGGGCGTCCTCTTCGTGATCTTCCAGGCGCCGGACGTCGCGCTGTCGGAGCTCGTCGCCTCGTCCGTCGCCTTCCCGTTCATCCTCGTCACGGTGCTCGCGAAGCTGCGCGGGCGCGATCGCCCGTGAGCCGCGCCGCGCGCCTCTGGCTCTTCTCCGTCTCGGGCGCGGCGCTCGCCGCTCTGATGGTCTGGGCGCTCACAGGACTCCCGGACTTCGGCGACTTCCAGGGGGAATACGGCCGGATCCTCAACTCCGTCGCCCAGCAGGAGCGCCACGTCTCGAACGTCGTCGCCGCCGTCGTCTTCGACTACCGCGGCTTCGACACGCTGGGCGAGGAGTTCATGCTCTTCGCGGCCGTGATGGGCGTCGCGCTGCTCCTGCGCGAGGCGCGCGACGAGGGCGAGCGGCCGGAGGACGCCGTCCGCAGCGACGCCGTCGGCGCGATCGGCCTGGCGCTCGTCGGCCCGACGATCGTCGTCGGTCTCTACGTCGTCGCGCACGGCTACCTGACGCCCGGCGGAGGGTTTCAGGGAGGTGTCGCCACCGCCGGCGGACTGCTCCTCCTCTACGCCGCCGGCCGCTATTCGTCGTACCGTGCCGCGAGCCCGCGCGCGCTCGTCGACCTCGCGGAAGGAACGGGCGCCGGCGCGTACGCGGCCGTCGGCGTCGCGGCGCTGATCGCGGGGGCTGCGTTCCTGGACAACGTCGTCCGGCTCGGCACCACGGGGACGCTCGCGTCCGGCGGGACGATCCCGATCCTGAATGCGGCGTCGGCCCTCGAGGTGACGGCCGCCCTCGTCCTGATCTTCCACGAGTTCCTCGAGGAGGTGATGGCCTCGAAATGAGCGTCGCTCGCCTTCGGCTCGCTCGTGTCAAACCAGGACGCGTAGCGTTCCCACGAGCCCCCTTCTTCAAGGCACGCCTCAGCCCGCGCGCGGCAGGGGACGCCGCGTGCGCTGAGGAGAAGGAGTGGGGAAACCTCCCGGTTTCCCCTTTGCCCCTTCCCCCGGCTCATAGGCCAGGAGTCGGCCAATGAGCTTCCTCCCGTACGCGCTCGCGGCGTGGCTCTTCTTCGTCGGCCTCTACGGCGTCGTCACCAGCCGCCACCTCGTCCACCTGGTCGTCTGCCTCGGGGTCATGCAGTCGTCGACGTACGTCCTGCTGCTCGCGGTCGGGTATCGCACCGGGAAGAAGGCGCCGATCTTCTCGAGCGCCGTCCCGTCCAAGGTCGGGGCGGTCGATCCGGTCGTTCAGGCGCTGACGCTAACGGACGTCGTCGTCAGCGTCGCCGGGTCGGCCCTGATCCTCGCGCTCGTGATCGAGATCTGGAAGCGCTCCGGCGAGGTCGACCCGGACGCGTTGCGCAAGGAGGAGACGTGAGCACGCTGATCCCCCTGACCGTCGCCGTTCCGCTGCTCGCGGCCGCCGCGCTCGCCGCGCTCGGGCACTTCGTCCGCCCTCGCGTGGCCGACGTCGTCGCCGTCGCGGTCGCGCTGTCGGTCGCGGTGATGTCGGTCCTGCTGATCTTCCGCTCGGCCGACCGGACGATCCACTACTGGTTCGGCGGCTGGCATCCGCGCGGCGGGATCGCGATCGGGATCTCCTTCAGCGTGGAGCCGCTCGGCGCAGCGCTGGCGGCGCTCGCCGCCGTGCTGGCCACCGCCGCCCTCGTGCAGACGCTCCAGTACTTCGAGGACGACGTCCCGCAGCACTTCCACGTCCTGATGCTGGTCTTCCTCGGGTCGATGGTCGGGTTCGCGCTCTCGTCCGATCTCTT
>WNGA01012350.1_pt1 | contig 16817 bp, 21 predicted proteins | sample 5400061 | NCBI WGS metagenome assembly WNGA01 (sample SAMN13153366, study PRJNA577476) | soil metagenome | isolation source: 100 cm soil or saprolite under grassland replicate 2 | place: USA:California | collected 2016-06-15 | reverse complement strand
ATCGGCGCCGAGACGATCCAGATTTTCTCCGGCGCCCCGTACGCCTGGAAGCGAAAGAACTACACGCAGGCTGAGGTTGATACTTACAGAAAGAAGGTCGAGGAGACAGGCGTCGCGCCGGCCTTCATCCACGGGCTCTATCTCGTGAACCTGGCGTCCTCCAATCCAGCGCTGCTCGCCCGCTCCTACGATGCCCTCGTCGCCGAGATGAAGGCGGCGGACCTGATAGAGGCCAAGGGCGTCATTTTTCACATCGGCAGCCATCTAGGCGCCGGCTACGACAGCATCTTCCAGCAGGTGATCGAGTACGCGCAGAAGATTCTCGAGGATACTGCCGGCGCCTGGCTGATCCTGGAGAACGCTGCCGGCATGGGCGGCGCCGTCGGCTCGAAGTTCGCGGAGCTTGGCACGATCATCCGCGAGTCCGGCAGCGACCGAGTGAAGGTCTGCCTAGACACGCAGCACGCCTTCGCCGCCGGCCACGACGTGAAGACGCGCGCCGGCCTCGACAAGATGCTCGAGGAGTTCGAGCGCGACATCGGCCTCGAGCGCATGGTCGCCGTCCACGCCAACGACTCGAAGATTCCGCTGGGCGGCGGCGTGGACCGCCACGCCAACATCGGCGAGGGCCACATCGGCCGCGAGGGCTTCGAGAACATCCTGTCGCATCCCGCCTTCGCGGACATCCCGTTCCTGCTCGAGGTGCCGGGAATTGAGGATCACGGGCCGGACAAAGAGAACGTGGAGATCTTGAAGACGCTGCGCGCCGCGGTCGGCGTGGGTTAGAGACGCGCCGAGAGCGCGTCTCGGCGCCTCTCAACCCAAATTCGCTGGGTTTTCCTTATGAAGCGCCCATTTAGACGGGTTGTTTGCGATGTACTCGCGAATCGCAGCAAGCGCGCGGTCGCTTCGAATGATGCGATCGTGGTAACGGGACTGCCAGCCGAATTCGCGATGGCCGGCAGCCCAGATCCTCTTGGTCGAGACTGACTTAAACTGACCGATTATGGAGCTGAGGGATGCCTTCTGCGGTCGATGCGCCGTAGAGACGCCTCGGCGAGGCGTCTCTACACGGGGCGATGCTGCCATGTTCGGTTCCTTTATCACCACGATGCCGTGGATGTGATTCGGCATCACAACGAATTCGTCCAACGTAACGTTCGCTCGGATAGCGGCGGTCTTCTGCCATTCTTCAACGACTATCTCGCCAGCCCGCGAGAGATGAACCTTGTCGTTCTGCATCTCGCCCAGGAAGGAGCGCTTTTCGTGGGTACAAATCGTCACGAAGTACCAGGCGGGGGAGGAGTAGTCCCAGCCGGCGAGTCGCGATGATTCGATGCGGTATCGTTTCTTGTACAGGGTCATCGCTGGGAATTCTACGGGCGCCGATCTAGAAATCCAAGGGGCAGTTGTCATCCAGCGCCCGTCAGAGACGCGCCCGCGGGCGTCTCTACGCGGGGGGTTGTCATCCCTCGACTTCCAGCACTGTCTCCAGCCGCTTCTTGTCCAACCCGAAGACCGTCTCGCCGCCGAACTTGATGATTGGCCGCCGGATCAAGTACGGCACCTCCAGCATCAGGCGCACGAGTTCTGCGTCCGCCGGCGGGTTGCTGGCATCTAGCGACAGCGCCTTCGCCCTCGGGCTGCGCCAGGCGAACGCATCAGACGGTGCGATCGACCCGAGAAGCTCTCGGAGTTCGCTTTCGATCAAGCGGTTCGTGAAGAAGTCGCGCTCGTGGATGCTAACGCCTCGTTGCGAAAGGAACTCCTTCGCCTGCGTGCAGGTGGTTCAGCCGCGCTTCAGGTAGAGGTCTGCGTCCATGCGCGGTGTCAGGCCTGCTGGCCGTTGGTGTAGATCCTGGCCATCGTGTCGATGAAGGCCTGCACGGTTCGCGGGCGCTTCCGGTGCCGCCGGTGGATGAGAGAAATGGGCCGCTTGATCGGCTCCGCGTCCACGAGGTCGATGCGAACCAGCGTCCCGGCCTCCAGCTCGCGCTCGATGGTGACGAGCGGCACGAGCGCTATCCCCAGCCCCTCTTCCACCATTCGCTTCGTGGCTTCCAGCGAGTCCAGCTCCATCGCCACGTTGGGGATCACGCCCGCCTGGCGGAAGAAGTTGTTGATCAGGCCGTAATAGGAAGAGTCGCGATCGAACAGGACGATAGGCTCAGCGGCCGCGTCACTCACGCTGGCTCGCCTGGCCCCGGAGAACGCGTGCCCCGGATATGCGGCGAGAACGATCTCGTCCTCGTACAGTTCGATCGTCTCGACCTCTGAGTTCGTGAGAGAGCGCACGAGGCCGACCTGTACTTCGTCGGCCAGCAGCATGCTCATCACATGCTCGGAGCGGCCGGTCCTGATCACGACGTCTACGCCCGGGTACTGCCGGCAGAAAGCGTGCAATATGCGGGGTAAGACGTATGTGGAGATGGTCGGCGCGGAGCCCAACCGCAGGGAGCCGGCCTGTACGTTCTTCACCTCGCCGACGGCGTCGCGGCCCTCCTGCAGCGTCTGCAGGAGCCGCTCGACATAAGGCAGGAAGGCCGTACCGGCGTCCGTGAGCCGCACGCCGCGGCTGCCGCGCTCGAACAGCTCCTCGCCCAGCTCGCGCTCGAGGCTCTGAATTCGGGCTGTGATCGAAGGCTGTGTGAGCTGGAGCGCCTCTGCCGCGCGGCTAAACGAGTGGTGGGTCGCGACCTGCGCGAAAGCCTCAACCTGTCCAAAATCCACCGGGGCGACCTCGTTAGCTATTAACCGTGCCTATAGCGGGCATGAACAGGATAAGGGTAGCGCCTATCGTCGTCAAGAATGGTCGACCGAGCCTCTGACTGTTGAAACCGTCAGCTCTAGCGGCCGAAGCTGCGGGTTTCAACCCGCAGGAGCAGCCACCCGTTGTCGGCCGGCGGCCGAACCAAACCACGAAGGGGGCACGGAAGCCGGTGCCGACTTCGTGCGTCTTGAACCAATCGGCGTTGATATCGACGTAGTCTTTCCACTGCTCCGGCGTATCATCCTCGAAGAAGATGGCGTTGACGGGGCACACCGTCTCGCAGGCCGCGCAGTCGATGCAGGTCTCCGGGTTGATGTAGTACTGCTGGTCTTCATCCGTGGTGTGGATGCAGTCTACAGGGCATACATCGACGCAGGACGCATCCTTTACGCCGATGCAGGGCTCAGTGATTACGTAGGTCATAGTGTTGGGGCCCTCGTTCGACTCATTCTATCGGTCATCCGGCAGGCCCGACAAGCGCGACTGCCCTACTCCGGCATAAGAAGCGAAGGCTCCGCCGGCCGCACGCCGCGCTTCGTTACCGTTACGTCCCCCTTCACCCGCGCCTGGCAGGCGAGCCGCAGCCGCCGAGCGCGTACGGTTGCCTCTCCCAGCTCCTCGGCCAGTGTCTTGAGCTCGGACCGGCCGATCGGCTCCAGGTTGGCGTCGCCCTCCTCGACGGTGCAGGCGCACGAAGTGCAGATGCCCTGGCCGCCGCACGTCGTCGGCCAGTAGAGGCCGTGCTCGTGCGCCGCCTCCATGATCGTCGCGCCCTCGGCTGCTTCGATCTCAAGGTCTAGAGGAAGGATTTTTACCTTTGGCATCGGAACCAGTCTAGCATTCAGCCGTTCGGCACTCGGCACTCGGCACTCGGCACTCGCCTCTCGTATACTGATTTGCGACCGGCGACATGGCGAAAGGAAATGCATGAAAGAGATCCCCGCGGACACGACCGATGAGATGGTGATCGAGACGACGCCTGAGATGGGCGTGCAGCACCTGCCCATGCCTATGTACTCAACTCCGGCGATGGTCGGGCACTTCGAGGGCCTCTGCCTGAAGATGCTGCTCCCGTTCCAGGAGCCCGGCGAAAGCTCCGTCGGCTACAGAGTCGACGTGCGGCACATGGCGCCGACGCCCATCGGCCAGAAGGTGACGGTCAAGGGGCGCGTGAAGGACCAGGATGGCCGGAAGGTCGTCTTTGAAGTCGAGGCGTACAACGAAGCGGGCACGAAGATCGGCGAGGGCATCCACGAGCGCCGCGTCATCGACCTCACGCGCTTCTCGGGCCCGCCCAAGTCCTGATGACGGTTAGCCTGGCGGCCCTACCGAAGGGTTATGAACTTCCAGAAACCGAGTTTGATTTCTCGCCCGAATGGTCCTCGAAATATACGGAAGCGGTCGAAGACGAGGCGATCAAGACCTTGTCGGACAATTACTTTCCGCCCCTCGCGCTGGCCGCAGCCGCTCTCGGAGCACTGCTTAAACAAGTTAATCTTCCCGAAGGCACCCTTCACGTGGCACAAGAGTTGTCCGGGCTGACCGATACGGAACTCGACGACATTCGCATTCTCACAGGGCGAGTAGCCTCGCGTGGCGAGCGGCAGGGTTGGGTTCTCATGACGATTGAATTCGACGTCGAGGACGGAACCAGAGCACCAATACTAAGCGGGCGCACAACAATTACATTCCCGAATCCTCAAGTTGGGTCTACCCGATGAACCAGCCGGCAGCCGATACGCGAACGTTTGACACCGGCGATGAGCTCCCGGCCATCACCAAGTTCATTACCCAAGAGAAAATCAACCGCTACGCGGCTGTTAGCGGCGACCTTAACCCTCTGCACATCCATCCGGATTCAGCTGCGCGTGGGCAGTTCGGAGGAACGGTCGCCCACGGGATGCTCATCCTCGCGTATGTGTCGGAAATGATGACCGCAGCTTTTGGTGGGTGGTGGGACGGGAAATTGAAGGTGCGATTCCGGGCGCCGGCGCGACCAGGCGACACGGTTAGCACCTCTGGCCGCGTGGTCCGGGTCGAGGAGAAGGGAGGCGCTAAGGTAACTCACTGCGCCATCGAATGCCGAGGTAAGGCTGGGGAAGTACTTGTTTCTGGCACAGCCACTGTGTGGCGTTGGTGAAGGTTGTGTCGGCGCTTGCAATCACTGTAGCCGTTGTCGCTGCCTGCGGCGGCGACGGCTCTGACGTGCCCGAAGACGAGAGGGTGCGCCAGGTCAGCGGAGTCGCGGAGCTGGCCGCGAACGCCTACGCGGCCGCGGGCGCGGAGGGCCTGTACGACTACCTCGCGGAAGAGGTCACCGCCGTCTGCTCAAAGCAGGGGTTGGCCCAAGCTCTCGACACCCAGCCGGTCCCGGAGGGGTTCGTTCGCACCGAGAGCGTTGAGTTTGACGGCGACAGCGCCCGAGCAAAAGTCGTCCAGCGTGTGCAAGACAATGGAGACGTAAAAGAAGTCGAGGCTGAGTGGACATTCGTCTCTGTCGACGATAGCTGGCGGATCACTCACGTGCCCGGCCTCGAGGGGTGCGGGAACTAATGGTGCGCGCCGTCGTAACGGGCCTCGGTTGCGTGACGCCAATCGGCCATGGCGTCGACGAGTTCTGGTCGAACCTCACCGCCGGCGTCTCAGGCGTCAAGCGCATAACGCTGTTCGACCCGAGCGACCAGGACTGTCAGATCGCGGCCGAAGTCAAGGACTGGGACCCGACACGGTACATGGAGGCGAAGGCGGCCAAGAGGGCGGCCCGCTTCTCGCAGTTCGCGGTGGCCGCTGCGCGCCAGGCCGTCGAGGACTCCAGCCTGTCGATCACGGACGCGAACCGCGATGATGTCGCCATCGTGATGAACACCGGCGGCGGTGGAGTCGATGTCATCGCCGACGGCGAGAAGGTCTATCTCGAGAAGGGCGCCTCGCGCGTGGGGCCGTTCACTGTGCCCGCGATGGCGCCGAACATGGCGTCCTGCCAGGTCGCCATCAACCTCAGCGTCCGCGGCCCGACGATTACCTCTGTCGCGGCCTGCGCCGCGGGCATCTTCGCCTTCGTCGAGGCCAAGCGGCTGCTCGACCTGGGCGAGACCGAGGTCGTGATCGCGGGCGGCGCCGAGGCGAACATCATCCCGATATCTATCGCCGCTATGGCGAACATGCGCGCCCTCTCGACGCGCAACGATGAGCCCGAACGCGCTTGCCGCCCGTTCGACCGCGACCGCGACGGCTTTGTCTACGGTGAAGGCTCGGCCGCGATGGTCGTCGAGACGCTGGACCACGCCCGGGCCAGGGGCGCCCGCATCTACGCCGAGCTGGCGGGCGGCGCTGTTACTTCGGACGCGTTTCACATCACGGCTCCGGACCCGACAGGCGAGGCCGCCGCCATGGCGATAACGCGCGCCCTAAAGGCATCGTCCCTTCAGGCCGAGGAAGTCGATTGCGTCGTCGCGCACGGCACGGGCACGCCCCTCAACGACGCAGCGGAGACTGTCGCCATCAAGCGGGCAATGGGCGAGCACGCGTACAAGGTTGCCGTGACCGGCCCCAAGTCGATGGTCGGGCACCAGCTCGGCGCTGCCGGCGCGGTCTCCGCCCTCAGCGCCGTCCTCGCCATCCGCGACGACCTTGTGCCGCCGACGATCAACCTCGAGACGCCCGACCCCGAGTGCGATCTCGATTACGTGCCGCTGACGGCCCGGCGGACCCCCGTGCGCGTCGCCCTCGCCAACGGCTTTGGCTTCGGCGGCCAGAACGGCGTCGTCGCCTTCAAACAGTATGAGGACTCGTGATCTGTCATTCTGAGCGACGACGCCCTTGGCTCGTGGAACGTGGTGGTCTCGCGAAGGAATCTGGCGGGCGCGGAGTGGTGGGTCATGCGGCTTGCAGCGCGGGGCCACGCCAAAGCCCACGTGAGGTATGGAGTGATTCAAGACCCAAACGATAGCCCCCGCCGCCCTCAATCCGTTCGTCCTGAGCCTGTCGAAGGACTACGTCCCGAGCGCGCGGCCAGCGGGCTCGGGCGAGGCGGAGAACCAAACGATAGCCCGCGCCGCTGGTGTTACGGCTGTGGCGACCGCAACCCCGAAGGCCTGCATCTCGACTTCGAGATCGAAGGCAGGCGTGTCAGCGGGCGCTTCCGGCCGCGCGAGACCCACCAGGGCTGGCCCGGCCTCGCGCACGGAGGCGTCGCCGCCGCGGTCCTGGACGAAGCGATGGGCTGGGCGATGTACGCCTCCGGCGCCTGGGCGATGACGGCTCGCATGGAGGTGAAGTATCGCCGGCCGCTGCCGCTCGGTGAAGAGCTGAGTGTCACCGCCGAAGTCACCCGCGACCGCGGCCGCCGCCTCGAAGCCGAGGCGGCGATCAGCACGCTTTCCGGCGAGGTGCTGGCGCAAGCCCAGGGACTCTTCCTGCGCGTATCGGCCGATCGCGCCCGAGAGCTCGATGCCAGCTTCCTCGGCAACGGCGTTCGCCGGGCTGACCAAACCTCTAGCGTCGACATCACTTCCCGCTCGTCCTGAGGCTGCTCGAAGGATGAGCGGAGGACGACACCCCGCTTCAGAAAGGCGCGAGGAACGCGGTTGGCTCCCGAACCCCTGGGGCTACGTCCTCAACCGTGCCGCCGCGCCGCTCGTCCCCTTCTCGCTCGCGCGCCAAATCGCTCTGCCCGGGGCAGACTTCGCCTATGCGATGTGGAAGCGGCCGCGCGAGGCGGCGCTGCGCAACTACGCGCACGTCCTCGGCCGTAGCATCGACGAACCAATCGTCGGGCGTGCAGCCCGCGCCTGCTTCCGCCATTTCGCTCTCTACATCGCGGAGATGATCCATGTCCAGGGCTGGGACGCGAACGCAGTCCTTGAGCGCCTGGAGATCGAGGGCGAGGAGCACTTCGAAGAAGCGGAAGCTCACGGCAAAGGAATCATCTTCGTCAGCGCCCACATGGGCAGCGCAGAGATCGCGGCGTCTGTGGCCGTCCTGCGCGGCTACAAGATCACGGCCGTCACCGAGCAGCTACAGCCGAAATTCGTGATGGACTGGGCCGTCGCCTGCCGCGCGCGCATGGGCATCTCGCTGGTTCCAGTCGAGCGGGCCGGCATTCGTCTTCTACGCGCCCTCCGCCGCAAGGAGATGGTCGCCTTCGTGATCGACGCCGGCGTCGAGCGCGGAGGCGCCGTGCCCGTCACCTTCTTCGGCCGCGAGACGCTGTTCCCGGACGGCCCGGCGCGGCTCGCCCGCCTCAGCGGCGCGCCGATCGTCTTCGCCGTCGCCGCGCGGCTCCCGGGCGGCCGCTTCCACGCGCACATCGAGCCGCCGTTGCTCTCCGATCGCTCGCTATCGCCGCAAGAGGACACGCGTTGTCTAACGCAGCATCTTGCGGAGGGCTTCGAGCGATACGTGCGGCGATACCCCGGCCAGTGGTACGCGTTTCGGGAGATGTGGGCAGGCTTGAAACCGCTTGCCTGACTTAGTGTCACATAAGTCTTGCCTCATATCTCCCACCCAACTACTCTCAGCGTCAGTGGTGTCGTAGCCGAAGGTGCGCCGGTGATCCGCCGAGATCACGAATGGGGCCGCAGTAGTCCAGCGGAGGTGCTGAGTGACATTAGTTGTAGCCATGAAGGCTCAAGAAGGCATAATCTTGGCCGCTGACAGCAGAGGGACCATCGGCGACCCACGCGGCCTAACCGCAATCAACGATAGTCAAGTCAAGATCTTCCCTCTTGGTCCATGTGGAGTCGCTTTCGCGGGTGCGAGCGAGATGGGAGCCACGCTCATGGACGAGTGGCGGAAGAAGGGCCTCGACGCAGTGAAAGATGTTGACGAAGCAATGCCAGCGGTAGTGCAAGCGTCGTCAGACTGCTTTTCGGCATGGTTCAAAGATATTCCGCCAGAGAAGCGACCGGGAGTCGTCATGACGCTGGCCGGTTACCGGTTGTCAGCCAAAACTAGAGAGCAGATGGTCTATCTTATGGTCAGTAACACGAACTTCGCCCCACAACTGTTTGGTAACAACCCGTGCCTGTCTGGCGTCCCTCAGTACGCCGTCTATCTCATGCATCGCTACTACGATCCGTCGATTTCGCTTGACAGGGCCAAGGCGCTGTCGGAATATCTAATATCTGAAACAGCTTCGCAAGATCCGAAAGTCGGTGGCCGCATACGAATGGCGGAAATTACCGCCGATAATGGATACAGAGAGCTAGCGCAAGATGAGGTCGAAGCGATTCAAGAGGAGAACGCCCGTCTCAATCAGGAAATGAGGCAGTTCTTCCTGAAGGGGAAGGTTTGATGCGGATGATGCGGATAAGGAAAATTACGGACGGGGCATATTTTGTGCCATCCTACTCGGAGCAGACGATCACGATCCGAGATGAGCTCATGACGAGTCAGGTAATCGCGGTCGACGAGGTTAAGCTCGATGAAGATCTCGCCATTGAGGAAGCCTCAGAATCGGAAGAAGATCCGTTTACAACCGGCGACTCTGCATAGCGAGGGACTGTCCTCGGTCGGCTTGGCCAACCCCGTTAGCTACGAGTAACCTACTGCGGCCGCAACTGCCGCAACTCCTCCACCCCCGCCTTCACCTCCGACCCCTTCCCCATCGCCGCCCTCGCGTCCGCGATCGTCACGACGTTCCCCGTCCATTCCACCGGCTGGGTGGCGATCCAGAGGGTCGCTTCGGACGCGGCGTCGGGCTTCTCCCAGTCGCTGAAGTCCATGCCGGGGTTGCGGTACATCCAGCCTTCGGTGGCGATGCTCATCTCGATGCGCAGGCAGTTCACCGGGATGCCATACTGCCTGAGCTCGACTCCCGCGTACTGCGTGAGTTTCTCCAGCGCGACCTTCGAGACCGAGTACGACACCATCGGCGGGATCACCTCCTCTGCCAGAATCGAGGAGATGTTGATGATGCGCCCGCTCTTGCGCTCGATCATCGAAGGCAGGAACGCCTGCATGCACATGACGGGCCCGCGCAGGTTCACTTTCATCACGAGGTCCCAGCGCTTCAGCGGGGTCTCGTGGAACGGCGCCGGCGCGCTGATCGCGGCGTTGTTGATCAGGATGTCGCAGCGCCCGAACTCCTTGAGCGTCCGCTGCGCCATCTCGCCTATCTGTTCTTCGCTCGTCACGTCCATCGGGATGGCGAGGGCGCGGCGGCCCTGCGCTTCCACCTCGTGCGCCGTGTCCTCGATAGTCCCCGGCAGCTTCGAGGGCGCGTTCTCGGAGCTCCGGGCCGTGACGACGACGTCCGCTCCGGCTTTAGCGAAATCGATCGCGATCTGCCGGCCGATGCCGCGGCTGGCGCCGGTGACTACGGCGACCTGGTCAAGCAACGGCGTCTCCTGTGCATTCACGCGACGAATGATGGATGGCGGCGCGCGTTGGGTCAAGCGCGCGATGGTGCGATAGCTTCGGCGGCCAGTGGCGCCGGCTCGGGCCACGAGCGCTTCCTCTCGACTCTCAGATCTCCTCTCACGTCCAGGATCTCTACCTGCGTCTTGTTCCCTCGGCGTATGTAACCCAGGTCGACCTCGCTCTTACCCACGCGCAGTCCCGTCACGTGAACGAGCTGAAGCCACGGTGGCAGGCGCGGTCGCACGATGAACAGGCGCTTGCCGGCGGCGTCGGGGCAAAGTCCAAGGATCGCCTGGGTGACCAGCGGTATCGCTCCTGCCGCCCACGCCTGCGGCCGGCAGGCCACCGGGTAGGGCACCGGCTGCTGGTGCACGGACCTCTCTTCGCCTCCAAACAGCTCGGGAAGCCGGTAATAAGGGAAGGCTCGCGCCGCGTCGAACAAGGCGCTCGCGAGCTCGTTCAGCTGGTCTTCGTATCCGTAGCGCTTGAATCCCATGGCGATGATCGAGTTGTCGTGCGGCCAGACCGTTCCCATGTGATATCCGAGGGGATTATGCCTCACCGAATTCGCGCTCAGCGTCCGGATGCCCCAGCCGCTGAACATATCGGGTTGCATCAGGCGACGAACGATCTTGCCGGCGTGCGCGCGGTTCGCGATTCCCGCAAAGAGGGCGTGGCCGGCATTCGAAGCGATCGAAGCTGCGCGTCGCCCGCTCCCATCGAGCGCCAGCGCGTAGAAACCGGCATCCAGCCAGAAGTCGCGGTTAAACCTCCGCGCCAGCGCCTTCGCTTGCACTTCCAGGCTCGCGGCGAGCTTTGGATGCCCGAGGGCGGCGAACACCCTCGCCAGACTACGCTGCGCTGCGTGGGCGTAGCCCTGGACCTCCACGAGCGCGATCGGTGGCTCGCATAAGCTCCCATCTTCGTGACAGATGGCGTCCCGCGAGTCCTTCCAGCCCTGGTTCACCAGGCCGCGGGGAGATCGGCGTTGGTAGCTAAGGTATCCGCCTTCTGATAAGCCACCGTACTTCGCAAGCCAATGCAGGCCCGCCCGCAGGTTAGTCTCGAGCTGTGCCAGCAGCGCCAGGTCGCCGGTCCAGGCGAAGTACTCCCCGGCCAGCCACAGGAACAACGGGGTCGAGTCCACGCTGCCGAAGTAGGGCGAGAAGGGGAGCTCACCGGTCTGCGTCAGTTCGCCCTGTCGCCGCTCGTGCAGTATCTTTCCGGGCTCCTCATCGCGCCACGAATCGAACTTCTTCCCCTGCCAGCGCGCCAGCGACACCAGACAGTCACGCGCGATGTCCGGCTTCAGAGCCAGCGTCTGCAAGCCGACGATCGCGGAGTCCCGCCCGAAGAGCGTGTCGTACCAGGGGGTGCCCGCTGCCGGGTATCCGGCGCCGGTATCGTGGTGGTTCCACAGCATGCGCAGGTCGCTCAGCGAGCGCTGGAGGACGGCGTTGAAGAACTCGTTGTCGCTGCGGACTTGTGTGGCGCCTGCCAGCCAGGTGTCATACTCGTGCCTGACAACGCCGTATCGCTCCACGCCCTGCGCCGCCTCCAGCCGGCCGTCAAGGGTGATGACGAGCCTGATCGATCCGCTCTCCCGAGGCTTCAGCGCCAAACGATATGTCACGAGAGCGACTTCTGTGTCGGTCTGGACGGATTGCGGGCGTGGCTCGAACATGATCAACGTCTCTCGACGATGTCCGTCTCTGCCCTTGTAGCCCATGGTCAAGGCCGCATGGCGCCAGAGCGGCGGGTCCACCTCTCCCCGGAACTCCGGCTCGTGGCCGCGGACCTCAAAGATGTCTGCAAAATCCGCCGCGAATCGAAAAACAAGCTCGAGGAGGACCGGGTGCCCGTTGTAGTTGGTCACTCGCAACGTCTCTTCCATCACGTCTTCCAGCACGCGCAAACGACGGACTTCGATCGTCCCGCTGGGCACGCGATGCCCTTCAACGTCAACGAGAGTGGGGTTAGTGAGCACCTGTTCGGAGCTGTATCCAAGCTCAGCAGTGGAGAGCAGCACCATCGGTCTGGCGAGCGCGAAGGAGAACTCGAAGCCGGAGAGGTATCGCGTGTCCGCGTAATAGAGGCCGTAGCCGTTCGTGTTGGCGCGCGGCACCTGGCCGGCAATGTCAGTAAGAAGAAAGAGGTCTCGCTCCCGGATCACCAGGGCATCGCGAATGTCCTGGATCGCCATCGGCTCCGCTTCGGGCAGCAGTCCTTCACCCAGCTGCGCCTCAACGGCCGAGGTGTCCTCGGCTTCCTGCATCAGCGGTCTAATCGATCGTCGAGCTCACCTTGCGGCAACCACGGGTACTAGTGCGGGGCTAGCCCCTCATCATCAATCTTACGCGACGCGCGTAGGGGAAAGCTCGCTTGTCTCCTCCGAACCGTTAGATGAGATGCCGGCTGCCACCGTTGCATCCTGCCTGTGGATGATCGATTCGTAGAGTTCCAGGTATCTGGCGGCCATCGCCGGCGCGTCGAACCTCTGCTCCACGCGTGCGCGGCAGTAGGCCGGGTCTATCGTATGGAGCTGGTCCACGGCCCGCTCCATCTCTTCCAGCGTCTCCACCACGAACCCGGTCTCGCCGTGCTCGACGATCTCCGCCGCCGCGCCGCGGTTAAAGACGATGACGGGCGTCCCGCAGGCCATCGCCTCTGGCATCACCAGGCCGAAAGGCTCATCCCAGGTGATGGGCATAAGCACGCACGAGGACGACCGATACAGCTCTCGCTTCAGCTTCCCGTCTGCTTCCCCGACGAAGATTACGCGGTCGCCGTCGATCAGCGGCTCTATGACTTCGAGATAGAACTGCCGGTCTTTGTCGTCCACCTTTCCCGCCATCACGAGCCGCCTGCCGGTCCTGTGGGCGACCGCAATCGCCTGCTCGGGCCCCTTCTCGGGTGACATGCGGGATAGAAAGAGCAAGTTACTCTCTTTCTCCTTCTGGAAGGGGAAGCTCGACACGTCGATGCCGTTGTATGCGACCCCGGCGAAAGTCCCGCCGGCGATCTCCGGCATGCCGCGCCGCTGCGACCAGCTGATGTTGTTGTAGTAGCCCGGGTAGAGGTCCCAGACGAACTTCGTGTCCGGCGTGATCAGGCAGTGCATTGTGGTGAGCATCGGCACGCCCGGCACGAGGTGGGAAAGCGCCATCACTTCCTCGCCGGCGTGATTGTGCACGATGTCATAGTCCCAGGCGTCCCTCAACGCCAGCACCGCGTGCTGCCACGAGTAGATACCCTTGAGCTCGAGTCCTTCGGCCGAGCGTAGGCTCGTGGGGTAACATGACCGCAGCCGCGCGGACGTCTTCGAATCGCCTGACGCCCAAAGCGTCACGTCGTGCCCCTGCCGGACAAGCTCCTCGACCAGCAGATGCACCACGGCCTCCGTTCCGCCGTACGCCGGCGGCGGGACGGCTTCCCATATCGGGGCAATCTGGAGGATCTTCACGGGACTGTCCTCCTGTGCTTTGTACATGGCGGTAACGCAATATGCCGGTGCGCGCCACCGCTCGCTCTCTCCGGCGGGGAGCGTCAGGCCGGAGAGGTACAACTAATGCGCATTATAGCGCCGTCCGCGGGATATAGCAGTCGATGCGCTCTCATTTCTATAGCAATGCCGCCGGGCGTTTCAGAGGGTGGCCCCAGCAGCCGTCCCCGTCTATCATGATGTAGCGAGCAATGGCCACACACTCGAACTTCGCTTCGCCTTCGACGAAAAAGGTATCAAGAGCTTCGCCCCCAGCCTCGTCGGCCAGATCATGTCGTACTGGGAAGACGACACGCGGCTCCGGCGGGGTCGTGTGACCGCCGCCGAGGTCAAGCGGGACCGCTACGGCAACCCCTACGTCGAGGTCGAAATTGAGGGCCCAGGCGAGGCATCTGCGCCGGCCGCGAAGTCTGAGGAGCCAGAGCCCGCAGCCAGCGGATAGTCGGACGCCCCGCTCAGGCGAGCCCTCTCCGTTCGTCCTGAGCATGTCGAAGGATCATCGTCGCCAGCGAATCCTGAGCGCAGTCCCGCTGCGGGCGGGGCGGAGCCGAAGGATGAGCGCGACCACAGTATTCTCCGTTTCTCCGTTTTTGTTGCTAACGGCTAATCAGAGGCGCAAAATCACCGGCGTCAGGATCGCTAGGATCAGTAGCAGCGACGCGACCACGATGACCCACCGTGGCACGATGCCTTCACGTCGCGGCTCTGCCCAGCCCGCGTAGCCTGCGGCCTCCGAAAGATCGTAGTCCGGGTCGTCAGGCCCCGGTACATACGAGTCGTCGTCATCCTCTTCGTAGTATCCCTCTGGGGTGTCCTCTTCGTAGTCTTCAGGGTTGTCCCAGTCCGAGAAATCGCCGTGTACTGAGCCATGGATATCGCCGCGCCTTCGCTCCTGCATGACCCCTTAAGTGTAGCGCAGCCGGCCTCTAGATTGCCGGTTCCGGCTCCTACTCCAGCTCCTTCACCATCAGGTGCCGCCCCTGGATGCCTGTGTACCTCTCGTAAGCAGCGTCGGTTTTCGTCTCCACCACCCGGAAGCCGTGCCTTTCGTAGAGGCGCCGGGCCGGATTGATGGTTGTTGTCGTCAGCGACATCACGGTGTATCCCGCGGCCCGTGCCTCCGCCTCGGCATAGTCGAGCAGCGCGCCTCCAATTCCCCGGTTGCGCCAATCCGGGTCGACATCGATCTCCGCGATGTAATATGAGCCGGTCGGTGGCTCCAGCTGCACGCGCCTCCTGGCCCGCAGCCGGGGCAGAAGCCGCAAAACGCCAATTGGACCGAAGATGTGGATTGCCAGGTACGTTAGCCGCGGCGTTATCCTCATTCCGGGCACCTCAGGGCCTGCCTGAGCAATTCCGACAACCCTACCCTGCGTCTCCGCAACTGCAGTGCGTTGCCAGCCTTGTGGGCTGTTCGGCAGCCGCACCATGGCCATTCCGAACTCTCTAGCCTTTTCGGCGTCTCCCGTCAAGCCCACCGCTTCTTGGCCAGGATCCCCGCCCAGAAGGCTCGCGATGCGGTTCGTATCCCCCGGTGTCGCCTTCCGTATCGTCAACCCTTCCACGACATCGCAGTATAGCGCCCGAAAGCGTTTCTTATCTTCTCTCTTTCCGCGCCCATTTTCGCGTTGACAGCCTCCACCTTTTGTGCTTGAATTGGTTGCGTAAATCACCAACTTAGTGCCTGCTAAGTATGCCCGTCCTCGGCGGGAAAGGAAGGACCCGGTCATGGCGATCGACGTCGACACCCTTCAGAAGCTCCGCACTCCCATGGAAGTCCCCCCGCTGGACCTCAGCTGGCTTAACCTGAACGATGGCCATACCTATGGCCTCCGCGCCAAGCCCGGAAAGCGCGGGCTCACGCTCGACGAGATCGAGATCGGCGACCCTGGTATCGTCCCCGAGCAGTCCGATAACCGTTCGATTCTCGTTCGCGGCTCACACCCGCGAAAGGATGCTCCGCGAGTCCCCGGTTCCTACGCCGGCCGCGCCGACGTCCATTCCGAGAACGCGCGCCTACTCTACGAAGAAGCGGTCCAGCGCCAGTGGTCGTCCGCCACCGACATACCTTGGGACGAAATCCAGCCCCTGCCGGACGACATCGAGCGCGCGATGTGCCAGCTCTGCACCTTCCTCACCGAGGTCGAGTTCATCGCGGGCGACACGCCGGGCCAGTGGCTGCCCAAGATCAACAGCGAGCACCACGAGACCAAGCTCTTCCTCTTGACCCAGATCATGGACGAGGCCCGCCACCTGGACGTCTTCCGCAAGCGAGCCTTCGCCAACGGCGGCGGCCTCCTCTCCTCGCTCCCCCAGGACGGCCTGCGCGTCATCATCGAGGCCAAGGACTTCACTGAGATGTCCGCCATCATGCACGTCGCGGCGGAGGGCTTCGTGCAGTCGCTCTTCCGCATGGGCGAGTACATCGGCCAGAACGATGCCGAGAAGCGCATCTTCCGCATGTGCGGTCAGGACGAGTCGCGACACCTGGGCTTCGGCGTCATGCACCTCAAGTACGTTATGGACAACGAACCCTGGCGCCGCGAGGAGATACACCACTACCTGGACAAAGTCGAGCACACCCTGGCACCCGACCCGACCGACAATCAGATCAGCTTCGCCCTCTTCGAAGCCCTCGCCATCCTCATGGGCGGCGGCATCAAGAACATCGACAGCGGCATCAACATGTCGATGCAGGTCCAGAAGAAGCGCGTCAACGAGTACATGCACCGCCTCACCGTCGCCGGCCTCGGCGACCGCCGCGACCGCATGCACCCCCTGCTCAAGCAGTTCCTCGACAACTGACGCGCCGACGTAACATTCCAAAGGAGGAAGCGCCTCTGCCATTCGCGGCGGCGCTTTCGTTAAAGCAGCTTCTTAGGTTTGCGAGTGCGTAAAGTGATGCATATTCTATGTGCATGATCATCCCGGATGACGGACAGTTTGGGATCAAGTTCATGGCAGGGGACACGGTCCATGACCCCATGTTTTCCTACGACTTCGGAAGGGATGACCGTCATCCGTTGATGACCTTTCACAAGGATGACCCTGAAGGAGCGGCCGCCATACCGAACGGCCATCGCCTGCTCGTCTTCCTTGGCAAACCGATCAAGCGGTTCGCTTGGGAGATCGAGATTATCGGTTCTCTTGACGAGGGCAAGACGGTCTTAAATAGGCACCTCA
>WNGA01010079.1_pt1 | contig 16817 bp, 10 predicted proteins | sample 5400061 | NCBI WGS metagenome assembly WNGA01 (sample SAMN13153366, study PRJNA577476) | soil metagenome | isolation source: 100 cm soil or saprolite under grassland replicate 2 | place: USA:California | collected 2016-06-15 | reverse complement strand
TTGGCGTCCACGCCGAACTTCTTCTTGAACTTGGCGTTGAAGGCCTGCATGTTCTTGTCCGGGTTGTAGGCGGAATAGTGCGCGAGCTGGACGAAGCCCTCCATGGGCTCGGCGATGGCGGGCAGGTCCTGCTGCAGGAGGAAGCAGTCGATCCCGGCCAGCTTGTACTTCTTGGTCATGCCGAAGGAGTGGAGCTGGGTCATGAGGCGGAGCGAGTCGGTGCCCGCGAAGGCGAGGAACAGCACGTCGGCATTGGCCTGGTTGATGGCGCCGAACCACGGGCTGAAGTCCTTGGTGTCGAGCGGCGCGCCGGCCACGCCGACCACCTCGCCGCCGAGCTTCTCGAGGGCCGTCTTGAACTGGCGGCCGTCGGACTGCCCCATGGCGTAGTCCGTGTAGAAGATGTACACGCGCTTGCCCATCCGGTCGACGATGTACTTGGCGAGCCCGGTGGCCTGCATCCGCGAGTCCGGCTGGTTGGAGAAGTAGTACTTGTGGAACTTGGTCGTGCGCATGAACTCGGCGCACGAGACCGAGTTCCAGTGGATGACCTTGTGCTTCTTCGTCACGTCCATCACCGCCATCGTGGCGCCGCTGGAGACGGCCCCGATGAGCAGCTTGACGTCGTCCTGCAGGATCAGCTTCTCCGCCTTGCGCACGGCGGGGGCGGGCTTGGTGTCGTCGTCCTCGGAGATGATCTCGACCTTGTGGCCGAGCACGCCGCCCTTGGCGTTCAGCTCCTCGACGGCGAGCTGGATCGCCATCGTCTGGTACTTCCCGTACCCCTCGAAGACGCCGACCTTGGAGCCGAGGTCCCCGATCTTGACGACCTTCTGGGCGTGAGCGGGCGGTGCCGCCCATCCGAGCAGCGCGAGCGCGACGGCGAGCGCGAGGCACGATGTCTTGTGCGCCGTCGGGGCGCCTGCGCGCCCGACGGTCGGGGAAGTCAACCGCCGTTTGGACCAGCTGTTCATGAGTCCCTCCTGGTGGAAGTTGAGGACGTTGCGATGAGCCCCGAGAGCGCCTGCGCGATCCGCCGGAGCGGCTCGCGCATCTTCGCGGGATCGGGGGCGGCCGCCGGGCGTCCCGGCGTCGTCTTCGCGTAGCCCTCCGCCTCGTCGAGGGCGAGGCGGATCGCGACGCCGGCCTTGCTGTCGTACTGGGTGACGGCGAAGTCGACGAGGTTGTAGTAGCGCCAGATGGCCTCGAGGAACTTCCGGCCCGCGGCCACCCGCGCCTCCACGGGCTCGCCGGGATCGGCGAGCCGACGGTCGGCCTCCCGCGCCAGGTCCCGGGCGAGGGCGGCGAAGAAGATCATCAGCCCGCGCTCGGCGCCGCGCGCGTCGCCGGTCTCGAGGGCGGCGCGGGTCGCCTCCTCGAGGCCGGCGGGCAGCCGGCTCGCCTGGGCGCGCATCTCCGCCCGCACGGCGCCCGCCTCGAAGAGGCGAGCGGCCACGTCGAGCTTCCCCGCCTGGATCGCGAACTTGAGCTGCTTGAAGTTCGCGGAGACCTCGTTGTCACGGGGGACGTAGACGCCGACGTGATGGCTCGCAACCGGCCCCGGGCCGACTCCGACGAGGGCGACGGCCACGCCGGCGAGCCCGAGACGGACCGCGGCCCGGCCGATCACGGTCTTCTCACCAAGCCCAGCCCGAGCAGCGCCGTCAGCCACCACACGGCGACGATGGTGGCGCCCCCGAAGGGAATCCAGACGAGCCACTCGGCGAGCGTCTTGCCCCGGTCGATGCCGTAGTGGGGGATCAGGACGCCCCAGAGGAGATAGCCCGCGGGATAGCCGGCGCCGCCGACGGTCAGCAGCGCGATGATCGCGCGCCGGGCGGCGTCGGCGCGCACCAGCGTGGCGGCGGTCATGGTCGTCGCGATGATGACGAGCCCCATGCCTTCCCCGTGCAGGTGGAAGAGCCGGAGCGCGGCGTCGAACTTGGCGAGCAGCTCGTCGATGACCTCCTCGTCCACGTCGCGCACGCCGACCAGGCCATGGGTCGCGGGCCTTGCCTGGATCACGGCGCGCGCCCAGCGGGTCAGCTCGAGCTTGAACTTGACCATGCAGGCGCCGCCCACCTCGGCGCAGGCGATCAGGAGCACCGCCGCGAGCAGCGTGCTCACGGGCGGCACGCGCCAGGCGTCGGGCTCGCCCGCCTTCACGCCGCCGGCCTCCGCCCCCGGCCGGCGACGATCAGGGCGGCGAGCACCAGGAGCCCGACGATCGCCGCGCCGCCGAGGGGGGTCAGCACGTAGCGCTCCGCCAGCTCGACGCCCGATTCTCTCCCCAGCTCGAGCGCCGCCAGCGAGTAGGCGAGATAGCCGGCCGGGAAGAGCCCGCCCACGCTCAGGAGCACGTAGAGGACGGTGCGCGCCCGTCGCTGGCGGACGGCGGTTGCCGCCAGGGTGCTCGCGAAGAGCACGACGGGACCGAGCCCCTGGGCGTGGGTGTGGAAGAACGAGAGCCCGGCCTCGGTCACGTACACGGTGCGGGCGATGACCTCGCTGTCGTACTCGGCGGAGCCGGCGAGTCCGTGGACCTGGGCGTTGGCGGCGATCCGGGCGCGGGCGTAGGTGTCGAGCTGCGGGCGCAACTGCGACATGACCGCGCCGGCGGTTTCACCGAGCGCGATGATGAGGACGGCCACGAAGACGACGACGAGCGGGGGACGCCTCACGCCGATCCCATCCACCCTGAGCCCAGACGGCGGATCACCTTGCCCGCGAGGGTAGACGAGGCGCGGCCCGGGTGTCAAGGCGTGCGTCCGGGCGCCGGCATCCGGCGCGACGGGCATAGTACAATCGCTCCATGGCCCTGCGTCACATCGCCCTCAAGACCCGCGACCTCGAGAAGACCCGGCGCTTCTACGTTGATCACCTCGGGCTGCGCGAGGCCTTCACCCATCCCGGCATGGTCTTCCTGGAATCGGCAGGTGGTCAGGACCTGCTGAACTTCATCGAGGTCAGGAAGCCTATCGACCCCGACGCGGGCGGGCTCGACCACTTCGGCATCCACGTCGCGCCCCGCCGCTTCGCCGCCCTCCGGAAGAGACTCCAGGCGGCGGGCGTCAAGGTGGTCGGCCGGCGCGGGCGCTCCTCCATCTACATCGAGGACCCGAACGGCTACACCGTCGAGCTTTACGCGGACTGAGCGAAAGGAGAGCATCGTGGCCATCAAGATCGTCTTCTACCCGCCCCTCCCCAAGTCCATCATGGACGTTGCCCGCGGCATGGTGCCGGCCGGCTACGAGCTGGATGTGCTCGATCGGGAGGATCCCCGGTTCGCCCAGGCCATCCAGGAGGCGGAGTACTTCATGGGGCTCGCCCGCGGCGGCATGGGGCCGGACTTCTACCGCGGCGCCCCCCGGCTCAAGCTCATCCAGCTGATCAGCGCGGGATACGACCGGCTCGACGTCGAGGCCGCGCGGCAGGCGGGCGTGCCCGTCGCCAACAACGGCGGCGCCAACTCGGTGGCGGTGGCCGAGCACACCCTGATGCTCATCCTCGCCGTCTACAAGCGGCTCGCCTCGCACCACAACAACGTCGTCGCCGGGAAGTGGCGGGTCGGCGACCTCGGCGAGCAGCGCGTCTACGAGCTGGCGGGAAAGACGCTCGGCATCGTGGGCCTCGGCACCATCGGCAAGAAGGTGGCGCGCCGCGCTCCGGCCTTCGACATGCGGGTGCAGTACTACGACATCGTGCGCCTCAGCGAGGACCAGGAGGACGCCCTCGGCGTCCGCTTCGCCCTGTTCCCCGAACTCCTGCGCACCTCCGACGTGGTGAGCCTCCACGTGCCCTTGAACACGGCGACGCGGAACATGATGGGGGCGCGCGAGTTCGCCCTGATGAAGGATAGCGCGATCCTCATCAACACCTGCCGCGGCCCCGTCGTGGACGAGGCGGCGCTCCACCAGGCGCTGACGACCCGGCAGATCGCGGGCGCCGGCCTCGACGTCATGGTCCAGGAGCCGCCGCCCGCCGATCATCCGCTGTTCAGGCTCGACAACATCACGATCACGCCGCACCTGGCGGGCCCCACGTGGGAGAACTGGACCAAGGCGTTCCGCAACGGCTTCGACAACATCCAGCGCGTGGCCGCCGGCCGGACCCCGCTCTGGATCATCCCGGAGCTGCGCGAGTAGAGGACCATGAGACTGAAGAAAGCCGTGGCCGATCTCATCGAGTGGGAGCGGGTGTGCCGCGTGGCCACCGCCGACGAGGCGGGGATGCCGCATCTGGTGCCGGTCTGCCATGTGGTCGCCGGCGGGAAGATCTACTTCGCCTCGGGCAACGACGGCCGGAAGGTGCTGAACCTGAAGGCGAACGCGCGCATCGCCCTGACGGTGGACCTCTACTCGGAGGCGTGGGCCAATCTCAAGGGCGTCATGGTGCAAGGGACGGCGACGCTCATCGAGAAGGGTCCGCGCTTCAGGAAGACCCGCGCCCTCCTCTACCGCAAGTACCCGCAGTACCCGGACGAGGCGGCGCTCGACGAGTCCGACTCGGTGATCGTCGAGGTGACGCCCACCCACGTGTTCTCGTGGGGAATGGAGTAGCCAATCGAGGATCGATCCGTACTGGAAATCCCCCGACAAAGCAAATACGGCCCTTGCCGGCAACGGCAAGGGCCGCACAGTGCCTGTGCCCGGATGCCCGGGGCTAGAAGTCCCCGTGAGGCATCGGCGGGCCCGCCGCGGGCTTTTCCTCCGGCAGGTCGGTGACCAGCGCCTCCGTGGTCAGCAAGAGGGAAGCGACTGACGCCGCGTTCTGCAGCGCCACCCGCTCCACCTTGGTGGGGTCGATGATCCCGGCCTGGATCATGTCCACGAACTCCAGCGACTCCGCATCGAAGCCGCGCGTCGCGACCTTCTCCGCCTTGACCTTCTCGACGATCACGCTGCCCTCGAGCCCGGCGTTCTCGACGATGTTGCGGATGGGCTCCTCCAGCGCCCGCCTGACGATCTGGGCGCCGACCTTCTCGTCACCCTCCAGCTTCAGACCGTCGATGGCCGTCGAGGCCCGCAGCAGCGCGACGCCGCCACCCGCCACGATGCCTTCCTCCACGGCCGCGCGCGTCGCGTTGAGCGCGTCCTCGACGCGGGCCTTCTTCTCCTTCATGGCCGTCTCGGTAGCGGCCCCGACCTTGATCACCGCCACGCCGCCGGCCAGCTTGGCCAGCCGCTCCTGGAGCTTCTCGCGGTCGTAGTCCGAGGTGGTCTCCTCGATCTGGGCCCGAAGCTGCTTGATGCGGCCCTCGATGGCCCCGGTCTTGCCGGCCCCCTCGACGATCGTGGTGTTGTCCTTGTCCACCACCACCTTCTTCGCCTTGCCCAGGTCTTCCAGCTTGATGTTCTCCAGCTTGATCCCCAGGTCCTCGGTGATGGCCTTGCCGCCGGTCAGGATGGCGATGTCCTCCAGCATGGCCTTGCGCCGGTCGCCGAAGCCGGGCGCCTTCACCGCGCAGCAGTGCAGCGTGCCGCGCAGCTTGTTCACCACGAGCGTGGCCAGGGCCTCCCCCTCCACATCCTCGGCGACGATCAGGAACGGCTTGCCCGCGCGGGCCACCTGCTCCAGCAGCGGCAGCATGTCCTTCATCACGCTCAGCTTCTTCTCGTAGATCAGGATCTGCGCGTCCTCGAGGACGCACTCCATCCGCTCGGCGTCGGTCACGAAGTAGGGCGAGAGGTAGCCGCGGTCGAACTGCATGCCCTCGACCAGGTCGAGCACCGTCTCGGCGGACTTGGACTCCTCCACGGTGATGACCCCGTCCTTGCCGACCTTCTCCATGGCGTCCGAGATCAGGTTGCCGATCGCCTTGTCGTTGTTGGAGGCGATGGAGGCGACCTGGGCGATTTCTTTCTTGTCCTTGGTCGACTTGGACATCCTCTTGAGGTCTTCCACGACCACGTCCACGGCCTTGTCGATGCCGCGCTTGAGCCCCATGGGGTTGGCCCCGGCCGTGACGTTCTTCAGGCCTTCGCGGACGATGGCCTGGGCCAGTACGGTCGCGGTGGTGGTCCCGTCACCCGCGATGTCGGAGGTCTTGGAGGCCACCTCCTTGAGCATCTGGGCCCCCATGTTCTCGAAGTGATCCTTGAGCTCGATCTCCTTGGCGACCGTGACCCCATCCTTGGTAATGGTCGGGCTACCATACTTCTTGTCGATGACCACGTTGCGCCCCTTGGGGCCCAAGGTGGCCTTGACGGCCGCCGCCATGATGTTGACTCCGCGGAGCAGGGCGGCCCGCCCCTCGTCACTGAACAGGACTTGCTTCGGCATCTTGGTGCTCCTCCTCGATCGTGCGAGAGAATTGACCGGCCATCGCGGCCCGGTCGGGTTGGCTGTCCGGGCCCGGCTACTCGATGATCGCGAGCACGTCCTCTTCCTTCATGATCAGGTACTCCTCCTCGTCCACCTTGACCTCGGAGCCCGAATACTTGCCGAAGAGGATGCGGTCGTGGGCCTTCACGTCCAGCGGGATTTTCTTGCCGTCCTCGTTCACCTTCCCGTTGCCCACGGCGATGACCTTGCCCTCCTGGGGCTTCTCCTTCGCGGTGTCGGGAATGATGATGCGGCCCTTCTTGGCGTCCTTCTCTTCCTCGCGCTTGACAAGAATCCGGTCATGCAACGGACGAATCTTCATGGGCAATCCGCCTCCCGATTGTAAGATGTTGGACCTCGTAGCCCGATCCCGATCAGCGGGGTCTTAGCACTCACCTACGTAGAGTGCCACTATAGTCTGCTATTACCCCGACGTCAACAAGAAAACGTCCAATAGAACTAGTAATTTAGAACAAGATAAGCGAAGAGCGCCGCGCCAGGTTGTGGCGTATCTCCGTGCGTAGCCGGGCGTACCCGTGCGGCGGGCCTGTTGAGCGGTGCGGCAGCCGTGCTCGACGCAGGAGCGGGAGTCCCCCAGGAGGAGCCGGCCTTGACGGCCGAGATGGTTCGCCCAGCCGAACAGTGCGGGTGCTCTGGCTATGGTCGGATCACGCCGCTGCTCGGTAGTGTCTCAGTTTGACCGACCGCACGAGTTTAGCTCGTGCTACAGTCGCACTGCCACACTCGGTTATCCCCCAAGCTGGGACCCCCCGGTGCTTGGAGCGATTTTCCCCGCCGCTGTCTTGGCCCCTTGGCCCAATGGCGAAGTCGCGGTGGATAAATTTAACGTCAACGATCTCGTGGAGCTGCTGGCTTCGATGGAGGACACCGTCGGTCGGGTAACGGGTGTTCGTGACGGCGGTACACGGATTCGGGTGCTCTGGGACCGCCGACGCGGCTACGAAGGACACACGACGGTCCACGATTCCTCAGCCCTTCGGAAGATATCTGCGGCCAAGTAGCCCGGGCTTCCCCATGGCCAGCGCCAACCACTCAGTATCCCGGCCAACGCGATCAGGTACCAGTGAGCTTGCGGGTGCCCGGTCAGGTCTGACAGCTCAAGGCCACGCTCGCGATGCGCCAGATCTCGATTTAGCGCTGCGTCCCCGTACGCGGGACCCACACGTCTTGGCTGTGACACACCGGGGCGCCTGATCGTTCGTCGCTCCCTCTCCCATCGACTCTTGCGGGGTTTCCGGGTGAGTGCCTCCACGACCGGGTCCATCCTCGACTCCCAGGCCCCCATCCGGGAAGAGCTGCTCAGCGCCGAACGACTCGAGGAGCACGCAGAGCAGATCGCGCGCCAGCGGACCCTGCTCGAAGGCGGGATCGGCCGCCCCCTGTCGCCACGCGTGCGGGACAGCGGGCGCGTCCTGCTCCAGTGCTATCGCACGCTCGCCGAGGTGATTCGGGATGAAGGCCCGATCACGCCGGCGGCCGAATGGTTCGTCGACAACTTCCACATCGTGGACGAGGTGGTCCGGCACATCCGAGAGGATCTCCCGTCCGGATTCTACCGCCAGCTTCCGAAGCTCGCCGAAGGCCCTCTTCAAGGGTATCCGCGCGTGCTCGACCTGGCCTGGGCCTTCGTCGAACACACCGACAGCCGGTTCGAGCGCGATACCCTCGAGCGCTTTGTGCGCCGATTCCAGCGCGTTCAGCCACTGACCATCGGGGAGCTGTGGGCCGTCCCCATCGCCCTCAGGATCGTGCTCGTGGAGAACCTGCGGCGGCTCGCTGAGCAGATCGTGAAGGGGCGTGCCGCCTGCCACGAGGCCGACGCCTTGGCGGACGAGCTCCTCGGCCTCGCCGGGCGCCCCGCGCGGCCGCTCGCGTTCCGGTCCCTTCACGCGGCGGCATTGCCGATGGCGTTTACCGTCCAGCTCGTCCAGCGTCTGCGTGATCAGGATCCCGAGTCAACGCCCGCGCTCGCCTGGCTCGACCAGCAGCTCGCGGCGTCGGGAACGTCGGCCGACGAGCTCGTGCGAGTCGAGCTCCAGAACCAGGCCGCCACGAACGTGACGGTCCGCAACGTGATCACGAGCATGCGGACGATGGCGGCCTTCGACTGGGCAGAGTTCTTCGAAAGCGTCAGCGTCGTCGACGAGGCGCTGCGAGCCGACAGTGCCTTCGGTGCCATGGACTTCGCGACCCGCGACCGCTACCGTCACGCGATCGAGGAGCTCGCGCGAGGCTCCGGCCGATCCGAGCTCGAGGTGACCCGTGAGGTGATCGCCCATGCGAAGAGGGCCGCGGCGGCGCGCCCGCCCGACGCTCCTCCCGGAGGCCGCGCCGAGGATCCCGCGTATTACCTCATCTCGCGCGGGCTGCCGCTCCTCGAGAGGGCGATCGGCTACCGCATCCCACTCAAGCAGCGGATCCTACGCGCCTACGTGTCGTGGGCGACCCCGGGCTACCTCGGGACGATCGGCATCGTCACCGCGCTCCTCCTCGCGCTCCCTCTCCTCCTTGCGCATGCCGGGGGCATGAGTCCGCTCGCGCTCGCCCTGCTAGGGCTTGTCGCCCTCATCCCGGCCTCGGACCTCGCGGTCGCGCTCGTCAACCGTTCCGTCACGGATCTGCTGGGCCCGAGGCCCCTGCCGCGCCTGGAACTGCGCGACGGTGTCCCGCCGAGCTCGCGAACGCTCGTCGTGATGCCCACCCTTCTGTCCGACGAGACCGAGATCGGGGAGCATGTCGATCGCCTGGAAATCCACTACCTCGCCAATCCGGACGGTGACGTTCACTTCGCCCTCCTGTCCGACTGGAGCGACGCGCCCACCGAGACCATGCCGGAAGATGATCGGCTCCTCGCGGCAGCGGTCGACGGGGTGGCGCGCCTCAACCGCCGCCACGGTCGCGCTCCCGACGCCGGTGAGCGCTTCCTCGTACTGCATCGGCGACGTGTCTGGAATCAGGCGGAAGGCAAGTGGATGGGTTGGGAGCGCAAGCGCGGGAAGCTCGACGAGCTGAACCATCTCCTGCGCGGGGGGAACGACACGACGTTCCTCGCCCGGCGGCCCGACGTGCCCGCCGCCGTCCGCTACGTGATCACCCTCGACGCCGACACGCATCTGCCCAGAGGCGCCATCAACCGTCTGGTCGGCACCATGGCCCATCCCCTCAACCGGCCGGCGCTCGACCCTCGCGTGGGCCGCGTCGTGGACGGATACGGCGTGCTTCAACCGCGGATCACGCCCACGATGCCCACGGATCGCGACCTGTCTCTCTTCCAGCGGATCTTCGCCGGGCCGGCCGGGATCGATCCATATGCCGCCGCGGTCTCCGACGTGTACCAGGATCTCTTCGGCGAAGGCTCGTATACCGGCAAAGGGATCTATGACGTGGACGCGTTCACCGCGGCCCTGGCCGGCCGCGTGCCGGAGAACTCGCTCCTGAGCCACGATCTCATCGAGGGGATCTTCGCCAGGGCCGGACTCGTCACGGACGTCGAGCTGTTCGAGGAGTTCCCGACGGACTACGAGGTCGCCGTCGCCCGGCAGCACCGGTGGGCGCGCGGAGATTGGCAACTGCTCCCCTGGATCATCGGGAGAGCCTCTGCCGACTCGAGGGGCCCGGCCCGGATCCCTCTCATCGGCCGGTGGAAGATGCTCGACAATCTCCGGAGGACACTGTCGGCTCCCGCCGCCTGGCTGACCCTCATCGCCGGCTGGACACTGCCCCACGGCCGGCCGCTCGTGTGGACGGCCTTCGTGCTCGTCACCATCGCCCTGCCCGCCCTGCTGTCCACGTTCGCCGACCTGATCCCCGGGCGCTCGGGGATCTCCAAGCGGGCTCACGTGCGCGCCGTCGGGCAGAGCTTCGCCATCGCCTGCGCTCAGATCGGGCTCGGCGTCACGTTCCTCGCGCATCAAGCGTGGCTGATGACCGACGCGATCGGGCGCACGCTCGGCCGCCTGTATCTGACCCACCGGCGCCTGCTCGAGTGGACGACGGCGGCGCAGGCCAAGTCGGACATGTCCCGCGAGATCACCGGCGTGTATCGGCGCATGCGCGGCGCGCCGATCCTCGTCGTCGTCGGTGGGGCGCTGATCGCCCTGGCGCGGCCGGACAGCGCCGTGGTCGCCGCGCCGTTCCTGATGCTGTGGAGCCTCTCGCCTCTGGTTGCCCGGTGGGTGAGCCGGCCACCTCGCCTGTCGCCGACACCACTGCTGTCGCCCGCGGACGCCAGAACCCTCCGCTCCACGGCGCGCCGCACGTGGCGCTTCTTCGAGGCCTTCGTGGGTCCCGCCGACCATGACCTGCCGCCGGATAACTTCCAGGAGGATCCGAAGCCCGTCGTCGCGCATCGCACGTCGCCCACGAATATCGGGCTCTATCTGCTGTCGACGGCCGCCGCGCGCGACTTCTGCTGGCTCGGCAGCCTCGAGATGCTCGGACGACTCGAGGCGACCCTCGAGACGTTGAGACGCCTCGAGCGGTTCCGGGGCCACTTCTACAACTGGTATGACACGGGCAACCTGCGCCCGCTCGAGCCCCGGTACGTCTCCACCGTGGACAGCGGGAACCTGGCCGGTCATCTGCTCGTCCTCGGCCATGCCTGCGCGAGCGCGATCCACCGTCCGCTGCTCGATCCCGACGCGTTCGCCGGCATCGAGGACGCGCTCGGCCTCGTCGGGGAGGCCGCGAGCGCCCTCGCCGACGACCGACGCACCCAGACGGTCACGCTCGGCCACCTCGATGAGACCCGCCAGGCGCTGGCCGCCGCGCTTCGTGAGCCGCCGACGAGCCCGGCGACCTGGGCGGACCGCCTTCGTCAGCTCGCCGCTCTCGCCGACACCCTCGTGGACATTGCGCGCACACTGGCCGCGGAGCGCGGGGACGGGGAGCACGGCGATCTCCTGGCCTGGGCGGAGGCCACGCGCGCCACCATCGCCAGCCACGAGCGCGATCTCCTGACGATCATGCCCTGGGCGCCCCACCTCGCGGCCGCGCTGTCCGCGTTCGCCGCCGCGCCTCCGGAGACCGTCAAGGCCATCGGGGTCTTGCTGTCCTCATGCCCGGGCCCGGCCGAGCTGGCCGACCTGGGCAAGGCCGCCGCCGGCGAGCTCGCCGCGCTCCGCGATGCGCGCATGCGCGACGGTGCGGGTCAAGTGCATGAGACCGCGCTCATCGACGAGACCATCGCGGCGCTCACGGCGTCCTCCCTTGCTTCCCAGAGGCTCGTCGATCGCCTCCTCGCGGTGACCACGCTCACGCGGGCGATGTTCGACGCGATGCAGTTCGGCTTCCTCTTCGATGCCACGCGCAAGATCTTCTCGATCGGCTACCGCATCACCGACGGCAACCCCGATCCCAGCGGATACGACCTCCTCGCCTCCGAGGCGCGGCTGGCCAGCTTCATCGCGATCGCCAAGGGCGACGTCCCCGTCTCGCACTGGTTCCACCTCGGCCGCCCCATGACGCCGGTTGCGCACGGAGCCGCGCTCGTCTCCTGGTCCGGCTCGATGTTCGAGTACCTGATGCCGGCGCTCGTCATGCGCTCGCCGTCGGGCAGCGTGCTGCACCAGACGTATCGGCTCGTCGTCCGCCGCCAGATGAGCTACGGCACGGAGCAGGGAGTCCCCTGGGGGATCTCCGAGTCGGCCTACAACGTGCGCGACCTCGATCTGACCTACCAGTACTCGAACTTCGGGGTCCCGGGCCTCGGACTCGAGCGGGGTCTCAGCGAGGACCTCGTCATCGCGCCCTATGCGACCGCCCTCGCCGCGATGATCGAGCCGGCGGCCGCCGCCGGCAACTTCAGGCGTCTCGTGGACGTGGGAGCCCGCGGATCATACGGTTTCTACGAGGCGCTCGACTATACGGGATCTCGCGTCCCCGAGGGTGCGTCGGTGGCGATCGTGCGCGCCCACATGGCGCACCATCAGGGGATGACCCTCCTCGCGCTGTCGAACGTGCTGCGCGAGGGCGCGATGCCCGCGCGGTTCCACGCGGAGCCCATCGTCCAGGCCACCGAGCTGCTCCTGCAGGAGCGCGCGCCGCGGGATGTCGCGGTCGCCCGGCCGCGGGTCGAGGAAGTCGAGGCGCCCGCCCATGCCCGAGACTTCAGAGCACCGGCCTTTCGTCAATTCACGTCTCCCCACGATCCGATTCCCCGGACGCATCTGTCCGGGACGTCGCCAGCGGTGCGGTGTGGTCGGCCGGGCATCAGCCGACGGGGATCGAGCCCGACGCGTATCGCGTGACGTTCTTCGAGGACCGCGCCGAGTTCTTTCGGCGGGACGGCGCCATCACGACCACGCTCGAGGTGCTGGTCTCACCGGAAGACGATGCCGAGGTCCGTCGCGTCTCCGTCACGAACTTCGACGTGCAGGATCGAGAGCTCGAGCTGACGTCCTACGCCGAGCTCGTCCTGACATCGCCGGCAGCCGACGCCGCGCATCCGGCGTTCGCCAAGCTCTTCGTCCAGACGGAATCGCTGCCCCACCTCGAGGCCCTCCTGGCGACCCGTCGGGTCCGATCGCCGGAGGAGCCGTCCGTCTGGGCGGCCCACGTCGTCGTGGTGGAGGGCGAGTCCGGCGGAGGCGCTCAGTTCGAGACGGACCGCGCTCGGTTCCTCGGACGCGGACGAAGCATCCGCACCCCGATGTCGGTGATCGACGGCCGGCCCCTGTCGAACACCACGGGCTCCGTGCTCGATCCGATCGTGAGCCTCCGGCGCCGCGTTCGCCTCCGGGCCGGCGACAGTGTCCACCTGGTCTTCTCGACGCTCGTCACCTCCTCGCGGGACGCCGCCGTGGCGCTCGCCGACAAGTATCGCGACCCGGCGACCTTCGATCGCACGGTCACCCTCGCGTGGACCCACGCGCAGGTGCAGCTGCACCATCTCGGGGTCGACGCGAGCGAAGCGCACCTGTTCCAGGATCTCGCGGGTCGGATCCTCTACTCCGATCCCACGCTCAGGCCGTCCGCCGACACGCTGAAGCGCAACACGTCGGGGGCCGCCGCGCTCTGGCCCTACGGAATCTCGGGCGATCTCCCGATCATCCTGGTCCGAATCGACGAGCCCGAAGACCGGGGCATCGTCCGCCAGCTCCTCCGCGCGCACGAATACTGGCGCATGAAGGGACTGGCGGTGGACCTCGTCATCCTCAACGAGAAGGCGCACTCCTACGTGGCGGATCTGCAGACTGCACTCGAGACACTGGTCCGGACGAGCCAGTCGGCAGTGGGGCACGAGCGGCCGGGAGCACAGGGCAATGTCTTCATCCTGAGAAGGGATCTCCTCTCGGGGCAGGCACGCGATGCCCTCCAGGCGGCGGCCCGCGCCGTCCTCCTGAGTCGTCAAGGCACATTGGCCGAGCAACTCGCGCGCGCGCACCCCGCCCAGTCGAGAGCGGTCCCTCCTCCACGCCGCCCGGCCAGAGCGGAGCCGCCCACCGACGCCCCGCCTCGCCGCCCCGAGCTCGAGTTCTGGAACGGCCTGGGCGGCTTCGTCGACGACGGTCGCGAGTACGTGACGGTCCTGGGGGAGGGGCAGTGGACTCCCGCGCCCTGGATCAATGTCGTCGCCAATCCAGCGCTTGGCTTCCAGGTGTCGGAGTCCGGCGCCGGGTACACCTGGTCAGTCAATAGTCGGGAGAACCAGCTCACGCCGTGGTCCAACGATCCGGTGACCGATCCTCCGGGCGAGACGATCTATGTCCGCGACGAGGACACCGGCGCGCTCTGGGGTCCGACCTCGCTTCCGATCCGGGAGGACGCCTCGACCTACGTCGTTCGGCATGGTCAGGGCTACAGCCGATTCGAGCATACGTCGCACGGCATCGCCCTCCACCTCTTGCAATTCGTGCCGCTCCAGGACGCGGTGAAGATCTCGCGGCTCACGATCGAGAACAGGTCCGGCAAGTCCCGCCGTCTCTCCGTGACCGCATACGTCGAGTGGGTGCTCGGCTTCGCGCGCGACGTGAGCGCGCCGTTCATCGTCACCGAGGTCGACTTGCCCACGGGGGCGCTCTTCGCCAAGAACGCCTGGAATCCGGAGTTCGGCGATCGCGTCGCCTTCGCGGACCTCAGCGGTTACCAGACCGCATGGACCGGTGATCGCACGGAATTCCTGGGCAAGAACGGCACTCCGGACCATCCGGCTCTGCTGGAGCGCGGTGATCATCCATCCGGCCGGGTCGGCGCCGGCCTCGACCCCTGCGCGGCCCTTCAGGCGAAGATCGACCTGCCGCCGGGCGGCCGCTCCGAGGTCGTGCTCTTCCTCGGACAGGCGGCGACGATCGATGAGGCGCGCGCGCTCGTGACCCGCTATCGCGGCCTCAACCTCGATCTCGTGTTCAAGGCCGTCACGACCCAGTGGGACGACATCACCGGCGCCGTCCAGGTCAAGACGCCCGACCGTTCGATGGACCTGATGCTCAACCGCTGGCTCCTCTACCAGACGCTGGCCTGTCGCGTCTGGGCGCGATCCGCCTTCTACCAGGCGGGGGGCGCGTATGGATTTCGCGACCAGCTCCAGGACGTGATGGCCCTGACGGTGGCCGCGCGCGGGCTCGCGCGCGAGCATCTCCTGAGAGCCGCGGCGCGGCAGTTCGAGGAGGGCGACGTCCAGCACTGGTGGCATCCTCCGTCCGGTCGTGGGGTTCGGACCCGTATCTCCGACGACTGCGTCTGGCTGCCGTACACCGTCCTGCACTACGTGGAAGTCACCGGCGACGCCGCGGTACTCGACGAGGTCATCCCCTTCCTCACCGGCCCGGCGCTGGCGGCGGGGCAGGACGACGCCTACTTCCTGCCGGCGGTCTCCTCGCAGCGCGCCACGCTCTTCGAGCACTGCGCCCGGGCCCTGGACCGGAGCCTGGCCGTCGGCGCGCACGGCCTTCCCTTGATCGGCACGGGGGATTGGAACGATGGCATGAATCGGGTCGGCCACCAGGGCCGTGGCGAGAGCGTCTGGCTCGGGTGGTTTCTCCACACGACACTGTGGGAGCTCGCGCGACTGGCGGAGGCCCGCGGCGAGCGCGCGCGCGCCGAGACATGGCGCGCGCACGTGGGCGCCCTCAAGGCCGCGCTCGAGCAGCACGGGTGGGACGGGGACTGGTATCGCCGCGCCTACTTCGATGACGGGACGCCGCTCGGGTCCGCCGCCAACGTGGAATGCCGGATCGACTCGATCGCCCAGTCGTGGGCGGTGATCTCCGGCGCCGGCGAGCCTTCCCGGGCGGCGCGGGCCATGGCCGCCGTGGAGGAGTATCTGGTGCGCCGGGGCCAGGAGCTGCTCCTCCTGTTCGCGCCGCCCTTCGACGGCGCCGGGCCCGATCCCGGCTACATCAAAGGCTATCCCCCGGGCATTCGTGAGAACGGCGGCCAGTACACGCATGCCGCCCTCTGGTCCGTGATGGCCTTCGCCGCCCTGGCAGACGGCGACAAGGCCAACGAGCTGTTCTCGATCCTGAACCCCATCAACCGCGCGAGCACGCGCGCGGGCGTCCACCGCTACAAGGTCGAGCCGTATGTGGCCGCCGCCGACGTGTATGCCGAGTCCCCGCACGTCGGTCGCGGCGGCTGGACCTGGTACACGGGCTCCGCGGGCTGGATGTACCGCGCCGGGATCGAGTGGCTGCTCGGGTTCCGTCTCCGGGGCGCGGTCCTCTACATCGATCCATGCATCCCGCGCGCGTGGCGCGGCTTCGAGATCGCCTTCCGCTATCACGCGTCACGCTACGAGATCGTCGTCCTGAATCCGCGTGGCGTGAGCCGCGGGGTCGCGAGCATGGAAGTCGACGACGTATCCCTGCCGTCGGGCAGCGCGAACGTGAGGCTCACGGACGACGGCGCGACGCACCGCATCCGCGTGGTCCTCGGAGAGGACTGACGTGTCCGTCCGGCGCTGCGATCGCCGCGCGTAGCCCGCAGCTCAGTCCTTCTCTCGATGCTGTCCCTGCCACCCGGCGGTGCTCCCCCGGCGCCGCAGCCGCACCCCTTCGACCCCTTCGCCCGCTACTTGCCCGCGCGCCCGTGGCGGCGCAGGATGGCTCGGGTCAACGGGCGATCGCGGTGCCAACACTCGCCTTCACCCCGGTGAAGCGAGCACTCCACTGCATTGCCGCCGTGTGCCAGGATGCGCGCGCCCGCCAGGGTTGACCAAGCGGGCTGCGTGAACCAATGCGTGACTTCAGGATGGCGGACCGCGCGCTGCACCACGGCCGGATCGCGCGGGGGCGCGCGTGTAGAGGGGGAAGGCTAGACGGAGCCAGGCCTCAGGGGTGGCTTCATCTGTGTGCCCCTCGAGGAACCGGCGACAGGCCAGGGCGCCGACTTCTGGACCGCCGAAGCGTTCAAACAGCGCCACTCGCCGTCAAGTAAAGGGACTCGCCGGGGTCGACATCTGCTGGCTCGTCGTCACTTTGCGGCGTAAAATGACGGCGACATGACACGGGAGTACGTCCCCCGCCTCCTCCGTC
>WNGA01006599.1_pt1 | contig 16818 bp, 15 predicted proteins | sample 5400061 | NCBI WGS metagenome assembly WNGA01 (sample SAMN13153366, study PRJNA577476) | soil metagenome | isolation source: 100 cm soil or saprolite under grassland replicate 2 | place: USA:California | collected 2016-06-15 | reverse complement strand
TGCCGGCCCGCCCCAGGGCCTGCACCAAGGGCGGCCAAACCGACAGCCCACCAAGCCGACCAGGCCGCAAAAACCCAAGCCTGGCCACGGCCACCCACGGCCAATCACCCCGACCCAATTATTCAGCGGCCTCCTAGGCCGGTGGTCGTGGACGGCACCGTGTACTGGGGCAACGGCTATACCGCCTGGGCCCACCCGATTCCAACGCGCGTGTACGTCTTCTACACGTTCTGGCTGGAGCACCGGTAGCGGTCTCGGCGGGCGCGACGACCGGCCGTCGCGGCAGAGTCGACCATCATCACGGAAGGCTGGCTTGCTTGAATTGCCGTTCTCAGCGTGCGCGGCAAGTATGTGCTGATTGCCCCTCATGATCTGTTATCATGCTCAGGCGAACGGTCGATCCTCGGCGACGAAGGGAGCCCAGGATGGTCAAGTCTGCGTGCAAGCACGTGAAGTACGCCGTCAGCGCCTTCTGCGCTGTCGTCTTCATGGTCGCTTCCTGACCTGCAGCGCCCGGGCGACGCGCACGGCGCCGCCCGGGCGCGGTCCGTGGAGGGCGCTGCGTGCTCGACACCGCGCTTCGGCAGCTTCGGTACGGATGGGCGAACCTGACCGGGAGACGTGTCCGTGTCCAGGACGTACGCCGGCTGGTCAGCGACATCCTCCTGACTCGCGCCGAGTTCGGTGACGGTGATCGCACCCAGATCGAGGAGATGCTCGGCTCGGCCGTCGATCCAGACGTGCAGCACACGACCGACGCACGCCGATGGCGGGCGACGGTGCGCAGAGCCTACGAGGAGACCATCTACTACCGCACGGTCATGGACCAGCTCGGGGTCACCCCCGCCGACCTGACGCTGGACCGCAGCCAGGAGCTGCCTCCCACCCCGAGATCGGTGCTCCGTTCGCTGCCGGAGGCGTTCATCAGCCAGCGGTCCAACCCGGTTTTCCAGGCGTGGACCACTGGCACCACCGCCACGCCGACCTCATGCTGGTTCTCCGACTACGAACTCGAGCTGGCCGCCGCGCTGAGCGCGCTCTCGTACCTGGTCAACTCGACCGTGGGCACCGACGACGTGCTCGACATCTGCATCAGCTCCAGAGCCTCGCTCGCCATCCAGAACACCATGCTGAGCTGCCGGCTCATCGGCGCGGCGTGCTTCCTCACCGGGATGGTCGACCCCGCCGAGACGCTGTCGCGCCTGGCGACGCCCGTGCATCTTCCCGGCAAGAAGCCCAGGGTGAGCATCATCACGATCTACCCGAGCTACCTCGGGATGCTGGTGCAGGAGGCACAGCGGCTGGGCTACCGGCCGGCGGACTTCGGGCTCGAGCGGATCATGTGCGGAGGAGAGATCCTGAGCGACGCGCTGCGCCGGCGCGCCGGGGAGACGTTCGGCGCGGCCGTGCTGGAAAGCTACGGGATGACCGAGGCTTTCCCGCTCGGCGGGATCGTGTGCGACGAGGGCCACCTGCACCACGCCACCGACCAGGGGAGGGTGGAGATGCTGGACCCGAGCACGTTCGCACCGGCCGGTCCCGGCGACGTCGGCATGCTGGTCGCCACGCCGTACCACCCCTATCGTCAGACGACCCTGGTCCTGCGGCTGGCCACCGGCGACCTGGTGCGCCGCCTGGAGGCCGAGCCCACCTGCAGCCTCGCGCGGCTGCCCGCCACGTCGCGGCTGCTCGGCAAGATGGCGCTGTCGCCGACCGGCGCTGAGCGGCCGCTGTACCAGCGTGAGCTGCTCGAACTGCTCGAGGCCGAGCCGGAGGTCTCCCTGCCCTGCCGCTACGCCGTGGCGCCAGCCGCCGACGGCTATGACCTGCACGTGCTCGCGCCCAACCGGCCGGCGCTGCTGACCCGTCTCGAGCTGCGCGCGGGCGACCTCGGGCTGCCCCTGCGCAAACTGGAGTTGCACGACGATCCATCGACCATGCCACCGGCCGAGTTCAACCGCGCGTTGCTCCATGAGACGACCATCGTCCGCGAGGAGGGAACCGGGGCGTGGAACCTGCGCTGAGCTCGATCCTGATCGTGCTCGCCCATGCGGTCGCCATGGTCGTGATCGGGCTCGCCTACCTGCGTCGGGTGCGGATCGAGCGCCCGCCCATCGGCGTCTACAACTTGCGGGACATTCTGGGGGTGGCGGTGGTGCTGGTCATCCTGCCACCGCTGTACCTGCACCTCCCGGACGCCGCGGTGATTGCGATCCTGGCGACGGCCGTCACGGCGACGCTCTACTTCACCCTCACTCCAGCGCTCGGGCGCTGGTGGGGGACCGGGGCGGCGCTGACGCTGGTGACCGCCGATCTCGTGCTCGGGCTGTGGGATCGTGCCGGGCACCTGGCGGCGTTCGTGATCCTCAACAACCTGCTGATGGTGGCGGTCGCGATCGGAGTCGCCAACATCTGGGCGCAGAGCGGTATCAAGGCACGTGAGGTTGCCGTGCTTGCCGCGGGGCTGGCCGTGTACGACATGCTCGTAACGGTGGTGACGCCGACGATGGTCGAGTTCTTCGTCCGTGTGGCCGCCCTTCCGCTGGCGCCGGTGGTGGGCTGGGGCAGCGGAGCGGGCATGGTCGGCATCGGCCTCGGCGACCTCCTGCTGATCCTGGTGTGGACCCTGGTCGCGGAGCGCACCTTCGGGACGGGCGCCGGCCTGATCGCCGCCGGCGCGTGCCTGCTGGTCGTGGTCGCCATCGACATGGCGTTCTGGCTGGACCTGGTGAACCTGCCGGTCCCGGCGATGGTGGTGCTCGGGCCGGTGATCGTCGGCCATTTCGCGCTGCTGCGCCGCCGGCGAGCACAGACAACCGAGCAGTACTTCGCCGGCCAGCAAGCCGCGGTCGCCCCACCACCGCCGGCGACGCGGCCAGCGGACGCCGATCTGGCGGCTGCGCTGCGCCTGGTCGAGCCGGATGGCGGCTCGAGACGGTATCTGGCCATCGCGGAGGGCCGGCTGATCGCGAGCGCGTCGACGCCCGGCGAGACGATGCGGGCGGCGGGCGTGGCCATGGAGACCTTGGGGATCCGCCCTGGAGTCGTGCCGATCCTCGTGCTTTCCAGCGCCAAAGCAACTGGGGGAAGCGGCCCGCGCGGGGTTGAGGCTCCGTAGGGCAGTGCTGCATCTGGTCAGTACGCGGCATGCTGAAGCGGCGACACTGGTCAGGTATCAGATCGCCAAGGCCAGCTCATCGAACGCGACGACCAGCCGCAAGGTCACCGGCTCCTCGACCTATGGTGCCAGATATTCGATTACGGCATGCGACCTGCGCAGACTCATGGACCAGCCTTGGTGACCAGCCGGTCCACCAGGTAGGCCCGCACGCTGTCGAAGGCGAGCTCGGCGATGTGGTCGGTGGCGCGCTGCTGGGCGGCGCGTTGGCGCTGACGGGCGAGCTGCTGGCGGCGTGGTGGCCGATGGACGCGGTGGTCGGCGAAGCTCAGGCGTCTGGCCTGCTGGTCGAGCTGGCGGTGGCGGCCGTCGTCGACCGTGAAGCCGCCGTTGAGAACCAGGCGACAGCGTGCTGATGCTGCTGGGGTGTGGGGCCGGCCGGCCATAATGTGCATGCTGTGACCTGAGGAGGTTGTGATGCCGTCGAGGGAGTCTTCAAAGCTCGAAGTGCAAACGCTGCTGATTGGCATCGCGTTCGGCGAGTCGCCGCGTTGGCACGATGGTCGTCTGTGGTTCTGCGACTGGGGCGCGCAGGAGGTCGTTGCCGTCGATCTAGGGGGCAACAGCGAAGTCATCGTCCGGGTCCGCTTTCCGGCATTTCCGATGTGCATCGACTGGCTGCCAGATGGGCGCCTGCTGATCGTGTCGGCGCGCGATGGGCTGCTGCTGCGCAGGGAGCCAGACGGCTCGCTGGTGACCCATGCCGACCTGAGTGGCCTGTCTGAGAAGGGGCACCCCTGGAACGAGATCGTCGTGGACGGTCGGGGCAACGCCTACATCAACAACCAAGGCTTTGAGTTTCCAGGCGGCGAGTTCGCCCCCGGAACCATCGCCTTGCTCACACCCGACGGCGCGGCTCGGCAGGTGGCCGATGGCATCGCATTCCCCAATGGCATGGCCGTGACGCCCGACAACCGGACGCTGATCGTCGCCGAGTCCTACGCCAGCAGGCTCACGGCGTTCGATATCGCCGCTGACGGTAGCCTGTCGAACCGGCGGATGTGGGCTGACCTGGGCGGCGGCGTCCCCGACGGCATCTGTCTGGACGCCGAAGGCGCCGTCTGGTACGGGGACGTCCCCAACAAGCGTTGCGTTCGTGTTCGCGAAGGCGGTGAGGTGCTGCAGAGGATCGACCTTGACCGCGGCTGCTTCGCTTGCATGCTCGGGGGCGTGGATAGGAGGACGCTGTTCCTGGTGGCGACCGAGTGGCGTGGTACTGAGCACATGGCTGAGGGAGCGCGAACGGGGCAGATGCTGACCGCTAAGGCGCCCGCGCCCGGCGCCGGTTGGCCGTAAGACCACAGCCGCCGAAGGTCCAACGACTCCTGAAAGGCTTCCGAACACCCGGAGTTCCGTGATCTCGCTTTCGACTAAGCGGCCTCCCTGCTTCTTGCTGGTCACCTTCCGCTCGATCGTGATCCCGCTCAAGGCGGTGGTCCTCAACCTGCTGTCGGTGGGCGCCGCCTACGGCATCCGATCGCGGTGTTCCAGCACGGCTGGGGGCCTGGCTGATCGGCGCGAGCCCCACCAGAGCGATCACCTCGTGGTTGCGCCTGTTCTAATTCGTGATCCTATTCGGGCTGTCCGGCTCTCAGTAGTTGAGCCGCTGGGAAAGCTGGTCCACGCAGGCCTCGCGGGTGGCGACGCTGTTGGCCCGGTCCACGCAGTCGCGGAAGTCGCGGAACTCGCTGGAGTGGCGGTTCAGGTAGATCCCGATCGTCACCAGCATCGCGATCGAGAGGACCAGGCCGATCCCGCCGGTGATCAGTCCCGCCACCGCTTGGCTGCGGTTGCTGGCCACACCCCGGTTGGCACGGCCGATCCCGGCGATGCCCAGCCCCACCGCCACCGCACCGAGGATCACCGCCAGCGGGGCGAAGGCGACCAGGACCGCGAGGACGAGCGCGAGGATGCCGATGACCAGAGAGGATGTACCCAGGCCGTTGCGCAGGCGAGGCAGTTGCTGCGACGGCGCCTCGACCGGTGCGGTCTGGCTCATTGGGAGCCTCCTTTCCAGGTAGCCGCAAGACGTACGGATTGGACCGGCTGCAATCCAGTCAGCATGAACCTACGCTGCCTCATCGTCGACGCGTGGCCTGCCGGAGCGGGAGGGGATCAGCGTGGTCGGGGTGGCCTCCACCGGAGACCAGACCCTGCAGCAGGCCCAGCGGCTGCGCCCGACGTACTGCTGCTGGACATCGACCTTGGCGGCGGGAGTGGCCTGGAGTTGGCATGACGGCTGGCCGCCGAGGCTGACCTGGCGGCCGCGCGGGTGATCCAGATCTCGACACACGCTGAAGAGGACTTCGCGGAGTCGGTCACGGCCAGCATGACCCCTCGGCCTGCGGACGGGAACTGCCGCCAGGTCAGCCTCGCGCGGTGCGACGCGGGCTCGATACCCGCTCGTCTGAGAAGTAGCCATACCATGCTGGGGGCCGGCGGATCACATTAATAGAGGTGTCAAGCTCTCCGGCGAGCAGTGCCAAGCTTGCGTCGTCATTGCAGCGCGCCGCGAGGTAGCTGTCAAGCTCGGTGAATCCCAGGGTGCGGACGCGGTCATGGAGGCGGCGCTACTCGCGATCGATGACTGCGAAACTGCCCTTGATAAGGAGGCGATGGGCCGCTGACGCTGTTGGTGGCGTTTCCATGCGCTCGGAGTGCCGGGCGCCCCACCACTCCGGGAGACTTCCGCAGATGAACTCACCTGCGGTGACGAGCGCATCGTCGGCGGGGGAGCGCCTACGCATATGGGGAACGTCGACAGATCCGACGTCGGCCAGAAAGGCGCCGGCGGCCCGGGGGGTGGCCCGCCCAGGGCGTGGACGGCCTAGACCTCCAGCTCAGGCGCCATGACCCACCTTCTGGTACCCCACGCCTTCTGAGCGCCTGGGCCGTCGGCGTGAGTAGGTGGCTGGCCCTCCGTGACCGGATCGAGTTCGATCAGCCATTGGAGCGACGCCGGTCGTTAGTCGCGCTGTGACCAGCACCGACCATGCTCAGCAGCGTGCGCCATTGCCACCCGCGCTCGCGAGAAAGGTAGGTCGCCATGCGACCAGTCCGGATCATCTTCGCCCTGTTGGCCTTGGCTGCACTGACCCTGGTCGGCTGCACAAGCCGTTCCAGCACCCACCCAGCCACCGCAGCCGCCTCCCCGGCGCCAAAGGGAAGCCCGACAGCCTCCTCGACCGCGCCGCGGGTGACCGCCACGCCGTTTCCCGGGATCTGGGATATCCGCACCTGGCAGCAGGCTCGGCGGCTCCAGGACGGGGTGGACAACGGCCACCAGCCCTGGCGCTGCGGTCCGGACAGGCTGGTGACCCTATACGCCCAGCAGATCCTCCACGTGGCACAGCCAGTCGTCCGCCGGGTCGACCCAGTCACCTTCAGCGTGACCAGGCCCGGTCAAGGGCTGATCGCGACCGTCACGGTGACCCAGCCCATCAGGCAGGGCAACTGCGGCATCTGGGTGATCACCAACGTCACCCTGAACGCCACGGCCACCTGCGCCGTCTCGCCAACGGCTGGACCAGCGGGGTCCAGGACCACCATGAGCTGCCGCGGCTTCGCTCGCTCCGAACTGGTCACCATCACCTTCGGGGCCGAAACGCTGGCAGTGGCAAGGGCCACCGCCGATGGTGGCGTCGCGTCCTCGTTTGCGGTGCCGGACGGCTTTGCTGGCTCGCACTACCTGGGAAGAGACGACACCTTCCACGCCAAGGGCCACCGCAGCGGCAAGGTCGCGTCCGCGACGTTCACGGTGACCGGCTGAGCCGCGTTCTGACCGCCAGACGACACCAGCTCGGTGTCCCAGCCAAGTAGCATGTCTCCGCCAGCGGGCCCGGCACGACCGGGCCCGCTGGCGGGCCTGTTGGGTTGTGCCGCCGGCGGTGTTGCGTTCGCCGTGACTGCCCAGTATTCCAGCCGTAGATCGTGACCTGGCTGGTCAGGGTGGTCAGGACCGTCGAGCAGGCTGGTTAGCGCTCGTGCTGCTGGCCTGTGCTTGTTCGCTTCAACCGCCTCGAGGGAATGCAGGCCTGCCAGCAACCGCCCACGCCCGGGCGACCAATGAGATCGAGCCGTCGGCGGCGACCGGCAGCCGCGCGCGCAGCTCCTCCCGCAATGCTGCGCGCTGCGGCGCAGGCAGGGCCATGGCGTAGGCGGGGGCTGGCCCCTGACCGGGCCACCCAGGCCATTCCCGCACCGCCTGAGCGGGATCGGGCACAAAGTTCAGCACCAGCCCGCTCACCACGGCGTCGATCCGGGCGTCGGCGACGGGCAGCCGACGGCGCCGACGAGTCGATGCCGACCACCGCCGCCGGGCTGAGGCTGTCAAGCACCGCCTCGCTCAGCGCACCGGTGCCACAGCCCACGTCCAACCAGACGGCGCCGTCGGCCACTGCGAGCCGGGCAAGGAACTCCCGGGCGACAAGGCGGCTCCAGCGGCCGATGTACGGCTCGTAGGCACTCCCGACCGCCCATACCTGTGTCGGCTTGACCATCCTCGACCTCGTCAGCAACCACGGGACCGGCCAAAGTCTCAGCCGTGCCAGAAGAAGTGTCCAGCCTACGAGCGCCGAGGCTGCTTCACGTGCTCGACTGCGCCTCGCAAGCCATCCCGCTCGTGTAGGTCATCCAGTCGCGGCCGGCTGGCGGGAGCGCCTGCAGGCAAAAGATCGGCCACCCTCCCAACTCTGCCACGTCTCAAGCTCGCTGAGACGCTCGCCCGCCTGAGCAAGGATGGCCGCCGTATCGGCGCTGCGGGTCGGCCCGGCGAGCTGGGATGGCCGAAGTCCTCCACTGATCAGCCGATGCACCTGGCCAACGGGCAGCGAAACGGTCACACCGCCCTCCCGTCGGGGGATCGCGAAGGCCTGCGTGGTCTCTCGGCCATCCTCGTCGAGGGTCCGGTTGCCCATGTCGGGGCTGCCCTGCGGATCGATCCCGACGACTTGAGCGGGACGCGCGAGCGATCCGGCCGCACGGACGGCGGCCTGTCGGGAGGGCAGAGATAGCGCCAGGCGGATGCGCCGAGAAGTGCCTTGGCTACCTGGCCATGGTGACGCGGACCCGAGTATGGGCCCGAGCCCAGCACGATGATGCGAGCTGGGCCCGGTAGGCAGGCGTCGAGCGGTGGCGGGACAGTGTCAGCGGCGCCCACCGCGGCGACGCAGCCAGCGGCGAACCCGCAGGCCAAGGCGTACCGACGTTGAGATGAAGATAATGAGCGCAGTTATTCAGAGTCTTCCATTTGTGTCAATGGCCGTTGGGTTTCCCCGTGGCCGCCGTCAATTTGCGGACGCGGCCTGCCAGGTCGCTGGCGGCAAGGCGGGGGTTGGCTCGCCACTGCCTGCCACGCAGCAAGGAGAATGTGACGCGAGGAACCAGATCCGCCCCGCGGCCCGCGGGTCGAGGAACTCGTACTGACCAGCAAGAAACTCCAGAAGAGCAAGGAGAGCCTACTGGCGGCGCTGGACGAAGACGACATCGCACCGCCCGCCGCGCCAGCGCCGGCCAGCCTCCAACACAACGTCCGCGAGGCCATCGAGGTCGAGGCGCTCCAGGCCAAGAAGACGCTGATCTCCGCGCATGCGGGCGCCGCGCCGACAGAGTGCTCAGCTATTATCCCGCGCATGTTCGAGTACCACGGGTGGGTGAGCCTGCGGGCCACTGTCGCCGTCGAGGACTCGCCAGAGGCGGACGCCCACAACGAAGCGCGGCTCTACGCGGCGGTGGAGGCATTGCGCCGGCGGGTGGCGGAGATCGGCGACTGGTACCTGGTCGACGTGCGCTGGATGAACGGCTCCCCCTTCCTGCATCTGGCCGGTAACCCCAACCACCGGGGCATGCTCGGTGACGAAATCCTGGAGCTCTTCCGGTACGTTGCTCGCATCGCGCCGGGGTCGTACGGCCTGCTGTACCTGTGGGACGACGAGGACGCCCGGTACGACAACGAGTTCAGGGTCTTCCGTGTCGTCCGCGGGACCGTCACGGAGCACGCAGACCCGTTCCTGTCGCCGGCGGTCCCGGTGCTCGAGGACGAGGACACCGGGGGCGACTGAAACGCGTCGCTGCGGCGCCTCGAACACTGCTTGGGTGCGTGCTGGCGTGCCGGGCGCGGCTGCGCAATGCTTGTCAGGTTCGGAAGGTCCACCGCAGGTGGGCGGTCGGGACCTCGACCGCATCGTCGCCGTGCCCGTCGAGCAGCGGCCCTGCCTCGGCTGGTTCATCGTTCCGTGACGGCGATGATGATCTTGCCGCGCTTGCCCGCGGCGAACTGCTCGATCGCTGCTGGCGCCTGGGTCATCGGCAGGACAGAATCGACCGGCACGATGAGCTGGCCCGTGTCGGCAAGCTCAGCGACGCGAGCCACGGCGCCTGGGTCGGATGCGGCCCCCACGTTGGTCGCGGTGACGCCGCGTGCCGCAAGCTTTTCGATGTCGGCGGCGCCGAGCGTGGAGGCGACACGCCCATCCCCTCGGACGACCTCGGCCAAGCCGGCGAAGGCGTCTGCCTGGCTGGCTGTGTCGATCAACGCGTGCACGCCGTTGGGGTGGCGCTCGCGCACCATGGCGGCAACGTCGTTGGTGGTGAAATCGATCGTCTCGGCGGCGCCGAGCGCGCGTAGCCGCTGCTCGTCTCCCGGCCTTGCGGTTGCGATCACGTGCGCGCCGCGCGTGGCCGCCAGTTGGACCGCGTAGCTGCCCACACCTCCACCGGCTCCGACCACCAGCAGGCTCGCCCCCTCGCTGGGCTCCACCGCGTCGACGGCGAGCAGCGCCGCCGACCCGGCCAGCGGCAGTGCCGCGGCCTGCCCGAAGTCGAGGCTCGCCGGCTTCGACGCCAGGTACCCGTCCTGGGGCGTGAGCACATAGTCGGCCCAGGTGCCGTCGTGCAGCACCGGCTTGAACACGAACCCGATCACCTCGTCGCCGAGCCGGTATCGGCTGGTATCCGCGCCGACGCCCTCTACCACGCCAGCGAAGTCTCGGCCGAGCACCACCGGAAAGTCGTACTCCATCCATCCCCGCAGCAAACCGCCGGCGATGCCCACGTCCATGCCGTTCACCGAGGAGGCTTGCACCCGCACCAGCAGCTCGTTCGACGTCGGCTCGGGCGTGGGCAGCTCGCCAAGCGAGACACCGCTGTCGAAATCCGTCATTGCGATCACGCGCATTGCCTGTCCTTCCTCGATGAACCGGAGGTCTTGGCCCCGACGTCATTGCGTCGACGCTTTCTTGGTCTTCCGAAAGGCTTCCTGAGATCGGCACAAGGCCGACTCCGCTGACAGGGCCTGAAGGTATCTATCAGATACTGATTACTTCAACGTGCTATAGTTACCGAATGGATACTGTGGCTTGCCAAGGCGGCACCTATGAGGCGGGCTGCCGCCTGGTCCTCGACCGGATCGGCGACCGCTGGACCGTGCTCATCGTTGGCGTCCTCGGCGACGGCACGCGGCGGTTCTCCGAACTCCGCGACGCCATCGGCGGCATCACCCCCAAGGTGCTGACCCAGACCCTGCGCGCGCTGGAACGCGACGGGCTGGTCACCCGGAAGGTCTACCCGGAGGTCCCGCCACGGGTCGAGTACACCCTCACCGACCTGGGCCGAGAGCTGATCACACCGATCGGCGTGATCCGGGCTTGGGCCGAGCAGCACATGGTCCAGGTCCTCGCCGCTCGCGCCCGACACGACCAGCACTAGCGATCGTGACCGTCAAGCTCCCCCTTGAGGCCGCCCATGTGCCCGGCATAGGGAGCATCACGGACACCCTGACTGAGTTGGTGGCGCATGACGGCGATCTCGACGTCCTTGGCGTGCTCGCTTCGCAAGCTCCCGAGCAGCATGCCAGCGAGCCGGCGTGCCATGAGGTAGAGGAAGGACAGGGCCCCTGCTCGTTCGCGCCGATCGGCCAGGACCGGCTGGAGGTGCTGCTGCGCCACCAGATGAGGCATCCGGCTCGCGTCGTCATACTGATAGATGGCGCAGGGCTCACCGACTACTTCTGTGGAGAAGGATCATGAGGAAAATCACCGCAGGCATGTTCATCTCGCTCGACGGCGTCGTCGAGAACCCGCAGGATTGGCACTTCCCGTACTTCAACGACGAGATGGGTGCTGCCGTCTCGGCAACCCTCGGCGCGGCCGACACCGTGCTCTTCGGTCGCAAGACCTACGACAGCTTCGCCGGGGCGTGGCCTGCGCGGGAAGCGGCCGGCGGGGAAGACGCCGGTATGGCCAAGGCGCTCGGCGACGCACGGAAGATCGTCGTGTCAAATCAGCAGCTGAAGTTCACCTGGCGGAACTCCGAGCAGCTGAACGGCGACCTCCTCGAGGCCGTCGCCGCCTTGAAGAACGAGCCGGGCGACACCAACATCGGCCTGAGCGGCTCGGTGTCTGTCGTGCGCCAATTGCTGGCCGCGGGGCTGCTGGACGAGCTGCACCTGTTGGTGCACCCGATCGCTATCCGCAAGGGCATGCGGCTGTTCGACGAGGGCGAGACCCCGATCCCGCTGACGCTGATCTCGTCGGAGACCTTCAAGACGGGTGTGCTGAACCTCGTCTACGGGCCTGCCGAGTCGACCGGCGACGCCACCTATGAGGACGCCAAAGTCCACCTGTCCCAGCCCGAACAGTAGCTACGTCTGGATGAGGTGTTTCCCATGCGCTCGGAATGCCGGGCGCCCCGCTGTTCCGGGAGATCTGCTCTCATCAGGGCATCGGTGGTTACTGGTGCTGGGGAAGCAGTGCTATCAGCGGCGACGATCCTCAGTGCCGGGCAGTGCGGCCACGGCGCGGCCATTCCAGCGAGTGCTCGATGGAGCCGGCTCGGCGGCCTGTGGAGGTACCCACGAGCTGCGCGGACGCATTTACGCACCCAACGAGCTACGCCGCGCGACGTCGGTCTCGATCTCGTCGAGATGCATCTTTAGACGATGACCCCAGGGGTGTGAGGCAGGGCGCTGGCGAGGTGTCTGCTGATGGCCGAGCCGCCGACGGATGTTGGGCGAGTCCTGTACGTCGTCGCCTGGGCGGCGCCGCCGGCCCGCAGGGTGCATATCCTGGTCCGACTGGCCCAGGCGCCGAGGGTGGGTTGTCTGCGCGCTCGTCACACCGCCTGGCCGTGACTTCCTTGACGCATCAGCGCTCGAGAGGCTGACCCGGCATCCGGGGCGCAGCGAGTACAAGCGGCCGGGTGAGCCGGATGTGCTCCGAAACCCACGAAACACGAGTCATGCCCGCATGCGGTACGATTCGCGGCCGATGAACGCGAAAACGCCCGATGAACGCAAGATACGGGAGAGTCGGATCGCCACGGATGACCGCCTGCAAGTCGCACACGAGCTCTTCGACCGTCATGCCGAGGAGGTCTACCGCTACATCCTGGCATGGACGGGTGAGCAGGCGAGCGCCGGCGACCTGACCACCATGGTGCTGCGGACGGCGGCCGCCCGCATGGACCGGCTCACCGGGGACGCCGACGCCGCCGAGCTGGAGACGCGGCTGATCGCGCTGGTCCGCGCGGCGATCATCAAGTGGCACGCCCGCGAGCCAGGCCAGGGGCCTGCCCCCGCGACAGCCGTGCCAGAGGAGTCCACGCCGCTGTTCAACGGGCTCGGCGAGCTGGACGAGGGCCAGCGCGAGGTGCTGGTCCTGTGCGAGCTGCTCGGCCAGGAGTTGGAGCACGCCGGGCGGCTGCTCGGCTACGACCGGTCGGCCATGGAGGCGCGGCGGCACGAGGCGCTGGGGTCGCTGTGGCGGGCGATGAACAACGCCCCGCCCGACCAGGCGGTGTCCATCTGGGATCGGCTCACCGTCAGCACGGCCCTGCGACGCGCCGCCGCCGGCTGGCTTTCCCCGTCGGATGAGGCCGTGCTCGCCTATGTGAGCGCGCAGCTCTTGAGTGAGGCCCCGGCCGGCGTGCCCGCCACGGCTCCTCCTCACGAAACCGACGCGAAGGCTCCCACCGGCGCCAAGCTGGTGCCGAACCGGCCCAAGGTCCCCGCCACCGTGGCAGCGGCCGCGGCCACGGTCGCTGCGGCCACGGTCGCTCAGGCGGTGGCTCTCGCTCCCGCGGTCGTGCTCGCGACCGCGCCGAAGGGTCCCGCGCCCACGGCGGTCCCGGAGCAGCCTCCGGCACCCACGTCGGCACCTGCGGCGAAGGCGGCGGCCGAGCCGGGAGGACCGGCGGCGGTGACGGTCAAGCCCTCCGGTTCCACCACCGGTTCTGGCGACCCGGCGGAGCGGCGGGAGCGACCGGGCGGGGTGTCAGGCGATCGCGTCGAGCGAGCGCCGCGCGAGCAGGCCAGGCTCCGGCGCTGGATGGCTGGTCTTGCGCTGCCAGGAGGACGCTGGGGTGTGTTGGGTATAGCGGCGGCCACGGCGGCCGGGCTCGGCGTGATCGCCGCCCTGACGATCGGCAGCCCGGTGAGCGGGTCGTCGCAGTGCGTCGCCGGGCCGGCGTGCCCGCCACCGACCAGGGTCGCGGCCGGAGCCGGCAACGTGGGGGAGGTCACGCCCCCGCCGACCTCCACGACCGGCCCCGGCAGGCTCGGCCGGGTCCCTGGGCTCCCGATAGCCCCCACGACCTCGTCGCGCACCACCATCGCCGCCACCGCCACCGCCGGGGGCGCGACGGCCGCCACACGTCGCGCCCTCGCCACTACGACCAGCCCGCCGCAGACCCAGCCCCCGACGACCAGCCCGCCCTCCACTATAGATGCGCCACCCCTTTGCAGTGACACATTGGTCTACACCTGGCATGCTTCGGAGAAAGCATGTATTGGCTGGAAGAATGGGCAGATTCATACGACTTCATATTTCCAGCCGTTGCCTTCCCAAGGCTTTAACCCAGCTGTTGTCAGCGACTGCATCGTCTACGTGACCTTGGTCTCCAGCTACGGCACAACTCATCAAGCTACCTTCTCATGCAAGTCGAAAGCCACCACGGGTGAACAATTTGTTGGAGGGGGGGACTGGGGCCCAGGTCGGGCTGCCGGTGACTGGTATCAACTCCACCAGTGCGTAACGGTCTGGACACTAGCGAGCAGGTACAGCAGCTGCGATACCCCGCAGCACCCCATCACTCCGAGGTGGTACAAGCCGCCGCTGTGAGCCTCGACCCGACGACTTCGCGCCCCGGGAATTAATTGCACCCATAGCCGTCATCATTGCTCATGGGCTGTTGAGGGCATGACTGCCTGATGACGTGGGGCGACGGTTCGGCAGCGGTGATTTGGGATGGACTGGTGCCGGCGGGCAGGATCAGGCGTCCAGTTCTTTGAGCATGCAAAGGACCCTCCCGTGTGAGTTGGCGCTCGGGGAGGGTCCAAGGCGGTGTAGGCCACCGTGGCCATCGTATGGCCCTGCCCGTTGGGCGTCGAGCAGTACGCGGCCGCCGGTCGCCGGGTCGAGATCCCACGCCTCGACTGTCCTGGCTGCGGCCGGGCGATGGGGTGGTGGTCGGGGTATGTGCGCTGGGTGCGTGTTCAGGGCCGGGTGTGGCGGGTGTGGGTGCGCCGCGCCCGCTGCGCGCCGTGTCGGGTGACGCACGCGCTGCTGCCCTCGTTTGTGCTGGCACGCCGGGTGGATGCGGTCGAGGTGATCGGCGCGGCGTTGGAGCGCGCGGCCGCCGGGGTGGGGCTGCGCCCGATCGCCGCGTGGCTGGGGGTGCCGCATTCGACCGTGCGGGGCTGGCGGCGGCGGTTTGTCAGGCGGGCGGGGCTGCTGGCAGCTTGGCGTGTTGCTCACCGGCGGGGGGTTGCCTGGGACCACCACGAGCCCACCCTGGGCAGGGCGTGGGGGCCAGGTTGGATGCCGCCCGTCCCCGATCCGCCCTGACCGCCCGAAGGAGGCGCCATGCCCGCAGCAGCCCCGGCACCGCCGGCGGCCCAAGCGACCGGGCCGAGCAGATCGCGCTGTTCCGTTACCGAGTGGTCGCCGAGGCCGCCAACCCCCGACTGACCCCGGCGGAGCGTGGCCGGCTGGTCCGTGCACTGGCCCGCCAGGCCCACGAGCACCCCAACGGCGCGCTGACGCCGGCGCGGTGCGCCGCCATCCGGAGCTGCTCGCCGAGCCCGCCCGCGCCACCGGCCGCTACCAGGCCAGCCGGCCAGGCGAGCGCTGGATCGGCGACGTGCCCGTCGGCGGCTTCGTGCCATACCCGCGCGTGGCCGGCTCCAAGCGCGCCAGACTCTTCGTGCTGGTCGACGACCACTCCAGGCTGCTGAGCGCGCGGGTCCCGGTACGGTTTGGCCGGAGGTAGAGGAATCCGCAGGACCTCTTGTCGTCGCGGCGGAACACGGACAGGCCCGACCAACAGCCGGTGGGCGCCACGGCCGCATGGGGCGGCGAAGGCACCTCGCCCTGACGAGGACGGGCCCGCGCTCGGGCTCGCGTCACTAGCCTCCACGCGCGTTCCGGGCTGGACCTCTCACCCACCGGTGGAGGCCCGGCGATCGCCATGCCTGGCGTTGTGGCCCGTGGATGCGACGCGTCGGATCCGGCTGCACCTCGACATCACCCCGTGCCCGGCGAGTAGGGGCCGTCGAGCAGTCCCTCATGCTGGACGCCCGCAGGCTGGAGCGGTCGGCCCCGGGCGGCGCCGACCGCTGGATGGTGCTCTCGGATCGGGAAGGTGCGAGTTCCGTCTGCAGGGAGCGGTGGGTCCTGGGTGGATGGTCCATATCAGGGCCGGGGGAGGGCAGCGGAACGCGGCGGGTCGCTTCGGCCATTGACTGGGTGACGGGACCCGGATGATGAGGAGCCCCCCCACGGACGACACCGAGCTGATCGCCGCGTCGCTGGTCGAGCCCGCTCGCTTCGCGGAGCTGTTCGACCGGCACTACCCGGCGGTTCATCGCTACCTGCGGCGGCGGGTCGGCCCCGAGCTGGCCGACGACCTTGCCGCCGAGACGTTCACCCTGGCGTTCCGGCAGCGTCACCGGTATCAGCCCGAGCGTCCCGACATCGCCGCCTGGCTGTACGGGATCGCCGGGAACCTGCTGCGCCAGCACGCCCGCGCCGAGCAGCGGCGGCTGCGCGCCTATGCCCGCGTCGTGCCCGACCCCGCCGGACCGGATGTCGGCGACGGCGTCGCCGAGCGGGTCGACGCTACTGCGACGGCGTGTCGTGCCGCGCTGGCCGTCGCCCGACCTGCCCGCCGAGCAGCGCGAGGTGCTGCTGCTGTTGGCCTGGACGGACCTGGACTGCGCCAGGATCGCCCGCGCGCTGGGCGTGCCGCCCGGCACCGTCCGCTCCCGCCTGCACCGCGCCCGCCAGCGCCTGCGCTGCCAGCTCGGCTTGACGGCCGCGGAGGAGCTCATGGAGCTGCAGCCCACCCCTCCTGGAAGGATCGATCCAGCATGAACGAGCTCGATCTGGTTCGCGGCGTCGCTGCGGACACCCCGCTACCGGACGCGGCCACCACCCAGGCCGCGCGTGCGCGGCTGCTCGCCGTGATCGCCGCCGAGGCCGGCCAGGCGCGGCCCACCCGCCGCCGCGCACTTCGGATGGCCGGCAGGGTCCGGCTGCGCCGGCTGCTGCCAACAGGTGTGGTCGTGGCCGCCGTGCTGGCCGCCGTGCTGGCCGCCGCGCTGGCCGCCCCGCTGCTCCTGCAGCGGCCTGCCACGGTCACCCAAG
>WNGA01007872.1_pt1 | contig 16819 bp, 6 predicted proteins | sample 5400061 | NCBI WGS metagenome assembly WNGA01 (sample SAMN13153366, study PRJNA577476) | soil metagenome | isolation source: 100 cm soil or saprolite under grassland replicate 2 | place: USA:California | collected 2016-06-15 | reverse complement strand
ATCCCGGAGTGGTTGGAGGAGATCGATCGGTTCCTCGAGCGCGACTGTTTCGCGGGAGTTCTGAAGGCCGTGCTCGACGTCGGGCGATGGGCCGCGAGCCGCTCGAGCTCGTATTCAACCGGCATCAAGAAGGTCACGCCGTCGCCCGTTTGCGGCAACAGCAAGGTGACGCTGCATGGCAGCGGGTTCGGCTTGGCCCAGCCGGCCGACGTCGTTGTGTACGTACCGACGCTCGGCGGAGGTTGCCGGGAGGCGAAGGTCGAGTCCTGGTCTGACTTGGCCGTGGAGGTACGTGCTCCCGCCGATATAGGCCCCGGCTGTGCCGGATTCGTAAAGTTGAGTGGCCAGTACTACGAGCCGCAGGGCGTTACCGGGGAGCTGACGACCTGTATCGGCCCGGCGGCAGAGGCCTGGACCCGAGGGTTCGATCGCGTGCGGACGCCACCTGTCTCCTGCCCGCCGTGCCTGCCCCTCGGCCAGAACCGCATCCACGTTGGCGGGAAGCCGGTCGTCAATCGGTTCCGGTTTACGCCGGATCTGGTGGACCCGGGGGGCCAGCCAACGCTCTCATGGAATGTGTCGAACGCCACCAATGTCCAGATCACGACGATCGGCGGCAGCCCGCCGCTCGCGGTGCCGACCCCGGTCCCGCTCGCCGGCCTGATCACGCTCGCCCCTGTCACGGGCCTAGCCCCGGTCACCGGTCAGTATCTCTTGACGGCGACGAACGCATGCGGCGTCACTACGGCGATCGCCGAGTTCAGCATGCGCCCTACGCCGCTCCTCTCGGTGACGCGAATCGAGGTGGTGCAGTCCATCCAGACCCCGACCAACACTGTCCGGCTTGTGGCCAACCGGCGAACGGCGGTGCGTGTGTTCGTCGACAGCGGCATCGCCGACGGGTTCGACTTCGGCACCGGCCTCGGCCCGAACCGGGTCGGCGACCTGTACGCCGTGCTCGTGGCCGAGAACCTCGATACCGGCGCCGTGTTCGACTGCGGATGGCCGTGGGCGGGCCCCCGCCAGGCCGGCCCGGGACTCAACCGGGATGTGCTGACCGATTCGATCAACTTCGACGTTCCGCTTGCTGCGTGCAGCGGCAACGTCCAGTTCCGCGCGACGATCTCGCAGCCCGGTCCGCCGGGCTCAGCAACGGCGGCCCCCGCAACTGGCAGCGTGACTGTGTCCTTCTCGCCGAAGTCCGAGCAGATGTTCCTGCCGTTCCTCATCACGGATCCGTCGAGCGCGAGCCCGGCGCCGACGATGGCCGACTTGTATGCCTGCTTGACCGGTCCGGCCCAAGCAGATCCGTTCCCGGAGAACGGCTTCATCATCAACCCGGCGTTGCCCTTCACGCTCTCCGGGCCGGAGGCGCTGAGCATCAGTTCGAACTGGATGGCGCTTGTCGTGCGGATTCAGATCAACGCCTTCCTGTTCGCCTCCCAACCCGTCGGGGGCGTGCGGATCGGGATCGTTCCGCTCGACGGGTCCTATCCCTGGACCGGAATGGCATTGCCACGTACCGGCGCCGGGGCACCGACGTTCATCGTGCGGGCCGGAGACGCCCGATCGTGCACGCATGAGCTGGGCCACGCCGCCGGCCTCCTGCATGTCAACGACGGATCGGCAGGCTCGCCCTACGGCGGCCTGCCGCTCACGATCAGCGATCCCGGCCTCAACGTGACGACCCGGACCCTCGTCCCGTCGGGATCGTTTGAGGCGATGTCGTACACCAATCCGCAGTGGCCCTCGATCTTGCACTGGGAGCACATGTTCGACTCGGTCCCGTTCGCATGAGAGTCCTGACGTTCGGCGCACTCATGCAGGACGGAGAGCTCGAGCTCCAGCCCGGCTTCGTCACGGATGGCGAACCGTCGCAAGAGAAGGGCGAGCTCGTGGTGGAAGCGGTCGCGCGCAGCGGACAAACGCTCGCCGTGACAGCGTTGCCGCTAGGCGCACCCTGCGGATATCCCGGAGGCGAGACCGGTCGCGCAACAGTCGGCCTGGTCGCTTTTCCCGAGAGAGCGAGCGGCCTGCGCGTGAGTCTCAACGGCACGGTGTTGCTCGAGCGGACCGCGCCCCCCGGCGAGCTCGAAGTCAAGGTCGAATGGCCCGCCTCTTTGTCGAGCGTCGAGACCATCAGGTGGCGTGCGTCCGCGGACGACCGCGTTGCTTCGCTGGGCTATTCCAACGACGGCGGCAAGACCTGGACACCCGTTGCACTTCCCGGACCCGCGGACACGATCGAGGTCGATGCAAGGGTGCTCCCCGGCGGTCGCGACTCATTCCTCGAGCTGATCGCGACCGACGGCTTTCACACCGAGCGCGTTCGCTCTGACGCCTACGAGGTCGAGCCGAAAGGGTGGGTGCTGTGGATCCTCCTTCCGCCGGCAGGCATCAGGCTCCCGGCCGGCGAGCCGGTGCACCTCGCCGCGCAGGGCTATCACCTCGAGGAGCGCCGAGGCGGATTCGACAACATCGAGTGGGAGTCCTCGGTCGGGGGTGGTGGCCTGGGCTCAGGGGCCCACGTGCTCGCCACGCTCGAGCCTGGCGAACAGACGATCAGGGCAAGGATGCACGACGTGACGGCCGAGGTGCCCGTGTCCGTCGAGTAATCCGGAGCTTGCGAACTTGTCACAATCAGCGCTCGGAATCTCGTAAGCTGGCAGAGGCACCACCCGAGCGCGAGAACGGCACATGGGTGACGCAGGCTGGCTTCTGATCACGACGGCGGTCTCGGTCGGTGCGGGCGCAGTCGCCGGCTGGGTGGCGGCTGCGACTCGGCGCCGCGAGGCCCGAATGGAACGCATCAGGGAGGAGGTGTTGCGCTGGGCGAACCCGATCCGTAACTCGGTTCTCGGCCTCGAGTCGCGGCTCGACAACATCCTCAGGAGAAACCTGCACTTGGCACTTTCGCCTCGCATGGCCGGGGTGGATCGACCTGTCCATCCGGACTGGGCAATCTCGCATGAGTACGTGATGTCGAGCACGCTCTTTCTTTTGCCGAGTACTTCGCGTGGGTGCAGCTTCTCCGCGAGCGGCTAAGCCTTGAGCTGTTCGCGTCTCAGCAGTCGCACAGGCGCTTCGTCGATGCGACCTGGGAAGTTACGGATGCGCTTTCGGACTGGCCGTTGAAACACGACCCGGGCCAGGAGCAGGCCGAGAGCGAGGAGAATGACACTCAGGTCTTTGCGTTGCAGCAACGCGCTATCGGCGAACTCGTCATCAAGCGTGACCGAACGCCCCGAGCATCATCACGTATCGCGCGTTTGTGGAAGCTCTGGACTCTGACGCTTCGTTCGCGGCCCTGTTCGAGCCGCTGCGGTCGTTGTTAAGGGTCTCGAGCCGGGGACGAAGCGCTGGAACCGCCTTGAGCGCACGAGCAGCGCTCTGAAAGCGCTTGAGCGCGAATCCCGCGCTCTGCTTCGCCTCGACAGCGAGAACGAACCGACTCGGTGGGCCTGGCGGCTCGCTAGCCCTCCGCGCCGAGCGATTGTGGGTTAAGGCCGAATCGACTCGAGGTGGAAGCCATTTCCATGCGCGCTGCCCACGTCACGTCAATGGCCGAATGCTGTTCCGCGTGATGCAAGCGGCTGGTCAGGACCTACATGAGAAGGAGTCAGGTTGCTACACAGGGACGTCGCCGAACTGACCCCACTGGATGCCTCTCGGGACGCCGGTCAGCCACCAAGTCCCGTTAGGTGGGCTCTAGACGGCGAAGTCGGTTTTGCCGTCGCCGTCGTAGTCGCCCGGTACTGGGATATCGCCGGCCTGGCCGAACTACCGGTTGCGTGTCCCGCCTGAACCCTCGATCACCCGCCAGACCGCGTCGCTCGGGCGCCAGACCGCGAAGTCGGTCTTGCCGTCACCGTCGCAGTCGCCTGGCACGGGAATGTCGCCAGCCTGGCCCAGGTGCTGACTGCGCGTCTGGCCAGAGGAGCTCTGCTTGGCCGCGTTGAGGTTGCCCGGATGGGAAGCGACCAGGCTCTCTGAATGTCCGCGCTTACGCTGAGTGAAGGGCGGTTTGCCAGTCCTTCACTTCACGGTTAGGGGCACCAGTCGCGGCGCCAGAGGCCACGTCCGTGCGTCACCGCGTAAAGTGCACTCCCGCTCCACTCCAGTTCCGTGATCTCGGCGTTCGGAAGGCCCTGGTCGAAGATCCGCCAGTTGGCGCCGTCGTCGAAGGTGATGAAAACGCCGAACTTCGACGCCGCGAAGAGGATCTGGGATGTATCCGGGTACGTGACGATCGATCTGTAGTCGCCGGTCTGCGGCAGCGCTGTCGTGCCAGCCCCGGCGATCGTGCTCCAGGTCGCTCCCCCGTCGATCGAGCGAGCAGCAGTGTCCGAGTTGAGCGCGTAGACGCGATCTTGATCCTTGGGATCGATGGCGAGGCCGCGCGCGCCGTTCTGCCACTGTCCGCGAAAGTCCCACTGGGTGGCGCTCGTAACATCAGCCTTCCGCCAGACCTTTCCGCTCGAGGACAGCGCGTAGGCCAGCCCCGGCGTGCTCGGAGCGAAGGCGATCGCCACGATGTCGTCTGTCGGCGCGACGTTGGCCAGCGTCTCAGCGGCGAACGTGATCGGCGGCTGAGTGAAGCCGTCCGCCGAACGTTGAATCGTACCGCGGCTTCCGACGAGCAGGACGTTGGACGGCCCGCGGGGATCCCCGGCGACGCAAAACGAAAAGAACTGCGCAATGTTGAAGAACGGCGTTATTCCGGCCCTTGCGGGAAACTCGTGGCGTAGGAGATCGCCGCCGCCCACCGCATAGTAGAACCAGGACGTCTTGCCGTCCCCGGCGAGGTTGCGGAATTCCCAGCTGTGGCCCTCGATGTTTTCCCAGACGCGACTCGTTGCATCGCGCGTGCCGGTGAAGCCCGAGTGATAGGCGTTGCCGACCGCGACAGTGCCCGCGATCCCGCACGTGAACAAGTTGGCCGTCTCCAGACCGTTGTTGATGTGCTTCCAGGTCGCACCGCCGTCCAGTGACTGGGCGACGCCGCCGTCGCTGGCCAGATACACCTGGTTCTGTCTGTTCGGGTCGAAGAGCACGGCGTGCTCGTCTTCGTGTGGGTTATAGAAGAAGGTGACCTGCGTCCACGTCTGCCCGGCGTCAGTGGTTCTCCAGAGTGTCTGGCCGCCCGCGAGCATGACGCTGTTGTTGAAAGGGTCTACAGCGAGGCAATGACACCAGTCCCCGTATCCGGTTCCGGCGCCTGGATTCCCGGGTCGGCCGCGGATATTCCAGGGGCCTCCGCCGGGCGTGCCCGAAGATCGGCCGCCGTTGCTGTTGACGAGGATCGCCTCGCCGAACTTGACCGCGACCGTGCGGTTGGCGTCCGTTCCTAGGCGCCCGACCGCGATCTTGATCATCGACGAGCCACCAGGCATGACGTTTGGGGTCGCCCACGGGAGCACCAGCTGCCACGTTGCGCCCGAGTCGGACGACTTGTGGACGCCCACCGCGCGCTCGCCCGCGTAGACGATGGCCGAGTCATCGGGATCCAGCGCCGAGTCGAGAATCGAGCCAGGAAGCCTCAGCGTCCAGGTCGCGCCGCCGTCGGTCGACATGGACAAGCCATCCGGGTCGGCGGACACGTAGAGCTTCATCGGGTCGTTGCGGGCAACGAGGATCCGTCGCACGCCTCTGAAGGTTGTGCCGCTCGTCCTGCTCCAGGTCGCTCCGCGGTTGCCGGAGCGATAGATGTAGCCAAGGCCGTCCGCGTAATACACGATGTTGCTGTTCGAGGGCGCGACGGCAGCGGCAGGCGTGACCAGAGACGCCTGGTTGTCGGTCAACGGCATCCAGCCGGAGGCGGTCGAGATGGGGACCGTCCGCCGCCAGATCCCTCCGTCCGAGCTCGCGGTATATAGATCCGCCGACAGCCCACCACTGGTGCCAAGCGCCAACTCCATGCTGCAACCCGCGAGATCGACGCTCGGCGACTCGTGCCAGATCGTCGGGCCTGCGCTCTGCCACTGGCCGAAACGGCACCTCGGCACGCACGGCAGGTAGTGAAATCGGCCGTAGCCGGGCCGCGGTTGAAGGAGGTCGAGTTCCGGGAGATCGAATCGGAGGTCAAGCCCCAGACAGCGCTCACAGAGCGTGCTGTCCCCGCCGTCGAATTCCCCGAAATCGGGCGCGCACAGGATCAGGCCACAGACGCGATCCTGAAATCCGCGCAGCGCATCGGGTCCGAGCACGTCGAGCAAGTCGCGGCCTGCTAGGAAGACCGCAAGCGTACGCAGGAGCCCGGGATCAGTCGGAAGGCCGACCGGGACGTAAACACCCGGGGCCGTGACACGGGCCCAAACGTGCGTGTGAAAAACGTCCGGTCGCTCGAAGTCCGGAACGACGCGCGTGCGGGAGGGAACAACGCGGTCGAAGCGTCTGCGGTCCTCGTCCCAGCGGAACAGGGACACTGAGCTCAGGTCGACAGTCTTCGCCGCCTCGTCTCCGAGCGGAACGAACAGCGTCCCGGCAGCAGTATCGTCGGCGAGTCGCAGTTCGACGGGCGTTCCCGCGAATCCGAAGCTTGCCTTCTCGGCCGGGTTGTCGGCGCGGACAACCTTACCCTTCGCGTCGCCGTCAGGGCGAAACACGCCGTAGCGCCCAAGCTTGAGCGGTACGGCGGGGGCATCGTCGAAGGCGTAGACCTCGAGCGACGCTTTAGCCTCCAGTGCGCGCTCCCAGGCGTCAGGGTCGTACGCGTCGAGACGATCGAGATAGTCGAGAAGCTCAGCCTCGGCGTCGACTGTGTCTAGCCGCGCCAAGCCGCGACGAGGCTCACGCTGCTCAGTCACGGTAACGCCGCCGAAAGCGGCGACGCTGCCGGGGGACCACCAGCAGCGGGAGAACGAGGACCACGAAGATCAGCACCTCGAACGACCCGTTGCCCATTGTCGGGCGAGATCCCAAAAAGCCGCTCGACCCAGTCCATCCTGCGCCTAGCCCTCTCGAGCAGCTGGGAAGCAAGTGCCGCAGCAACGATGTCGGTCGCTTCGAGCCATGGAGCGCTCCCCTCGTCGCGTGGGTCGGTTCTATAACTGAGCCGAGTACGTGTCAAGCACGTCGACGTCAGCGGCGCGGGGCGCCGCACCGGTCCAAGTTGACGCACGTCGCGCGAGCTAGACACCCTTCGTCCAGGGCAAATCCGCGCTGCCGGTCTCTTTCCGGACCGCTTCGTCGGCAGGATCGACCCGCGGATCGACGATGCCGACGCCTGCGTGCACGTGCTTGATGTCTGGAAGAGGCTGGGGTTCGCGCCTCGTTGCGCTGAGGGGTTCGTTGACGCGAAGGGAGAACCGGCTCTTCCTCGGACGATCGAGCCAATCTGTCGCGAGCCGTTGGACAATCCCGCCACTGGCGATGATTCGGCTCTAGGCCGCGGCGCCACGTGCTACCAACGGTGCTACCAAACTGAGAGAACCTCGCTGAGGTCACAGGACCCCAAATGGCTTGAGCAAGCCGTGCGAGCCCAAGCGAATGAAGAAGCGGCGTTATCGCACACAGGAGGTCGTGGGAACGCCCTGACTCCGAAAAGGGATCGTCAATCCCTTGGCTGGCCGGAACGAAGCGGTACCCGACGCAGCTGTACGCACGTTCTGGTATTCGCGCGCGCGCGACAAACAAAATACGTTCCCCGAGGTTGAGTTCCTCGCCGGAAGATTGGACGTTCCTAAAGGAGTGAGGAAGCATTGGAACGACCAACCCGTCTCGGGCAGATCCGTCGCCCCTGCGCCACCGGCTCCGACCACGTTCGCCTTTCACACCTTGCACCGATGGATCGAGCAAGTCTGCACACGCATCCTTCAGACTCGCGTGAGGTCGCTATCGAGAAGCACTTTGAACGCAGAGTGGAGCACCAAGATTCGCACTTCATGGATCACCGCCGTCCCATTGCTTGCCGCGAACTCCAAACAGGAAATCGCCACATCGAGTTGCCGCGCATTGCGTCGCCGCGAGTCAACCGGTTGAAGAGCCGCGAAAGGACTCCGCGTCGAGGTCACTTGCTGTGTCCGGCAGGAATAGAGACTCGGGTGGTGAGATCGTCCAGGCAGGTCAGCGAATCGATCTCTCGTAGAAGTGTCATCGTCCGAGTGATCCGGCCGCAGGTCTGATGATTAATGAGGCCGCCGCGCATCGGATAGAGCAACACGCGGCATTTTCCGAGATCGTTGTCCCGTGTTTCTTGCAGTTCGCACCAGGTGTCGTGCTCGTCGAGTTGGCGTTGCAGTTGAGCATCGCGGCAAGCAACGCGCGCGATAGTGGTCGCCCGATGGCGGGATCGATTGCCGCTTTAAATCGCTGGTCCCGATAGAAGCAGACGGCCTCGGGATGGGCGAGGGTTGACCGGCGCAGCGGTTGCGCAGATGATCGGCCGCGGGACGATGGACGCCTTCGCCAGACCCCAGCTGGAGCGGCTCCTCGCGGAGCGGAGCGAGCTGGGGACGGCGCTCGACGCGCGCTGCGCGCGCCTGCTGAAACAGCTCCGCGACCAGTGCCCTGGGGCCATCGCGCCGCGCGACCTCGATCCCGGGGCCACGGCGGATCCCGTCGTCGTGCGCGGCGACGACCTCGACCGCCTTTTGCGAGCCGCGCTGGCCTCGGACGACGGCGACGATGACGCCGGCCCCTTCCTGCTGGCCGACGGCGAGAGCACGCTCCTCGTCGACCCCGCCCGCAGCCGGGTTATCACCGCCGACGGGCTCGTCCTTGTCGTGCTGGGCGTCGACTGCGACCAGACGGGGCCGGTCGAGGTCACCGTCCCCTTCGCCGTCGGCGGCGAGCAACGGGACGCGGGCATGATCGCGACGACGGAGGCACGGCCGAGGGGACCCGCGGTGCTCGCCGAGCGATGGGGCGAGGCGCTGATCGCGCTGGCGTGGGAGGCGCTCCTGAGCGTCTTCGCCGGCCTAACCCGGCACGCCGGCACCGATCTCGACGTCGCTCCGCTGATCCCCGCCGCGATGCAGGCCGAGAAGGGATCCATCACATTGGTGCCGCAGGCCCGTCACCCAGCGGATCGGCTGGGCGCCTGATGGCCGTCCTCGACGTCGACCTCGACTTCTCGGACGACCTCGTCGACCTCGGCACGGCACTCGGGATCCTCACCGCGGGGGACGGCGGGGGCGCGCCGGAGCTCGACGAGAACTGGTTCGACGATCCCGGCGGCCGAATGGCCGCGATCTTCGCCGACCCGGCGCAGCGCGACGCCCTGCTCCGCCTCGCAGCCCGGCGGCTCGGCGATCCGGCCGGCGAGCTCGACCTGCCGGAGGTCCCGGAGGGGCAGCGGTGGGTGCCGCTCGCTTCCGCGCCCGCCGGCGGCCTCTTTCTCGTCGTGGAGGACGAGGGCGAGCACGCCGTCCTCGGACTCGGCGTCCGCACGGCGTCGCTGGCAGACCCGCATCTCGCCGTCACCGCGCACGTGCCGCTGGTCCGGGCGGGAGGCGAGGCGGCCGGCTTCGTCACCGGCACGGCCGCCGGGGCCCTACGTCTCGCCGTCTCCGTCGCGCCGGATCCGGGCGCGGGGGCCGTGCTGGACGCCGGCCGGCTCGCCGTGCGCATCCCCACGGACGGCACGGCGCCCTCCTTCACGTTTGAGCTCAGCGGCCTGCGGCTGGACGGCGCCGCCGGGCCGCGGGACCTGCGCGCGGACAGCGCCGAGCCCGCGGGCGAGCTCCTGGATCTCGGCCTCTCCGTCCTGCGGGGCATCGTGCAGGCCGACAGCCCGCCCGCGCACCTCCTCGCGCTGGCAGGGCTCGGCGCCGGAACGGAGCTGCCGGAGCTGCCGCTCGCCGACGTGCTGGCGGGGGACGGCGCCGCCGCCGTCGCCTGGCTGCGCGATCTCGCGGCCGATCCAGCCCGGGTCCGCGCGTGGCTGGGGCATCTCGCCGGCCTCCTCGGCCTCGACCCGGTGGCGTCGGTCGCCGGGGCGGGGACGACCGCGCAGCCCTTCGCGGTGACGCTCGCGGCAGGCCGCGCCGAGGTCGGCTTCACGCTCGCCGTCGCTACCGGCGCGGGTAGCGGGGCGCCCGTGCTGCGGCCGGGGCTACGCGTCCGTATGTCGGCGCCGGCCGGGGTCCCCGGCCGGGCTGAGGCGGCGGTGGAGCTCGCCGAGGTCACCGTCGGCGAGGGCGTTTCCGCGCGGGCGCTGCCGGGCGCGCGGCTGATCGCCCGCGTCGGCCCCGAACTGCCGCTTGCGGCGCCCGACGAGCCGCTGGTCAACACGACGGCGCCCGACGGCTCCGCGGTCGTCGTCGGAGCCCTCGAGGCGGGGCTGGCGCTCGACGCCGGCGGGCGCCCCGTCCTCGTGCTCGCGGCGCTCGGCGTCACCGTCGGCGCCGCCCCGGAGTACCCGGTCGTCGACCTCACGATGCCCGACGCCGTGCTGGAGGTCGTGCAGGGCGCGCTGGACGGCGTGGTAGACGACCTCCTCGCCACGCTCGGGGACTCTCGCGAGGCGGCCGCGCTCCTCTCCCTGCTCGGGCTCCGCCGGCCGGCCGGCCTCCCGGCCGGAGCGCCGTGGCCGCATGCCGCCGGCCTCACCGCGTTCTTCACGGACCCGCTCGGGGCGCTGACGGCGTTCCACGCCGCCGTCCTGGCCGCCGGCGACTGGGCCACCCTGCTGGGCGAGCTGGCCGCGCTGCTGGGCGGCGGAGGCGCCGGGGCGATCACGGGCGCCGGCGCGGAGGGAGATCCGTGGACGGCGGCGGTCGCCTCGGATGCGCTGGGCATGGCGGCGCTGAGCGCCTGGAGGGCTGGCCCGTCGGAGCTGCGCCTGGGCCTGCGGCTGGACGGCGTACCGATCCCGCTGACGGGCACGGCCGAGCTGCGCCCGGCGATCACCGCCACCCTGCTCGGCCTCGAGCTGGGCGACCAGCGCGCGGCCGCGGTCCTGCCCGACGTCGGCGCGCGGTTGGAGCTCGGCGACCGGCTGCCCGTCGAGCTCGGCATCGTCGCCCTCGAGCTCGGCGCCCTCACGGCATCGCTTCGCTGGCGGCGCGCTTCCGGCATGGCGCTGCGGGTGGAGCTCGCCGACGCGATCGCCGTGGTCGGCGACCAACGCATCCCGCTCCCGGTCCCGCCCTTCGACAGCTCCGAACCGGCTACCGCCCTGCCGGCCGACTTCCCGTGGCCCGTCGTCACCCGCCTGCTCGGCGACGCGCTGCTCACGCGGGGGGTCGACTGGCTGGAGGGCCTCGCCGTGCTGGCCCGTTGGGCGGAGGGGCTCCCGGAGGCGGTCGCCTTCCCGCCCGGGGCACCGGTCGCGGACCTCCCCGGGCTGCCGGTGGAGCGCCTCGCCACCGATCCGGCGGGCGTGCTGCGCGACTGGGTCGCCGAGCTCCTGCGCGACGTGGGGGGCGGCGCGGCGCCGCAGATCGCGGGCTGGCTCGGCGCGATCACCGCAGGCACGGCGCCGGGCGGCGGCGCCTTCGGGGCCCTCGTGGGCGGGGGCGGCACGGCGGCGGACCCCTACACCATGGGCCTCGGGACCGCAGCTGGCGTCGCCGAGCTCCTGCTGTGGTTCGAGCCCGACGGCACCACGCTGCACGGCGTGCCGGAGCTGGTGCTGCCGCCGGCGCTCACCGCGCCGCTCGACCTGCTCGAGGGCGATCCGCCGGGCGCGGAGGCGCTCGCCGCGCTGCTCCGCGAGGCGGCGCGCTCCCTTCCCGAGCTGAAGCCCGTCGTCGACGGCCGGCCGGGCCTCGGCGAGGGCCTCGCCCGGCTGATCGCGCGCCTGGTGGAAAGCGACGTCCTCGTGCCGACCGCCGCCCAGCAGCAGGAGGGCGCCGCGGCGCTCGCCGTCCAGGGGCTAACCCACCTCGAGGCGCCGCTCGGTTTCGACCCGGCGCTGCACCTGCCGGCCGGCACCGATCCGGCTCAGGTCCTCTACGTCACCGAGCCGCTGCCGGGGCTGGCCGAGTGGCCCCAGCGAGGCGCCGAGGCGCTCGTCGACCTGACGGAGGCCGGCCTCGACCCGCAGGCCCTCGACCTCTCCGGGTTCCCGGCGTCCGGGCCGTGGTTCGTCCGGCTCGCCACGCGCGCCGCGGCGGGTGATGCGGCGCGCCAGGCCGCGCGGCTCGAGCGGGCGGTCGCCGCGGCCGCGGCCGCGCTGCCCGGCGGCGCCACACTGACGGTGGTCGCGCACGGCCCCGCAGCGCTCGCCGCCCGGACCGTGGCGGCTGGTGCGGCCGGCGGCATCGGGCGGCTCGTCATGCTGGCCGCTCCCCTGGCCGGGACGACCTTCGAGTTCCTGGACGAGCCAGGAACCGCCGACGCGATCCGGGCGCTGCAGGCGCTCGCGCCGCTGCTGTCCGGTGAGGCACGGGACGACCCCTTCGCGATGGACGGGCTGGCGATCGTGGACACGCTTGCGACCCTGCTCGACCGCGGCTCGGAGGATGCCTTCCCGCTCGCCGACTACCGGCTCGTCCGGCCGCCGGAGCCCCTTCCCGCGGTCGCGACCACGACCGTGACGACGGCGTTCGGTGCGCCGGAGGTGCGGCGGGCCATCGCGTCGCTCGTCCGGCAAGCGATCGCGTCCGGCCTGGGGCGGGCGATCCCGGACCGGCCGGCCGACGCCGTCGGCGTCGGCGCGCGGATCCGCCTGGGCAGCGACGAGCCGGCGCCCGGCCGGGTCGCCGCCCGCGTCGAGTTGCGCGCCGACCTGCACCGCTTCCGCCTCCGCGACAGCGCCGCGACGCAGCGGCTCCCCCGCGTGGTCGGCTCCATCCAGGTCCGCCGCTCGGAGGGCTGGCTGGCCGGCGGTCCTCGCTCCGACCACGACCCGGCGCTGCCGCGTGAGCCGCGGCTACGGTGGGCCGAGCTCGAGCTCGCCGCAGACTCCGGGCCGGAGGGCATGACGCTCCGCAGCGCCGTGGTCCTGCACGAGGCCGCCGCGCTGGGCATCGGCCGCCCGGAGTGGCGCATCGAGCTCCAGGACGGCGCGGGCGGCCTGCCGGAGGAGGTCCGCATCCTCCTGGGCCGGCTCGCCGCGGCCCTCGGCGAGGCCGACGCTGGGCCCACCGCGGCCGCGGCCGTCGGCCTGCTGCGCGCGGCCGGCCTGCTGACGGGGGAGAGCGCCGGTCTCGGCGTGGTGGTCGATGCGGCCGAGCAGCTGCTGATCGACCCGGGCACGGCGATCCGGGCACGGCTCGACGGCGGAGACGACGCCCTGCGCGCGGCACTGCGGACGCTCCTCGGCGCGCCCCGGAGCACGGACGAGGACGCGGCGCTGGCGCTCGGCGGGCTGGAAGCCGGGCTTCGGCTCTCCGCCCCGCGGGCCCTGGTGCTCCGGACGGCGGCGAGCGGCCTGCCACTGGCCGCCGGGCTCGCCCTCGGCGGGACCCTCACGATCCCCGCGGATGGCCGCCCCGCGGCGGACCTGCGCTTGGAGCCGGCCGGAGCGGCGGGACCGGGCGGCCGGTTCGCGCTCCGGCTGCACGCCGAGCCGGCGGGGGCCGAGCCCGTTCGGCTGGCGCTCGACACGGCGCCGGAGACGTCCGCCGAACTGTACCCGCAACCGGACACCGCCGAGCTGACGCGGCTGCTGGCGCGGCTCGTGCCGGCGGAGCTGGCCCGGCTCGGGCTCGAGGTGGCGGCCGGCGCCGCCCCCACGGCGGTCGAGCCGCTGCTCGAAGCGCTCGGGCTGCGCGGGGCGGGCGATCCCCCCGGCTTCGTGCGCCACCCCGCCGCGCTGCTGCTCGATCCCGTCGGATGGCTGCGGCGCTGCGGGCTGCTCACGGGTGCGGACGGGGCGGCGCGTGATGGCGCCGCGGTGCAGCGGCTCGTCGACGGCCTCCGCGCCGTGCTCGGGGGAAGCGGCCCGAGCGGGACGCTGCCGCTGCCCTGGGGCCTGGTCGCGCAGGTCGGCATGCCGTCCGGCGGCGCCGTCGGACTCTCGCTGGGGTGGACGGCGCCCCGGATCGCCGGCCCCGTCGACCTCTCGGCCACCGTCGGGCTCCAGCTCGCCGACGGTGGGCCGCCGGTGGCCACGCTCGCCGCCGCGGTCGGCCTCACGGCGGCGCCCGGCAGCGGCCGGGTGGATGTCGCGCTCGGCGGGGCGCCACTGCTGCGCCTGAGCATCACGCCGGCGGGCGGGAGCGCGGTCGTCCTGCCCATCGTCCCGGCGGGCGGCCCCGGCGGGCTGGCCGGCGCGGCCGCGGGCGTGGCCGGCCTGCTTCCCCTGGTGCTCAACGCTCTGACGGCGGCCGGCGCGGGCGGCCCGCCGGCGCTGCAGGCCGTCGGCGACGCCGTCGAGGCGCTGGGCGACGCCCTCGGGCTCCGCACGCCCACCGGCTTCGACGCGCAGGCGCTGCGCGAGCTCGCGGGCGATCCCGCGAGCCAGCTCGTCAGCCGGATCCGGTCGGGTGCGGCCGCCGGGCGGGACGCCCTCCCGGCCCTCGCCGCGCTCGTCGCCCCGGTCCTGCCCGCCGGGGCGGTCAGCGCGGACGCGGCCGCCCGCAGCCTGCGGATCACCGTGCCCGGCTCGCCCCTCCGCGGCGGCCTTCGGGCCGGACGCCGCGCTGGGCGGCGACCGCTTCGAGCTCGGGCTGTGGCTCGCGACGTCCACGGCGGCCGATCGCGACGCGCTCGTGCTGCAGCTCCCGGCCGGCGGCGGCGCGAGCCTCGTCTGCCGACCGCAGGATGGCCCGGACCGACTGGACGCCCTCCCGTGCGTCGCCGCGGCCACCCGCGCGTACGTCGTCCCGCTGCTGGCCGACCTGGTTACCGGGCTCGCGGCGGTGCAGGCGGCGCTGGAGCGGCCCGTGGCCGCGCTCGGCGGCAGCATCGGCGACCTGCTGAACGGGGTCCTGCTCGAGCGCCCCGCGGCGCCCGACCCGCTGCGGCTCGATCGCGCCGCCCTCGATCCCGCCGAGCTGCTCCCGCGGGTCGCCGAGACGGGCCTCCGGCTGGCGCAGGCGATCACGAGCGAGCTGAGCCCCGCGGCCCTGCAACCGTTCTCCGTGTCCCTGCTCGTGGAGTCCGACGGCACCACCGACCGGGCCGGCGTGCGCATCGCCGCGCCGCCCGGGCCCGGGCTCGCCCTCGTCGACAGCGGCGAGCTCGCGATCGCCGTGGAAGCGGACGCCCGCTGGTTCGCCTCGCCCCCGCGCCCGGCCGAGGGTGGGCTTACGCTGATGCTGATCGCCCGCGACGCCGCGGGCGTCCGGCTCGACCCCGAGGTCCGGGTCGAGGGCCTCGGCCTGCGCGTCTCGAATCCCGCGACCGAGAAGCTCATCGACCTTGGGGTCACCATCCGCTCGGTCGCCGTGCACGCCGCGCTCGACCGGCGCGGGAGCGGCGCCGGCGAGGTCACGCGGGCCGGCGGCCACCTGGTGCTCGACGGCCTCGGCGTGCCGCTCGGCCAGGCGACCGGGGACAACCCCGTGGCGGCCAAGCTCCTGTCCTCGGGCGCCGACTCCTCCCAGGCCGGCGACGCGAGCGAGCTGGCGCCCACCTTCTCGCCCGGGGTGGTCCTGTGGAGCGAGGCGGGGGACATCTCCGTCCTCGTGCGCGCCGGGGAGGGCGCGGGCCCGTGGTGGCTGCCGGTCCAGCGCAGCTTCGGGCCCGTCTACGTCGAGCAGGTAGGGGTCGGCTCTGAGGAAGCGAACGGGAGGACGACCGCCGTGCGGCTCCTCCTCGACGGCGGCCTCTCCATGCTCGGTCTGGCGGTGCAGGTCGACGACCTCGGCGTCACGGTGCCCACCGCGACGCCGCTGCAGCCGGCGACATGGCGGCTCGGGCTGGCGGGGCTGGGGCTCGGCCTGGACGCCGGCGGGCTGACGGTGGCCGGCGGGCTCCGCGAGCGCCGCCGGCCGGCACCGCCGGGCGGGGCGCCACCGCCCCCGGACTACGTGGGCATGGTCCGCGTCGAGTTCACCCAGTTCGGCATCACGGCGCTCGGCGGCTACGGCGAGTTCCCGGACGGCGCAGGCTCGACCTACACGTCGTTCTTCCTCTTCGGCGCGCTGTCAGCGCCGCTCGGCGGGCCGCCGGCGTTCTTCGTCACCGGCATCGGCGCGGGCACCGGCATCAACCGCCGGCTGGTCGTGCCGCGCGACACGGCTCAGCTGCCGAGCTTCCCCCTCGTCGCCGCGATGGACCCGAGCTCGGACCTCGCGCGAGACCCGATGGGCGCGCTCGACCGGCTGGGCGAGGCGTTCCCGGCGGAGCGGGGCTCGCTCTGGTTCGCCGCCGGCGTGCGCTTCACGAGCTTCGTGGTCGTGGAGTCGATCGCCGTGCTGTCCGCCGAGATCGGCGACGGCCTCGAGGTCAACCTCCTCGGACTCTCGCGCCTGGACCTCCCCACCCCGCTCACCCCGATGGCGCGGCTCGAGCTGGCCCTGCGGGCGCGCTTCTCGACCCGTGAGGCGGTGCTCTCGATCCAGGCCCAGCTCACCGACAACTCCTGGATCATCAACGACTCCTGCCGCCTGACGGGCGGCTTCGCCTTCGTCACGTGGTTCCGCACGGGCCAGTTCGTCCTGACCCTCGGCGGCTACCACCCGCGCTTCGCCAGGCCGGCCGAGTTCCCCGTGGTGCCTCGCCTCGGCTTCGCCTGGCAGGTCAACGACATGGTGTCCATCAAGGGCGGCGCGTACTTCGCGCTCACGGCGTCGTGCGTGATGGCCGGCGCCGAGCTCGACGTCTCGCTGGACGCCGGGTGGCTCTGGGGCCGGCTCGTCGTCGGTTTCGACGCGCTCGTCAACTGGGACCCCTTCCACTACCTCGTCTACGCCTACGCGTCGGTCACCGTCGGCTTCAAGATCGAGATCTGCGTGCCGTTCCTGGGCTGCGCGCGCGTCCGGTT
>WNGA01006381.1_pt1 | contig 16827 bp, 10 predicted proteins | sample 5400061 | NCBI WGS metagenome assembly WNGA01 (sample SAMN13153366, study PRJNA577476) | soil metagenome | isolation source: 100 cm soil or saprolite under grassland replicate 2 | place: USA:California | collected 2016-06-15 | reverse complement strand
AGCAGCTTGACCGGTTTGTGATTGTGCGTGTCGGGCTAGCTCCACTCCTTAGCAGAGCGGCTGTCCTGGAGAGGGTCCAAACGTGGCTGCGCTCGTTGCGTAGGGTAGCCCTGACTCCGATGGGCCAATCGAACGGTCTCGATCTCGGGGTGGTCGGCGTCGGCTGGATCGGCGTCTACCACGCGCGCACACTGGTCGGTCTCCCGGATGTCGCGTCCGTGACGATTCGCGGACCTGGATCGGCGGCGGGCCACCGAGGTTGCGACTGAGCTCGGAGTGCGCACGGTGGATACGCCCGACGCGCTCGTTGACGCAGGCCTCGACACGCTGGTGATCGCGACTGGTACGCGCCTGGGCAGGGCGCCCCTCTTGAGGCTCGCGCGTGCAGGCCTCCCAGCCTTCTGCGAGAAGCCGGTTGCGCTTGACCTCGCGACGATGGACCGCGTGCTCGAGGATACCGCCCGCGCTGGGATCCTCGTTCAAATTGGCTTCCAGAGGCGCTTCGATGCCGGCTATCGCGCGGCGCACGAAGCGGTTGCGGACGGCGCCGTTGGGACGATTCTCGTCATGCGCGCGTCGACCCATGACCCGTCGCCACCGTCCGAGAACTACCTCGCTACCTGCGGGGGCATCTTCCGCGATCTGAACATCCACGCCTTCGACGCCGTCCGGTTCGTGAGCGGCCAAGAGGTCGTGGAGATCTACGCCGACGGCTTCGCCCGCGACGAATGGTTCGAAGAGCACGGAGACGTCGACGTCTCCGGCGCCGGCGCGGATGCCTGCCAAATCGGGCCAGGCTTCGAGCATCCACATGTGGTCGCCGCGCTAGGTCGAGCTCGGGATACGAAGCGCCCTGAAGCCGTGTGGCGAATCGACCCGCGCGGCCGATCGATACGACCGGACGGCTCTCGGATCGGCGGTTGCGATGCGAGCCCGGCGCGCCCGAGGGACTGCGGCTACCCCCGGGACGCAAAATGCCCGGGCTCGCGTGGCACCGTACGCCCGCGGGTATTGACTCGCAACCGGCTAGGGAGAGAGCGCACAGCGAGCGACATTAGGTCGCAGTCGGGATGGTGTCCCCTAATCCCGGCTGCAGTACGCGCAACGGTCCTGTCTTTGTCAAGCGAGTCTCCTCAGTAGCTCCAGTGGCCCTTGCGAGCGACCGTGGCGGTTGCTGGAGTCGCACAAAGGTCGAAAAGAGTGAAGCTCGAACAAGCCGAGATGGGTCGGCCATCGCAGTGCCTTCCGACACGTCCGGCTTTTGCGTGCCTGAAGGAAGCCATTAGTCGTGTCGTCTCGTCGCTAGGCGAGGATTGTGAGGATTGGCCGCATAACCTGCTCCCTCCTCTACCTCGTTGTTCGGGCTCTGCTCCGGCCTGCTTGTTCGCAGTCGCTGTAGCCCGGATGTGAAGGACGTCGAGCTGATGGTGCTCCGCCATGAGCTCGAGTTCCCCGCCGCCAAGTCGGTCGGCGACCTTTTGTCCTGCTGACCGTGCTCTGCTAGGTGGCGACAATCGCGTGGGCGGCGCGGTCGGCCGCCGCTCCCAGCGGAGATCCAGGAGCTTGTGTTTCGGCTCGCCTCGGAGAACCTGGACGCAGCGCTACGCGATCGGGTCGCCGCCGAGCTAAGAGGAAGGCTGAGGTCATCGACCTCGAGCACCTCAGCCTCTCAGTCTGGATCGGCGGTCGGACGGCCGCTCTACCCTGGTTCGCCGAGCCGCTCTCGCCTGACTCCCGTCTGCGTGTGGGGTCGTCCCAGCTCAAGCCGGCGTCGCCCGTTGCCCCACCGACGCAGCCCCGAAGAGGCAGCCGACGTCCAGCGCGCGACATTCGTCCCTGTCATCAGCGGTTAGGCTACGGGTTAGGCGTCAATCTCAAAGGTGCGGCGACAATGGAGTCTGCGGCTCGAACGGCGATCGTGGCGGATACGCATCCGCTGTCACTCGATACGCTCCGGCGTGTCGTTGCACAGTTAGGTATCGAAATCAGCGCGCGCGAGACGAAGATCGAGCGAGTCGCCGACCTGGTGGGAGACCATGATCCTGACCTTCTTGTCCTCGGCGTTGAAACGGTCGGGGTCGAGGTGGAACAGCTGTTGCGTGCGGTGCAGAGTAGGCACCCGAAGTTGCGGATCGTCGTGATCTCTGAAGACGACGCACGGGGCGCCCAGGCAGCGTTTGCTGCTGGTGCGCATGCGTACTGCGACCGGACGGCGTCGGCGGACGATCTTGCCGCCGCGATCCGACAGTCGTTCGACCGCTCGATTCACCTACGTCCCATGCTCACTCAACCGCCGTATCTGACGCAGCGTGAAATCGAAATCCTACGGCTCGTCGCTGCGGGACGCACGAATAAACAGATTGCCGGGACGCTGTGGGTCACTCTGCACACGGTGAAGTTCCATCTGTCGAACATCTACCGCAAGCTGAAGGTCGCGAACCGCGCCGGAGCGATTCGTTGGGCGGAGAGTCACGGTCTCCTCGACGCACGCTCACAGGCCTCTGCCGCGGACAGGAGGCGCTAGAAAAGTCGATGCGCCCTGATGTGGCGTCTCACTGCGTTCCGTCGGATCAGCAGCCTAGGGACGAACCTGCGGCCCGGGCAGGCCGACGGCACGGGCATCGCGCGTTGGTCGCCGCACGAGTAGAGGTGAACCTAGACGAATGGCCAGGTCATCTCCCTGCACTAAAGGTGAGCTTCTGGCCAGTAATCGCCACCGCCTCTTGATTCCTCCGTTCGTGATTCTAGGTTAGGAATTTGCAGGTTCTAGGTCAGGAATTTGTTTGGTGATGGACCGGAGGGGGTGGTTCAGGGTAGGTCCCGCGGGACAGCGTACTCGGCACCGTCAGTGAAGTCGCACGCGGGCCTCGGACGCGGGTGTCGTCGCCGGAACCGAAGGTGGCTGTGTCGGTTTGCTGAAGCGCGAGGAGCACCGCCCATCACATCAACCTAAGCGCGTCGTGTAAGCGGGGGCGGCTAGCAGTACGCCGTGCGGGTCAGCCCGCGTGTCGACTGCCAAGCCGGGAGTGTGGCTGACCGGGGGAAGCCGGGACGGCCATCCGCAACACGACCGCCAACAGTTTCTACCGCTGCGGCTGCACACATCCAACCGAGGGGAGAAGTACGTGGAGGCAGTACAGCCGTGGCCAAGCGTAGAAGCGGAGGGCGCTCCGCCGAACCTAACGGTCATTGTCCCGACCCGGGATGAAGCCGCCAACATCCTCGAGCTCGTGCGTCGGCTCGAGCGTGCAGTCACCGGGAATGCTGAGATCGTCTTCGTCGACGACTCGGGGGACGAGACCCCCAAGATCATTCGCAAAACGCGTCGCTGGGCGACGATCCCGATCCGGCTCATCCGCCGCCGCCCGGAGGAGCAGCACGACGGGCTTGCGGGGGCAGTCGTCGAAGGGCTTCGCGTCGCACGTGCTCCGTACGTGACCGTGATGGACGCAGACCTCCAGCACCCGCCAGAGCTCCTCCCTGAACTGCTGCGGCGCTGCGTTGACGAGGATCTGGACGTCGTCGTAGCGAGTCGTCGGTGCGTCGGCGGGGGCACGGATGCCTTCGGACCGCTCCGGAGCCTACTGTCCGGAATCTCGACGTTCGCCGCGCGAGCGCTCTTTCCCTGGCGCCTACGGAACGTCAGCGATCCGATGAGCGGGTTTTTCTTGCTCCGACGCGATGTCGTCAACGTCGAGCGCCTGCGCCCGAAAGGGTTCAAGATCCTGCTCGAGCTGCTGCTCCGGAATCCGGGCCTGCGCGTCGGCGAGGTGCCGTTCCAGTTCGGCACGCGCCACGCGGGCGAGAGCAAGGCATCGATGCGTCAGGGTCTTTGCTACCTGGGGCAGCTCGCGGCTCTCCGGCTCGGCGCTGAGAGATGGTCGCGGTTCGCCCGCTTCGGCACCGTGGGCGCCAGCGGGCTGGCTGTGAACATGCTTGCGCTTGCAGCGCTGGCGGGCACGGCCGGTGTCCATTACCTGGCGGCGGCGGTCATCGCCACCCAGGCCTCGACGACCTGGAACTTCCTTCTTACGGAGAGGTGGGTCTTCTCCGACAGAACCGGGCGAAGCGGCGTCTTGCGCCGCGCGGCGTTGTTCTTCGTGATGAACAACGCTGCGCTCCTGCTCCGTGGGCCGATGCTCTTTCTGCTCGTATCCGTCGCAGGCATCAACTATCTGGCCGCGAACCTCGTTTCTTTGCTTGCGCTCACGCTGACTCGCTTCGCCCTCGCGGACGGGTGGATCTGGGCACGCCCGCGGTTTCGACAGACTCTGTACCGCTACGACATCCACGGCCTCGTGACCATTGAATCCGAGGTCGCCCTACCGGAGTTGGCGTACTTCCGTGCCGAGTACATCTCAGATCCCACGATCAGCGTCCAAATCGGTGCGGTTCGTGGGCGTGAGAGCACGGATCCCAACCGGCTCCGATACCGCGAGCCGTTCGGTTTCGGGATCGAAATTGAGGCAGGCGAGCGCACACGCGTGACTGCCGCGTCGCTCCTCGCGCGTTCTCCGCACGTGCTCTACACGAACGTCATCGAGCCGCTCCTGCGGTGGACGTTCGTTGAGCGTGGCTACGCGCTCGTGCATGGTGCGTGCATCGCCAACGAATCGGGCCTGGCATATCTCGTTACCGCCAGGACCGATACAGGCAAGACAACGACGATCCTGCGAACGCTGGGCCACGATTCGCACGGCTTCCTCGCCGACGATCTGACACTCGTTGCCCCCGATGGGTGTGTTCTTGCATATCCGAAACCCCTCACGATCTCGAGCCACACGGTCGCGGCGCTCGCGAATACCGACCTGACGCGCGCCGAGCGGCTGCGGCTCGTGTACCAGAGCCGGATCCACTCGCGCTCGGGCCGACGGCTTGCGTTCTTGCTCACCCGTTATCGGCTCCCGGTCGCAACGATCAACGCCGTCGTCCAGTGGCTCGTGCCGCCGCCGAAGTTCACAATCACGCGGCTTGTGCAGGGCATTCGAATCGCGCACCACGCAAAGCTGGCCGGACTACTCGTCATCTCGCGAAGCGACGACCGTGTGCTCTCACTGCAGCCGGATGAAGCCCTCGATGTGCTCCTGTCGAACTGCGCCGACGCCTATGGATTCCCGCCGTACTCGACGATCGAAAGCTTCCTCTTCGGACGCAGCAGCATGAATCTTGTGCGCAGCGAAAAGGACATCATCCGTTCCGCCTTGGAGGGACTTCCCGCACAGCTGGTCGAGAGCACGAGCATGAACTGGTGGGAACGGCTCGTGACCCTGATGCGCGCCCTCCCGACCATGGTGGTGGAGGTGCTCGAGGAAGCCGCATCCCCCGCCGCCGACGGCGGGGAACTCCTTCCGAAGCCCGCGTCGTCTGCCTGAGCTGGGGTCGATGAATCAGCTTGATAGCGCCGCGGAGGCCGTGGCGCCGCGGCGCCGCGGCGTCGGCAGGAGGTCGAGCGCCCGGATCGCGGGAACGATCTGGACTCTCATCCGCGGGCGTGAGGCGGCGGTCGCACTGACCTTCGTGCTCGGCCTGGCAGTGCTTGTGCGGGTCTGGCGGATCGACGCCGTCGGTTACAACTCGGATGAGGCGGTGTATGCGGGTCAGGGAGCCGCGATCGCCGCCGATCCGACGCTCAAGCCCTTCTTCCCGATCTTCCGCGCGCACCCGCTGCTGTTCCAGACCTTCTTGTCGATCGGCTATCACCTGGGGATCGGGGAGGTCTTCGGGCGTTTGGCGGCGGCGGCCGTCGGCGTGTTGACGGTGCTGCTCGTGTACCGCACGGGTGTGCTCCTCTTTGGGAGGCGCGCTGGGATCTACGGCGCCCTCGTTCTCGCCTTGATGCCCTATCACGTCCTGGTGACGCGCCAGGTGCTGCTGGATGGCCCGATGACGCTGTTTGCAACCCTCGTGCTCTACGTCGTCGTTCGGTTCGGACTGAGTCGGCGGCCGGGTTGGCTTTACGCCGCTGGTGCGGCCATGGGCCTCACGTTCCTCGCGAAGGAGCCTGGCATCTTGCTGCTCGGCGCACTCTACGCGTTCTTCGCGCTCTCTCCAGAGCTCCGGATCCGGGCACGCGACCTTGCGCTCTCGCTGGCGGCGATGGTAATCGTGATCGCGCCGTACCCGTTGTCGCTTTCGCTCAGCGGCGGAACGAGTACCGGGCGGAGCTACCTCGTCTGGCAGCTGTTTCGGCGGCCGAATCACACGCTCGCCTTTTACCCCGTGACCGTGACGCAGGCCGTCGGCGTGATCGTCGTGATTACGGCAGCGGCCGGGCTTTGGCTAGCGCGCGGCCGGTGGTCTTGGCGGGAGCGACTGCTGCTCTCATGGATTCTCGTTCCGGCCACCTTCTTCGAGCTGTGGCCGGTCAAGGGCTTCCAGTACCTTCTGCCGATCGCGCCTCCGCTCGCGATCCTCGTCGGCCGCACCCTAACGCTGATCCCCGCATGGCTTGCGAGCGTCCGGCTCGAGGAACGGCGGGCGCGCGTTCTCGGGGCGGCGGCTGTCGGCGTGGTCGCTGCGTCGCTCGCGGTCCCGACGTGGACTGCGATCTCCCCGGCGACCGGATCGACTTTCCTCGCTGGCACCGGCGGTGTCCCGGGCGGTCACGAGGCGGGTCGCTGGATCGACCAACACGTGCCTGTCGGCGCCGTGCTGATGACGATCGGTCCCTCGATGGCGAACATCGTCCAGTTCTACGGCCACAGGAAGGCGTACGGGCTTTCGGTCAGCCCCAACCCGCTGCACAGAAACCCCTCGTACGAGCCGGTCGAGAACCCCGACCTGCAGATTCGGCACAACAACCTGCAGTACCTGGTCTGGGATGCGTTTTCGGCCGATCGGACGCCATTCTTCTCGCGCAAGCTGATGCGCTACGCCGATCGCTACAACGGCCGTGTCGTGCACGTCGAGTCGGTGGCGGCAAAGGATGGGTCTGGAGGGCCGACGACGCCGGTAATCGTCATCTACGAGGTGCGGCCGTGAGCCGCCTGGTGACGCTGTTCGCGTTCGCGGCGCTGGCCCTTTCCGTCTCCAGCGCGCCCGCCGCGGGGCAGGGACGAAACGTCGAGCAGATCGCAACGACGACGCCGATCAAGCACGTGATCTACCTGATGCAGGAGAACCACTCCTTCGACAACTACTTCGGGACCTATCCTGGCGCGAACGGCATCCCGAGCGAGATCTGCATGCCGCGCCGGGCGGCGCAGCCTCAGCTCGGATGCGTGAGCCCGTTCCACATTGGCAACCGTGCCGTGCGCGACCTTTCGCACAGCGAGAAGACGTTCCGTCGGCAGTTTCGCGACGGTCGCATGGACGGGTTCGTCAGTGCCTTCGGCGACCGCGACTCGGTCAGCATGGGCCACTACGACGACCGTGACATCCCGTTCTACTGGAACATCGCCGATCGCTATGTCCTCTTCGACCGCTTCTTCACATCCGCTGCCGGCGGCTCGGTCTGGAACCACCTGTACTGGGTTACGGCGACGCCGGGAAACTGGCGCGACGACGTAATTCCGCCAGGTGGCTTCGGGCGTCTGCCGACCATCTTCGACCGCCTCGAAGCGAAGCGGATCCCGTGGAAATTCTACGTCCAGAACTACGACCCCACTGTGACCTTCCGTCGGCGCGGCTCGGGTGACCGCGGATCGCAGGTGGTCTGGGTTCCGCTGCTCGACTACGGTCGCTTCCTCGACAACCCGCGGCTGTTCAGCAAGATCGTTGACCTCGAGCAGTTCTACACCGACCTCGCGCGCAACAAGCTCCCGGCGGTCTCCTACATCGCACCCTCCGGGGCGAGCGAGCATCCGCCGGGATCGATCCAAGCGGGCGAGCGGTTCGTGCGAACGCTGATCACCGCACTGATGCGCAGCCGAGCCTGGAATTCGACGGCATTCGTCTGGAGCTACGACGACTGGGGCGGCTGGTACGACCACGTTCGGCCGCCACGCGTCGACGCGATGGGTTACGGGTTCCGAGCACCAACGCTGCTCGTGAGCGGCTACGCCCGGCGCGGCTACGTGGATTCGACGACGTTCGACTTCACGTCGCTGCTCAAGTTCATCGAGGAGAACTGGCGCCTGCGGCCGCTCGCCGACCGCGACCGAAAGGCGAACAGCATTGCATCCGCATTCGACTTCGCCGCGCCGCCACGGGCAGCGGAGTTCGTCCCTCCGACCCGCCCCGTTCCCGCGAAGCCCGAGCCTCGACGCAGCATCATTTACGTGGCATATGCCTTTGCCGCGCTTGTGGCTGGCTTGGTGATTACCGGCGTTGCGTTCGGCTCGCGCATGCGCCACGAGGCCGAGGCAGAGCTCACCTCATGACCCGGCGTCTCGTCGTAATTACGCTCTCCGCGCTTCTCGCGCCCATCTTCATCGGATACGCGAACGCTGCTTTACCGGGGACGGGCACGACCGTCGAAACGATCCCCCCCACGCCGAATTTGCCGATCGTCTACCACGGCATCATCTACAGGACAGACAGTTACGGCGTCGCGCTGCTGCCGCCGCAGCTGACCGGTCGACCAAGGGTGCCGCCGACGACGGTCCGCGCCGGCCGGCGTGCAGTCTTAGAGCGCTGGTATGGCAGGACGGGCCACCTTCGGGCAGCCCTCGACATCTACTACGGGGTGCGGCTCCGCTACATCGACCTGCAGGGCGGCGTCATCGACCCGAAGACGGTCAGCTCGATCCAGATCCGGAGCTCGATCGGGGAGCGATTCCACCCCACGACGAGGATCCTGTGGCTCCGCGGCACGCGCGTCGTCCCGCTGAACGGTGGGCTCGAGAGTAAGCCGATCTACTACACGATCGAGCGGGTGGTTGTCGACGGCTCCAACGTCGTCAACGAGAGCCAACAGAAGTTCTTCCCGGCGCGTGAACGCGGCGTGACGGTGCAGCTTCTCTTCTACCGCGCGAAGTTCCGCAGTCGCGACGCATTCTTCGGCTTTGCGGTCGGAAACCGGATCCGATTGACCTTCCCGCAAGGAACGACGCGGCGTTATCGGCTCGGCGGCGACGGGACGGTCGTGCTACCTGCCCTTCCGCGCGGCAACTATCACGTCGAGGTCGAAGGCGGCGGGATTTCCCTCGGCGGCCCTGTCGCCTTGTCAAGGGACCAGGATGTCAAGGTCGGCGTCATCAGCTATCTCGACCTCGTGGTCTCGGCAGCGGCGCTCGCACTTTTCGCGGTTGGGCTGCCGCTCATCAGGCGGCGGCACCGCCTCCGACAGCTGCGCGGCCGGATCGGCACTCTCAGCAGCACGCTTCCGAGGCGCGCGGCTGTGGCGATGCGGCTCGCAGGGTTCGTGCGCCTGCCATGGGCCGTCGCCGATCTGGTCGCAGCCAAGTGGCGGGCTGAGCCCGACCGCGTCCGTGGGGTGAGCGTGACGGATTCGGCCACCCGCGCCGGCAGCGCAGGCAGCGTCGTCGAGCAAAGAACGACTCTCGTCACGGTTCGTGACGGCGGGCGGCTCGTCGCGCCCGCTCAGCAGCCGGACGCCGGCGCGGCGACGGTGGGGCGTGCCGCGGAAAACGGCCTCGTCGACCTGAACAGGGCGACGCTTGCCCAGCTCGATGCACTGCCAGGAATCGGACCCGCGACTGCGCGCAGCATCCTCGCCTATAGACAAATGCACGGTGCTTTCCGCTCCGTCGACGAGCTCTCCGCGGTCCGTGGGATCGGTCCTGCCCGCCTCGACCGGTTGCGAGCGCTGGTGGCGCCGTGACGGCACGCACGCTTGCGGCAGCACTCTGCGGCCCGGTGACGGCTGCTCTCCTGTTGGTCACTAGCCCGGTTCCGGCTGTGGCCGGGCGGACCACACCGATCCCTGTCTTCGCCTACTACTACATTTGGTTCGACCCGATTTCGTGGAGTCGGGCGAAGACGGACTTCCCGCTGCTCGGCCGCTATTCGAGTGACGAGCGGATCGTCATGCGACAGCACGTCACTTGGGCGAAGCGGGCTGGTCTCAGCGGCTTCATCGTCTCGTGGAAGTCGACCCCGACGCTCGACCGCCGGCTCGCCCGACTGGTGACGATCGCCACCGCCTCGCGGTTCAAGCTTGCCGTCATCTACGAGGGCCTCGACTTCGAGCGGCGGCCGCTACCCGTCTCCCGGATCGCCGACGACCTCACAAAATTCGTGTACCGCTACAGGACGAGCCCGGTCTTCCACGTCTTGGGCCGTAAGCCGGTCGTGATCTTGTCGGGCAGTTGGGAGTTCACGCGCCCCCAGATCGCGCGCATCCGGCGCGAGATCGGCGAGAGCATCTACCTGCTCGCCAGCGAGCGGAACGCCAACGACTACCGGCGCGTCAGCGACCTCTTCGACGGCGACGCGTACTACTGGTCATCGGTCAACCCGGGCACATATCCCGACTACCCGGAGAAGCTGGTCGCGATCGGCACAGCTGTGCACTCGCGGGGCGGCCTCTGGATTGCCCCCGCCGCACCGGGCTTCGACGCGCGCCTAATCGGAGGCAAGACCGTCGTCGGCCGCGCCGACGGCAACACCTTTCGGCGCGAGTTCGCCGGCGCGTTGGCATCGTCGCCCGATGCGGTCGGGGTGATCTCCTGGAACGAGTTCTCCGAGAACTCGCAGATCGAGCCCAGCACTCGCTACCAGAACCGATACCTGTCGCTGCTCGCCGGCGTGCTCGGCGGACGTGCGCCCGCGGTCGGGGGTTTCTCGTCGGACGGCCGTCCGGCGACTGGCACCGCATACGGCCTGCCCCTCATCGTCGGCTTCGTGCTCCTGCTCGCCGGCGCCATTGTCCTGGTGTTCCGACGCGGGCGCCGCCCCGACAGCAACCCGGCCGGCGGCAGAAGCGGCGACAACCTCGGGTCGAGAACGTGAGTGGGCGGCTCGTCGCCGTCACGGTAGTCGTGGCTCTCGTCCTGCTCGCCGGCGGCGCACTGACCGAGTTGCTCCGGCCGCGAATCGCGCAGCGATCGCCGGAGACGGTTCGAGCGGCCCACGGCGTCCGCGCACGTCAAGTCCGCGAGTCGAACCAGCAGCTGTTCGACACCAGCTACGAGACCTGCGCTGCGCTGGGGGTGGCTCGGCTCGCGCGCCAGTACGCGTTGGCGCCGAGCCCTGATGCGGCCGCCCGCGCATACGCCGCGCAATTCGAGCCGGCGATGCGAGTCGGCACGTACCGTGGCTGCGTCAAGGCGCTGCGTGAGTCGGCGAGGAGCCCACGGTGAAGCACCGGCTCGTGCTCGGCGCGATGGTCGCCACTGCGGCAGTGCTCAGCTCGACCGCGAGTGCGCCTGGATCGGTGGTAGCAGAAGGCTGTGCGACGACCGACCACGGCGCTTACACCGCCATGCTTTGCTTGCACGTGGCTGGGGGGCCGCTTTCCGGTGAAGCACCGGTCAGCGTCACGTTCAGCTCCTCCGATGCCCGAACGCTCGTCCGCGAGCTCGAGGTGGAGCTCGACGGGCAGCACTTGGTCTCCGACTACGAGGATCCATTCGAATTTCAACTTCCCAGCTACCTGTTCGGCGACGGCAATCACACGCTTAGCGCGACAGCGCTCCTGCGCGACGGATCCCGCACTCAGCCGGTCTCGTTCACCGTCGCGTTCGGCAACGGCGGCCAGCAGCCGGCAGCCACATCATTCGTTCCGACCAGCGGCACCGCCCCTATCGCCGGACGGCCGTTCATCGTCGCCGCAGCCGGCGACGGCGCCGGTGGCGAGCAGCAAGCGGCCGACGTCACCAATCTAATCAGCAGCTGGCAACCGAACCTCTTCCTCTACCTTGGCGACGTCTACAAGGACGGGACGGGAACCGAGTACCTCAACTGGTACGCGCCGGAGGAGTACTTCGGCCGTTTCCGGGCGATCACGCTCCCGACGCTGGGAAACCATGAGTACACGAAACGCATCGCTCCCGGCTATTTCTGGTATTGGCGCGGCGCGCCGCATTTCTACAGCGTCGACGCGGGCGGCTGGCACATCGTCTCACTCGACTCCACCAGCCAGTACAACCAGTTCCAGCCGGGCACGACGCAGTACGAGTGGCTGAAGCAGGACCTCGACGAACATCCGGCGCCGTGCACGCTCGTCTTCTACCACCACCCGGCATTCACCGTTGGGCCGGAAGGCACCTCGTCCAATCGGATCATGCCCGTCTGGCAGCTGCTGGCGGCGCACGGCGTCGATCTGGTGCTCAACGGTCACGATCACAACTACCAGCGTTTCGAGCCGCTCGACGTCAGCGGAAATCCTTCAACCGCCGGGCCGACCGAATTCGTCGTGGGCTCAGGGGGGCATGGCATCCGAGCCTTCATCCGGCAGGATCCACGCCTCGTCCGTGGCGCCGATACATCAAAAGCGTTCGGAGCATTGAGGCTGACACTTAACCCGAACGGCACCGGCTTCGAATACATCACGATCAAGGGCAAGCTCCTCGACTCCGGCGCGATCCCGTGCTCGGGCGGGGAAGGCGATCTCGCCGCCCCGACGCAACCGCGGCTGCACGCCCGCGCCGGCTACCGCAGAGCGATCCTGAGCTGGCAGGAGAGCACTGACGACGTCGGCATCGTCGGCTACGCGCTGTATCGCAACGGCCGTCTGATCGGGCGCCTCGCGCCGCTCACGAGATTCGCCGATGAGCGACTCAGACCCGCCACACGTTATCGCTACCGCATCATCGCATTCGACCAGGCGGGACACCGCAGTGTGCCCAGCAAGCTGGTCTCGATTCGGACCCCTCCGAGGCACCACCGGCGCCCGGCGAGGGCAAGTTCTCGATTAGGATCGGAAGCGGCCTGACCGACCTCGGGCCTCTGCATACTAAGAAAAGGAGAGGCTCGATGAGAATCCCTGGCTCGGTCATCTGTGCCCTGTTGGCGGTGCTTGTTCTCGGGCCAACGACGCCCAGCCAGGCACTCGATACGTCGGCCTGGCAGTGGTTCAAGACCGACACCCATGTGCATTCGGCCGTCAGCGGCGACGGCCTGCCGGACCTGGGGATCATCAGCGAGGCGGCGAAGGCCAAGGGCTACAACGCCATGTTCATCACCGACCACCAGGCCGCGAGCAACTTCGCGATCGGCACCGTCGTCGCGAACCACGTTGTCTTTGAAGACGACTACGGCACCAAGTGGAGCAAGGACACGGACGGCTCCTTGAGCACGACCGTGAACGAGCTCGTCACGAGCCCCATCGTGAGTGGCTCCAAATCGCTCCATCTGAAGAGCAGCTCGGCTAGCTCGGGACAAACCTTCGTCGACATCAAGCGCGGACCGAACCTTCGCTCGGGTGACCTGATCCTGAAGGTGTCGATCTACCCGAAACAGATCAGCTCCGGCTCGAGCGTCTTCGTCTCCGCTTCGATCGGTGGCGACGCGACCGTCGGTGCGCCCGGGGGCTACACGACCCAGGCCGGCATCATCTCACCCGGCAAGAGCACGATCCTCGCCTGGTACCTCGGCGCTGCTCCTGCGAGCACGGGTGCGACGGTGCTTGCCTCCAGCCTTCCGTACACGCTCAACACATGGAACACCTACGTCATCAACGTCACGCAGGGTACGGCGACGCGCAACGGCGGAAGCTCATTCACGGTCAAGGGCCTGGGAGACATCGCGGCGGCCGACCGGGCGCTCGACTACAACGCGCTTTCGCAGCTCAAGATGTCCGCCTGGGCGAACGGCGGCACGGCGGAGGCCTACGTGGACGCCTACCACCTCGATGCCTCGGGCCCGGTGCCCTCGGGCGATGAGTTCGCGTTCCGCAACAGCGTCATCGCCGCCTTCGATACGAGCACCTATAAAAACTTCCCGTCAATCGAGATGGGCTACAGCCGGCACGCCCAGCGCTTCAACTTCGGGATCACCAGTGGTCAAGAGTACAAAGACTTCTTCCAGTGCAGCGACTCCTTGATGACGAAGTGCACGATCGACCAGGGTATCGAGGGCATCGTGCCGACGCAGCAGACGGGCTACCCGGCCCAGCTCAACCACCCCAACTTGCCCGGCGGCGTGAAGCTCTCTGAGATTCAGGCGGACAACTACCAGGCCTTCGGGGCGGACGCGATGGAGGTGCGCCCCGATAGCGGCGGCGTGCCGCCGACGACGATGGTCGACATCTGGGACACGATGCTCCAGCGCGGGCTTGTTCTGATCGGGACCTGGTCGAGTGATATGCACAAGACCTCGACGCTCGACGATCCGGCGCGCGGGGTCGCCACGTACCTCTTCGCGCCCTCGCTCGACTTCAAGGCGCTCATGCGCGCACTCTTCGAGGGTCGCGCCTACCTCGGACGCAACAACTTCAGCGGACGCGTCAGCTTCAATCTCAGCTCCTCCTCGCAAGACCCCTACCCATCTCGTTATCCCGTTTATGTTTCCGGCACCGCGACGAGTGCGAGCGTTCACCTGAACATCACCAACGGCATCGCGGGCGGCTCGACTGTGCGCTGGCTTGTAAACGGCAGCGAGATTGCGAACGAGGGGGCGAGTTCCTCGTACAACACAGTCAAGTCGATCTCGCTCGCAGGTTCGCGGACGTACGTGCGTGCTGAGTTGCACAACGGATCGCCGCCGCTCAACTACATCGCCATGACCGAGCCGATCTTCTTCATGGACGTAGCGGGGATGCCATCCGGGATGAGCTTTCACATCGACGGCATCGATACGCCGAATGGGGATAAATACACGAAGCTCTTCACGAGGGGCATCACCTCGACGAACTACGCGTCGAACATTCTCTCGCTGACGCTCACGAATCGCGTCAACTCGCTCACGGAGCTGGAGGTCGCGACCGCTGGGCAGAGCCCGACGCAGGTGAAAGTAAACGGGGTGACTGTAACCACCGCCGGCTCGCGGTCGGCCTTCGACTCGGCCACCGATTCGAGCTGGTTCTACGACAGCACAGCCGCGGTGCTGCACGTGAAAACGAAGCAGGTCGTCGGAGACACGCCGGTCGTAATCAATTTCGGCCCGGCGAGCGCGGACACGATGCCGCCGACGAAGCCGACCAATGTCACTGCGGCCGCGATCAGCTCGAATCGAGTCGATCTGAGCTGGACCGCATCGACCGACAACAGCGGCACGATCGATCACTATGACATCTACCGCGGAGTCGGGGCTGCGACGCCAACTTTCCTGCAGGCGGTCGCGGCGGCGCCGACGAGCTTCAGCGACGTCACGACGGCCGCCTCGACGACTTATACGTACTGCGTCGTCGCCTTCGACCCAGCCGGTAACAGTTCGGAGCCGCCGCCAGGCAGCGCCTGCGCCTCGGTTACGACCCCCGCCGAGGGCGGCGGCACAACCCTCACTTTTAGCCCAGTCGCCGATGCCTATGTTCGCTCCGACCAGCCGACGACCAACTTTGGAACCTCGACCAGCCTGCGCATCGACAGCTCGCCGGCCATTCGCTCCTACCTGCGTTTCAACGTCTCGGTGTCCGGAACGATCACGCAGGCCGTGCTACGGCTCACCTCCACCTCGAGTGGCGCTGGCTACAACGTGCACGGGGGCGTCGCGGACAACAGCTGGGGCGAGACGACGATCACCTACAGCAATTCGCCCTCCTTCTCCAGCCTCTCCGGCGACCCGGGATCGGGCTCGTTCACCTCGGGTGCAGTGACGAGCGTCGATGTGACGCCGTTCGTCACGGGCTCCGGTCTCGTCACGCTCGTGATCGACACGACCTCGACGACGGCGATGGCCTTCTCCAGCCGCGAGGCGGCGGCGACGACGCGGCCCCAACTCGTGGTCACCACCAACGGCAGCGGCGGCGACACGCAAGCGCCCAGCGTCCCGACAGGCGTCTCGGCTATGGCTGCTAGCTCGACCCAAATGAACGTGAGCTGGTCGGCCTCGACCGACAACAGCGGCACTGTCAGCGGCTACCACATCTACGACTTCGGCACACTCGTTGGCACGGTGACGAGCGGCACGAGCTTCCAGCACACAGGCCTGGCCCCGAACTCGAGCCACGCGTACACGGTTGACGCGTTCGACCCGAGCGGGAACACGTCAGCTCAGTCCTCACCTGCCTTTTCGGCCATGACCCCGCCCGACACGCAGGCGCCCAGCAAGCCGGGCATCGTGCAAGCCTCCGCGCCCGACTCAGCGCACGTCAACCTGACCTGGACGGCAGCGACCGACGATGTCGGGGTCACCGGCTACGACATCTACCGCAACTCGATACTACTGAGGACGCTGAGCGACGGCACGGCGACCTCGTACACGGACGGCACCGTCAGCGCCTCCACGAGCTACGCCTACTGCCTGATCGCCTTTGACGCAGCCGGCAACCACTCGGAGACGCCGCCGGGCACGGCCTGCGTCTCGGTGGTCACGCCGGCCGCAGGCGGTGGCGGCACGACCGTTACGTTCACACCGGTTGCTGACACCTACGTGGATAGCAGCCTCCCCAGCTCCAACTTCGGCAGCTCGACGAAGCTCCGCGTCGACACCTCCCCGACGGTCCGCAGCTACTTGCGTTTCAACGTCACCGGCCTCTCGGGCACCGTGACCTCGGTCAGCCTCGGGGTCTTTGCCAACTCCAGCCTCAGCGCGGGCTACGACGTCGCGCCCGCGAGCGACACCACCTGGGACGAGGCGACTCTTGCTTACCCCGGACCCAGCTTCGGTGCCGTCGCGGGAACTTGCGCCGCAGCGGTCGCCGGCAGCTGGACGACCGTCATCCTGCCACCCTCCTTCGTCTCCTCCAATGGTCTGCTCTCGCTGGCGCTGCTCGGTCGTTCGACGACCGCGCTCAGCCTAGCGAGCCGCGAGGACGCGACTCATCCGCCGCAATTAGTCGTGACGACCGGCTGAGCTTCCACTCGCCTCGGTACTAGTCGCGGC
>WNGA01022806.1_pt1 | contig 16830 bp, 19 predicted proteins | sample 5400061 | NCBI WGS metagenome assembly WNGA01 (sample SAMN13153366, study PRJNA577476) | soil metagenome | isolation source: 100 cm soil or saprolite under grassland replicate 2 | place: USA:California | collected 2016-06-15 | reverse complement strand
CCAGGGCGGTGACCAGACGTGGTTCTACACCTCGGGTTGGGAGCTCGCGCACGGACGGATCCCGGAGTCGCTCGTCGGCTACCTGTGGCCGTTCGTGCTCGTCCCGCTCACGTGGCTCGCCGGGCCCGACTTCCTGAACGGGCTGCCCGCGATCGTGCTGTTCCAGGTGCTCGTGCTGCTCCCGGCGGCCGTGCTCTCCGTGTACGCGGTCGCCGCGCGCGTGGGCGGCCGGATGCTCGGGTACTGGGCGGCGGCGGCGTGGATCGCTGCACCGTTCGCGGTGATCCCGCTCTTCGTGGACCGCTACCACGAGCGTTGGATCGAGCAGACGCTGCCGCAGGCGCTCGGCCTGACGGGACTCGGCGACTTCCCGTCGATGGTGTTCCTGCTCGTCGCCGCGGTCTTCCTGATGCGCGCGCTCGACGGCGTCTCGCGCGCGGATGCGATCGCATGCGGGCTCGTCACGGGGGCGGCGATCGGCCTGAAACCGGCGAACGGGCTCTTTGTCTTCGCGCCACTCGTGGCGCTCGCGCTCGCGCGGCGCTGGCGCGCCGGACTGGAGTTCGGGCTCGCGCTCCTGCCGGCGCTGGTCACGCTGATGCTCTGGAAGTACCGCGGCACTGGGATCTCGGTGCTGTCGCTCGAGCCGATGCACCTCGCCGTCGGCGAGCCGCCGCACCCGAGCGAGCTCTCGCTCTGGCAGCGCGCGAAGGAGTACGTACCGCTCGACCGGCATCAGCTCAACCAGCAGTTCCTCGGCTTCCGCGAGTTCTTCTGGAGTGCGCGTCTGCTCGAGTTCCTGCCTTTGGCCGGCTTCCTCGCCGTCGCGCGGCGCTCGCTTCCGAAGGCGACGTTCTTCGCCCTGTGGCTGGCCGCGTTCTTCGTCGTCAAGGGCTCGTCGGTTGCCGTGAACGTCGAGAGCGGGTCGATCTGGCGCCTGCTGATGCCCGCATGGCCCGCGTACTTCTTCCTCGCCGTTTCGATCCCGCTGCTCGTACCCGTCTGGGGCCCACGAGTGGCCGAACGCTTTTCGACACCGCTCAGAGGAATCCGCTGGCCGCGCGCCGTCGTTGTCGCGGTTGCGATCGCGCTGGCGGTTCCGCTCGTCGCCTCGGCGGCGCTCCCCTCGTCGAACGGTAAGACGACGGCGAAGCTGCCGCTGCAGAGCCTGTTCCTGCCGGTAGAGCAGGACTTCGGGCTCGCGGTGACGGGTGTCGAGGGCGGGCTCGAGCTGCGCTGGCGCACGCCGGAGCCGCTGGGTGCGTCGACGTTCCTGATCGTCTACCGCTCGCCGATCGAGTACCACCTCAACGCTACCGACCCGCGCGTGGTCCATCAGGGCGTGTTGTGCGAGCCGACCGGTCACGCACCGCGCTGCACCCTCGAGATGGAGGAGGTGGCGAGGACGCGCGAGAATCGCATCGTCGTGCAGGACCCGGGGCGCGGCACCTGGACGTTCCGTCTCGGCATCGCCGGGAACTGGCGAGACGACGAGAGCCTCGGCGACCCGTTCGTGATCTCGGCGCCGCGGAACGTCCTTGTCGGCGGCTAGGTGGCTCCCCGCGGCCGCGGTGCTGGCGCTCGCGCTCGTGCCGTCGTCGGCCAATCCCTTCTACCGGCTCGCCGGCAGCGACGGCGACGGACGTGAGCCGACCTTCGACGTGCCGCTGGATCCGGCTCCCCTCCGCGCGGCGCGGTTCCCGGACGACCTGCCGTACATCACCGAGGCGCCCGGCGCGAGCCCGCTCGCACAAGGGAACCTGAAAGCCGCGGGACAGCTCTACCTCGCGCGCCAGCTGCCCGTGCAGGACCGACGTCGTGCCGAGGTGCGCGTGCAGTACCGCGACGGCCGAATCGTGTTCGCCGAGCACGGATGACGCTCGTTCCCGGCGTCGCCGCGGTCAACCTCGTCTTCGCGGGCGTCGGCTACGCGTTCCTCGCGCGCTCGCTGCGTGCTCGCTCGTGGGCCGAGCGTGTCTCGTGGGCTGGCGTTGCGCTGCTGATCGGCGCGGGCACCGTGGGGACGCTCGTCTTCCTCGCGGCGATCGCCGGCGTGCGTTCGACGCTGGCCGTCGCGGCGGCCTGCGTCGTGGCCGCAGCGGCGGCCGGCTCCTTTCTCCGCTTCGATCTTCCGCAGCGACGAGCGCGGCCAAGCAACAGTCTGTTGCTTGGCGTGGTCGGGGCGATCTGTGTGCTCGGGCTCGTTGGCGGCTTTCGCTCGGCCCCTTGGCTCGACGACGCGTGGGGGATCTGGCTCCCGAAGGGCCTCGCGCTCTGGCACCACGGCCTCGACGAGCGGCTCTTCGTCCCGAACGGCGAGTACGTGGCGTTCCGTACCCGACTACCCGCTCTGGTGGTCGATCGTGACGAGCCTCGACGTCCAGGCCGTGGGCAACGTCGACGTGCGGGCGATGGACGCGCAGGTGGCGCTCCTCACCGTCGCCTTCTTCGGCGCGGTTCTGCGACTGCTCTGGGGCTTCGTGCGGCCGGAGGTGCTTGCCGCCTCTCTGCTCCTGCTCGCGTGCTGCCCCGAGCTCTGGCGCCACGTGCAGGGTGGAATCGCGGACCTGCCGCTCGCGATCTACGTCGCGCTGTCCGTCCTGGCGACGGTGCTCTGGATGCGGACGCGAGCCCCGCTCCATCTGGTCGTCGGCGCGTTCTCCGCCGCGGTCGCGCTGCAGATCAAGACCGAGGGCCTTCCCGAGATCGCGGCGCTCGCGCTCGTCGGGATCGCGCTGTGTCGCGATCGGCGTCTCCTCTTCGCATCGCTTGCCGCGCTCGCAACTGCCGTCCCGTGGCTCGTGTGGCGCGCGGTGCACGACGTCCCGAGCCGCACGGGCGACGTCGACTTCGGACGCTTGGACCGAATCCCGCCGACGCTCGGGAGCGTCTTCGGCCATCTGCTCGACCCGACCGAGTGGCTCGTCATCGTGCCGCTCTTCGTCGTACTAGCCGCTGCGCGAGGATCGTCGACTGGTCGGAGAGCCGTGAGATCACGGTCGAGTAGTGGAGCAGCACGAGCAGGATGAAGAGGATCCCGACGGCGAAGAGGATCGCGGGCGGGTAGCCGCTGATTCCGAACCAGCCGGCGATCGTGTTCAGGCCGCTGCGCCACAGCGAGAGCACGAGCAGCACGACGCCCGTGAGCAGCCAGAGGAGCGCGTAGCGCTCGCGCAGGCGGCGCGAGCGGATCAGCTCGAAGACGACCAGGATCAGCAGCACCGACGCGATCGCTGCGGCGATGGAGACGCGCCACGGTGTCATTCGAGCGGCACGGCCTTGCGACGGAAGAGCGCGACGAAGATCGCGAGCAGCACCTTGACCATGTAGTAGACGGAGCGAAGCGCCGTGATCGAGGAGCGGCCGGTCTCGCGCGCGCGCATCGCGACCGGCACCTCCTGCAGACGGAGACGGTGCTTGAAGACCATCACCGTTGCCTCGGCCTCCGGGTAGTCGTGCGGATAATCCGCTGCAAAGAGGCGGATTCCGAGCCGGTTGGCGGCCTGGAAGCCCGAGGTGGGGTCGGTGATGCGCTGCCGCGTGAGCGCCGACACGCACCAGGCGAGCAGGCGGATCCCGATCCGCCGCGAGCGCGACGAGCGGTAGCCGTTGCGGCCCGAGAAGCGCGAGCCGACCGCGATGTCCGCCTCGTCGGCGAGCACCGGCTCGAGCACCGCGCCGAGCTCGCGCGGATCGTGCTGCCCGTCGCCGTCGACGCGGACGGCGATCTCGAAGCCGTGCTCCCACGCGTAGCGGAAGCCTGTCTGCACCGCGCCGCCGATCCCGAGATTGAACGGCAGGCGCACGACGTGGGCGCCCCTGGCGCGTGCAGTGTCCGCGGTGCGGTCCGTCGAGCCGTCGTCGACGACCACGACCTCCAGACCGGGATCGAACGCGCGCAGCTCGTCGAGCACGCGTCCGACGGAGTCCTCCTCGTTGTACGCCGGGACGATCGCGATCCGCCGCAACACGCGCAGACGCTCGTCGAGCGCAGAGGGCGCCTCGAGCACCTCGGTCACGCGACGGGCTCCTTGACGCGGAGCCCTACCAGCTCGAGCAGCCGTCGCGCGCGTTGCGCGTACGTGTGCTCGTCCAGCGCGCGCTCGCGTGCGCGGGCGCCGAGCTCCTCGGCCTGCGTGGGATCGCCGAGCAGCTCGCGGTACGCGGTGGTCGCCTCGTCCGCGTCGCGCACGACGAGCAGCTCGCGCCCGGGCTCGAACCACGTCTCGATCCCCTCGACGGGGTTCGACACGATCGCGGCGCCCGCCATCGCGAGCTCGAACGGTCGCGCCGTCGACGACGCGCGCACGGTCGCGTGCGCACGGCGCGTGACGTTCAGCGACACGCGCGCTGCGGCGATCGCCCGGTTGAACGCGTTGAACGGGATCACGCCGAGCGTGCGAGCGCGCCCGAGGTCTCCCTGGAAGTCCTCGCCGCCGAGTGCGAAGTCGACGTCCTCGAGGCGCCGCGACGGCTCGCCGACGAGCTCCCGCATCCACTCGCGCCTGAACTTGTCCCCGTAGCCGTAGAAGAAGACGTCGACGTCCTTGTCGACGCCGAGCGGCCGGAAGAGCTCCGGGTCGGCGGCCCAATAGACCGCCTCGGCGCGGCGCGCGCCCAGCGCGCGCAGGCGTTCGAGCCCGCCCTCCGAGTTCGACACGACGAGGTCGTACTCGCCGGGGTCAGCGCCGTGGTAGTAGTTGAACCCGGTGTCCATGCCCCCGAACTCCGGGAGCGACATCGGCACGTCGCCGTCGTAGAAGACGACCGGCACGTCGTAGCGCTCGCGCAGGTGCGTGGGGATTCCGCGGAAGTGCGCCATCGGCACGGTGAAAACGAGCACCGCGTCGGGCCGCTCGCGCTCGACGAGCCGATCGAGGTGCCGCCGCCAACGGGGCGTGACCCAACGCCAGACGACCTCGCGCACGAAGCGGTCGGTGTCGCCGGGGTCGGTCTCGGCGCGGCGGACGTAGCGGTCGCCCTTCAGTCGTGCCCAGACGTCGCGAGCCCGCGCGTAGCTCTCACCCTCGAAGTACGCCGGGTTCGGCGCCGTGCGCCACCAGGGCGTCTCGATCGGCCGGCCGCGATAGGGCGTCACGATCAGGTCGGCGCCTGCCTCGTACAGTCCCTTCCAGAGCTGCCACCAGGCGGGAGTGCAGCCGTAGCGGAAGTCGAGGTCGACCGCCGACGCGACGGCCAGGATCTTCGGCGCCTTCACGCCGACCGATTGTGCCCGAGTGACCGGCGTCGGGCCGTAAAGACTTTCGTCAGGTAGGGGAAGTCGAACGACCCTTCCGGTGCGAGCGCGCGGACGCGCTCGAGCAGCGCCCCGCGCTCGTCGTCTGGCAGCTGCGCGATGAAGCTCACCGAAGCCGCACGCTCGACGAGGCCGTCCGCAGTCATCTGCTGCACATGGCGGAAGGTGCGTTCCTCCACGCGGTCGAAGAGCGACGAGTCGCGGAGGGCGCCCGCGGTGTCCTGCTGCTCGGGGTACTGGCCGCCACGGTACGGCCTGATCGTCTCGGCGTACGCGCGATGCAGGTCGTGGGACTGGTCGCGAATGTTCCAGACGAGCGCGACGCCCCGCCGCGCCGCAGCACCCGATAGATCTCCGGGAGCGCGCGCCTGCGTTCGAACCAGTGGAACGCTTGCGCCGCGGTCACGCCGTCGGCAGTTTCGTCCTCGAGCGGGATCGCCTCGGCAGTTCCCTCGACGGCGGTCGCTTGGGGAACCACAGCCTCGAGGATCGCGCGCATCTCGCGCACGGGCTCGACCGCCGTGACGCGAAGTCCGTGCGCGACGAGCTGGCGCGCGAACTTCCCCGTCCCGGCGCCGAGGTCGACGACACGGTCGCCGCTCGAGAGACCGAGTGACTCCACGATGAAGTCCAGCGCATTGTCCGGATAGTCGGGCCGCGCGCGCTCGTACACCTCCGCGGCCAGCTCGAAGCCGCGGGCAGTCGGGTGGACGCTCAATACGCCCCGCGCCGAATGAGGACGGCAGGGATCGTCTTCAACAAGATCGTGATGTCGAGCCAGATCGACCAGTTCTCGAGGTAGTAGAAGTCGAGCCGGACGAGGTCGTCGAAGGTCAGCTCGGAACGTCCCGAGATCTGCCAGAGACCGGTGATCCCCGGAAGCACGAGGTAGCGCTTGCGGTGCCAGGCCGCCAGGCGGTCGTAGTCGCGCAAGGGCAGCGGGCGCGGGCCGACGAGCGACATCTCGCCGCGCAGGACGTTGAGCGCCTGCGGGACCTCGTCGAGCGACAGCGCACGCAGGACCGCCCCGACGCGCGTCACCCGCGGGTCGTCGCGAATCTTGAAGAGCGCGCCCGAAGCCTCGTTCCGCAGCTCCAGCTTGTCCTGGAGCCGGTCGGAGCCAACGAGCATCGTGCGGAACTTGAGCATGTCGAAGTCGCGTTCACCCAGTCCGACGCGCCGGTCGCGGTAGAGCACCGGACCACGCGAGTCGAGCTTGATCGCGGCTGAGATCAGCAGCCAGAGCGGAAGACCGACGAGCACCACGAGCGTCGCGACCATGAGGTCGAACACCCGCTTGACGGCCCAGTCGACACCCGCGAACACCGGCGGGCGCAACTCGAACAGCGGAACCGCCTGCCCGGGGACGTACTCGGCCTGCTGCGTCAGGATCTCCGCAGTCGTCGGCGCGACGCGCACCTGCACGCCGCGCTGGTGGGCGAGCTCGACGAGCTCGACGAGCTGGTCGTCACTCACGTCCGCGCCGTCCACGATCAGCTCGTCGACGCCGTGGCGCCGCAGGATCTCCTGCAGCTCGCCGAGGGAGCCGAGCAGCGGAAGCGCGATGCCGTTCTGGTCGGGCGCCACCGCCCCGACGAACTCGTACTCGATTCCGCCGCGCGCATTGCCGAGAATCCGCAGCAGGTGCGAGATGCGGTCGCCCTCGCCGACGAGCACGGCGCGGCGCCGCACGCCGAGCACGTGCAGAAGGTCCTGCGTGATCCGCCCGTAGCTCGCGCGCAGCACGCTGATGATCGCCGCGCAGGTGATGACGGCCGTCGGCGCGAGGCCGTAGGTCCCGAACTTGTGATCGACGCCCCAGGCGAAGGCGACGGTCAGTACGGCGACAAGCGCGAGCGACGAGACGACGCGGCCGACGCCCGCGCGGCGCTCGCGCTCCGCGTACAGTCCGGCGCGCCAGAAGACGAGCACCGTGATCAGGGTCAGGAACGGAAGCCATTGCTCCTCCGCGTCCCAGAGAACGCCCCAGAGCGGCAGCGCGTGCTCGTAGTAGAGCCAGCGCAGGGCGAGCGCCACGTAGAGCCCCAGCGCGAGCCCGCAGATGTCGATCGTGATCAGCGCCGCAATGCTTGCGACGCGGCGGAGGAGGGCGCGAATCGGTGGTCGGGTGAGGATCGGGTGCCGCGTCGACCGGATGTCGGCGGCGGCGCGACCGCGCTCCTGCTCCGGCGGCGCCTCAGGGTCCGCCGTAGTGCTCACGGAGGCCGATTCTAGACTCAAGGCCGTGGAGCGCCTGGAAAAGCGGTATCGCGAGCACCATCGGGAGCGGCGCTCGCCGGATTTCGTCTACGGGGGCGAGGAGCGAGCCTCGCTCTTCCGCGAGCTCGTCGGCGGGCCGGATCGGCGCATTCTCGACCTCGGTTGCCGCTACGGGGCCCTGACGCGGGCCTACCTCGAAGGGAACGACGTCGTCGGGCTGGACGTCGACCGCGAGGCGCTCGCCGAGGCGGCGAAGCTGGGGATCCAGACGCGCTGGGCCGACGTCGAGCAGCCGCTCGGCCTCGACGACGCGAGCTTCGACGTGGTCGTCGCGGGGGAGCTGCTCGAGCACGTGCGCGACCCGGAGGCGCTCGTCGCCGAGGTGCGGCGCGTGCTGAAGCCCGGCGGACGTTTCGTCGGCTCGGTGCCGAATGCCTACCGATTGAAGAACCGTTTGCGCTTCGCGCTCGGCCGCGCTCCCGAGCAGGATCCGACGCACTTGCACATGTACGCGCCCGCAGACGTGCGCGGGTTCCTACGCGACTGGGAGAACGTCGAGCTGCGCTTCATCGCGGGGCGCCTCGTGCCGCTGAACGCGCGCCTGTTCGCGAACGACGTCGTCTTCAGCGCGCAAAAGCCTCGCTGAGCTCGTCGAGGTCGCGGACGGGGCGCCGCCGCGCGAGGTGGCGCAGGCCGAGCTCGAGCGCGAACGCGCGCTTGCGGTCGAGCAGGTCGGTGTCGTGGAAGTAGACGTGGACGTAGTCGCCGTAGCGGAGCGAGCGCGCGAGCATGCCGATGGTGTGCGTCGCCGGCAACAGTCCAGGCTCGGGCCCCGCGACGTCGCGCCCGCCGCCGTACGGGAGCGGAAACGTCGTCGCCGTCAGGTCGACGAGACCTTCCTCCGCGACCGCGGCCTGCACGGCCTCGTCGGTGTACCAGCCGCCACCGGAGAAGTAGCGCGGCTCGAGGCCCTGCCCGCGCATCCAGGCGAGGTCGCGGCGGACGCGCGAAACCGGCTCGGTCTCGCCCGTCGGCCGCGCGTGGCTCGGCGACGTCCAGTGCGTATGCAGCCCGAGCGGAACGTCGAGCGAGCGGACCCGCTCGAGCCACGGCTCCTCGGGCTCGTTGTCGGGCGGTCGCACGAGCGCCGCGATTCGAAAGCCGCCGGGCCGGCGCCCGACAAGCTGCGAAAACGCTCTCCAGGCGCGGTCGTCGAGAATCCGCTCGACGTGGCAGGAGACGACTGCGGCGCGCAAGGTCCGTACCCTAGGCGCGCGTGACCCGCCGCACTGCGTACGTCGTGCTCGCGCTCGCGAGCGCTCTGCCGCGCCTGGCCGCGCTCGCGATCGAGCGTAGCGACATCACCGAGGCGTACGTCGACAAGGGCGACACGTTTGCCCGGATGTTCATCGCGGACGGGACGTACGGCTTCATCCCGGGCATCCCGTCGGCGTACACGCAGCCGCTCTACGGGTTCTTTCTGATCCCGCTCTACTGGATCTTCGGGCGGCACTGGTTCGTGATCGGCCTCGCACAGGTGCTGATCGCCGTCGCCACGGCGTGGTTGGTCTATGAGCTCGGGCGGCGCCTGGTCGATCGGCGGGTCGGCGTGATCGCAGCGCTGCTGACGACCCTGCACCCGTACCTCGTCTGGCACGACGTGCACATGAACCGCGAGATCCTCGACCACCTGCTCGCGGTCGGCGCGGTGCTGCTGACGCTGATCGTGGCCGAGCACGGCAGCTGGTGGTGGACGACGCTCCTAGGCGTCGTTCTCGGGCTGATGATCCTCGGCAACGTTCGCACGCTGTTCGTGCCGCTCGTGCTCGCCGTGTACGTGCTCTGGCGGCGGCGGCAGTGGACGTGGGAGCCGGTCGTCGCGCTCGCGGTCGCGGCGGCCGTCGTCGCGCCGTGGGTGACGCGCAACGAGAGCAGAGTCGGATGCGCCGCGATCACGACGGACGCGCGCGCTTTCTGGAAGGCGAACAACGTGCACACGCTCGAGACGCTGCGGCGCGGCGGCTGGATCGACGACGTGCCGAACATCCCGGGAGCGCCGCCGACGCCGCAGGGCGCCGGTCGGCTGTACGAGGAGACCGGTCGGGTCGTGCGCACGGACGAGTGCGCGCAGATGCGCTACTACCGGCACCTCGCGATCGAGTTCATGGAGGACCATCCAGGCGAGAAGGCGCGGCTCGCGGCGTACAGCGCGAAGCTGCTCTGGCAGCCGCACGTCCCGAAGACGGAGGGTCGCCCAGGCAAGGACACACTGCTCGACGTGGGGCGCGACTGGGCCGAGCCGCTGTTCATGATCCCCGTCTTCCTGCTCGCGCTGTACGGGCTCACGCTCGTGCCGCGGCACTTCGCCGTGCTCGCGGTCGCGCTGCTCGCCTACCAGACGGCGACGGCGATGCTGTTCGTCGGCGAGACGCGCTACCGCGTTCCGTGGGACTTCTTCTTGATGGTGCTCGCCGCCGGCAGCTCCGTCCAGCTCTGGGAGCGGTGGCGACGGGCGCGAAGCGGGTAAGAGCCGCGTGTGGGCCCGGCGCCGAGGCGGCGACGCCTCCCCCGCAGATCGCGCAGCCGGACGCGCGAGATCGTGGCATCAACCATCTAGGCCGCGATCGCCGACTCGACAGTCTCTCCGATGAGCAAGTCCACGACCTCGTGCAGCTGCTCGCGGATGTCGTCGTCCACGAGGAGCCCGTCGGCGTCGAAGCGCGTGTGCGCGTGACCGACGGCAACCTCGCCCTCGACGACGCGCGCGCCGATCGCAGCGAGCACCTTGCGGAGCTCGGCCTGCGCCCAGACCGCTCCGAACATGCCGGTGCTCGCGCCGACGACCGCGACCGCCTTATTCCGAAGCGGGTTCGTGGCCACCGGCCGCGAGACCCAGTCGAGTGCGTTCTTCAGCTGGCCCGGGACGGACGAGTTGTACTCGGGCGTCGAGAAAAGGATCGCGTCGGCGCCGGCAACCGCGTCGCGCAGCTGCGACACGGCTGCCGGGGCCGGCTCGACGTCGTCCTCCTCGTCATACGGCGGCACCGACTTCAGGTCGTCATAGAGCGTGAACTCCACGTCGCCCGTGTCGAAGCACTCCGCGGACGCGCGCAGCACCTTCGTGTTGTGCGAGTCCGAGCGGAGGCTGCCCGAGATGCCGAGGATCTTCATCGTTCCTACGCCGCCTTCACGAACTGGAGCTCGGCGACAAGCTTGACCTCATCGGAGAGCGCGGGCTCGCCGCTCGGCAGCGGGTTGTTCCAGTTGACGCCGAACTGCGTCCGGTCGAGGGCGCCCTCGAGCTTTAGCCCGAAGCGCTCGTTCCCGTAGGGATCGGTGATCGGCTCGCTGATCGTGCCGGCGATCTCGATCGGCCGGGTCTCGCCCTTGATCGTGATCTCGCCGTCGACAGTGACCTCGTCACCGGCCCGCCGGACGTCCTTCGAGACGAACGTGAGCTGCGGGTTGCGCTCGGCGTCGAAGAAATCCGGGCTCTGCAGGTGCGCCTCGAGGTTCGGGTCCTTCACCTGGACGCTCGAGACGTCGGCGTCGCCCGTCAGGCGGCCGTCGGTGACCTCGGCGTCGAGCTTCGAGAAGGTGCCGCGGAACGTGCCGGCCATGTAGTCGACGCTGAAACCGATCTCCGAATGGACACCGTCGACCTTCCAGGTGCCCGTCGGGAGCGTCTGCGTCTGCTCGATCGTGCTCATTGCTTCCTCCTCCGAAGTGATAAACTTGAGTAGGCAAGCAACTGTAGCGGCTATCACTTGAGGAGTCAAGTATCGTGCTCGAAACCACCAGGAACCCTGCCCTCGAAGCCTGGGTCGGCCTGCTCCGAACCCATCGGGCGGCCTTCCGGGACCTCGGAGCCGGCCTCGTCCACGAGCACGGCCTCTCGATCAACGACTACGAGACGCTCTACCTGCTCTCGGAGGCCGAGTCCGGCCGGCTTCGGCGCACGGACCTGGCCCAGAGCCTTCAGCTGACCCCCTCGGGCATCACGCGGCTCCTCGTGGGCCTCGAGCGGTCGGGACTCGTCCGCAGGGCTGAGTGCCCCGCCGACGCCCGCGTGGCCTATGCGGAGCTCACCGACGCGGGTCGCGAACGGCTCGCCGCGGCGTCGTGCTCTCACGTGGCCGCGATCGAGGACCTCTTCAACGTGCACCTCGGGCCGGAGGAGGTCGAGCAACTCGCGGAGCTTCTGCGCCGGCTGCCCGGCGCCGGCCCTCGCTGTTCGCTCCGCTAGCTATCGCGCGCTCCCGTTCAGGTACGCCTGGTAGAGAAGCTCGGTCCGCTCCACGTTCCGGTGCTCGGCGAAGTGATCCAGCGCGCGCGCCCGGCCCGCCTCGCCCAGCGCGCGACGGCGCTCCGGGTCGCGCGCGATCTCGACGAGCGCGCGGGCGAGCGGCGCCGCTTCTCCGGACGGCACGAGCAGTCCGGTTTCGCCGTCGACGACGAGCTCGCCGAGACCGCCGATGTCCGCTGCGACGACCGGCCGGGCGCGCTCCATCGCCTCGAGCGCGACCATCCCGAATCCCTCGCCGAGCGAGGGCACGACGACCACCGCTGAGCGGTCGATCGCGTCCCCGATCGGCGACACGTAGCCGAGGAAGCGCACGGCGTCCTCCACTCCGAGCTCCTTCGCCAGCGCCTTCAGCGCGGGCTCCAGCGGGCCGCGCCCGGCGACGTCGAGCGTCAGCTCCGGCACCTCGCGGCGCGCCTCCGCGAACGCGCGCAGCAACACGATGTGGCCTTTGATCGGGATCAGCCGCCCGATGCAGAGCAGCCGTGGCTCCTCCGGACCAGGCTTGGGACCAGGTCCCGGGACGATGCCGTAGTGGACGATGGCGAACTCGGTCTCGTCGAATCCCTCCACGTCCGCGAGGTACCGGGCAAGGCCGCGCGAGATGGCGATGTGCACGTGCGCGAGCCCGCCGACTGCGCGGTCGGCGATCGCGAAGCCGCGGTTCTCGCGGAACTCGTTGAAGCCGTGCTTCGTGCTGATCCGCAGCGGCACCGCGGCGAGCGCGCCGGCGAGCTGCCCGTAGACGTCCGCGTGCACGAGGTGCGTGTGCAGGATCAGCGGGCGGGCGCGCGCGAGGTACGCGGCGACGCGCGCGAAGGCGACGGGATCGATATCGGCGCGGAGGCGGATCATGTCGACGGGCACGTCGCGTTCGCGCAGCTCGTTCGCGAACTCGAACGCGCCCGGTTCGTTCTCGTGCAGCTGGAGCAGGCGCACGTCCCAGCCGCGCTCGCGCAGGGACGGAAGCAACGACAGCAGATGCGTTTCGGCTCCCGAGATGCCGGCGATCTTCGCGAGGTGCAGGACCGAACGTTTCAGCGCGCGAGCTCCAGGATCCGGTCTGCCCAGGTGTCGACGGAGTGCTCACGCGCGACCGTCTCCCGGAGCTGTTTACCGATCCGCTCGCGCCCGCCGGAATCGCGCTCCGCGAAGGACGCGAGCCGGCCGGCGAGCTCCGCCGGATCGTCGCGCGCGAAGCGCAGCTCTTCGGGAAGCAGCGAATCGAAGACGGGGTTCGACGCGAGCACGGGTACGCAGCTCGCAGCGGCCTCGTAGACGACCTTGTCGGGCGCGCCCGCGCGCATGTTGTTCACGAGCAGATCGTTCGCCGCGAAGAGCTGAGGCACCTGCGCGCGCTCGACCGGGCCGTTCAGCTCGGCGCGCTCGCCGAGTCGTAGCTCGTTGACGAGCCGCTGGAGCTCTGCACGATGGTTCCGCTCGAGCTCGGAGAGCGCCGGTCCGTGTGCGCTGAGGCGAACGTCGAGCCCGTGGTCGAGCGCGCGCCGGAGCCCGCGGAGCACCGTGTCGAGACCCTTCGCCGGTGAATAGCGGCCGAGCGCGAGCAGCTGGAGTCCGTCGCGTGAGTCGCGCCTGCGGCACGGGAACTCCTCGAGGTCGATGCCGTGTCCGATCGGCGTCACCTTGAGCGAGTCGAGCGGGAACGAACGCGTGTCGACGCTCGCGATCGCGTTCGCCGCGCGGGCGGCCGCGCGGAGTGTCGGACTCGCGTGCCAGTGCGTGTACCAGAGGATCACGGGAACGCCGAGCGGACGTGCGAGTGGTGCGGCGAGCACCGCGTAGATCGGACACATGTGCGCGATCACGCCGATCGGCTTGCGTGGCAACTCCCTCGCGAGAGCGGCCTCGAAGCGGACCCCCCGGCCGAGTTTGTTCCGCGCCGCGAAACGGTGGACGCGCGCGTTCGGAGGGAGCACAGCGGGGACCGCGCCGTCGGCGAGCACGATCAGCTCGTCGACTCGGGCGGCGAGCGCACGCAGCTTCGCGATCGTGGCGGCGAGCGCCGGGTGCGCCGGGTCGACCTGCTGTGTGATGAAGACCAGGCGTCTCACGCGAACAGCTCCCCGTGCTCGGCGAGCCAGGGCTGCAGCCGTGGGAGCGACTCGAGGGCCCGAAGCACGTCGTCGTCGAGCGCGGTTCCGTAGGCGCTGACGAAGACGCGCAGGCGCCGCGCTTGCTCTTCCGGCGGCAGCGGCAGGGCCTCGATGTTGAGGTGCGTCCAGGCCGCGTGCGCGAGATCGTCCAGCCGGGCGCCCGGTCCGGCGCGGTCGAACGTCGCGATCCCGACCGGTGCGCCCTCGCGCCAGAGCAGGTTCGAGGGGCCGTAATCGTTGTGGCAGACGACTTCCGCCGTGCCTGCGACGTCCGAGTCCGCGGTCGCGTCGTGGAAGCGTCGGAGCAGGCGCGCAGACAGCTGCAGCTGCTCGTCGGTCCACAGCGCCCCGGTCGTGTTCGACGGCGCCACTCCCTGCGGCGAGACCTCGAAGCCGGCTTCCTCCAGCCGCGCGAGCAAGCCCGGATCCATCAGAAGTAGTCCGTGTCGCCGAGCGTGAAGTGCCACGCGTGCGGTCCCACCGGGAGCTCGCCCTCGAGCGCGTGGCCGATCAGCCGGATCGTCTCCGGCGTCGGGAGAAAACCGGCCGAGCGATATGCCCCCGCCTGCACCGCGGGCATGAGCGCGAGCAGCAGACGCGCACCGCGGGCGGCTCGGGCGCAGCGGCGAAGCAGCCACCGCGTCTCTCGAAAGCTCGGCGCGACGAGGTCGGCGACATACGCGCAGTCGATCCCCTTGAAGCGCTTGCGCCCGACGACGGCGTATCCGTTTCGCGACGCGATCAGCGTGTACCCACGCGGCGAGTCCGCGTAGCGCCAGTTCAGGTAGGCCGTGTCGCGAACGAAGTGGCTCCCTAACCGCGGGGCGATGGAGCGGTAGGCGTTCTCCTGCGCCGGGCCGAACCGACTTAGCAACAGACTGTTGCCAAGGCCCCGAGCCGGCACCAGAGGACGTGCCCAGATGCGCAGACGATGCACGTCGAGCCAGCCGAGCTTCGCGATGTAGATCGGGCCCGCGAGGCGGTTCGTGAAGCCGAGCTCAACCGTCGCGCCGGCCGCGCGTGCCGCGCGCTCGACCTCGCCGTTCAGGCGCTGGAAGATTCCCCGTCCTCGCGCCTCCGGATCGGTGACCGCCCAGAGCGGCAGGGCCGCGAGCGTCTCGCGGCCGTCCACGACCGTCCGGTAGAAGCTCGCGCCGAGGACGCCGAGGACGCGGCCGTTGTCGACAGCGAGCGCGATCGTCCGGGGACCGACGGGATTCTCGTCGAACCACCACTCGAACTCGCGCGCGTCGACGTCGTAGCCGCGCACGCGGTTGAGGACGTCGAAGACCTCGGCGCGCCGCTCCGGCTGGTACTCCAGCGTCTCGAGGCTCACTTCGAGGACGTGCCGAGCGCGGCGTTCAACAGCCGGCGTGCGTGCGTTCCCGACACGGTGTCCTTCCACCCGATCAGATCGCAGGCGCCGGCGAGCACGAGCTCGAACGTCCGCGCCGGATAGGGCTCGATGTTGTAGCGGTGCAGCCGCAGCGGGTCGGCGTTCGGCCCGTTCGAGCCCGACACGGACGTGAACGCGACCTCGTACCCCGCCTGCCGCAGGAGGCTGAGGTGCACGGGCTTGTAGTGCGCCTCGGAGCCCTTCACGTACGCGAACGAACGAACCGGCCGACCAAGGCGATCCTCGAGCCGCAGCTTCGACAGGACGATCTCTCGCGTTGCCTCGTCGAGCTCGAGCGCCGCAAGCGGGCGATGGCTGATCCCGTGCGACTCGACGCGCACGCCGGCCGCCTCGAGCTCGCGGAGCTCGCCCCAGTCGAGCGTGCCGTTGATCAGGCCGCGCATTGCGAGCCGCTCCTCGTGCGGGAGCGGGCGCGGGTCGTCCAGGTAGCCGATGGGAACGAAGATGACGGCGCGGTATCCGTAGCGCTCGAGCACGGGCGCCGCGTGCGCGAGGTTGTCGCGGTAGCCGTCGTCGAACGTGATCAGCACCGGTCGCTCGGGCAACCGCGTTCCCTTCGCGTAGTGCTCGAGCACCGCCTCGAGGTCGACGACGGTGTACCCGAGGTCGCGCAGCTCGGCCATCTGCTCCTCGAACAGCGCGACCGGCACCGAGAGCGGATTGCCCGGCAGGTCGTTGACCTTGTGGTACATGAGCACCCGGAGCGCGCCGCGGCCGTTGCCGTTCGACGGCGCGACGAGCGACGTCGCCTCGCCGAGCGTCCGGTAGACGCCGTTCTTGAGCAGCTGCTTGACCCGCTCGGCGTTCACGCGATCAGTCTAGGAGCGCCCGCAGGCGTCGGGCGTACTCTTCCGGCGTCACTACCCAGGGCTCGACGCTCGGGCGGGCTGCCGCGGCGAGCCGCTCGGCGAGTGCGCGATCGGAGAGGACGCGATCGAGGGCCTCCGCGAGCGCCTGCGCGTCGTCAGGCGGCACGAGGAGCCCGTTTTCTCCGTCGCGGACGAGATCCTCGATGCCGCCGCCGCGGGTGCCGACGACCGGGCGGCCGCGAAGCAGGGCCTCGACGACCACGCGGCCCATGCCTTCCCCGCGCGAGGGAAGGACGAGGCAGGTCGCCTCGTCGAGCGCCCGCGCGACCTCTTCGGGCCGCAGCTCCGGGTCGTGGCGCACGCCCAGCCGCTCGATCAGATCAGCGCGCGGCCCCTTGCCGATCACGCGCAGCTCGCCGCTGCGCACCCTCGGCCACGCGGCGGCGAGCACGTCCACGCCCTTGTACAGCTCGAGCGCGCCGACGAAGAGCACGGAGGGCGGCTCGGGCAACGGGATGGGCGGCTCGAGGAACGGATCGAGATCCATGAACGCAGCGAACGTCGCGGTGGGCTCGACGCCCTGCTCGCGGACGAGGCGCGAGGTGAACTCGGACACGGTGCGGACACCGTCGGCGCGACGCACCGCCCACGCGGCGAGGCGGTCGCCGACCGGCGAGAGCAACCGCCGCGCGCGCGATCCGTAGAGGCGC
>WNGA01009216.1_pt1 | contig 16833 bp, 13 predicted proteins | sample 5400061 | NCBI WGS metagenome assembly WNGA01 (sample SAMN13153366, study PRJNA577476) | soil metagenome | isolation source: 100 cm soil or saprolite under grassland replicate 2 | place: USA:California | collected 2016-06-15 | reverse complement strand
CACCGCGGCGGTGGTCCGGTTGAGGAACCGCACGTCTTCGACTCGGGCGGTGATCTGGTCGAGCGGGACTTGCGGGTAGTGGACGAGGATCTCCTGGCGCAGCTCGTCCTGACCCTCGGAATGGTCGATGCGCGAGAGCCGCTCCTCGGCGGTGCTGGCGCCCGCGGACGCGACTTCGACGGCCTTGATGACTTGCTCACGAGCCTTGGCCTTGTCACGTGGGGCCGGGCCGTTCGGCTTCGGAAGTTCGTTCGACGTGCCGGAAATCGCGGTGACGCCCGACGCGGGCACCCGGACGACTTCTCGCACGGTCTCTCGTGAGTTGACCACGAAGGCGCCGACGATGAACGCGACCGCCGCCACGGCGACCACGCTCGCGGCAAACAGAGCCCAGACCACCTTGGTCGGAAGCGTCTCCCGGGCCATCACGACCCCTTCCCCGCGACGGTGGCACCGTAGCCCCCGAGCGGTTCACCGAAACAGCCCGGCGAACCGTGACTTTGGCAGCCAACGTGACCACTTCACGACCTTGGACTACGGACACCCTCTGGTGACCGCGTCCCCTCCCGTGGCGCGCTACGAATGAGGCGCTGCCGTTATCGCTGGCGAAGTGGTCGCCGCTCGGTCAACGAATGGTGCCCACTCCGGGGATCAGTGGCAGGTCGAGTGCAGTGACCCAACCCGGCGGTAGGTCGTTCACCGCGGGGACGGCGTTGAGGGCTCGAAGCCCTGTCGCGAGGCAACCGGCGGCCGCCGCGTCCCGACCGCTGCCGTCGGTGAAGCGGAACGCGGTCTCCTGGGTGATCGACGGCGTCCCCTCGATCTCGACCCGATAGACGTCGTCCTGCGTGCCGCGACGCCAGTCGGGCGCGGTGTGGGGGCCGACTCGGTTCACGTGCTCCAGCTGGACTCGCGTCTCGCCCTTGTAGACGCCATTGATCGTGAAGTTGATGGCGGCCACCTCACCCGGATGGATCGCACCCTTTGCCGTCTTGATCTCCTCGTCGGTGACCCACTTGTCCCACGTCGTCGTGATCTCGTCGAGCTCGATACCGACGGCGTGCGCCATCATCGGCACCGTCGCGCCCCACGCCATGATGAGAATCTCCGGATGCTCGAGCATTGCCCGGTATTCCGGTGGACGTCCGATGCCCATCTCGTTCTCGTAGTCACCCTCGTAGTTGGTGTAGTCGAGGATCTCGAGCGCGCGCACCATGCGCACCTCGGCACACAGCCCCATGAGCGTCATGGGAAAGAGGTCGTTGGCGAAGCCGGGATCGATCCCCGTCGTAAAGCACGACGCGCCACCCGCCTCGCACGCATCGGCGATCGGTGCGATCCAGTCCGGCGGGTTGAGCGTCATCGCCGGCCAGACCCACGGCGTCATCGCCGTCGAGCACACGTCGACGCCCGCACGCAGGAAGGCACCGATGTCGCGGATGTTTTCGAGCGGGTACGCCGCCGTCGGTCCGTAGTGGACCAGCGCATCGGGTTCGAGGGCGACGAGGGCCTGGACGTCGTCGGTGGCCGCCAGGCCGATGCGATCGAGGCCACAGATCTCTCCAATGTCCTTACCCACCTTCGCCGGGTTGCTGACGCCGACGCCCACGAGCTCGAACTCGGGGTGCAGGAGGATCTCGGGGATCACGAGCTTGCCGACGAAGCCGGTGCCCCAGACCACGACTCGCTTCGCCATCCGCGACTCTCGTTTCCCCACGCTGCGTTGATCGAGGCGGCGGCGGGAATCGAACCCGCGTACAAGGTTTTGCAGACCTCTGCCTGTGCCACTCGGCTACGCCGCCGGAGGCATCGAGGTTATCGGCTGGCCTTTGCGGGCCCGCGGGGATCTGGCCGACCCGCAGCGCGAAGATGAGCGCCTTGCACACCAGGGAAAGGGGCAGGATCAGACGCACCGCGCCTGCCGTCGCGCTTGTCACCGGCGTGTGGTTGGCGGTGGTGGTCGTGGCGCCCGCGGCCGCCCCCCGCCGATCGGGACGTACGCGGTGGGCCGCGTCGAGGAGACATTCGTCGACGACTCCCGCCCCACCAAGGCCCACGCCGACTTCCCGGGCGCACCCAGCCGCACGCTCCACACCACGATCTACTACCCGGCGCGCGGCGCAGCCGGCGACGCGGTCACAGCTGACGCGAAGCCTGATCGCAAGCACGGGCCGTACCCGATGATCCTGTACAGCCACGGCAACAACTCGTTCGGCGCCGAGTACGAGGCACTGCTGCGCCAGTGGGCGTCCGCCGGGTACGTAATTGCAGCCCCCGACTACCCGTTATCGAACCAGAACGGGCCCGGCGACGCCGACCCGTCCGACGTCGAGAACCAACCCGCCGACGCCCATTTCGTCATCGACCGCATGCTCGCGTCGAGCGCGAAGCGGTCGGGAACACTCTCGCACCTCGTCGACGCGAAGCGGATCGGCGCGTCGGGCCACTCGCTCGGCGCGATCACGACGTACCGGCTCGTGTACCAGACATGCTGCCGCGACAAGCGTGTCAAGGCTGCAGCGACGATGTCCGGCACGGCCGGTGATCCGCCCGATTACTTCGCCGGAATCTCGACACCCCTCCTGGCGGAGCACGGCGACGCCGACGCGACCATCCCGTACCAGGCGGAAGCCGATACCTACGCGAAGGCAGGGCCACCGAAGTTCTTCCTCACGTTGGTCGGCGGCGCGCACTCACCGCCGTACCGAGGCGGCGACGATCCCATCCCAACGGCGGTGGCGCGCGTAACGTTGGACTTCTTTGACCGCTACCTGAAGAACGACCAGGCAGCGCTCGAGCGGTTGCGCCAAGATGCGAATCAACCCGGCGTCGCGACGCTTCAGGAGCAGGCACGATGACCCGCCCACAGGCGACCGGCGCACAGAGACGAGGAGCACGATGATCGAGGTCCGCACCCCGCGCCGGTGGCGCGCCCGTCTGGCCGCGGCCACGGTGACCGTCGGGCTGTTGACGACGGGAGCTGTCGCCACCGCGCCCGGCGTCACCGCGAGCACAACAGCGAAGGCTCAGCCGCCGAAGGTCGCACCGGTCGGGAAGTACGCCGTAGGCGTGAGGACCGAGTCGTTCGTCGACACCACCCGGCCCACCGAAGGGATCGGCCCGAGTCGCACGCTCAAGACTGCGATCTACTACCCCGCCCGAGGCGCGCCGGCCGCCACACCGGTCGAAAACGCGCCGCCGGACACGAAGAACGGTCCGTATCCACTGATCCTCTTCAGCCACGGCTTGGGCGCGCGCGGCGTCGCCTACTCGAACGTCCTGATCGCCTGGGCGTCGGCGGGGTACGTCATCGCCGCGCCCGACTACCCGCTGTCGAACACAGACGCGCCCGGTGGCGCGCAGTTCGGGCGCGCCGTCAACGACACGAAGAACCAACCCGCAGACGCCTCGTTCGTGATCGACCAGGTCATCAAGCTCGACAAGCAGAAGCAGGGCCTCGGCGGGATCGTCGACGCGAAGCGAATCGGCGCATCCGGACACTCGCTCGGGGGCATCACGACGTACGGGCTCGTCTACAGCGCGTGCTGCAGCGACAAGCGGATCAAGGCAGCCATCCCGATGTCGGGCATCATCGGCGTCGTCGATGGCGCCGAGACGTACTTCCAGGGGAACCCCACTCCCCTCCTCAGTGTGCACGGGAACGCCGACGGCACCGTGCCGTACTCAGCGGACACGAACGGATTCGCCCGAGCGAAGCCGCCGAAGTACTTCTTGACCTTCCTCGGCGCCGGCCACGTCACGCCGTTCCTGGGCGGAGACAACGCCTCGGCGAACGCGCTCAAGGAGTCGACCGTCGACTTCTTCAACCGCTACCTCAAGGACGACAAGGCGGCCATCGACAAGCTCCGCACGGACGCCAACGTCCAGGGCGCGTCATCCCTCGAGGAGCACCCGGTGCCCACCTCGCCGGGCCGCGCACCGACGAGCACGACGAAGAAGGCGACCAGCCCGAGCAGCTGACCTCGCTCGATCTCAGCCGCGCACCCGTTGGCGCTCGCGGATCTGCTCTGGCTCGGACGAGCGCGTCGCCGTCCGCTCGGCGCGCAGGTTGCTCCACAGCACGGCCGTGACGGCGGCGGCCGGGACCACCATGAGGAAGTACGAACCGCCGATCGTGTCCGCCGGCATGCCGCCAATCACGAGGGCGACGATCGCGAGGTGCGCGACCTGCGCGTTGTATGTGATCAGCGCCGGCAGTCGCGGATGGTGCAGCAACCCGCCCACGGGCCGGGGCGGCTCTGCTCGCGCCATCGCGAACAAGGTCCCGAGCAGGATGGCAGCGGTCACGGTGAAGCCGAGCTGGCTGCCCAGCGGCAACCCGAACCAGAAACCCGGCCCGTCGTAGCGGAACAGCTCTCCGAGGTAGAAGCGGTGCCCGAGCCGGCTGACCGGATCGAGGATCCACAGCGCCCACACGGCCAGGATCAACGCGAGGAGCCACTCGTGCCACGGTCGCGAGGCACGCGTACGCCACGGCCCCGACGCGAGCAACCGGCCCGTCGAGAACGCGAAGTACGCCATGAACGTGTAGCTCAGCGGCACCATGAGCGGGACGTCGCCGAGGAACAGCTCGTCGCCACGTAGGTCGGAGTTGAACGCGTAGCGCGTGTACGGGATGCCGAGGTGCACCGACCCGTTCTCCGCCAGACCGCCGACTGTCAACGCGATGAGGGTGTAGAGCGCCGTTCGGCGCCATCCGAGATCACGCACCGCGCACCACACGAACACGATCCCGAACAGGGTGACGTACCAACGACCGACCACCGTGCCCGCGCCCTCGTGCAGCAGATCCCAGAGCACGCGTGAACCCCCTGGAACGAGCGGGTCGCGCAACTTAGCATGACGCCGCTGTCAGGTGGCGAGGAAGGTAGGGCCGTGGGGGGCCGGGCGGTAAGAGGCGCGCTGATCGGGGTCGTCGCGTGCGCGCTCGCGTTCACCGGTGTGCCCCTGTCGGCCGCGGCTGTGACACCGGAGACGCGTGCGCCCATCGGTCGCTGCGACTGGCCGATGTGGGGCCAGAGCGCGGAACGCCTGTTCGCGTCCCGGTGTCCGACCGAGATCAGCCCACAGACCGCGCCGGACCTTCGGCAGATCTGGTTCTTCAACGCCAGGGACACGGTCACGGCCACGCCGACGGTCGTCGACGGCGTCGCGTACGTCGGCGACTGGTCGGGCAACTTCTATGCGATCGACGTCAAGACGGGAAAGCCCCGCTGGGCGTACCAGGCGCGCGTGCACGGCACGGTGTACGCGGGCCAGATCGTGTCATCGGCAGCGGTGGCCGACGCGAAGGGCGTGCGCACCGTGTACTTCGGCGGCGGGAAGACGCTCTACGCGCTGCGCGCCGAGGACGGGAAGCTGCGGTGGAAGCACGAGGTCGGCCGCAGGGGCGACGACAAGGACCCCAGCGAGATCGAGTCGTCGCCCGTCGTCGCCGACGGATTGGTGATCTTCGGCACCGACGTGCACAACAGCGGGAAGGGCGAGCCCGCCGGTGTCACCGCACTGGACGCCGCCACCGGGAAGTTGCGCTGGAGCACCGCGACGGCGCCGACGCAGGGTGAAGGCGCGACAGGTCCCGGATGCGGCGACGTGTGGGGCTCGCCGAGCGTCGACCCGACGGCGCGGCTCGTGTTCGTCGGGACCGGCAACTGCACGAGCAGCCCCGACGGATACGGACACTTCGCCGAGGCGATCGTGGCCCTCGAGCTCGAGAGCGGGAACGTCCGCTGGACGTACCAGCCGCACCAGCCGAACCGCGACGACCTCGACTTTGCCGGCGCGCCCAACTTGTTCAGCGCGGGCGACCGGCCCCTCGTGGGGCTCGGGAACAAGGACGCCTCGTACTACGCGGTCGACCGGTCCACCGGCGAGCTCGTGTGGCGCACCCAGGTCACCGAGCCCGGGATCCCGCGGCCGAACGGCAACTACTCGACCGGCGGGTTCATCGGCGCGACTGCGGTGTCGGACGGCGTCGTCGTGGGCGGCACCGCTGTTGGCGGAACCCCCGCGCTTCACGCCCTCAACGCCGCCACGGGTGCAATCAAGTGGCAGCAGCCGGAAGCGGCCGATACCTATGCGTCGGCAGCGATCGCCAACGGCGTCGTGTTCCTGGGCAGCACCACCGACTTCACGTTCCGGGCCCTCGACCTCCAGACCGGTGAGGTGCTGTGGTCGAAGACGCTCCGCGGCGGCGTGGCGGGCGGAGCCGCGGTCGTAGGCGACGACGTGATCGCGGTGGCGGGCATCCGCGAACCCGGCGTCGGCAACCGGAACCGGAACAGCGGCGTGTACCGCTTCTCGCTGCACGGCAAGCCGGTCGCGTCGGCCCCGAGCACGACGAAGCCGCCACCCCCCACGCCCCCGAACCCGCAAGCCGCGCAGCAGGCGTGCGTGACGTCGGCGTGCCCGCTCAACTTCGACCTCACCAAGGACCGCGTCGCCGACGACACCGGTACCGGCACGGTGCAGGTCTCGCTCGACCCGTTCAAGGCCGTGGTCCAGGCCGACGGGCTCCGTGACCCCAACCGGTGGCTCCGACCCGGCAGCGCGGCACAGAAGGTCGGGGCGACGACCTACGCGGTGTACCTCTCGCAAGGAACCGACAACCCGACCGGCGGACTCCTCTGCACGCTCGACGCGAACGACGACTGCACCGCCACGAAGCTGCCGGGCCGCGCCGGCGCGACCTACGACCGGATCAGCATCCTCGCGGTCAAGGACCCGAAGAAGCTGCCGTCCCTCGCCGAGGGCTACGACCGCCTCGTCACGACCAACGGTCTCGAGATCCCGATCACACCGAAAGCAGGCACACGATGACGCAACGACGTCGACGGACTCCGATGCTGATGGCGGCGCTCGGCGCGTGCGCGCTCGTGACTGCGTGGACAACGCCCGGCGGCACCTCCCGACCCGAGCAGTCGTCCTCGAAGGGCGTGATCGTCTTCAACGGCGAGGGCAACAACCTCAACGCCTATACCGCGGATCCACCCTTCACGAAGCAGAACGTGATTCGCAACCACGACGACGACCCGAACGGCCTCGACATCAACGCGCAGATCTGCTTCTTCCCCGACGGCTCGAAGCGATTCATCGCCGGCGAGGACACCGGCCAGCCCAACCCGCCGCAGGGCTGGGGGATCTTCCAGCTGAAGGGCAGCGCCGTGGGCAAGCTCTCGGCCAAGAAGGTCGGCAAGCTCACCCCGACCTACCAGCCCAGCACCGACAACGCCGAGAACTACGGCTGCGGGTTCCTCTCGGACGGGCGCGTCCTCACGACGGACATCGGCAACCAGGCAGCTGGGCCGGAGGACGGGCAGCTCATCGTGTGGTTCCCGCCGTTCAACTCCACCAAGGTCCGATACTGCAAGATCGACGTCGGCATCGCCACCGCGGGAGGCATCTACGTCGACTCGAAGAACCGTGTGTACGTGCCGTCGGCGCGCCCGCCGACCGCCGGCGTAGTGCGGTACACGGGACCGTTCCCGACCTCCGACACCGCCAAGGGTGGATGCGGCGCGAAGGACGCGACCGGAGCGCCAATGACTCCATCGGTGAAGAAGGAGCAGTTCATCGGGCTCGGGAACGGGCTCGCGGCGCCGATCGCGATCGTGCGGGCGCCGAAGAACGACTTCTACGTCTCGAGCGTGATCAGCGGTGTGATCAACGAGTACGACGCCAACGGCGGCTTCGTGCGCACCATCCTGCAACCCCCCGCCGGCGAGAACCTCGGCGAGACGACGTTCTCGACCGGGACGCCGCTCGGGCTCGGAGTCGGACCCGACGGCACCCTCTACTACGCGGACATCGGGATCACGATCACGAGCGAGGGCATCGGGCCCGGACCGGAGGGCACGGTGCGCCGGATCCGGTTCGTGAACGGCGCGCCGCAGCCGCCCGAGATCATGGGCGGTGGCCTCGCGTTCCCGGACGGCATCGGCGTCTACGCGCCCAAGAAGAAGTGAGTGCCTGAGTAGGCGTGGGCGGCTCCGACTGCGAGCGCATCGGCCACGGCTTCTTCGCGCAGCCTTCGAACGTCCTGTCGAGTATCGCCTATCTCGTCGTCGGCGTACTCCTCCTGCAGCGCGCGCTGACCGGTCGACCGCGCGGCGCGTTGATCGCGTACGCGACAACCGTCATTGGAGTGGGCGTAGGGAGCATTGCGTACCACGGACCTACGCCGTCCTGGGGTCACTTCGCGCACGACCTGTCGATCGCGGCCGTGCTCGCCTTCGTCGTCGGCAACGACGTTGCGCTCGCGCGCGGCGCCCGAGTGCGGACAGGAATGGCGCTCTTCGCAGTTCTGGTCGGTACAAGCGCGATCGTGCTTGCGGTGACACCCGATGCGAGCAATGCGCTCGACGCCGTGCTCGTCGTCGCAGCGGTGGGCGCAGAGCTCGCGGCGTCGCGTTCGTCGTCCGGCCGCACCACCCGACCGGCGTGGGCCTGGATCGTGGGCGTCGCCGTGCTCACCGTCGGTGTCGCGCTGAACGCGCTCGGGCGGACGGACGCGCCGCTGTGCGACCCGGACTCGCCGATCCAGCTGCACGCCCTATGGCACCTGATCACGGCGTTCGTCCTGTGGCTGTACGGGACCGCTGTCTTGGAACCGCGGGAGCGGGGTCGGCGTATCATCCCTGCGTGACTTCCCCTGTCCGAATCCTGGCGGTCGGTGCCGCCGCGCCGGCGCGCCGGCTCGCCGCCGCCGATGTGGCCGCCGGGTGGGGCCGCTCCGGCGGTCGGGGCAGCGTCGCCGTGTGCGCTCCCGACGAGGACGTGCTCACTCTCTCGGCCGAGGCCGCCACGCGCGCCCTCGCCGCCTCCGGTCTCCAGAACGACATCGTCGACGGCTTGTGGTGGGGCACGACGCGCCCGCCGTTCGCCGAGGGCCCGAGTCACGCCGTGCTGGCGTCCGCGCTCGGCCTGTCGTCGCACTCCGGCGGCGCCCTGTGCTCCGGCTCACCCCACGCGGGCATGGACGCGCTCCTCAGCGCGTCGGACGCGATCGCGGCGGGGAGCGCTCGAGTCGCGCTGGTGGTGGCCGCCGACGCGCTCGTCCCCGGCCCGGGCACCGCGTACGAGCAGCGCGCCGGCGCCGGAGCGGCAGCCCTTGTGCTCGTCTCCGAAGGCGGTCACGCGTCGATGCCGGCGCGCGTCACGCGCACGCATCCCTCCCTCGACCGTTACCGGCCCGACACCGAGAGCGGCACGCGCGACCTCTACGACTCCCGGCTGTTCCGCGAGCAGATCTTCCTCCCGATCGTGCGGGAGGTCGGCGAGCAGCTCGCTTCGCTCGAGGTGGACGAGTGGTCGCTCCCTGACCCCGACGGACGCCTCGGCGCGACGATCGGCCGCACGCTCTCCGGCGGCGCACCGGCTTCGGCCGCCGCGTACAGCGCGATGGGTGACACCGGCGCCGCCGCCCCGTTCCTCGGTGCGATCGGAGCACTGGACGCCGCTCGCACCGTCGCCGTCGTCGGCTTCGGCGGCGGCCGCGCGACCGGTGTCGTGATCAATGCCGACGCGCCCGTCCGCGGCGCGGCCACGGTCGGAGACGCCTGGACCGGCGGTCAGGCCATTTCGTACGCCGAGGCGCTCCGCGTGCGCGGTCAGCTGCAGGCGTCGGGTGAGAGCATCCCGATGGGCGTACCGCCCGAGAGCGCACAGTTCGTGCGGGGCGCCGAGGAGATGCTCGGCCTGCTCGGCGCCCGCTGCGTCGACTGCGGGACGATCAACACCCCGCCGACGATCCACCCGTACTGCATCAGCTGTGGCAGCACGAAGTTCATGCTGGTGCCGCTCGCGCGGCGTGGCGTCGTGCACACGTTCGTGATCAACCACACGATGCCGCCTCCGTTCGAGGCGCCCCTGCCGTTGGCCGTGATCGACCTCGCCGACGGCGCCCGGGTGATGCTCCAGGTCATCGGTGATGGCAGCGACATGCAGATCGGCGCCGGCGTCGAGCTGGTTCTGCGACGGTACGCGTTCGAGCGGGGGGTTCCCGTCTACGGGTTCAAGGCGCGAGCCGTGGCGGACTCGAATGCAATCGCGACGTCGAGCGAGGAGTAGCGGAGCGCAGCGATGGCTTGGAATCGCGTGGCCGTGGCCGGAGCGGGACTGATCAAGTTCGGCGAGCTGTTCGAGCAGAGCTACGAGCAGATGGCGGCAGGAGCCTTCCAGGCCGCGGTCGCCAACGTGGACCGCGGGATCGAGCCCGAGCAGATCGACGCCGTCTTCGTCGCCACGCAGCGGGGCACGCTGTGGGGCCAGGAAGGCATCGGCGGGAACACCGTGCCCACCGCGATCGGACTCGCCGGTGTCCCGTGCACGCGCATCGAGAATGCGTGCCCGTCCGGCTCTGACGCGTTCCGGGTTGGTGCGATGGCGGTCGCCAGTGGCGTGCACGACGTCGTCCTCGTGATCGGCGTGGAGAAGATGCGCGACAAGTCCACCGAGGAGGGCCTGCTGTCGCGGGCGGCGGCCGGTCACCCGGTGCTCACCCGCGGCGAGACCGCGCCGGTGCTGTTCGCGCCGTTCGCCACCCGCCACATGAACGACTACGGCACGACCCGCGAGATGCTCGCCTCCGTCGCGGTGAAGAACCACCACAACGGCGCCCGCGACCCGTACGCGCACTTCCAGAACGAGATCACCATCGACGACGTGCTGAAGTCGGCGCCGGTCTGCCACCCGTTGCACCTGCTCGACTGCTGTCCGCAGACGGACGGCGCCGCGGCCACGATCCTCGTCAACGCCGACCGTGCCAAGGAGTTCACCGACAAGCCCGTGTATGTCGCCGGGTTCGGCGTGGCCACCGACCACCCGTACCTGCACGAGAAGCAGAGCTTCACGGGCCTGAAGGCCACGACGATGGCGAGCGAGCGCGCTTACGCGATGGCGGGCGTGGAGCCCGGCCAGATCGACTGCGCCGAGGTGCACGACTGCTTCACGATCACGGAGATCCTCGACGTCGAGGACCTCGGCTTCTTCGACAAGGGCAAGGGCGGCATCGCGTCCGTCGAGGGCGAGACTGCGCTCACCGGCCGCATCCCTATCAACACGTCGGGCGGTCTCCTGGCGAAGGGACATCCGATCGGCGCGACCGGCGTCGCGCAGCTCACCGAGTGCTGGTGGCAGCTGCGCGGCGAGGCGGGCGAGCGGCAGGTCGAGATGCGGAACGGGTACGCCCTCCAGCACAACGTCGGCGGCCGCGGCTCGGGCGTCTCGGTCGTCAACATCCTCACGACGAACCGGTAGGCAGCCCGATGCTTCGCGTCGAGACCGGCGCCGACCACGTCTGCCGCGTCACGCTCGATCGGCCCGACGCCAAGAACGCTCTCACGGTCGAGATGCGCGACCAGATCGTCGACACGGTGCGGGCGGCACGCGCCAACCCCGACGTGCGCGCTCTGATGATCACCGGGACCGGCGACGCTTTCTGCGCCGGGATGGACCTGTCGGCGTCGACAGTCGCCCAGGCCGGCCGTGAAGGCTTCGACACGCGCGCCACCGCCGAGGCTCTGCGCGTCGGCGTGCAGGCCTTCATCCGGGAGCTGTGGGAGCTCGACAAGCCCACCGTGGCCGCCGTCAACGGCGTGGCCGTCGGGCCTGGCGCCCATCTCGCCCTCGCGTGCGACTTCGTGCTCGTCCACAGCACCACCCGGTTCCTGTGGTCGTTTCACCGCTGGGGGCTCGTCGTCGACGCCGGCGGCGCCTACCTCCTCCCCCGCCTGGTCGGCCTCCCCCGCGCCAAGGCGATGGTGATGCTGGGCGAAGGCTGCACCGGGGCCGAGGCCGTCGACCTCGGGCTCGCGTACCGGTGCGTCGAGCCCGACCAGCTCGATGGCGAGGCGTCGACGCTCGCGGCGCGGCTGGCGGGCGGGCCGACGCGCGCCCTCGGGCTGTCCAAGCAGCTGCTCAACGCGAGCTTCGAGACCGACCTCGCCCACACGCTCGAACGCGAGGCGGCGTACCAGTCCCTCGCGACGACATCGGGCGACCTCGTCGAGGGCATGGCCGCGTTCAAGGAGCGGCGCGACCCCCGCTTCACCGGCCGGTAGACGATGCAGCTCGCGTGGGGACCCGAGGAAGAAGCATTCCGCGCCGAGCTGGTCGCGTTCCTCGACGAGCACGTCCCGCCCGAGGCGTCCGTCGGCTTCGATTACGCCGACTCCGGCGAGCGCGAGGAAAGCGACCTCATCCCGGGATGGGCACGCGAGTGGCAGGCGACCTTGTTCGACCACCAGTGGATGATTCCCGCTTACCCGCCGGAGCTCGGGGGGCGGAACTGCACACCGGTGCAGACGCTCATATACCTGGAGGAGATGGCGCGCCGGCGCGTCCCGCGCTCGTTCCACTTCCCCGGCTACGCCATCGTTGCACCGAGCCTCCTCGAGTTCGGGAGCGACCGGCAGCGCGAGCTCGTCCCGGCGGCGATCCGCGGCGACACCATCTGGTGCATCGGCATGAGCGAGCCCAACGCCGGCTCCGACCTCGCGGGACTGTCGACGCGCGCTGAGGTCCACGACGACCGTTTCGTCGTGAACGGCCAGAAGGTATGGACGAGCTACGCGATGGTGGCGCAGAAGTGCTTCTGCTACGTGCGCACCGATCCCGACGCCCCCAAGCACAAGGGAATCAGCCTGCTCATCATCGACATGGACACGCCCGGCATCGAGATCCGACCGCTGCGCCACATCAGCGGCGCCGCGAACTTCGCCGAGGTGTTCTTCACCGACGTCGTCGTGCCGCGCGAGAACCTCGTCGGCGGCCTCGACGACGGGTGGCGCATCACCCAGGGCTCGCTCGCGCACGAGCGCGCCGGCCTGTGGGTCGAAGGCGTCTCGCGCCTGGAGACCACGATCCGGGGGCTCGTCGACCTCGCGCAGCGACGCCGCCTGAGCAAGAACCCGCTCGTCCGGCGTCGCCTCGCCGAGCTGTCCGAGCGCGCCGCCAGCCTGCGCGCGCTCGGTTACAAGGGCTTCGCCAGCTTCGCACAGGGCAGCTCCGCGCCCGAGCACTCGTTCATGAAGATGGCGACTTCCGAGCTCGGCAAGGAGTGCTTCGAGTACGGAATGGAGCTCCAGGCCGCGTACGGCGCGGTCATGGACACCGACCGGGGCGAAGAGCACGGCCGGTGGGTTATGGGCTTCTTCATGAGTTTCGCCAACACGATCGCCGGCGGCTCGTCCGAGATCCAGCGCAACATCATCGCCCAGCGCGTGCTCGGGCTCCCGAGGGCGAGGTAGCCGTGGACTTCACGCTCTCCCCCGACCAGGAGCTGCTGCGCGACACCGCCCGCCAGCTGCTGCAGCGCGAGTGCCCCACGACGCTGGTGCGCGCGTCCATCGACGAGCCTGCGGCGGCGGACCCGCTCTGGCGGCACCTCCGCGAGTTCACCGCGCTCGGCGAGGGCCCGCTCACCGATCTCTGCCTGTTCGTCGAGGAGATGGGCTACGTGGCGGCGCCGGGGCCGTTCTTCTCCACGGTGGCGCTGTTCGCGCCGTTGCTCGGCGCGCTCGGCCACGACCTCGTGCCCTCCGTGCTGGCCGGGGAGGTGACGGGCACGGTCGCCGTCGCCGGCGCCGACGGCGTCTGGCAGCCGAACGACGAACCCGTGAAGACGTTCGTGCCCGAGGCCGACCGCGTCGACCGGGTGGCCGTCGTGCAGTCGGGCCCCGTCGTGACCCTTACCGAGTCACCCTCCGTGCGTCGCGTGGGAACCGTCGACTTCTCCCGCCGGGTGTTCGAGGTCGACGCCGGCTCGGGGTCGTCGACCGCCCTGGCGCAGCCGCTCGACGCCGAGGCGCTGGAGACCGTGCTCGAGCGGGCGGCGGTCGCGCTCGCCGCGGAGATGGTCGGCACCGCGCGACGGCTGTTCGACATGACACTCGCCTACGCCAAAGAGCGCGTGCAGTTCGACGTGCCGATCGGCTCGTTCCAAGCCATCCAATTCAAGCTCGCGGACATGGCGCTCGACCTCGAACGGGCGACCAGCGCCGTGTACTACGCGGCCATGGCGATCGACGCCAAGGAGGCCGACCGCCACCGGGCGACGCACGTGGCGAAGGCGTCGGCCGGTGCCGCCGCCAAGCGCGCGGCGAAGGACGGCATCCAGATCCACGGCGGCATCGGCTACACGTGGGAGCACGACCTGCACCTCTTCATCCGTCATGCCTACGGGTCCGAGCACTGGATGGGCACCAGCGACTGGCACCACGACCGTCTCGCCGACCTGCTCTTCGGAGCACCGACCTAGGCGGCGGTCTCCTCGGCGCGCACGAGCGCGTCGGCGACGAACGGATACGCGGCGTCCGCCCAAGCGGTGTGCCCGACAGCATTGGGGTGGAACAAGTCGGGACTGAAGACGTCGCGGCTCCGGAACGTGGCGTCGGTGAGCTCGGCGATCGGCACCTTCAGGACGTGGTCGTAGCGGGCCGCAACACGCGCGTGCGCCCGATCGACGGCGCGGCTCCGCCGGGATGCCAGCGCCTTCAGCGGGTACGCCAGGCGCGGGATGTTGCCGAGGTCGCTGACCCCGGCGAGGACGACACCGACGCCGGCGTCGCCGAACGCTTCCACGACCGCGTCGAGCTCGGCCTCGAGCCGACGCACACGTGTCCCGTGCATCGCATCGTTGGCACCGACCGACACGAGCGCGAGGTGCGGCTCCAGCGCCAGTGCCTTCCAAAGCTGCCCCTCGAGCACGTCGCGCGCCTTGGACCCACCGGCCGCCAGGCTCATGAGTCGGACCCGGCGATCGTGGGCGAGGCGGCGCGCGAGCTGACGGGCCCAGAGATCGTCGCGGGAGTCGAGCCCGGGACCGGTGACGGTTGAGTCTCCGAGCAGGACGAGGCGGATCTCGGGCGCCGAGTCGGGCCCGAAGACGCCGTCGGGGTCGAGGTCGACGAAGCTCGGCAGCGGGCGGTGCCCGACGTACCAGAGCTGGGCTGCGACCGTACCCACTGCGGCCATGGCCGCCACCGGGATGCCGGCCACCCCGGCCAGTCCGGCAGCTCCGAGTCGCGCCCGTGCGATTGCCACGGACGCATTCTGCGACGCCGACCCCGGGATCGGGCGGATTTCCGACGCGGCGGATACGCCGCTGTTGCCCCGCCGTGACCGCGACCTGCCGCAGGAGGTAGTCGGCCTCGCGGCCGTGGTCCTCCTCGGCGTAGGCGTGCACCTTGAAGTTCTCGACCTCGATGCCGTAGTGGTCACGCAAGCCCTCGTACATCATCACCGCGTAGTTCGTCGATGCCGCGAACCGCTCTCCGGCCCAGCCGAACGCGGCCAGCCCTTCCTCGTACGAGCGACGCATGTAGAAGAGCGTCGTGAACACCGAGCCGATCGACTCGGGCATGGCCCGGTACGACACGAGCTCATCGTCGGAGATCCCGAGCTGGCGGGCCCAGTCGATCTTCATGTCGACGTGGTTGCGGTCCCCGGCGAAACCCATCTCGTCGGCAAGGTTCTGCGCCCAATGGATGTAGTGCTCGCTGGTGCCGAGGTCGAGGGCGTCGACGTCCGGGGCGTTCGACACGATCGAGCCGAACTCGGTCGTGTACCACTTCCCGAGGAAGTAGTACTCCTTGCACAACCGCTTGAGGAGCTCTTGGGAGAGGGTCCCGTCGGCGACCCGTTCCCAGACGAGGTTCTTCTCGGTCGCGACCTCGGCCTGGAGGGCCTCGAGCGAGGCCATGAACTCGTCGACCGGTAGCGCGGGCGCGCTCTCGGCGCCGGAACCTCGGATGTCCTTGAACTCGCGGTGCTCCGACATGGTGCTCCCTCTGTCTCCGCCTGACGAACGAAGGCTAGGATATAAGTGACGTGGGTGTCAGCTTCCTCATCACCCGTTCGGAGCCGGCCACGAGGAGGGCGGAGCCATGAACGTCGATCTGGTCCAGCTCGCCGGCCATCGCGGACGCCTGCACGAGCGTCCGACCGTCGACCAGGTGACGGCCGAGGTCGTCCGGGGCGCGATGGAGACCATCTGCTTCGAGATGGCCACGTACGTGTCGCGCACCGCGACGACGCCGATCCTCAACCAGAGCAACGAGCGCAACGCGACGATCCTCGACGCCAAGGGCCGGCTCGCGGCGCTGTCGGTCGGAATCCCGCAGTTCATGCTCACCTCCACGCTGCCGGTGCGCTTCGCGCTCGAGTACCTCGGCGTCGACGAGTTCCACGAGGGCGACGTGTTCGCGGCGAACGACCCGTACCACGGCGGCGGCCACCTTCCCGACTACAACGTGTTCGCGCCCATCTTCGGGAACGACCCGAACACCGGCGAGCGGCGCATGGTGCTCATCGCGAGCATCCAGTGCCACCACGGCGACACCGGCGGCAACGTCCCCGGCGGCTACAACGTCACCGCCAACGACATCTGGGGCGAAGGCGTGCGCTGGCCTGTCGTCAAGGTCATCGACCGGGGCGTCGAGCGCCGCGACGTGCTCTACGCCATGGCGGCGAACAACCGGCTCCCCGACTACATCGGCGACCTACGCGCACAGATCGGCGCCGCGCAGCTGGCCGCTGACCGACTGGGCGACATCATCGACCGCGCGGGCGTCGACACCGTCGAGCAGTCGGTCGACTTCATGATCGACTACGCGGCGCGCCGATTCCGCGAAGAGGTCACGGCGTGGCCGGACGGCGTGTACGAAGCCGACGCGTACGTCGACCACGACCCGCTCGGGAACCCCGACATCAAGCTGCACGTCAAGATCACCGTCGACGGCGACGACCTCATGATCGACTACACGGGCAGCGACACCCGCCAGGAGATCCAAGCCTGGTCGACGTTCGGGAACA
>WNGA01013960.1_pt1 | contig 16834 bp, 9 predicted proteins | sample 5400061 | NCBI WGS metagenome assembly WNGA01 (sample SAMN13153366, study PRJNA577476) | soil metagenome | isolation source: 100 cm soil or saprolite under grassland replicate 2 | place: USA:California | collected 2016-06-15 | reverse complement strand
CGCCATCACTCTATCCAACAAATTCATTCCCATATCTACTGCTTTGTTTACCAACCAGGTTAATGCTTGGTCAACTAAACCACGAACACGGCCAATCATTTCACCAATTCTTCTTCCTAACCCGCTAAGCCCTACCTGATTTGCTAAAAAGCCAATCATAACAGGCACTGCTCTTGCCATAGAACGTTCCAGGAAGTTTGCTGCAACTGTAATATTTCCGCTTGCTATTTGCACCACACCTTCTACAAATGAATTTACAATTTCAAGCATTTGTCTTAAGTATCTGATAAAGGATTGAACTGCCCGATACAATGCAATCGCACTGTTTATTACAGCCATTATGCCTGTAGGATCGAGCATGCTTAAAAGTCGTGCGGTTACGCGATTCACTACCTGCTCCATTATCCAGTTTTTGATTGCATCAAGGATAGTATCCCACAAAGTACTTAAACGTTCCTGTATTTTATCCCAGATTGCAGCCATGCCGCGTTGCTGCACATCCTTAACAAACGTCCAGATACCTTCAAGCCTATCAATCATACTTCTTATACGTGCTACTCTTTGCGGTCCTATTCTTGGATGTTGTGCAAGTTTTTCCCATATCTTATCCATTGAAATACCCAGTATCTGTAATACCCAGCCTATGATACCTCTAAGGCTAAAATCCTGCGGTGCCTGCACACCGGAATCCTGCAATTCACTCATAAGCCATCCCTGCAAGCCTGCCAGCAGGTGGCGCAAAATATTATTAAAGAACTGTACAAATCCCTGCTTGATGGCTCTCAACAAATTTTTCAAAAATCCAACAGGGTCGCGTTTGATCATTTCGAATGCCTGCATAGCCCTTGCTATGATATTGGCTATAAGATCGGACGGGAAGTTCATCACCTGCATGATGACTTCAACAACAATCTTTATAATCTCAACTACAAAGGCAATAAGCCGACGAATTGGTTCACCAAAGCGATCAAGTATTCGCTGGAATGCGGCTATTGGATTTGCCAGATCTGCAAAGCTGAATGAATTCCACAATTGAACAAACAACTGAACAATATATTCCGGCGTCATATTCAACCTTGCCACGGCTGCATTAATACGCTGTACTGTTCGCCCTATTGCACCGGATTGTTGCAATTGATTAAACTGTTCTTCCCCGCCCTCCATCAAACTCATGAAACCATGAATAATGTTCTCGACTGTTCTCGGTACCGTTGCATTTGTGAAAGGATCTTTACCAATAATAACCGTTACAAGCGGATATCCTCTTACCGTTCTTGCCCAGGCACTTAATCTTGTCATCAGGGCTTCCTTAATAAAACCAAGTATCGCCACGAGAGCATCTCTTACAAAATCCAATACTCTTCCTACCGGTCCTGCGAATGTTTCATAGATCTGGTTAAAAGTATCTACCGGGTGCATCAATGCCTCAATTGATACTACGTCCCATATCCGGCTGAAACCGCTTCTAATGGCTGAATACAAATCACCAAAAACTGCAATGCCTCTATCAATCCATGCTGCTGCTTTTTCAAAAGTGTGTGTTTCCTGCATCTGCCTTCGTTGCTCTCGTCCTGCATCGCCACCCATTTCCAATAAGGCATTCAATATATTAGTTCCGTTTCTTTGAACGGGTACGTCCGTAATCGGATCTTTTCCAAGAATTACTTTAAGTAATTCATATGCATTTGTATGGTTTTTAACAAAGTCAACAATTTGTGTTAAGAGGAACCTTTTAACAATATCTAATAATTCTCCGGCCGCTCTTCGAGCAAAGTCTATGATATTGTTTATTGCTCTTTCGAATATATTACCAAATCTGCGTAATATTTCTGTGGGACCTTCGAGAATGCTATCTAACCCAAGCCTGTTCCACTCATCCAAAAATTCATTCCTTACATTCTGCACTATCCCACTCAAAGTAGCTATTTGTGCATCTATCCATGCTGCTGCTCTGTCAATAAGACCCAATTCATCTAATTTTTGCTTTAGCAGATTTCCCCCAGGTATAATATCCAAAGCAGCTTCAATAAAGTTTCTGCCATTTTGTGCAATCTCTTCCCCTGTGATCGGATCATGGCCTAATACAACGCCTAATGCTCTGTAACCGGGTATATAGGAAGCGAAGCGACGTACGCCATCCATTAACCAGTGTTTGGCCTCATCAAGGCTGGTAAACAAATGAACACCAGATAAAAAATCACTTACATGGCTAAGTGCACTATCAAAAAGAGAACGCTGAATACTTACAACCTCAGAATTTACGGGCATTTGCTGAATAGGTGGACCTCGTTCGTTTATCCTCGTATTTTCTAATCTGTTTGCAAGATTTGTGTTTGCTAACAAATTATCGGTTGACGATGTTTGAATATGTGATACAACAGATTTATCAGAAGAATGCAAATGAACTTTATGGATATTGATTTCAGAACTTAATATATCACTCGATTTTTTATAAGTTTCATGTTGAGAATCTTCCCAAGATTTTTCTTCTTCTTCTTTCGGTTGTTCCTCTTTCTTATATATTTCTTTTTTCGCCAAACTTCTGCTTAAAGTATCAGAAATTTGATGCAAATTTCCATTTGTATGCACACTACAATTACTCAATTCAGTTTTAGGTTGAACAAGGTTTTGTTCCGAAGGTGTTTTTTCTGAAATTTTTACTTCTTCTTTTTTGTGAATATTGGTTTCTCCATTCCCTTCACTTGTTTTTTTAGCCATTATGTTTGAATCTTTAACAGGATTATTTAATGCGGACAATACTTTGCTGTCCGCACTTCTATGAAGAATATTCTTTTTGGAAAGGGAGGTTTTGCCGTTGACGTTAGAAGAATTATTGCTTTTGCTGGCGCCTTGTTGTATCGTGTGGGTTAGCTCATGTGCAAGTAAAGTACCGCCACCAGTGGATTGGGGAGAGAATTGTCCGCTGCTAAAATAAATATCGTTGCCATGTGCAAATGCCTTAGCATGCACACTGGTGCTTAGGTGTTCTGCAGTAGAATCTGTGTGTATACGCACACCACTAAAATCTGCATTAAAGCGGCTTTCCATAAATTGACGGGTATCGCCGGGTAATGCACTGCCTCCTCCTTTAGAAGCTGCTAATGTTTGCTCAAACGGAATAGAGGTTGTTGGCGGGCCCCTTCCACTTTGCTGAATTGTATCTGAATGAAATAAGGAAATATTTTTTCTATTGATGATATTTTCACTTCTAGCCTCACTGGCGTTTAACACTTTCACATCTGAATGCTCTTCATGTTTTCGATAAATCGCGGTGTCCAATTTTGCATGGAGCTTTTCCTCTTTATCTTCTTTACACTGAATTTTATTTATAATAGGGATTTCCGGTTTTGTCTGTACTTCTTCTTCCTCTTTGCGATGCACCTCTTCTTCTTTTTTCACGGGCAGAGTTGATGGCGTTATTACCGGTTCTTTCATACGCATCACTTTATCGGCTACTGCATCTGCTTCTTTTTCATGAGGATCGTCTGGAGTACTAACCGTTAATTTTGCTTGTATGGGTTTGCCAAAAAAGGATGGATTTTCTTTTGCACCAAAAAAACTTTCCTCACCTGCCTTTCTGAAAAAGGGGGCACCTGTCGTCTTTTGCTGTACAACAGGGGAAGTTGTTGTTGTTTTGGTAGTTGTTGAGAACATTATTATGTCCTTCTAATAATTTAAATAAACTTCGGAACAGAAGTAATCAAATTCATTCTGTGTAAACTTTTTGAGACGTTGAATCGGTGGATTCGGTAAAGGATGCAAACTAAAATCTTTCGTATTGAATTCTAATTTTAATGTTTTAAGAGCGCTTTCAGATAAGGGGATGGGTGTTGCAGAAACAAACTCTTCTCCATTCAATTTAAAGATATATCCTGTATCACCCATATCGGTGATGCTGCGGGCCTTGCCATCTTTCCTTATATATTTCCACAAAACCCTTCGGTTCGGGAACTGAACCTGGTACTTTGTATTTTTGATTTTTTCATCAGCAGTTAACAATGAGTAATCATCTGTGCCCGGGAGATGGTTAAAAATTTCAACGACGCCAAATATGTCACCCATCTTAAGCGTTGAATCATAATATACCATCTTTGTTTCTTCATTAATTTTTATTTTGTACTTGCCAGGCCCGAGTGAAGACAGATTAACACTCACCTCTGTTACGGGTTTTTCGAAATTCCGAACTTCGCTTTCACTAACAGGCACTTCATAAGCAGGGGAAGTGGCATTGTAATTAAATCCAAAAATAGCAATGTCAGCTTTTGCAACAGGGGAGGACACCTTAAAAACATAATTACCATTGCAATAATCTACAATATCATTATCTGTTGGATACTGCAATTGGCCTTGTCCCCGCGAAATCCATAAAGATTGATCATCTAAATCTGCGACACTTTTACTTGTATGTTTCCTGATCGTTTCATATACATTATCAGTATCCGGTTTTCTTACAAGATCGCCCGCTAGATAAGTCTTTCCTATTGAATAATCATCAACAGGCTTTGATAAATGTAATAATCCTTTAGGTACCCAGAATTGAGTATCTGATAATTGCGTTTTTTTCTTTGAAATATGTTTTTTAATCGATTCGAAAACATTACCATTTACAGGATCCCTAACAAGAGTACCGGGGAAATAAGTTGTTCCAATTGAATGATCCTTAACAGGTGTCGTTAAATAGAGCATTCCATTTCCTGAATTTTTTGCAATGTTGCTAAAATAAAACTTTTTTCTGGAGCCGTAGGAGGGATCAATATTAGTATAATTTAAAAATAGAGGGTCTTTTAATTTTATATAAAACCTGAAAACGGTTTTATCATAATATTTTCGAAAAAGTTTTTCAGGAGGAGTGTTGATAAATGGCTCATGAACATCATTCTCTTTAATAAATGCCATGAGTTGGTTTTCGTTATTTCGCCATTGTATGTTCATCCGTCTTGAAATTTCCATACAGTCTTTAGCAGGTATAATTTCAAGATCATTGCATTTGCGGTTTAAAAAATATTCATGCAGAAGTTCAATAGTAAAGAATATATTGTAATTAAAATTCATTCTTTCCTTAATTTATATCATTGCTATTAAGAGATAGTTTTACAATTGTTTCTGCCTCCATTCCCGCAGTATCATCTTCAATTGTAAGCATCCGCACTTTGTATAAAACGGAGGGTAAATATTTACCGCCCAATATTGCCCATAAATGGTTTACCTGTTCGGAGTTCATAGAAACCATATCAAAAATCAGCTTATCTATTTTTTGATCTAACACGAGTCCATTATCAGGAGGCGTGTTCTTATGGTCAATAACATTTCTATACTGAAAAAACTGAATAATCAATGAGAGGTACTGCAAAGCCGTATCATAAGAGCTATGATTCACAGCAAATAAGCAGTACAAATTCAAAAATATTTTAGGATTGCGGTATTCCAGTTTATCGTTGACCCTGACATAATTATTTGGATTTTTTAAAACACGTTCTTCTTCTAAATTTACAAGTGTCAAAATACCGGGGGCAGATAAAGAGTCTGATCTTGATCCTGCTGCATCAGATTCCTGAACTTTTGTGACATTTCCTGTGGCTATTCGTTTGGTTGATGAGGGGTCGCGATCAGGATCTAGCTTTCGAACTACATACTTGTTTACCTCGTTAGCAATTATCTTTAATGCATTATCAATCATTTTACTTAGTTTATTCCTGCAGATAAAGACTAAATGATCTTTCCTTTGAATATTCTGAGATAGACTGAACCTGAGAAATTAAATGTAATTAATAAAATTGTTGTTTGCAAACTTTTGTCAGCAATTTTTTCCATGCATCGAAAGCAGAATCAAATAAGAACGATCGTGGAAGAGGCGTTACCCTAGCTCTTTATTTTACGATTGAAAAATTTATGTCGAATACATTAAAATTGAAAGTTATTCTAAAAGCTCCTTTTTTAGCATTTCATATTTTTCTTTTACAGAAACATTCTTGTGGGATAAAGAGAATCATGAGAAAAGGTTACAATAGTATGATCGTTATGGATATATATTCTTTCAAGGAATTTTGTATTCCATATTTCTACACATGTTCATTTTGTATTGACTCAACTGTGCCTTATCAAACCCTTAATTTCGAAACGATAAAAAAAGATCTTCGCTTTCTGCTTACTAAATTTAAGAGGCCTCTTGTTGCATGGCATGATCCGAATTTTGGAATTCGCTTTGAAGAAAACATGGATGCGATTGCTTCTGTAGCGCCGCCAAAAAGTTTTCGTTTTATCGCAGAAAGTAGCTTGTCAATTCTTACAGAAGAGCATTTGAAAGAAATGCAACAATGGATTTGGAGCGATGTTGCCGGGCATTGAATCATGGTACGAGTTGGGTAATAAATCAAGAACATCACGTATTGCAGGTGAAGAAAAACTTAACCGCATATCAGAGCATGTAAACATGATATTTCAGTATATTCCTTATGTACAACCAATTTTGTTTTGGGTCTCGACAGCGACGCGGGAAAAGAACCGTTTGAACTCACAAAACGCTTTGTCGACAAGGTTCCTGCAGTCTTTCCGGGTTATTCATTGTTAAGTGCATTTGGTTCTCTCATACATTTAAAGTTCTGCAAAAGGAAAGTTTAATTCAATTAACTGGTAGTTAACGTGTAAATCTTCAAAGGCTTTTTGTAATCGTTCTTTATGTGTATCTGTAATAAATACCTGGGCTTGTTCTTCAATACATACTTTATACAATAGATTATTCATGCGCTTTGCGTCGAGCTTTTCAAAAATATCATCAAGCAGCAGGAGAGGGGCGTATCCTTTTTTTTCTTTTAATGCAGCAAACTCTGCAAGCTTTAATGCAAACAATAAACTTTTTCGCTGGCCCTGTGAAGCAATATTTTTAAAAGCCACTTCCCCCAATTGCATTTCAAGATCATCTTTATGTATACCACAGCTTGTTCGCTGAAGAAAAAGATCACGTTGCCTGTTTTCCAGGAGAATCTCATTAAATGAAATATTATGTAACTGGCTAAAATAATGAAGTGTAATTGTATCATTATTGTCCGCAATCGCACTGTATTCAATCTGAGCTTTTGGAATAAAAATTTCAAGGAACTGTTTTCTTGTTTTATAAACCTGCTCACCATTTTTTATCAATTGCTCATCAAGAATATTAAGCAGCGTTTCATCAGGATAATTTTTTTCTGCAGCAGCTTTTAAGAGACTGTTTCTTTCATCAAGTACTTTTTTATAATTAATTAAATGTTGCAAATATGCAGGGTAGAGTTGTGATAGAATAGCATCAATAAAATTTCTTCGTTTTTCACTTCCTTCTGTTATTAATTGCACATCATCCGGTGCTATAAATACACAGGGAAATTTGCCGATGTGTTCAGAAAACTTTTTATAAATAGTCTTATTAAACTGAAACTCTTTGCGATTATTTTCACGAAAGATGCAAACAAGATTATTGGGTTCATCATTTTTTACAATGTTGCCTTCAATGCGAAAGCCACTTAAGTTAGTTTGTACACTTTGTGCATCAGGTTTTACAAAATAACTTTTAGTAAAACATAAATAATAAATAGCATCAAGCAGGTTGGTTTTGCCGGTTCCGTTGGCACCACTGATTGCTACAATACGTTCAGAAAATTTAAATTGTTGAAAAAGATAATTTCTGAATTGGGTAAGTGATATGTTTTGTACAAAAAGCATGAAGATGCAAGATAATGATGAAGTATATAAGGTATGTCAGGTAAATAGAGTAGATAAGTTGATTGAGTTGGTAAATTGATTTTAACTTTAAAAAGTTCAAACTTGTTTTAACAAATATCTTTAGACAGTTTTGCATGCATTTGTTTATTAATTTTAATAGCAGCGGATTATTCAAATGAAAAGGATTATTTTTTTAACGATTGCGTTTATATTGTTCCATATATTATTGCATGCCCAATTATGTACAGGCAGTCTTGGAGATCCAACAGTTTTGATTGATTTTGGAAATGCAGATGCTCCTTTTCCTGCATTAACTCCTTCAAATATTTCTTATACTTTGTCTGCAAATAACTGCCCCGGGCCAGGTGAATATGGATTGCGTGGACGTTTATTTAATTGTTATGATAATACATGGTTAACTACTGTAGCAGATCATACATCAGGTGATCAGGACGGAAAATATTTACATATAAATGCAACAAATCATCCGGGTACTTTTTATGCTACAAAGGTTGATGGATTATGCCCTAATACTACTTATGAAGTATCAGTATGGATTGCCAATTTACTGCGTAAAACTGCTTGTGGAGGAAATGGAATAAAACCGAATATTACATTGCAGGTTGAAACACTTTCAGGAACTATATTCAATAGCTATTCTACAGGCAAGATATATGAAACAGATGCATTAGAGTGGAAACAATATGGTACTTTTTTTAAAACATCGGCCAACACTACATCAGTTGCACTGCGTATTATTAATAGTGCGGGCTCCGGTGAATGTGGAAATGTAGTTGGCATAGATGATATTGCTTTTAAACCTTGTGGTCCAATTGTAAATGCTGCGTTTACAAAAAATAATTCTGACACCATTAGTGTTTGTGACGGAGATACTACCACATTTGTAGTAAAAGGTTCCTATTCTGCCGGGTTTGAAAATCCTGTATTACAATGGCAGGAAAGTCCTGATAGGGTTAATAGCTGGGAGGATATGCCTTCTCAGAATTCTGTTAACCTTGCAATTAAACCAAAACCTACAGGGTTTTATTTTTATAGATTAGGAGTATCAGAATCAGTAAACGGTGCAACAGTTAGTTGCAGCAGGGTATATTCAAAACCAATAACAATTACTGTAAATCCTAAACCTTATGCACAAATTACCAATTATATATTTGGCTGTTATGGTGAACCTGTTGTGATATTTGCTGCAGGGGGTTCTCAATATGTATGGACAGGTCCTAACGGATATTTTTCCTTATCAGAAAGACCTGTAATTGATTCTGCAAATTATGCCGATGAGGGTAGATATCATGTAAAAATAACTACATACCAGGGCTGCATTGATACTGCTTCTGTAAACCTTATAGTTTTTCCTGCAGCCCATATTACTGCAATCAGCAATGATGTAAATATTTGCGAAGGAACATCAATAAAACTTATGGTAACTGGCGGTACAAGATTTAAATGGTACCCGGGAAATGTTTTAAACAATGACAGCGTTGCAAATCCTGTTGCTACTCCTTCTGATAGTACCAGGTTTATGGCCGTTGTAAGTAATGAGTATAGTTGCACTGATACAGCTTATGTAAATATAAATGTTTGGAAAAAACCAAGGGCAAATGCAGGTTCTGATAAAAGAACACGCGCAGGCATTCCGGTTACTCTTGAAGGAACTGTAAGCGGAACAGACATACGATATTTCTGGACGCCAACTTTTAATATAGATAATGCTAAGTCTTTGAGGCCTTTAGTAAACGCACCAAAGTCTGCATACTACACACTTCATACAGAATCCAATAGGGGATGTGGTGCTGCTACTGATGAAGTCTTCATAAAAGTGTATGACAAAATATTAATTCCTAATGCCTTTTCTCCGAATGGTGATGGTATTAATGATGTATGGAATATTGAGCCGCTTGATTTATTCGGTGATGCAGATCTGCAGGTTTATAATCGTTATGGCCAGTTGATATTTAGAAATATTGGCTATATCAAACCCTGGGATGGAACACGCAATGGAACACCGATGCCTGTAGGAACATATTATTATATACTCGATCTAAAAATTAAAAATGAAAAACCATTGACCGGAAGAATTACAATTCTACGGTAAACTAATCCATAACAAATTTTATTTTTTTTGAACCACTCTTTATATTTCTAATAAATGTTTTGTTGCCCCTCCGTACCGGCACGGGCGGACGTCACACACTCCAACTGAAGTTTAATAATATGGAAATGACATGATAAGAATAAACGAAAGCGTGAAAAATATCGTGGGCGTTAATAAGGATGAATCAGTTATTCAGTTAGTATTTATTCAGCAATTAGATAAATGGCAAATTGTTTTACCAGCGTTTGGTTGGCGACATGTTATTATTCAAAAAATTGACAAAGATGTGTTTTCTGTAAAAATATACACATCTTATACGTCAATGATGAATAAGTCAATCTCTAATGATATCATTAGATTCACAAGAGTAACAAGGTAGATGCCCTTCTAATTGATTAATTAGTTTATGAATTTCGGGCATGTCGGTTGTCTGTAATGCAGGGAAAGATAATTTTCATATCAATCTTTCCTTAATTGTTAACATTGTTACTATTTCAACCGAATCTGTTAGACTAAGAGGATTTTTATTTTCATCCGCCATACCCTTAAATATAAAAACCCGCATTTTGTTTATAGGCTGGTATTAAATTTAGCGAGTATATTTGGAACATGAATTATAAACAATTAATTGAAGATGCTTTTCAACGGGCAAAGCAATCTATTATCCAAATTAATCAAACTGCTTCAATGGCTGACGTGTCCGATCAATTCGATAGAATACTAAGTGAGTACGACGAGGCAACACAAATTATACTAAATAGAATTAAAGAAGAAAGCCCCGAATCATACAAAGACGTGGAGCGTTTAAGAATTAAAAAAAGAGAAGACATTATTGCTGTTTAATTTTCTCCTCCTCTTTAAGAACAATCTCCTCTTTGAATGTTAATAATATCCCGTAATTCAATAATTCTTCACGAAGGGAATATATTTGTCAAAGTTTTAAAGATGCTTCAGGAAGTTTGCCGCTTCTCCAAGCGTCTTTGAATGCTTCGCATTTTTCAGCCATATGTTAATCGAGTTTTAGAAAATGTATTTATCATGATGAAATTAGCGACAAAACGCAAGCCAATACCAAAAAAGAACAAGCCCCGATAAGTATAAAAACAAGTATAGATTCTGCTTTAAATTCCAATAAAACAGGTCAAACATCCAGCCATAAGAACGATTCTTTAAAATAGGTCTTAAAAGATACTGTACGAAAGACTTCAAATATACCTCCCGCTAAGCATCAGAACAGCAAGTGAGTATTACGAAACGCTCCGCGCGTTTCATTGCTATTCTTTTTTTTCTTTAATACTCCTTCCATTTCGCGCTAAATTTTTTTAATGAAGAAATTAAAAAATTTGCGCCACAGCCCTACCACACTTAAACATATATTGTGTTATATGCGAAATGCCCCATAATTGATTTTAAAGAACTTCGCCGTCGGGTTAAGGATTTTTATGCTTGCCTGCACAAAGCCTTGAAGATAAAAATCCTATGTGCCAAACGATATTTCAACACAAAACAGGTGATGCCTTTTTTTGTAAGCCATTTCGCAACATCGTTTCCTTCATTGTTGATAGATAAAGCGTGAAATGCAGTAAGTGTTGGATGAGAAACATTGTAACACAACTTTTGCGTTCCATAAATTTTTATCGTTTTCCTTCTCATCCCAATTCCAGTTTTCCGAACCCGGTGCTGCACCCTTATACAATTGAATTACTTTTTGCTGTGCATTAATTGACGTGCCTACACAGGCTATCAGTAAAGCAAGCAAAATAAATCTTATGTGCATCAGTAAATGATTTTTGGAAAGATAATAAAGCTTAATTGCTTGCCTGCAGTTTTACAAACAAACCAGTTATTTACTTATCGCTACAAAACCATTCAAATCATAAATAAAACCTTTCGCATTAGCTTTATCTGATTTATATTCATTTATGTTTATCTGCGGCGATAATGCCTTATTTACTTTCTCTACAACAATATCATTTGCAAGACCAAATGTTGCAGTTTGTTTGATTTGCTTTGATGATGATCCGATCTTCACTGTATACTTTCCCGCTTCAGCAATCCATGATTCGTTTTGCGTATCAAAAGATGCAAGAGCAGCAGCATTCAGTGTGAATTTGACCGTTTGTGATTTACCCGGCTGCAACAAATTTGTTTTTGCAAATGCTCTCAACTCTTCTACAGGTTTATCAAGCTTTTGTGCAGGTGCACTCAAATATAATTGCACTGCTTCTTTGCCCGTGACTTTACCAGTGTTAGTAACAGTTACTGTTGCAGTAATTTTTCCGTTAAACGAAGAAGAACTCAACTTAAGATTACTGTAAGTAAAATTTGTATAAGACAAACCATAACCAAATTCATAAGCAGGCGCAACATTAAATGTGTTGTAATAACGATAGCCAACATAAATGCCCTCTTCATAAGTTACTTCAGCAGGAATTTGTTTTCTGCCGAAATTGCCTTCCACAGCCTGTTCAGGAAATTCTTTGCCTGGAAAATTTTTCTCAGAAGGTACATCTTTGTAATCCACCGGGAATGTTGTTGCCAATTTTCCTGATGGATTTACTTTACCACTTAAAATATCTGCAATAGCATTGCCTGCTTCAAGACCGGGCTGCCATGCAAGTAAAATTGCATCAACATTATCTCTCCAGCTTGCAACTTCAATTACGCCACCAATGTTTAATACAACAATTACTTTTTTGTTTTTTGCGTGAAATGCATCCGTAACATTTTTGATCAAAGTCTTTTCAGTGTCTGATAAATAAAAATCATTCTCCAATTTTCTGTCTGCGCCCTCACCTTCATTTCTTCCAATAGTGATGATTGCTGCATCTGCATCGTTTGCTTTTTGTGCAAGTTCATTTGTTTCAATCCACATTTCGGCAATCGCCGGAGGCTGCTGAAAAAAGTTTCTTGGCTTCGGACGTTTTGCTTTCGCATCTGCAATGTATGATGTATAACTATTCTTTAAATTTTCATCTACAGTAAAACCAACATTCGTTAATCCTTCTGCAAGCGATACGGTATATGCTTTATTTACATCACCACTCCCTGTGCCACCTGCAATAATATCATACGAAGTATTTCCAAAAGCTGCAATCTTCTTTGCACTTTTTAAAGGAAGTGTATTGCTTTCATTTCTAAGCAACACCATTCCTTCTTCCGCGGCAGTACGAGATACTTCTGCATTTTTTTTGAGGTCAGGTTTGTCAGAGTGTTTGTAGCCTTTAAAAGAAGGTGATTGAAGAATGATATTTAAAATGTGTTCAACATTTTGATCAAGCACTTTTACATCAAGTGAATCATGATTTATTGCATCAATAATTCTCTGCACCTGCTGATGTGAGCCAGGCATCAATAAATCATTGCCCGCTTTCATTTGTGCAACAGGATCTTTACCGCCAAACCAATCCGTCATTACAAAACCTTTAAAACCCCACTCCTTTCTTAAAATCGTTGTAAGCAGATCATGTTCTTCTGAAGTGTACGTTCCATTTATTTTGTTGTACGAACTCATCACTGTCCATGGCTGCGATCTTTTTACTGCGATTTCAAAACCTTTAAGATAAATTTCTCTCAATGCTCTTTCACTCACAATCGTGTTGATTGTATTCCTGTTTGTTTCCTGGTTGTTGGCAGCAAAGTGTTTGATAGAAGTTCCAACACCATTTGATTCAATACCATTTACTATAGCTGATGTCATGCTGCCTGCAATCAAAGGATCTTCTGAATAATATTCAAAGTTTCTTCCACCTAAAGGATTGCGGTGAATATTTAATGCAGGCGCCAATAAAATATCTACGCCATATTCATGCACTTCGCTGCCAAATGCAACGCCCACTTTTTTTATCAATGCTGTATCCCATGTTGATGCAAGTAGCGTTGCAACCGGAAATGCAGTTGCATAATATGTTTTAGAGCTATCATTATTTCTTATGGGTTGAATTCTTAAACCGGCAGGACCATCTGCAACAACTATTGATGGGATACCAAGACGAGGAATTGCAAAGGTTGTTCCTGCTGCACCCGGAACTTTTTGCTGAGTTTGGCCTATAACAGGTTGTTGCTGCAGAGCAGGAGTTTTAGTACTATCCCTTCTCGGAGGCTGCGGTCCAAAACGCATACCCATGCCTACAACCAAATGTGCTTTTTCTTCCAGCGTCATCGCAGCAATAACTTCTTTGATAGAATTTTTTCCAAGCTGCGGCAAAGGTTTGGTGTTTGAGTTTTGAGCGAACAATATGATAGGAAAGCAAACGGCCGGCACGAAATATAGCAAATGTTTCATTGGGGCTACTATGATTTTGTTTATTTATTTATTGCGTCAAAATTACGCAATAGAAAATACTTTTTCGAAAAATTGAAATTAAATTTTGAAAGCTGTGAGTTGTCAGTGGTGAATGGTGAGTGTTTAATTACTCACAACTAACAACTCACCATTCACAATGATCATAATCGTTCAGAACGTACAAGTGAGTGACCCACGAAGTTTCGGGGCAGGCACAAGAGGCGATGCCATAAAAAATTAAAGCTCATATCAAAATAATACAAGCTTTAATTTTTTATCACTATTGCCCTCCCATCTGTATTGCATCCTGTGTGCCCGAACTCTTTGTATTCTGACGTTTAAAGAGAGACATATCCATTTTGCCAAAGCGGTAAGTGAAATTGATCCTTACCATTTGCGGATTATTTAACCTGTAATAATCCTGGTAGAAGAATGGACTTGTTGAAATCTGCTCGTTGGCACGCGTTCTGAAAATATCGTTAAAACTAAGTGTGATTGCTGCAGCATTGTTTTTCATGAAGCTCTTTTTGATAGCGATATCTGTTCCCCAGAATGGTTTGATATAACCCTGTGACGAGCTCTGTGCCTGCATTCCCGGAGGTCCCATGAAGCCCTGGCTGTTGTTTACAGGTAAATTGGTTTTGCTTTGATAATCGGCAGACAATTGTATGCTGAAATTCTTTGGCAGCTTGAAATTATTATTCAATTTTCCAAACCAGCTTAAGATTGCATCTTGTTGTATTGCGCCCGGAACATTGGCAGTATTGATCTTCGAATTATATACATTCACGTTGGTTGTAACATCCCACCATTTTTTAATTGAGTTGATGAGTGTTAACTCTGCTCCGTACGAATAGCTCGAGTTTGCATTTACGTAAGTATTGATAAGGCCTTGTTTACCGGTAAGCGCATTGATGGCCGTATCAATATATCTCGTAATAAGATTATTGGTATGCTTGTAATAAACAGAAGCAAGTAATGAGTTACTACCTTTAAATGTTTTGCTGTAAGAGAATTCCAAAGAGTTTGTAAACTGTGGCACCAAATCGGGATTGCCTCTTGTGATGTTCAAACTATCAGTGTAATCAGTATAAGGAATCAACTGGAAAAAATTTGGTCTCTGAATGCGACGTGTAAAGCTTAACTGCAACTCCTGTTTGTTTTTCAACTTCTGACTAAGGAACACAGAAGGAAACAGACTGATAGGATATTTATGTGTAAACGTTTCTCCTTTATTTGTTAATTCACCTTGATAATTGCTGCTCTCTGCACGCAAACCAACCTGGTAACCAAAATCTTTTATTGAACTTGTAATGGTTGTATATGCGGCATAAACATTATCGGTGTTTTTATAATTGTTTGTTGCAGTTATATTCTGATCGAATGTAGTGCTGCCGGGATATTGCGTGTAAGTTTCATTGTTGTTTACCGTTTTACGAATCTGTGCTCTTACACCTGCTTCAAGTTTTGTTTTTTTGGTAAGAGGGTTTGTATAATCAGATTGAACAGTAAGGAATTTATTACTGCCTGATGATAATTGTTGCTGCAACTCTGTTCCCGTATAAGTGCCGAATGTATTATAATAGTTAGTTGAATAAAGCGAATTAGCATTGTTTTTTCCGGAAAAGAAATTTCCGTCCGCAGTCCATTGCTCACCTGCTTTTGCAAAATTGTGAACCATTCCAAATTGTAATCCATTCGCATTAAAAGTTCTTGAACCTTTTGAACTGCGTTGACTAAAGCTGCTTAATTTTTCGTCGTTTAATAAACTATCGGTGCTGATATCAAGCATTGAGTTCGGTTTAAATTCACCATGCACTTTTATACCTGACAAAGAGAGCGTAGTTCTGTTTGTTACATAATAATCCAAACCTACTTTACCAAATATGAAAGCGCCGTTTGTTCTGTCAGTGTTTTGCTGGAAAACATGTGTTTCTGTATCGCCAAAATTTGTACGGTCTGTTGTACCTGTAGTATGATTCCTCATTGCGTTCACCATTGTTGAAGCAGAGAAATTTATTTTGCCTTGTCTTACATTGAAGTTACCACCGCCGTTGAATCCTCCTCTTCGGTCAACACCAGCCATTAAATTTCCGTTATAGCCAGACTTTTTATTTTTCTTCAGCACAATATTTAATATACCTGCGTTACCTCCGCTTGCGTCATATTTTGCAGAGGGGTTTGTAATCACTTCTACACTTTGAATGGCATCTGCAGGTATTTGATCAAGCGATAGCGTTGTGGGTCTTCCATCCACATAAATCTGCGGAGTTGCGTTGCGCAATTTTACATTACCGTCTATATCTACCTGCACAGAAGGAATATTGCGCATTACATCCACAGCAGTTCCTCCGGTTGTAACAATATTTTTATCTACATTAAAAGTTTTTTTATCGATATCCAATTTCATTCCCGGAACACTTGCATTTACAGTAACACCTTGAAGCGTAGTAGCATCGCCGGCAAGTTTTATATTACCAAGGTCTTTATCAATATTGTTGAGCATTGCACTCATCGCGTTCGATTGTCCGGCGGTACTATTTTGTTTTGCTGCAGTTGGATCCATTTTAGGCATGAAAGAAATTTGTTGTTCATAAGGTTTGAAACCCACTGCGGTAATTTTTAGTTTCAATGCGCCAAACATGGGCAACTGATCGAAATCAAATTCACCTTTTGGTGTAGTAGTGCCACCTTTCAACAATACATCTTTTTTCTTTTTTGTTGCCGTGTCAAATTTTGTT
>WNGA01006377.1_pt1 | contig 16834 bp, 16 predicted proteins | sample 5400061 | NCBI WGS metagenome assembly WNGA01 (sample SAMN13153366, study PRJNA577476) | soil metagenome | isolation source: 100 cm soil or saprolite under grassland replicate 2 | place: USA:California | collected 2016-06-15 | reverse complement strand
TCGAGGAGCGCCTCGCGCGGGCGGAGAGCTACCTCGGCTACCGCGTCCGCCTCGAGATCGAGCGGGCACCCGACCGCCAGGAAGGGTTCGTCCGGGTGCGCGAGGTGCTCTCGCGGTTCGACGACTCACCCGAGCGCCAGGACGCCGTGCGGCTCGCCGCCGACCGGCTTGACCTTCCAAAGGAGACGCAGGCGGGGCTCGCCCCCGGACGCGGCAGCTCGGCAACCGGCGCGATCTCACCACGGCTGCTGGAGGCCGGCGAGCGGCTCGAGCGCGACGCGCTCGCGGGCGTGGCGGCCCACCCGTCGCTGCGGGACGTGCTCGCCGAGCTGGCCGCGGAGCATTTCGACTCCGAGCTCCACAACCGTGCCAGAGCGCACCTCCTCGACGAGACCGTCCCCGCCGAAGGCGACCTCGTCCCGCTGCTCGCCGAGCTCGATGCGCGCGCCGCCGAGGGCGGAATCGACGAGGAGACGGCGACGGAGCTGCTCCTGCGGCTGCGCGAGCGCCAGCTTCGGCGCGAGCTTGCGGGCGCCGATCTCGAGCGCACCAGGGAGCTCCAGGAGCAGCTCGCCAAGATCCGCGCAACCGCAGCCAACCTTGCCTGAGAAGCGAGGTCACGCCGCGGCAACTGTGTCGCTAGTGGATGTGCAGGTTGATCCCGATCAGGATCAACGGCCAGAGGATCGTCGCGAGCACGCCTGAGACGAAAGCCTTGAGCGAGTTGATATTCGACCAGTAGTGGTGCGTCGCGGCCACGATCCCACCGACCACGAGATAGACCACGAAGAGCAGGCTGAAGCCCGGTCGAGCTCTGGTAGCTGAAGGTGCGTAGTACCCCATCCGGTCGGACACCTCCTTTCCCGTGAACCCGTCCGCTACCCGGCTCCGCGAGTTCGGAAACCGGGGAGCGTTTCCGAGTGAAAGGCAGGGCCAAGAAGACCGTCGGCTACCGCGGCGGCCGGCCGCCGGCAAAGTTCGTAGCGCGGCCAAGAATGCAAGCCGCTAGGCCTCGAGGATTAGAACGTCGCCCGAGCGGGCAACCGGCGCTGCATCAGAAAATCAGGAAGGAGGAATTGTGCCTCTACTTTGGCTATTGGTCATCTTGCTGGTGATCTTCGCGATCTTCGGCGGCGTGGCTGTCAACAGCTTCCTCTGGTTGGTTCTCATCGTTGCGCTCGTCGTCGCGATCCTGGCAATGATGTGAGGAGACGACGCCGCCCGCCCGCCGTCTACGCGGGCGGGCGGCCCGGCCTTCCTGAACACGACTGAAGCGCGGCTACAATTCGCGGCGCTGAGCACCGTTCCCCGGTAGCTCAATTGGCAGAGCATCCGGCTGTTAACCGGAGGGTTGTTGGTTCGAGTCCAACCCGGGGAGCTTGGCGTGGGGGAACCCCTGGTTCCCCCACGAGCCCTCCTTGCGCTGCGGCTGCGTTGGTTCCAGCGTTGCAGGAGCCGGCGGCTCGAGGTATCGCTTGCGTCGTGCCGGAGGGAAACCTCCGCCGGGCAGAGCCCGGCTCCGGCGGCGGCGATTTACCCGCCCTGAACTGGAGCGCGGTAGCTTGCCGGCAAATGAGGGCCAAGGGCCGTTTGGGAGCGGCGGTCATCGGTGTGGCCGCGATCGGGTTCGCGGGCTGCAGCGGCGGTGGGCGGCCGTACAGCGCGGTGGCGACCGTCTCGTGTCTGCGAGCTCAGGCTACGGCGCTGCTGCGGCCGTCGCGCGCGGCCGCTCGTGAGGCACGTTATGGGCCGCATCGAGCTCTGGTCGCGGCCGTCGCGCGGTCGGGGAGCACGATCGGGACGAAGGCCAGCGGCGGCGACTACCAGCTCGTGCTCTATCCCGGCGAGGAAATTCTCTACTTCCACTTCACGCGCTCCGAACGGGAGGCAGCCACACTCCTGCACGGCTACCGGGCGAACTTCGCGTACCAGATCGGACGCGAGAAGGCGGACCGCCTCGTCTACCGAAAACGCAACGTCGTGGTCGAGTGGGACCAGCACGAGCCGTCGAGCACCGAGCGGCGAGTGACCGAGCGGTGCCTTCGGACGGGGCGAGCGAGAACGGTCGTGCGGAAGTGGCGACCCGCCCCTCAGCCACAGCGATCCGCGGGGGTCAAGCCTCGCCTGCGCGGGCTCGTCCCGCGCGACGCAACGGTGGTGCACGCCTGGCGCGTTCCGGCCGGAGGCGGAATCGTGCCCGAGATCGCCGTCCAATGGCGCCGCGTTAGTCTGATGGACGGGCCGCTCGATGCCGCCGGGTTCGTGCTTTGGCAGCGGTCGGGGCGGGCCGCCTGGACGCTCGGGTACTCGCTTCACCTGCCCCAACGCGTTGCCTTCCTGCACGCGCGGACGGGGGACGTGAACGGCGATGGCCACGCCGACCTGCTCCTCTTCGAGGACATGGGCGGGAGCGCGGGGTGTGGCGTGTATCGCTTGCTCGCGAATGTCGGAGGGCGCATCGATCAGCTGCTCGTGCGGCGCGGCTGCTACGACGACACGCGCATCTGGGCCCGACGCGGCGTGCTCCAGGCCTTCGACGGGGTACTCAAGGACCCGAGCACGAAGAACCAGATCCATTGTTGCTGGACGGCTTGGCGGGAGACGACGATGCGCTGGCGCGGGTCTCGGCTCGTCAGCGTCGCGCGACGACGGGTGCATTCGCTGCCGCGGGCACTGCGTCTCAGCACCTACTAGGCGGGTTATCGCAGGCGGAAAGCGGGCGACTGCTCCGTCTTCGTAGACCGAGCCGCCGACCGGCCCGCGCGTACAGTTCGCGTCTTCGGCGTCCCCGTCGTCGAGCGACGGACGCATACGCTCCGACTATGCAACGGCCGGGCTGCTGGCGTCATACCGCCTCAATGCGGTCAGCCCTCACTTGTGATCGAAGGTCTCCCAGGGCGGTGCGTGCGCGGTCTCGAGCATCCCCGGCGAAACGCGGGCGGTGCTCTTTCTACTTGGTCGAATGAGGGCGCAGTCGTCGTCGGAAAGATTCGAGATCGCTCATTGCTGACTCCAAAGTCGGACTGACTGCCGGCAGGCCGCCGGCACGAGATCGCGGCAAGGATTCGAGACGTCAACGTCGCCCTGATCCGTCTCGGCGAACAGATCAGTGACTGCCGGACGAGGCGTTGCATCATTCGGGTTGTCGGAGAGGCTATCTCGCTCTCGGCAGGACGGCGACCGCTCTCTTTCGTCAACGCGCGGGAGCGGACTCGGGGTTCGCCTCACGCCGGAAGAAAGTCTAAGCTGGTTGGGCATGCTCCGGTCCGCCGCCTTGGCTTTCGGGGCGGCGCTCGTTGCCGCCGGAGCTGCCCAGGCGGACGTCGTGGCGCGCGGGGTTCAGGACGGGATGCTCGCGGTCGGGCCTAAGGGCACACCGTACGTGGCCTACGTCCGCGGCAGGCACGTGCGCGTCGCGGCTCGCGGCGCGAAGCGCTGGCGGGCCGAGACCGCTGCCACCGTGCCGGCTGGATCGAACGTGCAGGCCTTCTCCGTCGGCTCGGCGGGCCCGGTCGCACTCGTGCAAAGCGCCGACAGCAGGAGGATCGTGCTGCTCCGGCGAGGCCTGCTCGGCTGGCAGACGATTCCGATCGTCAGCCGTCCTCCCGCCGGCACGCTGCTGGGCTGGCCCGGGCTCGCGCTCGGCGCCCGCGGCGAGACGTTCGTCGCCTACGCGCGCTGGAGGCCGGCCTCCTACGCAAGCCAGCTCGTGCTCGCGCGCGTCAATGCACGCGGGCGCGTCCGCACGACGCGGATCACGCTCGGCGGATTTCCTCCGAGCTACGTTCCGCCGCCGGCGGAGCCGGTCGTCGTCGCCGGCCGCGCCCACGTGCTCGAGTCGTGGGGCTGGCGTGGCTCGGTCGAGACGCTCGAATGGTTCCCTCAGCGGCAGACGTGGACCGGTCTCGGCGTCGACGTCAGCCGCGGCGACTGGCCCCTCGGCCCGATCCTGGCGCAGCGCGGCCCGAACGGGAGGATCTACGCAGCCTGGACGGAGTCGATGCTGGGCTACGGCTTCGTGCCCGTGACCCTCGCTGTGCACGGCCCGCGGGGGTTCTCCGTCCATTCGGAATTCGTTCTCGACCGCGCGTTGACGACGGCGCTCGCGGTTCCCCCGTCGGGGCCGGAGATCGCGGCCAACGAGTGGGTCGACGACGCCGACCTCGGGCTCGACGGCGAGGCCCAGGTCTGGGCCGGCGTCGTCCGCAACGCGCAGCGCGTCGAGCTCGACGGCTGGATCGCCGGCCTCGCGACGACTCGTCGCGGCGAGCGCGACCTCCTGCTCGCACGGCCCGCGGGCCTTTCGTGGTTCCGCTCGCCGGGGAAGCTGACGACCCTCGTGACGATCGAGGCCGCCGCGGTAGAGGGCGGCGTCCGGGTTTCCGGAACGGTCGCGGGCGTGGGCTCGGGCCGCGTCAGTCTCTACCGCGAGCGGCCGGGCTCAGCCAGGGAGCAGGTCGGCTCTGCCTCGATCGTCGACGGTTCGTTCTCCTTCGTCGACCAGGCGCCCGTCGGGCCGATCCTGTACCGCGCCGTCTACACGGATCGAAAGACCGGGATCCCGTACGCCGCGCTGCTGCACCCGCAAGACGGCGGTTTCTAACGGGAGCAGGAACAGACGAGCTCGCCGAGTTGGCGCCGTTCGAACCGGAGGCCGCAGCGCCCGCACGTGGGCGGCAGAATCTGTGCGCGCACGAGCATCGCGCGGAACAGCGAGGCCCAGAGCGCGAGGTAGAGGAGCGCGAGGACAGGCGAGTTCATGGACGCCATATCGGCTCTCGCCGCGTCTAGGTTTAGAGGCAAGGGCTGCACTTGATTCAATCGGAGCTGATTCCCACAAGCTGTGTTGGACGGCCGTGCGAGCAAAGCCCGCACGGCCTCCATGACGGCGCCGTCGAGACGGCGCCTCCGGGGCTACAATGGCCGCCGTGACCTGGCTTTCGGTTGCGCTCCTCGCCTGCGCGGTTCTGGCGGTCCTGGGAGCCGAGTGGCCCAGGCTCCGGGAGCGGCTCGGGATCGACGCACATCGCCGCCGCCGGCGCGAGCGCCGGAAGTCGCAGCTAAGGCTCATCCGCGGCAGCGAGCAGGACGGCGACGCCGAGGACTTTGCCGCCAGCGTCGAGCGGGACCTGGAGCAGCTCCCGACGCTCGACGAGTTCGACCGGCGCTAGCGGACGCGGAAGGTCGTTAGCAGTCGCCGCGTGTTCGGCAGCGTCTTCGCGCCGTCCTCCGTGTTCTTCGTCTCCTGGTAGTCCGCCGCGTTGAAGAGCAGGCGATGGCGGCCGCGCGAGAGCCCGCCGGTTGCCACTTCCACGAGCCCGCGGGCCGGGTCGAAGCGGATGCCGCGGAAGCGGTTGTCGATCCTGGCGAACAGCGACCTCGGGTCGACTCCGGAGCCCGCATCGTGCACTGCTAGGCGCAGGGGCGTCCCGGCGGTCACGGTGGGCGTGAGTAGCCGCAGCGAGGGCGGCCTGGTGTCGTTCACCCAGAAGCGGAAGCTGAAGGCGCCGGCCCTGCGGCGGCTCGGCGTGTCGAAGACGAGGTCGTAGGCTCCCGGCGCTGGGCGGAAGACGCCGACGACCGGCTCGAGCCCGTAGAAGTCGCTCTGGTACGGGTTGAGCCGCAGCGGCAGCCCGGTGAAGCCCGCCACGCGGTCCTCGTCGCCCGCACGAACGAGCCGCGGCGAGATCACGACTCCGCGGCCGCGTGAGAGGACGATCGCGCCGGCGTTCGCAGCCCGCCGCCGGAGGACGAACCGGAAGACCTGCTCCGGCCCAGGGAGCCGGTTTCGTACCCCGATCGCACCGGGGTTGCTCGGGAACCGGTACGACGCGACCCGCGCCCGGCCTCGCCGGGTGTCGCCACGGTAGACGCCCGGTCGTCGGAGAGCGCGGTGCGGATCGCGCGCGAGTGCTCGGGCGGTGACGTGGAGCCAGTACGGGATCCGCCGGACGTCCGAACCGCGCGACAGGTCGAGGAAGCCGGTGCTGTCGGCAGCTCGTGCCCTGGGGGTGGCGATCACGCGGAGAGAGATCGTGCCGGGCACGACGACCGTCGCGGGCACGGACAGCCGCACCCCGTGGCCGCTCCGCAGGCGGAGGAGCCCAGCATTCCACTGACCGGCGCCTCCGCCGGCGTCCGTGAGATGCACCGAGACCGCTCGCGACTGTCCACGGCGGAGGTACCCGAACGAGACGCTGGGCGGGCTCGCGAAGACGAGCGGCTGGTCCGCTCGCGGCAGCCAGATCATCCCGCCGCCTTCGCGGGTAGGAAGCGCCTCGCCCCGGTGGGCCAGGACACGGCTGCCGGTCAGCACGAGCGCGGACTTGATCTCCGCGACGCTCCAGTCAGGGTGGCGCTGGCGCAGGAGCGCGGCCGCGCCGGCGACGTGGGGCGTCGCCATGCTCGTCCCGTCGAACTCGCGCCAGGTGCCGAAGCGCCTCGGCACCGACGAGAGGATGGACTCGCCCGGGGCGCTGACATCCGGCTTCAGCCGCAGCGAGTACGGCGTCGGACCGGCGGAGGAGAAGCTCGCGATCACGCGGCTCTTCGTCGCCGCGGCGACGGTGATCGCACCGGCGGCGGATCCGGGCGACGCGACCGTCCCGAAGCCGAGAGACCCGAAGTCGTTCCCCGCGGCGACCACGGGCACGACCCCCGCCTTTGCCGCGCCGTTGATCGCCTGGACGACGATGTCGCGAGTCGGAGTGATCTCGGGCTCGCCGAGCGAGAGGTTGATGACGTCCATGCCGTCGCGGACGGCCGCCTCGATCCCGGCCACGATCTCGGGCGAGTTGCCGTCGAGCCCGAATTGGCCGGTCGGGATCGTCAGCACCCGGTAGTTGCCGAGGTACGCGCGCGGCGCGATGCCCGAGACGCTGACCGAGCCGGAGCCGTCGGGATTCGGCGCGCTGGTGCCGTGATCCCCCGCAGCGATGCCGGCCACGTGCGTTCCGTGGACCGAGTTGACCGGATCGAACGGGAGCCTGGCGTACCGGCTCTTCGGGCCCGCAGGCGGGAAGGAGCGAGCCACGATCACCTTCGCGGTCGTGTAGGCGCGGTTGCCCTTCGGGAACCCGGCCAGCATCGCGAAGCCGGCGGGCGAGAAGAAGCGATGCCGCCAGTCGATCCCGTCGTCGACGATCCCGATCTTGATCCCCTGTCCGGCGCTCTCCAGGTTCGGCCCCCAGATCTGCGGCGCGCCGATGACGGCGGGGCTGCGGTAGAGGGAGCGGTGGTACATGACGCTCGGGTAGACGCCGGTCACGCCGGGCAGGCGCTCGATCCGGCGGGTTGACCCCTGCGGCACGAGCAGCGCGAAACCGTCGAGAACGAGGCGGTAGCGCCAGCGCACGGTCGCGCCGGGAACCGCCTGTCGCAACGCGGCGAGGAACCGCTCCTGGCCGCGGTTGACGCCCCGCACGAGAGTCACGACTACCTCGACTCGTGGCTCAGGCTGCGCCCGGACGCCGGCGGACGCGCCGCCGAGCTGCAACGCGAGAGCGGCCGCCGCGAGCGCCAGAAGACCGCTGCGCAAGCCGAAAATGCTACCCAGCCGCCGCTACACTGTTCGTCCGCGCGGATGTGGCGGAATTGGTAGACGCGCACGGTTCAGGTCCGTGTGGGCGAAAGCCCGTGGAGGTTCAAGTCCTCTCATCCGCATCTGGCGTTAGTCCGGTGGGCCTGCCTTCGTGCCGACCGCGACGCCGCCAAAAAGGGCCAGGCCCTCGAGCATCAGCAGGGGTGCGTCTACGTCGTCCTTGGCGGGCCCGGGGACGTCGACCCCTCCGGCAAGCGCCTTCAGCCTCGACTCGACCCGCCAGTTCGGCGGTGTCCTGATGGCGATCCCACCGAAGAGCGTGCGCACCGACAGCCGTGCTCCCGGCGCGAGCTGGGCCTTGCGGAGGTCTACCGCGATGCCGCCAAACCACGCCAGCATCGAGCCGCCTGCGAACGCCTCGGCATGGCTCTCGAGCTCGATTCCGTCGAGTACGGCAACCAGCGAGAGGTCGTTGCTGTCCGGATCTCCGCGGGAAGGCACCGCCCGCTTCACAAACGCCGCTGCGGCAGCCATTCCCGTCCAGACCCCGAGCTTGAAGATCAAGAGTGACCGAATCAGCCGCATCTGAGCAGCCTAATCGGAGACCGCGTCGCTGCGCCCTACGAGGGAGTTGATGGTGAGAGAGCCGCGAGCACGTCGTCGGCGTGCCGGTCCGGGCTCACGCGGCGCATGATCTTGGAGACGTTGCCGTCGGCGTCGATCACGAACGTCGAGCGCTCGTAGGACTGCTTGCCCTCCCGGCCCACACCGTACGGCTCCGCGAGCTCGTGCTCCGGGTCCGCAAGCAACGTGAACGGGAGCGAGTACTTCGCCTTGAAGCGCTCGTGTGACGCCGTGCTGTCGGCGCTGATTCCGAACACCTCGGCGCCGGCGCGCTGGAACTCGCCCCACGCGTCGCGGATCCCGCGCGCCTGGCGTGTGCAGCCGGGCGTGTCGTCCTTCGGATAGAAGTAGAGGACGACGGGCTTGCCGCGCAGGTCGGAGAGCCTGACCCTCTCGCCGCTGTCGCTCTCCAGCTCGAAATCGGGCGCCGGCTTCCCCTCCTCGACCACGCCGGGATGCTAGCTACCCTGACTCTTGTGAGGCGCGCGTTCCGAGACATGAACCCGACTCTCCGCGGCTTCCTGATCATCGCGCTGATCGCGCTGATCGTCGTCGTGCTCCAGCTCGAGCAGACGCTGGCGGCGCTGTTCCTGATCGCGCGCATCGCCTTCTTCCTCGCGATCGCGTACTTCCTCTTCTTGATGTGGCGCGACCGGCGCGAGGAGATCTCGATGTGGTCGACTCGCTCCCGGGTCGTCTTCTACGGCTCGGCTTTGCTGATCGTCGTGAACGTCGCCGCCCGCTTCTTCGTCCCGGTCGGCAACGGCCTCAGCCTGCTCGCGTTCCTGGCCGTCTTCGCCTGCGGCGGCTTCGCCATGTGGCGCGTCTGGCGCGACGAGCACTCGTACGGCTACTAGGAATCCCGAGCTGAGGCGGCTCGGCGCCGATACTGCAGAGGTGACGAGCGCCCAGTCGATCCACGCGCGCTGCAAGAGGGACTACTACCCGGCCGCGCATTCGAGTGGGAGGCGTCCACTCCGAGACGTGATCTGGGTGGTGCTCCACGACGAGGAGGCATCGACCGCGAGGGCCGCGGCAGCCTGGTTCAAGAACCCGAACTCGCAAGGCTCGGCGCACATCACCGTCGACGACAACGTGTGCTACCGCTGCCTCCCGAACGACGCCGTCCCGTGGGCCGCCCCCGGTGCCAACCAACGCGGCTTCCACATCGAGCAGGCAGGCTTCGCGCGCTGGTCGGCGGTCATCTGGCGCTCGCACCTGCGCACGCTCAAGCGCGCCGCCTACAAGGCTGCGGTCCACTGCAAGCTGTTCGGGATCCCGGTCCGCTTCGTCGACGCCCACGGCCTCAGGCGCAGGCAGCCAGGGATCACGACCCACCGCCAGGTCTCGAAGGCCTTCGGCGGCAGCCACACAGATCCAGGCCGCTTCTACCCGATCAGGCTCTTCCTCTGGCTCTGCCGCCACTACCGCAAGCAACTCGGCTGAGGAGGATCAGGTCAGGACGACCGGGCTGTAGCTCGGGTGCCGTCGAGCTCGTCCAGCGCCTCGCGGACTCTCGACTGCGCGGCCGACTAAGGCATCGCTTGCGATGGAGCTGAAGAGGCCGTGCCGGCTATGCCGGCGCGGCCGGCTTGCACACCGTCTAGGGTGTCCAAGGCCTCTCGAATCTTCACGTTGCGCCCGACAAAAATGGGGGTGTCGCGCTCGGTGTAGCGGCTCGCCTCCGAGTCGCGCAGCGTCAGCATCAGGTGCATGAAGTCGGCGGGCTCCTCGCACTCGAACGCGGTCATGAATTCCTGGTCGTCGATTCCGAACGAGTACGTGGTGTGGTTCGTGATCGTCGAGAATTCGTGCCCGATCCGCATGTGCTCGTCCATCGCGCTCTGCCGCTCCTCGTGCGGGAGCGCGTACCACGGCCGCACCTTCACGAACGGGTAGACGACGAGGTACGGCGAACCCTTCGGGACCACCTGCCGCGGCTTTCGCGCCTTGGTGTACTGGGAGGCCTTCGTCGTGGCCAGATAGGAGTACGGCGTCGTCAGCCAGCCGGCGAGCGGCGTCCCGTTCAGCGCCGCGCCGAGCTCACCCAGGTCCTCGTAGCGCTCCGTGATCTTCCAGAGGAAGAAGTCGGCGTCAGGCCGCACGCCCGTAAGCGAGTAGGCGCGCAGAGAGGCCATCCGCCCGGCCCAGTCCTCGACGACCTCCGCGAACGCATCCTTGCCGGCCCGTCGTTCGTCGATCGGCAGCCGGCGCCACTCGGGATCGACCCGGTAGAAGCTGTACGCCACGTACTGCCCCGCCACGCGCGGAAGGTTAGCGCCCGCAGGTCGTCAGGCTGCCGTCGCGCAGGGCGGCAACGGCGCGCCGGAAGGGCTGAACGCTCGGCTTCGGAGTGCCGTCGGCGTAGTAGAGGCCGGACTGCCAGCCCTCGAGGCTGAACTCGTCGAAGGTGTGGAAGATGAACAGGCCCTTGACGGTCGGCTGGCAGTAGGTGAGAGCCAGCGCCAGGCGGTAGTAGTCGGCTTGCCGCGCAGGGCTCACCAGGCGCGCCTCGGTCTCCGACGCACCCTCGTAGGCCCCGAGCTTTCCATCCGGAATCCGCGTCTGCACCCCGAACTCCGCGTAGATGATCGGTAGCGTGCGCCCTCGCTGGGGCGTCCCGCGAAACGCCTCGTCGAGCAGCGTGACGAGCTTCGGGTAGTCCGCGAGAGTGATCTGCGTCGTCTTCGGGTGCGCGACGGTGGGCGAGATCGCCGAGCTGACCATGTACGGGTGGATGGCGAACGAGTCCATCAGCGGGGCGCGCCTTCCGCTCGCCCGGTATGCGGCGCCGAGATCTCGGATGAAGGTGGCCGGCGAATGGGTCGGTCTGATGCCGCCGGGCCTGTCGGCGCCGCGCGGCGAGAGCGCCACGCCGATCACGCGCACGTGCGGGTCGGCGTCCTTGATCGCGTCATAGGTGCGCGCGAGCAGATCCTCGTAGCCAGTCGCGGCGACGTCGCGCCCGCCCGGACCGAACTGCGGCTTCCAGAAGGTCACGAGGTTCGGCTCGTTCCCGACGATCACCCCATACGCCCCGGGCACCGCGCGCACGACCTCAGCCGCGAACGAGGCGAACTGATCCCGCTCCCCCGCATTCTTCGGGGTGTTCCGGGCGAAGCCGTGCCAGACGACGAGGAAGAGCCGCATGTGATCTCGCCTCACGGCCCTGGCGACGTTGTGGATGCCGCGCAGGGAGCCGGGCGCTGGTTGCGTCTGCCCAGACTTCCAGATGGTGGTCACGACGACCGCGTCGAAGCCGGCGCGATGGGAGACGTCGACTCGCTCTTGCGCCGCGGACGGGTCGACCTGGGCGAGCGAGTCGTCGACCACGGCGACCACGAACGAGTGACGGCGCGGGCTCTTCGGCCCCGGTGCAGGCGGAAGCTGAGCCGTGGTCGCCGGGACCGGGGAGGTGGTGGTGCCCAGCGGGGGTGGCGAGCCCGGCACCGTCGTCGTTCCCGACCCGGTCGGAGCGGTCGTCCCGCCGGGGCTCGTCGACGACGCCGGGCGCGCGCTGCTTCCGTGGTCGTGTGACGAGACGACGACGGCCGTGATCGCGCCGGCGCCCGCCACGACGGCGACCCCCGCCGCGAGCATGCCTTTCCTCACGGGGTCGCAGGCTACCCTTGCCCGGCCGTGGAGAAACGGGTCGAAGAGCAGCTGAAGCGGCTCCCGGCGAAGCCGGGCGTCTACCTCTTCCGCGGGAAGCGGGGCGAGGTCCTGTATGTCGGCAAGGCGAAATCCCTGCGTCCGCGCGTGCGCAGCTACTTCCAGGCCGGCACCGGCGGGCGCGCGACGATCGTGCAACTGCCGGAGCGCGTCGCCGACGTCGAAGTGATCGTCACCGGCACCGAGGTCGAGGCGCTGCACCTGGAGCAGAACCTCGTCAAGCGGCATCGCCCGCCGTTCAACGTCCGCCTGCGCGACGACAAGTCGTTCCCGTACATCGCCGTCACGGTCGAGGACGACTACCCGCGGGTCATGTTCACGCGCGAGCGGCACCGGCGCGGCGTCGTCTACTTCGGGCCCTACGCGAACGCGAAGAAGGTGCGCGAGACGCTGGACGTGCTCAACCGCGTCTTCCCGTACCGGCCGTGTGAGGGGCCGCAGCCGGGCCGGCATTCGGGCATCCCGTGCCTCGACTACCACATCGAGCGCTGCCTGGCGCCCTGCGTGGGCTACGTCTCGAAGGACGACTACCGGACGATCATCGACGGCGTGATCGAGTTCCTCTCCGGCGAGACGCGGCCGATTCTCCGCGAGCTCGAGCGCAAGATGAAGGACGCCGCCGAGAACGAGCGTTTCGAGGAGGCGGCGCGCAACCGTAACCGACTGTTCTCGGTGCGGCACCTGGCCGAGCGGCAAGCGGCAGACAAGCGGGCGGTCGGGACGATCGACGTGATCGGGATCGCGGCCGACGGCGATCGGGCCGCCGTGCAGATCTTCCCCCTGCGCGACGGGCGGCTGATCGACCGCTACGGCTTCCACCTGGAGAACGTCGAAGGCCAGGACACGCCGACGCTGCTCGAGGCGTTCGCGACCGAGTACTACGGCGCCGCGCCGAGCATCCCGCCGCAGATCGTCGTCCCGCCGGACGCAGGCGACACGAGCGCGCTCGAGCAGTTCCTCTCCGAGCGGCGCGGCTCGCGCGTCGAGGTGCGGGCGCCGGTGCGGGGCGAGAAGCGGCGCCTGCAGGCGCTGGCGAGCGAGAACGCGCGCGTCGCGCTCGAGTCGGATGCGCTGCAGGCCGAGCAGCGGCGGCTGCGGCGGGTGGAGGCGCTCGAGGAGCTGCGCGAGGCGCTCAACCTCGAGAGCCTGCCGCTCCGGATCGAGTGCTACGACGTCTCCAACATCCAGGGCGAGGCCGTCGTCGGCTCGATGGTCGTCTTCCAGGACGCGCTCGCGAAGAAGGCGCACTACCGCAAGTTCGGGGTGCGCGGCCTCGACGGGCAGGACGACTACGCGGCGCTGGCGGAGGTGATCTCGCGCCGGTTCACGCGGATGCGGGACGCGACCGCGGAGGAGTACGACGAGTCGTTCGCCGCCGTGCCGAACCTGGTGGTGATCGACGGCGGCAAGGGCCAGCTCGCGGCGGCGCTGCAGGCGATGCAGGCCTTCGACCTGCCGCGTGTGGCGGTGATCTCCCTGGCGAAGCGGGAGGAAGAGGTCTTCGTCCCCGGGCGGCCGGAGCCGGTCGTGCTACCGCGGGAATCGGCCGGGCTGCAGCTCCTGCAGCGCGTGCGCGACGAGGCGCACCGGTTCGCGGTCGGGTTCCACCGGCAGCGACGGGACGCGAAGGCGCGCGAGTCGATCTTCGACACGCTCCAGGGCGTTGGCCCGGCGCGGCGGCGGGCGCTGCTGCAGCATTTCGGCTCGGCGGAGCGCTTCCTCGCCGCTACCCAGGAGGAGCTCGAGGGTGTCCCGGGGATGCCGGCCAAGACGGCGCGTTCGATCTACGCCCAGCTCCACAAGGCAGGGCGAGGGTGAAGCTGAGCGTCGTCGTGGCCGCCGACGGACTCGGGCTGAACAAGTAACAGACTGTTACAAGTCCGGCGTGAGCTCCGCCGTCGGACCGGCCGCTGCGTTCGCGCTCATCCGGCACCGCACGTTCGGGCCGTACTTCTTCGGGAACGCCCTCTCGGCCAGCGGGACGTGGTTCCAGAACCTCGCGGCGGCGCTGCTGATCTACCGGCAGACGCACTCCTCGCTCCTGCTCGGGGTGCTCAACTTCTCGCAGTTCATCCCGATCCTGGTGCTGGCGCCGTGGGCCGGAGGCGTGGCGGACCGCTGGAACCGGCGCGCGCTGTTGCTGGTCAGCCAGACAGTCGCGATCGTGCTCGCGGGTGGGCTCGGCCTACTGGCGCACTGGGGCCTGGCGCCTCCCGCGGTCGTGATCGCGGACGCGGTCGCCCTCGGCGTCGTCAGCGCGTTCTCGGCTCCGGCGCAGCAGGCGCTGATGGCGAGCCTCGTCGACGAGCGCGACGTGCCGACGGCGGTGGCACTGAACTCGATGACGTTCAACCTCGCGCGTGCAATCGGGCCGGCGTCTGCGGCGCTTGCGGTCGAGTACCTCGGCATCCCGGCCGCCTTCGGGCTGAACGCCGTCTCCTACCTCGTCTTCGTCGGGGCGCTGCTGCTCGTCGGGCCGCAGGCGCAGGAGCTCGCCGACCGTTCCGTCGGAAGCATCCGTGCCAGCATCGAGCTCTTGCGACGGCGGCCGCAGCTCGTCGTCTTCCTCGTGATCGTCGCGGCCGTCGGCTTCGCCTCCGATCCCGTGAACACGCTCGCCCCGGCCTGGGCCCACGCCTTCGGGCGGAAGGACACCGTCGCCGGCTACATCATCGGCGCATTCGGCGCGGGGGCGGTGACGGCTGGCTTCGTCGTCGCCGGGCGCGTGGGCGGAAGCCGCCGTCGGATGTTCGCGACCCTCCTGCTTCTCGGGGGCGGCATAACGGGCTTCGCGCTGACGCCGTGGCTACCCCTCGCGCTGCCGGTGCTGTTCCTGGCCGGCGTCGGCTACCTGGCTTCGAACACGCACGCGACCTCCCGGCTGCAGCTCGGCGTCGAGCCCTGGGAGCGGGGGCGGATCATGGCGCTCTGGAGCGTCGCGTTCCTCGGGCTGAGGCCGTTCGCGAGCATCGTCGACGGCGCGATCGCGGGCGCGCTCGGAGTCAGGGCCGCCAGCGTGCTCCTGGCGCTGCCCGCTCTGGCCTGCGCCGTGTGGATGGCGATGCGTGCGAGAACCCGCGGCTGGGGGCCAGCTCCGGCAAAGCTGCCGCCGCAGGCTTAGCTAACCGCGAGCGAGGTCGCGAACATCGACTCGTGCAGCCGGGCCCCGCGCGGACGGAAGGCGAGCGCGAACACGGGGACCCCACGGCCGCCGGTGAAAGAGGTCGAGATGTAGTCGCCGACCATCGCGCCGCCGGCCTGCGAAACCCACGCCAGCGGAACCGAGCGGGAGCTCAGCCGCTGCGGCCTCGTCCAGGTGGTGCCGCGGTCGCGCGACGAGACGAAGTAGACGTCGAGCTGCCGGCCTCGCAGGACGTAGTAACCGAGCGCGACTCGTCCGGGCCGCGCCGGGTCGGCGGCGATGCCCGGAAGCTCGGCATCGGGTGCGCCGGTGGGAACCCTGATCGGCGGGTCCCAGATGATCCCGTCCGCCGAGCGGGCGACCAGGATGTCGTTGGCCGAACAACCGGAGCGGCGGGAGCAGTCGGCCCACGCGAGGTAGACGCTGCCGTCCGCGCCGGCCTCGGCTGAGGGCAGCGCACCTGCCCGGAGCCCGGGGTGAACCCGGTTCGCAGCGGGTGCCACCGGAGTCGCAGGCAGCCACGTCGTCCCGCCGTCGAGGGAACGGATCGCGGACATCTGCGTGTTGTCGAAGTACGGGATCACGACCATCCCGTCGGGCCGGACGACGGGTTGCACGCCCGGTGCGAGAGGACCGTTGATCGCCTCGCGCCCCGGGAAGCCGGGGGCATGGTAGGGGCCGGACCACGTGAGCCCTCCGTCGGCCGAGACCTTCGTCTCGATCTCGTCGGTCTCGAGGTCGTCGTAGCTCAGGTAGCAGTGCCCGCGGAACGGGCTCGAGCTCCAGTCGTCGCAGACGAGCCACTGCTTGTCGAGCTTGAACCCGACGTAATGCGTCGCCGTCACAGGCGCCTGCCAGTGGAGCCCGTCGGGCGAGCGGCTGACGACGAGCGCCGAGTCGGCGCCGCCGAATACGAGCGAGACCGCCAGCCAGACCCCGTGCGCCGCGTCGTAGGCGATGGTCGGGTCGGTGGCACGCGGCCACGGCCCCGCCGGCCGGGAGTCGGGCGTCAGGCTCGGCACGAACCCGCGAGTCCAGCTCCGGCCGCGGTTCCGCGAGACCGCAAAGCCGATGTTCGCGGCGCCGCCGTCGGAGACACGGCCCACCTGGAAGACGGCGACGACGGTCGACCCCCAGGCAGCGGTGTCGGGCTCGACCTCCGTCGCGTGCTGGCCGACACCGCGGTACGGATCCTGCGAGATCTCGCGCGTGACCACCTCGCAGTCTCGGGCGACGCGATCGCGCGCGTCGACCGTCGCGAGATCGCGGCCGCGCCCGCACGAGACGACGTCCCGCTTGCCGTTCACCGTCTGGAGGCGGTCGGCGTGCCGCGTCCCGTGCACGCGGGCCGCGTTGGCTGCGCTCGCGAGCAGCAGGACCCCGGCGAGAATGAGAGCGCGTCTCAGCGGCTGCCGCCGGGGCCGCCCGGCGCGCCGTCGCTCGAGGACGGCTCCAAGAACGGGTAGCGGTAGTCGCGCGGCGGAACAAACGTCTCCTTGATCGCCCGCGGGCTGACCCAGCGGATCAGGTTCCACATCGACCCGGCCTTGTCGTTCGTCCCCGACGCGCGCGAGCCGCCGAACGGCTGCTGACCGACGACCGCGCCGGTCGGCTTGTCGTTCACGTAGAAGTTGCCGGCCGCGTAGCGGAGCGCCTCCTCGGCCTCGTCAATCGCACCTCGGTCCTGCGAGAAGATCGCTCCGGTGAGCCCGTAAGGCGCGGTCTCGTCCACCAGCTCGAGCGTCTGCTCCCACTCGTCCTCGGGGTAGACGTAGGTGGTCACGATCGGGCCGAAGAACTCCTCGCTCATCAGGCGGTCGCGCGGGTCCTTCGTCTCGATCACCGTGGGCTCGACG
>WNGA01006788.1_pt1 | contig 16838 bp, 14 predicted proteins | sample 5400061 | NCBI WGS metagenome assembly WNGA01 (sample SAMN13153366, study PRJNA577476) | soil metagenome | isolation source: 100 cm soil or saprolite under grassland replicate 2 | place: USA:California | collected 2016-06-15 | reverse complement strand
GCGCTGACGCGGAGCCGGCGCCGGCACGTCTCGCAGGAGGCGGTGATCGGCGTCGTCTACGCCGTCTCGGCCGCGGCGGCGGTTCTGGTGGCGGACCGTGCCCCTCACGGCGCTGAGCAGGTGCGGACGATGCTCGTCGGCAACCTGCTCGCGGTGCGGCCCCCCGAGGTCGCGAAGGTCGCGATGCTGTATGCGGCGATCGGGCTCTTCCACTGGCTCTGCCGTCGCCCGTTCTTCTTGATCTCGACCGATCCGGACTCGGCGTACCGGGAGGGCTGGCGGGTCCGGCTGTGGGATTTCCTCTTCTACGCGTCGTTCGGAGTCGTCGTCACGAGCTCCGTCCGGATCGCCGGAGTGCTGCTCGTGTTCTCGTATCTGATCGTCCCGGCGCTGGCCGGCATCCTGCTCGGCCGGACCGTAGCGCACAAGCTCATCATCAGATGGGGCTTCGGCACGCTGGTCAGCGTCGTCGGGATGACCGCGTCAGCGGTCTTCGACCTCCCGACCGGAGCGACGGTGGTGTGCGCGTTCGGGCTCACGCTGATCGTGCTCTGGATCGCCTTCCAGACGGTCCGGCCGGCGTCCGGGCGCCTCACCCCGTCCGCTTGACCCGGCCCCCCGCGCGCGCCATTCTCGTCCTCGCGACGCTTCTCGCCGGCTGCGCGAGCTTGCCGCCGTCGAGGCCGATCGATGACGCAGCCAGCCTCGCGGGAACGTGGCGCGGCAGGATGTCGGGACCTCTGGGGAACGCGCGGGTCATCCTGACGATCCAGGACGACGGCTCCTATCGCGGGATCCTCTACGTCGAGCCGACGTACAAGGAGGTCGGCGGTGCGATCATCGTGATCCGTCCGGCTCAGGCCCGATACCAGGGCACCAACGGCAACGGTCGCGTCACGCTCCACGAGGAAGGGGGCCGGCGCGTGCTGCGGTTCGTCAACGACGGCGGTGGCGGTGGCGCCCAGCTCACGCCGACGCAATAGCCCTCTCTGGGTCATGCTGGCCGGCGCCGGCGCGTTCCTGGCCCTGGCGCTGGCCGCGATCGCCCTGCCGTCGGTCCCCGGTGACCTCGCCACTCGAGAGTGGTTGCTCGGCCTCGCGACTCCGCCGGTCGTCGCGACGCTGCGTGTGATCAATCACGCCGGGAGCTGGCGGCTGCTCTTTCCCGCGACGCTCCTGCTCCTCGTCGCGTTCCCGCGAGCCAGAGAGCGCTGGTGGGTCTGGGTCGGGCTGATGCTCGCGGCGCCCGCCGCCGAAGGGCTCCTGAAAATTCTCATCGGGCGCGCGCGCCCCGAGGATCCCTCGATGGGTTTCCCGAGCGGCCACGCGACGGCGGCGGCGGCGTTCTTCGGCGCCGTGTTCTATCTGGCGCAGTCACTATCGCCGCCGGCCCGAACCCTCGTGCGAGCCGGCGCCGTCCTCACGATCGTGCTCGTGGCCCTGGCGCGCGTCATTCTGCGCGCTCACTGGCCCGCAGACACCCTCGCCGGAATCGGGCTCGGCCTGGCCTTCGCGTCCGCCGCGGCGATGGTGGCCGGGCTCAGAAAGTGAAGCTACTCGACCACGCCCAAGCGCCCGTTGTGCGAGCCCATGTACCACAGCCTGCCGCTCGCGTCCGTCACCATCTTGCGGATGCCGACATTCTTCGAGGGCAGCTGCACGACACGCATCTGCTCGGTCTTCGGATCAAAGCGCACCACGGTATCGGTGCTGATCTCGTTCGCCCACACCATGCCGCCGCCGTCCACGGTCACGGCATAAGGCCCGGAATCGCCCGCCGGGAGCGGGTACGTCTTCACAACCTTCATGGCGGAGGGATCGAGCTTTGCGAGCTTGCCGTTGCCGTAAAACGTGATCCACAGCATGCCGTCGGGGGCGGTGGCGACGCGGCGCGGGCGCGAGCCGCCGCCCGTGTCCACCTCGGCCATCTGCCCGGTGTTCGGATCAAGCTTGCCCATCTTGTTGTCGCCCATGCGGCAAAACCAGACGTTGCCCGCCTTGTCGAGCGCGAGGCCGTAAGGTCCTCCCGATGATGGATACTCCTTGATCGCGCCCGTCCTGGTATCGAGGCTCGCGACCTTGTTGCCGCTTTGCATGGTGAACCAGATCGCGCGCTGATCGTCGGTGATGACCAGAGTGTGCGGTCCGCCGCCACCGGAGGGCGTTTTGAACTCGGTCATTTTGCCGCTCACGGGATCGAGCTTGCCGATGGTGCCGTTGCCGTTGCCGGTGGTCCACACCATCCCGTGCTTGTCCACCAGCAGGCCGTGCGGACGGTGTCCCGCCGGCAGGTCCCACTCCTTGAAGCTCTGCGTTTTGGGATCGAAGCGCGCGACCTTATTGCCGGCCATCACCGCGATGTAGATGCTGCCATCGGGCGCGACTGCCGGATCGCGTGCGAAGCGCGGCGTCGGCACCGGCCACTCGCTCACCTTGCCCGCGAGGTTGGGATGCGCGCCGGGCGTGATGCCGTAGTTGGAGCCGCCGGCGTAGGCCGCGAACGGAAGTGCGACGAGGAGATATGCGAGACGGTTCATCCGGGTCCTATTTCACGAACTGATCGCGGGCCAGTGGCGGCCGCACGTCGCTGCCCGAAAAGAGCAGCGTCACGATGATCTCGACCGACGCGTTGCCGCCGAGCCCCTGGCACCCGATCGCCGCCCGCGTCGGCTTGCCCCGCTCGCCGAACAGCTCGACCAGGACGTCCGCCGCCCCGTTGATCACGCGCGGCTGATCGCCGAAGCCGGGTGCCGAGTTCACGAAGCCGAGCAGGTGCACGATCTGCTGGACCCGGTCCAGATCGCCGAGGGCGTACTTGACCGCCGCCAGCGTCGTGACCACCGCGTAGCGAGCGGCTTCGTATCCCTGCGCCAGCGTGAGATCCTTGCCGACCACGCCGGGCAAGTAGGGCTGCCCGCCCTTTCTCGGTGTGGTCCCGGACAGATAGAGAAGGTTCTGCACCGGGAAGTGGGAGATGTAGTGCGCGCCCGACGCGTTCGTGCGGTACAGATCCTCCAGGCTCGGTAGCTCCAGTCCGAGCTTTTCGAGCTTCGCCTCGACGTTCATGCGAGCCTCCTTCATCCGTTCCCGAGGTCGTCGTAGCAGAGTCGGCCCATGCGGCCGATCAGCTGATAGGCAGCGGCGAAGCCCGGCGCGCCGTCTGCGAGCGCCTCGGGCACACCCACCGTGTAGGCCGTCAGGACACACAGCGGGCGGGCGGCCTTGAAGATGATACCGGCGTCGTTGTAGCAGCGGTGGCCCGTGCCGGTCTTGTGAGCGACCTTCGTGCCGAGGGGCAAGAGCGACGGCAGCCGGGTCTTGAGCTTCTGCCAGGAAAGGATGTCGAGGCCCAGCCGACACAGCGCCCGCGTGCACTGAAGTCGCGTGGCCACCGCCGCGTCGTCGGTTCCTTTCAAGATGAGCTCGAGCAGGAGCCCCTGGTCGTTCGGTGTCGTCGTCGTGACCCGGTCGAGCGAGTTGTCCGGGCCGAGCTTCGGCGGAATCCCGTAGCGGTGAACCGTCCCGGTCAGGCCGACGGCTTCGCTGTAGCGCTGAACGTTCGGCAACCCCACCAGATCGACGACGGTGCCCGTGCACGTGTTGTCGCTGACGATGATCATCATCACCAGGGCGTCCCGCAGGGTGATCCAGAACCCCGGCGTCAGGTGCTGGAACGTGCCCGAGTCGTTGTCCTGGTACCGGGCGTCGATGGTCACCTTCTGATCGAGGGCGAGCTTGCCGGCGTGAACGGCCGCCAGCGCGGCCATCATGATCGAGATCTTGCGGGTGCTGGCCGACGGCACGGGCACGTCGCCGCGCCGATCGGCGCTGGCGCCCGTCGCGAAATCTTTGAGGTACCAGCTGGCTTGGAACGGCGCCGCATCGCACAGCTCGTTGAGGCGCTTCACGAGGTCACGCATCGCCTGGCTCCTTATCTAGGCTCCGGCTCGCACTGCCATTCAGGCCCGCACGATACCGCGGACCGCCCCTCTCATGAAAGGGCCCGCGCGCCTTGACTGCCGGGGCCGCTCACCGCAGAGTATCGCGGATGGCCGCCATCCTGATCCACGACACGACGATCGTCACGGCCGACGAGGCCGGCTCGATCCTCTACGACGCCGCGCTGGTCGTCCGCGACGGACGCATCGCAGCGCTCGGACCGACAACCGAGCTCATCGCGCGCTACCCCGACGCGGAGCGTGTCGATGGCCGGGGCCGGGCGATCCTGCCGGGCCTTGCCAACACGCACACGCATCTCTCACGCGTGCTGGCGCGGGGCATCTACGAGGACCTCTCGCCTCCCCACACGCCGCCGTTCACCGGCGGCCTGGCGCCCCTGCCGCTCCCCGAGCTCACGCCCGACGAGGAGCGCGCCATGGCGGTACTCGGCGCGCTGGAAGCGATCCACAGCGGCACCACGCTCCTCCTCGAGGAGGGCGCCGGGCTCGCCGGCTACGCGGGCGCCCTGGTCGACACCGGCCTGCGCCTCGTCCTGTGCGAACGCGCGTGGGACCGTGCCGGCGCCTCCATCGGTCAGCCCGGGCCATTCCAGGTCGATCCGGCGCTCGCGGAGGTCGGGCTGACTCGCATCGCCGATTTTCACGCGCGCTGGCATGGCAAGGGCGACGGGCGCGTGAGCGCCGGGCTGGCCGCCTGGGCGCCGGACATGTGCTCCCCCGGGCTCCTCGGTCACCTGCGCAAGCTCCAGTCGGAGCTCGACGCGCTCGCGACCGTGCATTTGAACCAGATCTGGGGCGAGGTGGCGGCGGTCACGGAGCAGCGCGGCGTCTTGCCGACGGAGTATCTCGCGCGTGAGGGCTTTCTCTCGGACCGGCTCGTGGCGGCGCACTGCCGCTGCATGACGTCGGCGGAAGAGCACATTCTCGGAGCATCCCGGGCCGCAGTCGCCTTCAACGCGGCGATCGCGGCTCGCCGCGGGCTCTCGCCGCGCGTCGCCGACCTCGAGCGCGCCGGCTGTCTCATCACCCTCGGCACCGACAACATGGCCGAGGACATGATCGAGGTGATGCGTACGGCGCTCTTCATGGAGCGCGTTCGTCGACAGGATGGCCGGCGGCCGACGCCCGAGGAAGTGCTGACCTGGGCAACGCGCAACGGCTATCGCGCGCTCGGGATCCCTGACGGCGGCTGGCTCGCGCCCGGGAACCGGGCGGATCTCATCGCGATCGATCTGCGGAAGCCCCACCTCACCCCGGCGCTGCGGGTCGTCTCCTGCCTCGTACACCAGGGACAGGTCAGCGACGTCGAGGCGGTCATGGTGGATGGCCGCTGGATCATGCGGGACCGATGCGTAGTCACGCTGGACGAGGCGGCGATCGTCGCGGAGGCCGACCGGATCGCGCGAGCCGCCTGGCGACGGCTCTTCGAGCATCGCCCCGGGTTGCCCCGACCACCGGGCCTCGACGTCGGCACGCGGTAGACTATCCAGCGGGGATCGAGGACGATGCGCATCGCGACCTGGAACGTCAACTCGTTGAACGCGCGGCTCGAGAAGGTCGTCTGGTGGCTCGACCGCGCGAAGCCCGACGTCCTGCTGATGCAGGAGACGAAGCTCACCGACGCCGACGCGCCGGTCGAGGCCTTTCAGCGCGCCGGCTACGAGCTCGCTCACCATGGCGAGGGCCGGTGGAACGGCGTCGCCATTGCGAGCTGCGTCGGCATCGCCGAGGTCATCAGCAACTTCGGCCAGCCGCTACAGGCTCCCGCGACGCCAGACGTTCCGGACGACGAGCCGCTCGCCGAGGCGCGGATGATCTCCGCGGTCTGCGGCGGCGTCCGCGTGGTCAGCCTCTACGCCCCGAACGGGCGATCGCTCGACTCGCCCTTCTATCGGGCCAAGCTCGCGTGGTTCGACCGTCTGGCACGGTGGCTCGTCGAAGCTCGTGACCCCGGCGAGCCCATGGCGCTCGGCGGCGACTACAACGTCGCCCCGGCGGACGCGGACGTGTGGGATCCCGTGGCGTGCCACGGCGGAACGCACGTCTCGGAGCCCGAGCGGCTCGCCTTCACCAGGCTCTGCCACTGGGGATTGATCGACGCCTATCGCCTGCATCGGCCCGAGCCCGGCCGCTACACCTGGTGGGACTATCGCGCCGGCAGCTTCCACAAGAACTTCGGGATGCGCATCGACCACCTGCTCGTCACGAAGTCGCTCGCGGCGCGCATGGTCTGGGCCGAGGTCGATCGCGAGGCCCGGAAGGGCAAGCCCGTACCCTCGGACCACGCCCCGCTCGTCATCGACCTCGATCAGCCCGGGCATGCCTTCGACCCGGGCTGGGCCAAGCCCCCCGCTGACAGCGCGGCGCGCCAGGGCGGCGGGCGCACGGCGCGGTAGGGGTCACGGAACCCGTTCCCTCCGAGCGGTGACGGACGTCGCCCGCCCAGATGGAGCCCAGCCGCCGCGGGGCAGCGAGCGCGTGCCGCGTGGTTCCGCGACCCCTACCGCGCCGTGCGCCCGCCGCCCTGGCGCGCCGCCGTCACCACTCGAGCGCGTCCGCCATGCGGCGCTTGTGCCAGCGCGGATCGCCGAGGTAATGGAACAGCGTCCGCGACATCTGCGTGTGCGCCGCCAGCCCGTACTCGACGAGGACGCCCATCCCGGCGTGCACCTCGTGGGCCGCGTTGCAGGCCTCGAGGTACGCCTCGCTCGCGACGGCCTTGGCCATGTGGACGCTCGCGGCGGCGGGCCGGCCGGTGTCGAGCTTCCAGAGCGCTTCCCAGGTTGCCCACCGCGCGCTGTCGAGATGGTTGACGAGACGGATGACGTGGTCCTGCACACGCTGGAACCGGCCGATCGGAACGCCGAACTGGACCCGGCTCTGCGCGTACGCGACAGACTTCTCGTAAACCGCCTGGCAACCGCCCACGATGTAGGCACACAGGAGTGGCAACGCTCGCTCGAGCGCGCGGTCGAGGGCGGCCCATCCCCGCTGCGCCCCACCGAGGAGCGCGGTCGCCGGCACCTCGACGTTGTCGAAGGTCACCTCGCACTGCCACGAGACGAAGCCGGGAAGCCGGCGTGCGGTCACGCCCCGGGCTCTCGCATCGACGTGAAGCAGGCTCACGTCGGTCGGACCGTCGCCAGTCCGGACCGCGACCACCAGGTCGGTGGCCGAGGTCGCGTCGGCCACGAAGAGCTTGGTGCCGTTCAGGACGTAGCTGCCGTTGCGTCCCTGGGGCGCCAGCGTGACACCCGCCGGCCCCCACGACGTGTTCGGCTCGGTGATGGCCACCGTGAGCACGCGCTCGCCGCTCGCGACGCGCGGGAGAATCCGCCGGCGCTGCTCCTCGGTCGCACCCTCCAGCACCGTCAGCGCGCCGAGGACCCCCGAGCTGAAGAATGGGCCCGGCAGCGGCCCACGGCCGATCTCCTCGTAGAGCACCGCGGCGTCGCTCAACTGGTCGCCGCTCCCGCCGTACTCGGTCGGGACCACGATCCCGAGCCATCCGAGCTGAGCGGCCTTCTTCCAGAGATCCGGCGCCAGCGACGATTCGACCTTTTGAAGACCCACGATCACGTCGACCGGCGCCTCGCGCTCCATGAAGCTGCGCGCGGTGCTGCGAAGCATCTCCTGGCTTTCGGTCAGCGCTAGATCCATAGGGCGCCTCGCTCGCGGATCTTCATGCCTCGGCTCCGTGCACGGTGCCGGCCTTCTCACGCGTGGACCGTCCGATGCCGATGCGGCGGGCCATCTGCACACGCTGGATGTCGGTCGTGCCGCCGGGATGGACGGAGACGATCCCGTTGCGCTGCTGGGTCTCGAGGAACCCGGCGGACGATCCCCACGTGGGATCGGTGGTGAGCGCGGCGGGGCCGACCGCTTCGAGGATCGCGCCGGTCATCCAGAGGCCGGCGGTCTTTCGGTAATACGAGAGCTGCGGGCCCTCGTACGACTTCGGCTTGCGCGCGTACGTGAGGTAGAAGTTGCGGAGGCCGAAGAGCCGGGTGACCTCGGTCTTGATGTAGATGTCGGCGAGACTGTCGCGCACATCCGGCTGCTGGCTGAGCGGCACGCCGTCGCGTTTGGTCTCCTGGCAGTAGCGGAGCAAGCGGTCCCACACTCGATTGCGACCGATCCGGCCGCCGCCGCCGTGCTCGAGCTCGAGGTGCGTCGTCGCGACCGTCCAGCCCTTGTTCTCGCCGCCGACCAGCGCGAATGCCGGGACGCGCACGTCGTCGAAGAACACCGTTTGCTTGACTCCGCTGTCGGTCCCGCCCTCGCCGCCCGTGCCCATCAGCTCCATCGGCTGCATGCTGATCCCCGGAAGATTCGCCTCGATCATGAACCACGAGAGGTTCTCGTGGCGCCGACCGTTCGGCGCCGTGCAGGCAATCAGCCAGATGCGGTCGGCGCCGTTGTCGCTGCCGACGAAGATCTTCTGGCCCCTGATCACGTAGTCGTCGCCGTCGCGCACCGCCGTCGTCATCCGCACGCCGGCGAGATCAGAGCCAGCGCCGGGCTCGGTCAGGAGCTGCCAGGTGCGCACCTCGCCCCGATAGATCGGCGGCAGGAACGCCTGCCGCTGCTCCTCCGTGCCCCAGACGAGGATCGAGGCCGAGCCGAGCCGTCCGCCGCTGTCGTAGTACGGCGGCAACGAGAGGTCGAAGCGGTCGACCTCCTCCTCGAGAATGATGGCGTGGTCGACGTCGAGGCCGCCGCCGCCGTACTTTGCGGGCGCCGTCGGATAGAGCCAGCCCTTCGCGCCGAGCTTTCGACCGAAGGCACGGAGCTCGAGATATCGCTGGTAGTTGTCCTCGGGGGATGTCGGCGTCCGCTGGACGCCCGGCGGGATATTCGCCTCGAGCCACGCGCGGACCTCGTGCCGGAATCGCTGCTGCTCTTCTGTGTACGTGACCTCGAAGTCCATATGGCCTCCTCGCAATACCCGATGCAAGGTAGCACAGCTGGCCGAGGAGCCGGCGATTCGGTAGATTCCGCTCTGGACCGGGCCATGAAAACCCCTCGGCTTCCCGCTCTGTGTCTTGTCGCGTTGGCGGTTCTTGCTGCGCAGTGCGCGCCGATGCTTCGAGGCACCCTCAGCTGTGAAGGCGTCCAGGTCCTCTCCGACGAGCTGACGCTTCCCGAAGCCGACGCCTACTGTCGCTACGCTGTTCGAGAGCGACGAAAGGTCGAGGAGTTCTGGGGAGCGACATGGAACGCCCCCATCCGGATTCACGTCAGGAGCTCGTACCGAATCAGCCGAGCCCTTGTACCGGGCTATCTCGGGGATCGAGGCGTTCTCGAGATGCCCTTGCGGAGAGCACGGGAGAACACCGGGGGATTGCTGCACGAGATCGTTCACATCTATGCGCCGCACAACAACCGCTTCCTCGCGGAGGGCCTCGCCGTCTACCTGCACGCGACACTGGCAGGTAATCCCGCCTTCCCTAACTTCGGAGAGGATCTTCGGCGTTTGGCTGTTCGGGGCCTGTCGGGGGTAGCGTCGCTCGACGCATTGAACAGTGTGCGGACGCCTCGTCCGTTGGGCACGGTGATGGACGAAAGAACCGCGTATGTTCTCGCCGGGTCGTTCGTGGGATTCTTGATCGAGCGCTATGCGGTGACGCTATTCCGGCGCGTGTACGAGACCGAAGACTACGACACGGTATACGGAAAGTCCTTCGGGGCGCTCGAACGAGAATGGCGCGCGAGTCTTCAGCAGTAGTCCTGGGCTACCCGACCTCGCCGCGAATCTTCGTATGCAGGGCTCCCAGCACGTCGATCATGGCGTCGACGGAGCGCGCGCCGGCCTGGAAGATCGCGGTTGCGTTGAGCGCGATCCACTCGAATCCCATCGCCTTCAGATCGACCGCGCGCGCCACGATGCGGTCGTGCTCGGCGTAGAAGCGCTTGCCGGCCGCGTCCCGCGGGGGCGACGCGACCATCGCCTGCAGGCCGATGCTGCCGGGATCGCGCCCAGCCGCGGCGGCGTAGCGGCGGATCGAGTCGATGGCGCCTCGGGCGCTCCCGGCATCGGCGATCTGGTTGCCGAGCCAGCCGTCGCCGAGCTCCCCCACGCGACGCAGGGCGCGCTCCGACCGGCCGCCGATCCAGATCGGTAGTCGGTCCCCCTGCGGCGGCTTGGGCTCGCAGCCCATCGCCGTCACGCGGTAGTGCGGCCCTTCGAAATCGACCTGCGCGTCGCTCCAGTACGCGCGAAGCAGTCGGATCGCCTCGTCCATTCGCGCGCCGCGCGTGTGAAAATCCTCGCCGAGCGCCTCGTACTCCGACTCCTGCCACCCGACGCCGACGCCCAGGCGCACGCGGCCGCCCGACAGGGTATCGAGCGTGCTCACCTGCTTGGCCACGAGCGTCGGGTGACGTTGCGGCAGCACCAGCACCTCCGTGCCGAGGGTCACGCGCGAGGTGACCGCCGCCATGTACGAGAGGGCCATCAGCGCCTCGAGAATGGGCATTTGCGGCGGATAGGGACCGGGCGGGCGGCCCGCGATCGGATAGCCCATCACCACGTGGTCGAACATGTCGATGTGGTCGTACCCGATCTGTTCGATGGCTTGGGCGAGTCGCCGCACGCCCTGCGGTCCTTCGCGATACGAGACGCTCGGGAACTCGACGGTGAGCTTCACGACCGGATGAGTATACTCCGCGGTCGCTCGCCTCAGAGAGAGAGGACTTCGCGGACCTTGCGCGCGAGCGCGTCGGGCGTGAAGGGCTTCTGCAGGAAGACCGCGCGGCCATGCAGGACTCCATCGAGGACGATGGCATTGTCCGTGTAACCGGACATATACAGCACCTTCGTCTCGGGCCGGAGCCGCGCAAGCCGCTCGGCCAGCTCGCGCCCGTTCATGCCCGGCATTACGACGTCCGTCAGCATCAGGTGGATTGCTTCTGAATGGCGCTCACAGATCGCGAGGGCCTCGTCGCCATGACGCGCCACGAGCACCGCGTAGCCGTTGGCCTCGAGAATATCTCGCGCGAGCTCCCGAACTGCCCCCTCGTCCTCCACCAGCAAGATGGTCTCACGGCCCTGGGCCAGGTGAGCCAGCAGTCCGCCCGGCTCCACGGCGTCGGCCGCCCGGTCAACGCGCGGCAGGTAGATTTTGAACGCCGTGCCTTGACCGAGCTCGCTGTAGACGCAGATGTGACCACCGCTCTGCTTCACGATCCCGTAGACGGTTGCCAAGCCCAGCCCTGTCCCCTTGCCCGGCCCCTTGGTGGTGAAGAAGGGTTCGAAGATCCGCGTCCGGGTGTCCGCGTCCATGCCGACTCCCGTGTCGCTCACCGCGAGCATGACGTGGGGGCCCGGATGTGCCCCGACGTGGGCGCGAGCGTAGGCACCCTCGAGCTCGACGTTCGCCGTCTCGAGTGTGAGTCGCCCCCCGTTCGGCATCGCATCCCGGGCGTTCACCGCCAGGTTGATGACGATCTGCTCGATTTGGCTCGGGTCGGCCTGGACCCACCCGAGCGCCGGGTCGAGCGCGGTGCCCAGAAGAACATCCTCACCAATCATTCGCCGGAGCATCTCACTCATGGTGGCAACCGCGGCGTTGAGATTCATGACCGCCGGCTGAAGGATCTGCTTACGGCTGAACGCGAGCAGCTGGCGAGTCAGGTCGGCGGCCCGGTTCGCGGTTTTCTCGATCAGCTCGATCTCCGAGCGCACCGGATCCTCCGGCGTGAGCCGGCGGAGGAGGAGCTGGCTGCGCCCGGTCATGACCGTAAGGAGATTGTTGAAGTCGTGGGCGATGCCGCCGGCCAGGCGCCCCACCGCCTCCATCTTCCTCGCCTGGGTGAGCTGGTCCTGGGTTTCGGAGAGCTCGTCGTAGGCCCGCTGCGTCTCCTGGTAGAGGCGGCTGTTCTCCAGCGCGACCGCGGCCTGGGCAGCGAACGCCGTCGCGATCGTGAGATCTTCCGCGGAGAAGCCCTCCTCCCGTCGGGTGCGGATGCTCAGCACTCCCACGACGCGCTCACCGACCTTGACCGGGACGACGAGCATGCCTCGGTAGCCGAGCCGGCGATTGGCCTCGCGATGGGCCGGAAGGAGCCGTGCATCGTTCGCAAGGTCTGTGACCACCAGAGGCTCTCCACACGCCGCGACCATCCCGCTGAGGCTCTCGCCGATCTTGAGGCGAGGTGCGAGCATGATCTCGTCGTTGTCGCCCCACGAGCCGCTGACGACGAGCTCGTCGCCTTCCCTGAGTCGAAACCCCACCGACTCCGATCCCAAGAGGCGTCCGCACGCTTCGGCGATGCTCTTGAGCAACGACACGACCGGTTGAATCCCCGAGAGCTCGCGACTGGCGCTCAGGAGTGCCTCGAGCCGGGCCTGGTGATGCTTGGACTCCTCCAGCAGACGGGCATTCAGCGCGCTGTAGGTCTCCAGCTTCTCCGCGCGTTCCTCGGTCTGCCGGTAGAGCCGGGCGTTCTCCAGCGCGATCGCCGCCTGGGCCGCAAACGCCCCGACGATTTGCAGATCCTCCAGGGAGAACCCGTACTCTCGCCGCGTCCTGATACTCAGGACGCCCAGCACCTGCGCTCCCACCGTCAGGGGCACGCCGAGAAAGGCTCGGTAGGGTCGATACGCCTCCCGGTGCGCCAGCGTCAATCGAGGATCGTCTGCGGGATTCCAGACCACCAGGGGCTCTCCACTCACGGCAACGACTCCCGACAGGCTCTCACCCATCTTGAGCCGCGGGGTGGACATGGCGTCGGGAGAGGCGCCATACGCGGCCGCGAGCACCAGGTCGTCACCATCCCGTACACGGATGCCGACCGAGTCCGAATCAAGAAGCTGCCCGCACGCCTCGGCCATCTTTCCCAGCAGGGACTCCAGCGGCTGGATCCGCGACAGCTCGCGGCTGATCTCCAGGAGTGCTTCCAACCGGGCGCGATGGGTGGTGACGTCCCCGGTGCCCGGACGTGGATTGAAGGCCATTCTGGGGTCTCCGGGTGAGGGAAACCGCAAGGGGCGGGCCATTTCCGGTGGTCATGCAACACCTTGATACCGTGAGATTTATCGGACTGACTGGCTCGATTAAGCTGACGAGCCGGATGCTTTCTGATCGGTCGTTGGTTCGCCTCGCGTCACTTGAATTTCGGGATGACCTTCTCGGTCAGCAGGCGGACCGAGTGCACCACGCGGTCATAGGGAATCTGGCCACCGGGATTCACGTCCAGCGAGACGCCCGTGATTCCCAGCGCCTGCCGGAATTCCTGGATGCGCTCCACCACGGCTTCCGGTGTTCCGTAGGCGACCCGCGGGAGCACCTCGTCGTAGCTGACCTCGGCGAGGCGTTTGAGCCGTTCGAACGCCTCCGGATCGGCGGCCCGATGCAGGGCCGCCTGCACCAGACGCCGCTGGCGCATCGTGCTCGCCTCGGGCTCCGCGCGCGCCCGCTCGGCCGTGTCGGCCACATACGCGGCGATCTGCAAGATCACGTCGTTCGGACCGGTGAATCCCGCGGCCAGGCGCGCATCCCGGTACTGGCCCAGCAAATCCTGCAGCTCGGTAACGTCCATCTGATACCGAATGAAGATCGGGAAGCCGAGCCGTCCGGCCAGGGCGAACGTCTCCCGGCTCTCCACGGCGACGCGAATCGGCGGATGGGGCTTCTGAAAAGGCTTGGGGACGAGCTGCACGTCGTGGAAGTCGTAGTACTTGCCGGTATAGGAAAAGGTGTCCTCGAGCCACGCCTTCTGGATGATCTCCAGCGACTCGAGAAAGAGCGCCCGACTTTCAGCGTAATCGACGTTGTAGCCTTCATAGGACTCCAGAAACGAGCTCCGTCCCACGCCGAAGATCAGGCGGCCCTCGCTGATGTGGTCCACGATCGCCGCCTCTTCCGCCACGCGCAGCGGGTTGGCCAAGGGCAACACCTGTACGGCCAGGCCGACCCGGATGCGCTTCGTACGGGCCGCGACGGCGCTCGCGCCGACGAGCGGAGACGCGAGCACGGCACGCTGCGGCCTGAAATGCGACTCGCCCAGCCAGAGGGTATCGAGGCCCGCGTCCTCGGCCACCTGCGCCAGATTGAACCACTCCCGAAAGATCTGCTGCTGCGTCGAGCCTTCGCGCGTACTGAACATGGTGAAGATGCCGAAGTCCATCGGAGCCTCCGTGCGTGGTGCCACCGTCAGTAGATTCCCAGGTGCTGGCGCAGGTCGAGACCACCCTGCTTGAGCTCGGCCGTCGACCCGTCGACGACGACACGACCGCTGTTGAGCACCACGATGTCGTCAGCGACGTCGAACACCAGCTTGGCGTTCTGCTCGACGAGCACGATCGAGAGCCCCTCGGCCTTGAGCCGGCGGATCGTCGCCATGACCTCGGCGACGATCTGCGGCGCCAGGCCCTCCGAGGGCTCGTCCATCAAGAGCACGCGCGGGTTCGACATCAACGCCCGCCCGATCGCGAGCATCTGCTGCTCACCGCCGGACAGGGAGCCCGCGATCTGCTTGCCGCGCTCACGGAGCCGCGGGAACAGGGCGGCGACGGTGTCGAGCGTCCACAGCATCGGGACGCCGCCGCGCGGCTTGCGCCCGGCCACCGCGAGGTTCTCGCGCACCGAGAGGCTACGAAAGACGCGGCGCCCCTGCGGCACGAGCGCGACGCCCAGGGCGGCGATGGCTTCTGGGGCCCGGCCGGTGACCGCGCGGCCATAGACCGTGACCGCGCCGTGCCGCGGCGGGAGTAAGCCGACGGTCACGTTCATCGAGGTGGACTTGCCCGCGCCGTTGCGCCCGAGCAGGCCGAGCAGGCGGCCTTCGCCCAGGCGCAGCGACACACCGTGCAGCACGTGGCTGTCGCCGTAGAAGGCGTCGATCTCGCTCAGCACGAGGGCGTCAGCCGCCACGGTGGTGCCCACTATACCCAAAGTGGAGGTAAAATCGGGCCCGTGCTGAGCGAGGAGCAGAACAGGCGGCTGACCGAGGTCGGCGCGGGCACGCCCATGGGCGAGCTGCTACGGCGATACTGGATGCCCATCGCCGCCGTGGCCGAGCTGGACGACAGCCCGATCAAACCGGTCCGGCTCATGGGCGAGGATCTCGTCCTGTACAAGGACCGGACGGCCAACTACGGCCTGGTCGATCGACATTGCGCGCATCGACGGGCGGATCTGTCGTATGGCTGGGTCGAGGAGTGTGGCCTGCGCTGCCACTACCACGGCTGGCGGTGGGACCACACCGGTAGGTGTCTGGACCAGCCCTTCGAGGAAGTCTCGCATCCTGAGGCGCGCTTCAAGGACCGCGTGCGTCTCAAGGCCTACCCGGTAGAACCGAAGGCGGGCCTGCTGTGGGCGTACCTCGGGCCGCCACCCGCGCCGCTCGTGCCGACCTGGGAGCCGTTCACCTGGGGGAACGGCTTCGTCCAGATCGTGTTCTCGGAAGTCCCATGCAACTGGTTCCAGTGCCAGGAGAACTCCATCGACCCCGTGCACTTCGAGTGGCTGCACTCGAACTGGACGCGCACCTTGAACCGCCTCGACGGGGACAAGCCGCCGACGCACTTGCGGGTCGGCTTCGACGAGTTCGAGTACGGCTTTACTTACCGGCGCATCCTCGAAGGCCAATCCGAGCGCGACGAGCTCTGGACGGTCGGGCGCACGTGTCTCTGGCCGAACTGTCTCTTCACCGGCGGTCACTTCGAGTGGCGCGTGCCCATCGACGACCAGAACATGCTGAGCGTCGGCTGGTTCTTCGACCGGGTGCCCAACGAGATCGAACCCTTCACGCAAGACCGGATCCCATACTGGTACAGCCCGATCAAGGACCCACGGACCGGGCGCTGGATCACGACGCACATCATGAATCAGGACTTCGTCGCGTGGGTCGGACAGGGCACGGTCGCCGACCGGACTCAGGAGCACCTGGGCCAGAGCGACCGCGGCGTCATCATGATGCGCAAGACGATCCTGGAGGAGGCCGAGCTCGTGGCCCGCGGCGGCGAGCCCAGGGCGGTGATCCGCGATCCCGAGAAAAACGTCTGCGTGCGCCCGCGAGCGGACGCCCGGCCTCGCCCAGCGAAGAGACTTTCCGTTCCTCACCGGCCAGCCCGAGGAAATCCGCGTGGCCTTCCGGCGGGCGATGGGCCTGGACCCGGAGAAGATATGGCGGACATAGTTCTCGGCATCGGAACCTCGCATACGCCTATGTTGACGCTGCCCGGAGAACTCTGGTCTTCGTACGCGCGCAACGATCAGCGAAACCCTGAGCTCGCCTTTCCCCCGCACGGCCTGGTGATGCCGTACCAGGAAGCACTGGACTCCGTCGCGCCGGACGCGCGGCAGAAATATCGCGGGTCGGAACCCTTCAAGGCGCAGGCCGAGGCCTGCCAGCACGCGCTCGATGAGCTGTCGAGCACGCTGCGCGCTCTCAACCCGGACATCACGGTGATCATCGGCGACGATCAGGACGAGTGGTTCTTCGAGGACAACATGCCCGCCCTGTCGGTCTACTGGGGCGAGAGCGCGCCGCTGATCCCGCGCGTGGTGCCTCCGGGCACGCGCGATCCCGAGGTCGCCGAAGCGATCATGCGCGGGTACGGTGACGTCGCGATGGACGTCCCGGTGGCGAGCCGCTTCGGGCGCTTCCTGATCGAGTACCTGATCGAGCACGACTTCGACGTCTCCCACATGCGCTACGTCAAGCAACCGTACGGCGGGCGCGTGGCCCGACGGTATCCCACGAAGCACGGCGAGCTGGACTACGTGCGCGAGACGCCTCCGCGTGAGCAGGGGTTGCCGCACGCCTTCGCCTTTGTCATCAAGCGGCTGTTCGACAACAAGCCCGGGGCGATTCTCCCGGTGTTCCAGAACACCTGCTACCTGCCGAACCAGCCGACACCCCGACGCTCCT
>WNGA01010383.1_pt1 | contig 16839 bp, 8 predicted proteins | sample 5400061 | NCBI WGS metagenome assembly WNGA01 (sample SAMN13153366, study PRJNA577476) | soil metagenome | isolation source: 100 cm soil or saprolite under grassland replicate 2 | place: USA:California | collected 2016-06-15 | reverse complement strand
CGACCAGGTCGACTTCGTCATCGACACCCGCGACTGAGGATGGATGAGTGGGCAGACGGGGACCTGGAGGATGCGTTCGAGGAGCGCCTTGACGCGCTGCTCGCCAGCTCACAGGTTACGCAGCAGCGCCGCCGCCGCTATGTAGGTTCTCAATCTCGGTGACGACCGAGGACGCGCTAAGCAGGCATTCCTTCCAGTGTCTCAGTAATAGCACCAGCGCTGTCGTCTCAGTTCGGTGGCGACTTAGCTGACCGTGTGGGATCTCGACGCGCTCGGGCAGCCGGCGAGTGCGGTGGTCAACAGGTCGCGCTGACTGAGTGCCCAGGGCAGCTGCTCCAGGTCGGCGAACCCGGGACCGGGCAGCCGGGACGTCGTCTTCTCGGTCGACATCGCCGGCCAGGATGGCCCTGCTGTGCAGGGACCGCCAGCCGATATCGCCGCTGGCGCGCCGCCGATCATCGGCTCGGTCGCCGACCCGCCACTCGTCACACGCCGATGAATGCGGTCAGAGGCAGGCTGTGCTCACGGCTCAGGGTCGGCCGAAGGCATCGTTGACCCCCTGAATGAGTTGCTGGACACCACGCCTGGCTGTGCGTGGGAGTGTGATGAGGGCCTCGGTGAGTTCGAGAAGCGCGCGATCGTCGGCAAGGGCGGTGACCACTGCTTGGAGCCTGGCGTCGTCTCGGGGACCGAGCACGGGGCCACGGCGTCGATCGCGGGCATGCTTCGCTCGTCGCGTTCGGGAGCGGCCTTTCAGGTCGGCGACTCGTTGCCGGACGTCCTTGACCATGGGCGCGACCTTGGTGGCCAAGGCCGCGTCCAGCCGTTGGCATGCCTCGTCGGACGGGAGTCCGGTCTTGCCGCCTTCGAGTTCGCTGAGGTAGCCGACAGCGAGACTGGTGCGTGCTGCCGCGGCCCGAAGCGACATTCCCTGCCGGGCTGTTCGGAGGGCCTTCCCAACCTGGAGTCGAGCCGCGACGAGGACGAGTTCGCCGACCTCATCCTCGATCGCTGCGGCGTCGCGGGCCGCGGGTCCGGCAGCCTCCGCCGCCTCGAAGACGCGCTGTAGGAGGTCGAGCGCCTGTGGGATCGCGTGCTCTCGGTAGGGTGAGGATCGGGGTAGCCGCCGCCAGCGCGGGATGAGCGACCGAGTGGACCGTGCGAGGTCCTCGCTCAGGGTCCCGACGAGGGGGAGCTCAGGCACGTCGCGTCCGAGCTCCTCAGCCAGAGTACCGGCGGCCTCGGAGAGGGATGCGAGGACGGCCTCGACCGCCTCCTCTTCTATGTTCGCCGGAAATGGCAATGCTCGTAAGCGAACAGATTGTCGATCCACCGAACAACCTTGCCCGTCTATCCGCCCGGCTGTCAAGATGCCCCGGCATCGGAGAACGAGCGAAGCGGCCAGCCGTCCAAGCGGATGGCGTGCGAGGAGGCGGACCAGGCGTGACCGAGGCTCACCGCGTGGCGGGGCAGGTGATCGGCCGCCGGGTCCAGCTGCCCGGGTACTTCGCCTCGGCGGTGACTGTCGAGGCCGCCGAGCCGGAGGCAGACGGGATCGTCTTCCTGCGGGTCCGAACGGGCGCCGGGGCCTTGGATGAGGTCCCCGTCCCGGCCGAGGTACTGGAGACCGCCCTACGCTCGGCAGAGCGCGCGGCGGTCCGGTTCGTCCCTCCTCAGGACCTGTTCCTGCTCGTGGAGTCGGCCAGGATCCGCCTGGCCTACGCCTTCGACCCGTACTTCGCGGTGAGCCTGTCGGGGATCGAGGCGCTTCCCCACCAGCTGGAGGCCGTCTACGAGCGGATGCTCCCGCAGACCCGGCTTCGGTTCCTGCTGGCGCACGACCCCGGGGCCGGCAAGACCATCATGGCCGGCCTGCTCATCAAGGAGCTGAAGCTCCGCGGCGCCCTCGACCGGGTGCTGATCGTGGCCCCCGCCCCGCTCACCATCCAATGGCAGGACGAGCTGCGCACCAAGTTCGAGGAGACCTTTGAGATCGTGGGCTCCGAGCTCGCCCGCAACACGCTGGCCGGGAACGTGTGGGACCGGTTCCCGCAGATCATCACCTCCCTTGACTTCGCCAAGCAGCCGGACGTCCGCGAGGGGATCCTGCGAGCCCGCTGGGACCTGGTGGTGGTCGATGAGGCCCACAAGTGCTCGGCGCGCACCTACGGGACCGAGGTCAAGAAGACCAAGCGCTACGAGCTTGGCGAGCTGCTCTCCAGGGAGGGCGATCGCCTCCTCCTGCTCACCGCCACGCCCCACCAGGGCGATGTCGACCAGTTCGCCCATTTCCTCAGGCTGCTGGACGCCGACCAGTTCGTGGGCCTGGACCTCGACCGGGAGATGATCGCCCTCGAGGACAGTCCCTGGTTCTCGCGCCGCATCAAGGAGGAGCTTCGCGGCTTCGATGGTCAGCGGCTGTTCACCGAGCGCCGGGCCGCGACCCAGCCGTTTGAGCTGTCGCCGTCGGAGAAGGCCCTGTACGACGAGGTGACCGGCTACATCAACGAGTTCCTGCCGCGGCAGACCGGCCGGCGCCGCTCCAGCGTCGCCTTGGCCCGGACGGTCCTCCAACGCCGCCTGGCGTCCAGCCTGGGCGCGATCGAGGCCACCCTGGTCTCGCGGCGCAAGCGCTTCACCGACATCCTGGAGGAACTCGACCGCCTGCCGCCCGCCAAGCGCGAACAGCGCCTGCGGGAGCTGCGGCTGATCGAGGTCGACGAGGAGGTCGAGTCCGACGATGCCGAGGCTGAGGAGCAGGAGGGCATCGCTGTCCAGGCGACCGTCGCCGAGCGGATCGAGGACATTCGCCGTGAGGTCGAACGCCTGGGCGAGCTGATCGAGCAAGCGAAACGGACCCGGGCGGCCGGGGAGGAGTCCAAGCTCACCGCGCTCAAGCGTCTGCTCGACCGCGCCGAGTTCGCGGAGCTGCGCGACGGGCGGGGCAAGCTGCTGGTCTTCACCGAGTACCGGGCCACCCAGGACTACCTGGTCGACCACCTGGAGCGCTGGGGCCACACGACCTGCACGATTCACGGCGGGATGGATGCCCGGCGCCGCAAGGACGCCCAGCTGTCGTTCCAGCGCGACCGCCAGATCATGGTGGCCACCGAGGCGGCTGGGGAGGGAATCAACCTGCAGTTCTGCCACCTCATGATCAACTACGACATCCCCTGGAACCCCAACCGGCTCGAGCAGCGCATGGGGCGCATCCACCGGATCGGGCAGCAGTTCGACGTCACCGTCTTCAACTTCGTGGCCGAGAACACCGTCGAGGGCAAGATCCTCCTGCGTCTGCTGGTCAAGCTGGAGCAGATCCGCCGGGCTATGGGGAGCGACCGGGTCTTCGACGTCATCGGCACCCTGCTCAAGCTGAACGACGTCAACCTTGAGGACATGCTGCGGGAGGCTGCCTACAACCCCACCAAGCTCGAGGAGTACGAGGCCCAGATCGAGCGGATCTCCCTGGAGCGTCTCCGGGAGTACGAGGAGGCGACCGGCGTGGCCCTGGCCACCCGGCGGGTCAACCTGGACAAGGTCCGGCCCAAGGACTGGCGCTCTGAGGAGCGCCGGCTGATGCCGGAGTTCGTGGAACGGTTCTTCATCCAGGCAGCCGAACGGATCCGCCTCCGGGTGGAAGCGAGAGCCGACTCGCTGTGGCGGGTGGACCATGTGCCCCAGCGCCTGCGGGCGCCCTCGCTGGTCGCGGCCCAGCGGTTTGGCCCCCCGGCGACCAGCTACAAGAAGCTGACCTTCCACAAGGAGCACCTCGGCCAGGACCACCACCTCGACGCAGAACTCCTCTCCCCGGGACACCCGCTGTTCGCGGCCACCGGCGAGCTGCTCGACGAGCAGCTCGCCCACGCCCGGCAGGCCGCGGCGGCCTACGTGGATCCCTTCGCGCCGGCGCCCTACCGCCTGTACTTCTTCGAGATCCGGACCATGGGCGAGATGCCCGGGTCCCGGTCAGGACTCAGCCACCCGCTCCTCGCCCATGCCGAGCTCGCGGTGGTTCTGGAGGACGAGCAGGGCTCGTTCGAGCTCGCCCCTCCGGACATCCTCCACGACCTCACCCCGGCGCTGGGGTCAGAACGGGAGGCCCCTCCCACCCCCGAGGACGTCCGCCGGGTGGAGCGCTGGTTGCAGGTGACCCGCACCACGGCCGTGGTCGAGCGGCTCCGCACGGAGCGCGCCCGGGAGCTGGCCATTCGCCGGGAGTACCTGGAGCGGTCCTTCCATGAGCTGATCAAGAAGCGCCGCAACGACTGGGCCGCCCTCGCCGCTCGGGTGGCCGCTGGCGACGAAGGGTTCAAGCTCGCCCGCGACGAGGCCCAGAAGCTCCTTGAGGAAACCGAGCGGCGTAGGGAGCAGAAGCTCGCCGAACTCCGGCACCTGGAGGTCCTGCGGCCCGGCCCGGCAGTCTACATCGGCACGGCGATGGTGAGCCCTTTGGAGGACCCCGAGGTGACCCGCATCACCCGCAGCGACGCGGAGGGTCGGGCCGGCTCCGAAGCGACGGTGGTGCTGACGCCCAACGAGTGGACCCAGGCTCGGCGCCACCGGGACACCTACTGGCTGTATGTGGTGACCGACTGCACCACCGATCGGCCCCGACTGCTCCGGGTCCGTGACCCGTTCGGACGGCTCAACCGGAAAGCCGAACGCCTGACGGTGGTCAAGGGCTTCGTCCTCCCCGCCCAGGCGGTGGAGGCGGTGGCGGAGGGGGATGGATGACCAACGAACGGCGCCTGATCGAGGAGTACCTGCCTGTGCGAGCCGTCAGCTACGAGGCCACCCGGGAGAAGCTGCTCCGCAAACGCGACTACCACCTGTCGATGCTGCACCTGTGGTGGGCCCGTCGGCCCTTGGCCGCCGCCCGGGCGGCTGTCTACGCGACCCTCGTCGAGGCCGAAGGGCGCGCAGAGGATCCGGAGCGCGTGCAGGAGTTCATGGCGGCGCTGTGTCGGTGGGGCGGCATGTACGGGTCGCCGGTCGAGGCGGTCGCCCAGGCCTGCGAGCACATCTTGGCCGAGGCTGGCGGAGAGGCCCCTAAGATCCTGGACTGCTTCGCGGGCGGCGGGGCGATCCCGCTCGAGGTCGGGCGTCTGGGAGGGCAGGCCTACGCCCTTGAGCTGAACCCGGTCGCCTACCTGATCCTGCTGTGCACGCTCGTATACCCCCAGACCTTCGGGCCCTCCCTGGCCGATGACATCGACAAGTGGGGAGCCTGGCTGCGTGAGCGCGCCCGCGCGGACATTGGGGAGCTCTATCCGGAGATCGGCGCCGACGACGGCCAGCTCTCCTTCGACGGCTCGTTGGGGAAGGCGGCCAAGGGCCTGATCCCCGTGGCGTACCTGTGGACCCGTACCGTCCCGTGTCCAAACCCGGCGTTGCCTTCGCATGAGCTGGATCTGGTGCGCCAGACCTGGTTGGTGAAGAAGCCTGGGAAGGGCGGGAGGGCGGGAAAGTTCGTCGCCCTCCGGCCCATCGTGGACCGTGCAAAGCTCGCTGTCCGCTACGAGGTGGTGAGCGCCTCGACGGCGGACGGCCTCGGCTTCGACCCGGAACACGGCAGTGAGCGCGGCGACGCCGCATGCAGCATCTGCGGTGCCGCCCTCACCGCGAATCAGGTCAGGCTTCTGGGAAAGCAAGGCAAGATGGGGCACCGCTTGATGGCGGTGGCCGCAGTGCGGCGGGGCTCAAGCGGGAAGCAGTACCTCAGCTCGGCGAAGGCAGAGGATCTGGTCCCTGACGGCGAGGTAGTCCAACAGCGCCTGGCGACTCTCGTTGCAGAGTCCGGGCTCACCATTCCCGACACGCCGCTGTCGACCGGGGACACGCGGAAGATCAGCCCACCCCTCTATGGGCTAGGGCGCGTCGGCGACCTCTTCACGACTCGGCAATTGATCGCGCTCCTCACGTTCTGCAGGCACGTGCGCGAGGCGCACACCGAAATGTTGGCAGGCGGGATGGACCCGACGCGGGCCAAGGCCGTGGCCACGTTCCTGGCCATGGCGGTCGACCGTGTTGCCGACCGGGGGAGTTCCCTCTGCCACTGGGACAACAGCCGCGAGACGACGGCGAACACCTACGCCCGCCAGGCTTTGCCGATGGTCTGGGACTTCTCGGAGACCAACCCATTCAGCGGCTCCTCAGGTGACCTCGCCGCCGCTGTGGAGCAGGTGGCCAAGGTCGCACGGCATTGCGCGGCGGCCGGCAACCCGGCCGTCGTCATACGCGGATCGGCGACTGAGCCCATCACGGGCGGCCCATTCGACGCGATCATCACTGATCCCCCTTACTACGACAACATGTCCTACTCCGATGTCTCGGACTTCTTCTACCCGTGGCTCCAGCGCAGCATCGGGCACCTTTACCCGGAGCACCTCGCTGGGCCGACCACGCCGAAGAGGAAGGAGATCGTCGCCGTCCCGTACAGGTTCGGGAGCCAGGAGGCCGCCAAGGGCGCCTACGACGACATGATGGCCGAGGTCTTCGCTCGGCGAAGGGAGGAGCTCAAGCCGGGCGCGCCACTCGTAGTCGTGTACGCCCACAAGACCTACGCAGGCTGGGCAACCTTGGTGAATGCTCTGCGGCGCGCCGGGTTCGTGGTTGTGGAGGCGTGGCCCCTCGACACCGAGATGCCCACCCGCTCGGTGGGCCAGGGCACGGCCAGCCTGGCCTCCTCGATTTTCCTGGTTGCGCGGCGCAGGGAAAGCGACGGTGTCGGGGACTGGTCCGTGGTGCACCGCGAGCTCCAGGAGATCGTGGGCGAACGCGTCCGCTCCCTGCCGGACATGGGCGTGGCCGGCGACGACCTGGTCATCGCCGCCATCGGCGCGGGCCTGCGCGCCTACACCCGATACGGTCGCGTCGAGCTGCCCAACGGCGAAGAGCTGCCGCCGGAGCGCTACCTCGAGGAGGTCCAGCGGGAGGTCATCGAGGCCATCCTGGCCGACATCTTCAGGGTGGCGAAGTCGGGGATCACCGCGGTGGACGAGTCCACCCAGTTCTACGTGATGGGCCGGTTCGAGTTCGGCACCAGCTGGGTGGAGTTCGACCGGGCCAACACGCTGGGCAAGGGTGTGGGGGTGGAGATGAGCGGCCCGCGGAGCCTGCTCAAGGGGCGCCGGGCGCTGCTCGAGCAGGAGAAGGGGAAGGTCTGCCTCCGCGATTTCCTCGACCGGGGCGGGATGGAGGCGCTCGGCCGGCCGGAGGACGGCGCGCCACCCACGCTGATCGACGTGCTGCACCGGATGCTGTGGCTCGCTGAGCGGCAGCCGCGAGACCTGCGCGACTTCCTCCTGCAGTCGGGGGCCGACCCGGATCGGCTGCGGCTGGTGGCCCAGGCGCTGTCCGGGGGAGCGCTGTCGAAGAAGGGCGTCGGCACCTCGCCTCACGAGCACGCCGCCATCGCGAGTCTGCTTGGCTCATGGAAGCACCTGGTGGAGGAGAACCTACTCTGGAGGCGCTCGTGAGCCCGCAGGCGTATCGGCTCAAGCCGTGGACCGAGGTGGTGCGACCCCACGACGACATCGTCGCGGGGAACCTGGAGATGAGCACCTACGCCGCCGACCTCGGGGCGGTGGACCGCGGGGACCCGAACGCGCCGCGGGTCTACCGCGACCCCCGGGAGTTCTTCCGCACTACCTACCCCACCCGCAACCTGCGGGAGCTCCTCCGCGACGTCCTCGGCGTCCTGGCGGGCCGGTCGGGTGATCGGGTCATCCAGCTCCGGACCCCGTTTGGTGGCGGCAAGACCCACGCGCTGCTCGGCCTGCACCACCTGGTCGCCTCCAGGGAGGCCATCAGCCCCGCGGAGCTCGACGGGATCCCCGACCCTGGCCCTGGCCGGGTGGCGGTCCTCTCCGGCCTCGACCTCGATCCGAGGACGCCGCGGACGGTGGACGGGCTGGCCATCCATACCCTCTGGGGCGAACTCGCCTTCCGGGTAGGCGGGCAGCCCGCCTACGAGAAGGTCCGTGTTCACGACGAGACCGGGACCGCCCCGGGCGGCAACGTCATGCGGGCGGTCATCGGGACCGGTCCGGTCCTGATCCTGCTGGATGAGGTCCTGGTCTACGTCGAGCGAGCCGGGGGCAAGACCGGAGCCGACCCCCTACGCCGCCAGGTGATGCTGTTCCTGCAAGCGCTCACGGAGGTCGTGCGGAACCTGCCGCACGCGGCGACGGTGTACTCCCTCCAGGCAAGCGTCCATGAGGCGGCCGGGGACGAGGCGCTTCTCCAGCAGCTCGACCACCTGGTGACCCGGGTAGACGCCAAACGGGAGCCGGTCTCCGACGATGAAGTCATGCGGGTGGTGCAGCGCCGCCTGTTCCCCTCGTTCGGCGGGGACCCCTCGCACCAGCAGGTCGCCCAGGAGGTGGCCCGCGAGTACGCCATCGCCTACCGGCGGCTCCGCGAAGGCGCCGCGGAAACCCAGGCCGAGCGCCGGGCGGCGGGCCAGGAGGCCGAGCGCTTCGAAGCCCGCATCCTCGACTCGTATCCCTTCCACCCCGACCTGCTGGACCTCATGTACCACCGGTGGGGCAGCCTGCCTTCCTATCAGCGCACCCGTGGCGCGCTGCAATTCCTGGCACGTGTCGTGCACGCCGTATGGAATGGGGCGCGCCCACCGCGGCCGCTGATCGGGCCTGGCGACGTCCCGCTTGAGGACGAGCATGTCCGCGGGGCCTTCTTCTCGCAGGTTGGGGAGCGGGAGCGCTACACCTCGGTGCTGTCGGCCGACATCACCGGCGGCGGAGCGCGCTGCCGGGAGGTGGACCGCCGTATCGCGTCGGACTCCCCGGCCTTCGAGCAGCTCCGCGTCGGGACCCGGTGCGCCTCTGCAATCATGCTGTACTCCTTCGGCGCCCGGGAGGGGGAAGACCGCGGGGTGTTGGAGAGCGAGTTGGTGCAGTCGCTCGTCGCGCCCGACCTGGACCGCAACGTCACCACCACGGCCCTCAACGACTTGCGGGAGGAGTTGCTGTACCTCCACCACACGGGCCGGCGCTACCGCTTCGAGCCCAAGGCCAACCTCAACCTGCTCATCGCGGAGGAGAGCAAGAAGTGGCAGCCCGAGGAGGTCCTGGAGCGGGTGAAGAAGGAGATGGCCCGGCTTTTGGCCCCCGCAGGTGACCGCGCTCTGCTGTGGCCGGAGGACTCCAGGGCCGTCCCTGACGGCGAGCCGGTGTTCCGCGTGGCCTACCTCGGCCCGCCCTATACCGAGTTGGACGAGGCGGAGATCCTGGAGCAGGTCCGGTCCCTCGTAGACAAGCACGGCCCCGGCCACCGCGAGTACCGCAACGCCGTCACCTTCGCGGTGCCAGGACGGAACGCCCTCGACCGGGCCCGAGCGGCCGCGCGGCTGCTGCTGGCCATCGGCTCGCTGCTGACCCAGGCGAAGTCCAAGCGCCTCGTGCTTGAGCGGGAGCAGGTGGACGAGCTCACGGAGCGGCAGAAGGGCGTGGCCGCCGATCTGGCGGGGGCGGTGGAGCGCCTGTACGAGCGGGTTCTGGTCCCGGTGCCCGACCGGCAGGGAGCCGCCCCCTTCGCGCTGGAGACGATGGACTTGCGGGCCCAGCTCACGGCGAGTCGGGACTTGCACGCGCGGATCCTCGACGCGCTGCGCAAGCACGTCTTCGACGCGCTCACGCCCGGCCGTCTGGTGGCCCTGGCCAAGCTCGGCCAAGAGCGAGACTTCGTCGCGACCGAGGAGCTGGTGAAGTGGTTCTTCTCCTACTTCGACTTCCCCAAGCTCAAGGATGAGGCCGCCCTGCGGGGCGCCATCGCCCGCGGGACCCCAGACGTGCTGGGCTATGTGTCGGCTGCGCACATCGACGAGGGCGCGGTCGTGCCCTCGCGTAAGGAGCTGGTCCGGTTCGGGGCACCGACCCCTGAGGACGAGATCGACCTCGGGCCTGGCTGCTTCGTCCTCGCCCCGACCCTGGCAACCAACCTTCGTGGCGAGAAGGCATCACAGGAGGGGGCATCTGAGGCCGTGGCGGCGGCCACGGCCGAGGGCCGAGAAAGGGAAGGAGCGACGGAGGCACTATCCCTAGGTGGCAGCCGCTACCGACTCCGGGTGGAGACCGACGCCCCCCAGCTCTTCAGGATCCTGCCCGCCCTCCAGAACCTTGCCGACCGAGCCTCCCGCTTCGTCGCCCGGATCGACGTGGAGGCGGAGTCGGAGGAGCAGTTCGACAAGTCGTGGCTCCGCAACGCTGTTGAAGAACACCTCGATGAGGCAGGCGTCGAGGGAGAGACCTCACTGGAGTAACTCCAGTAGGTCGTGGGCGCAGGTGTTCTGGCGATCTTCAGGAACGGGCCCATCCCAGATCTGGCGGGGCTCCCCGCCAGACTCCCAGAATGGCGCGTGTGCTCAGCGTAACGTCTTCTTTTATCGTCAGGACCGCACGTGGATAGCCAAGCAGTACTGGGATCGATGCGACGTTGGGAGCGGGAGGTCGCTGAGGCATTTCTGACCTGGCGGCACGAAGAGACGCGCCGCGGCGAGGCGCGCCTGCAATCGATGTGCGCAGCGGTCAGTGGAACAGTCAAGGACTACACCGCCTGGGGTCGTGTCAGCGGCGAGGAGATCGTGCGACGGCTTCCGGATGCCCTTGCAGCCTGCGACACGCTCAACTTCACTGAGATCGGTGAAGCACTGGCCTATCTGGTCTTGCACCTGACGGATCGGTACGGACGAGTGACTGAGGTCCTGGAGCGCCTGCTCCAACAAGGCTACCTGCCAGTGCGCCGTACCCGGACGGCGGTCCTCGATGTCGGGGCGGGGCCGGCACCTGGGGTGTATGCCACGGTCGATCTATACGACGACTTCGCCGACTGGATCGCAAGCACGGAGCGGAAGGTGGCTCTCGCCAGGGTTACCAATCCGGACGTCCTGGATGCCGGATCAGCATGGGATCATGTGCTCCACGGGTTCTCCGAGCGACTGCTCGTTGAGCGCCGAGGCCAGCCAGGGGAGCGAACGGCTCTCCTGCCGTTCCGGCGTACATACTCGCGGCAAGTGCAAGGCTTCTCAGTACACGACGAGCATCATGCCTGGCGGGCCTGGGTCCAGCGCCAGATCCTGTACGACTTCGATACGGCAGATGAGAGCATCAGTCAGCAGACCGCATGGCAGATGGCCTACCAGGAGCCTGCAGCAGTACCGAGTGCTTACGACCTGATCATCCTGTGCAACTTCCTGACCAACACCCACATGACCGAGCAGCTGGGTGACGACTTGTTCCGGCTCGCCAAATCGCTCACACCGGGAGGGGCACTCCTCGTCCTTGGTGGCACAGGCGCCTCCTACCCGGCGATCTACACTGCTATCTCCGAGATCGCCGCGTCCGCAGGTCTCACCCCCGTTTCCGGCTTGCTCGGGCCGATCACCGCGAATGCGGCCCCCGCACGACGTGCGCTCATCGCCGAGCAGGTCCGTGGCGATATTGCCTATCTGGCAGCCGCGTCACCCTCCAGCACCTGGACCACAATCCGCCAGCACCTGCCGGCGGATGTGGTCGATCCCACCAAACCGTTCAAGCTCCCGCGCTTTCGGGCCCTCGCCTTCCAGCGCAAGTTTCCGCGGCAGGGTAAGGATCGGGGCCGCAGCCCACGTGGCACGCCCACATGACATTCGAGCGAATCAGCCGGACCAGGACCGGACTGAAGGAGGGGCCGCGTCCCGTGGCGTGGTATAGGAGGACGAGCACCGCCCCAGCGGCCAGCGGGTGTAGCGACGCTTGCGTGGCGCTCAGCGTCACCATGCATCGGTTCGACCGGACAGTCGATGGCGCAACGCGGTCGAGCAGGCCGCCGATGGCTGGTAGTGGTACAGCCCACATACGAGGGTGCCCGGTCCGGTCGAGGAGTGGCGTGGCGGCATTGCTGCTGGTCACGGCGCTGCTCTGTGGCGTCATGCAGGGCATTACTCGTCTCGGCCTTGCCGAAAGCCGTCTGAAGCGGCGCCGGAGTTCCGCAGCTTGTAGGCACATGACCTTGCTTGATCTGCTCTGGACTGCACGAATGCTTGAACGTAGGGGTCCGGGCGTGTGCCCACGAACTCATGTTCTCCCTGGTCAGCGCCTCATGTGCCCATCTGCTACAGAACTCGAACCGAGGAGACGGCGAGAAAAGGCGCGGTCGAGCTCGATCGGTGGCCCGAGCGCTGGCTGGCGTTCCTAGCCGCCTACCGGAGCCCACGTACTGCGATCCGACAGGCCGAGGCTGACCCTCGTGGCGGGAGCATGCCGAGGTCGACTATGCTCCTCCACCGGTAAAAGGGTGGGACCGTCCCCTTCGGGTGGGGTCGAAGGGCGCGTGAGCGCCCGCGTGTCTGCGATTGTCAGCTGTCACTCGCACCGAGGTACTGTCGGCATAGCCGGGCCGGGCAGCCTCGGTAGTGGCATGGTCTGAACGGGTTAGGGAGTCGCACGGTGCCTAACGATCGAGCCGAGCGTGGCTTCGTTGCATCGCTCGCAGCAGGGCGCGCCGTCCTGCTCTTGGGACAGGAGTACTCCTCGTCGCTCACGCACCAGTTGCTCACCGACGTTGCGGCGGTGTTGAACGCAGAGCGGGCCGCAGACCTCCCATCGCAGCTAGTTGGACGTGTGCAGCCAGCGGATCTCCCGAACATTCGACGTGCCTTCAGCCTTCATAGTGCGCCCGACCAATTGGTTGAGTTGGCCGCCCAGCCGTGGTCGTTCATTCTGACTAGCGCCATCGACTCGATTCCTTTGGAGGCTTTCCGTAGGGCCGCTGCCGCAGGCCGGCGACTTCGGCTTCTGTTTCCAGGCCAGGCGAGCGGCCAGCTGACAAGACGGAGTGTGGACACTCTCACGGTTATTCGGCTCTTCGGATCGCTAGAAGAGCGAGAGGAGCGATACCTGCCCCCCTTGACGCCGCTGAGCCTGCGCCAGCGACGCAGGTTTGAGGTCGCTGCTGTGCTGCATCAGCTCCCGACCCTCGTTGGGCCGCATGGATGCCTTGCCATCGTCGGCGTGACGTCCGGTGACTGGCTCGACCTTGAGGACCTTGCTCTCGCGTGCTCCCAGCTTCCCGCCCAGACCGTGCACTGGTTCGGCGATGGCGCGACTGGCGAGGAGCAATCAGCCTTCGGAGACGTCCTCGTAATACATCCCGGGACTGTTACGGACTTGATTCGGCGGTCCTCGGGCTCACCAGAGAGTGAGGAGCTTGAGCGGGTGCGGTCCCGACTTCTTAGGCCAGGCTCTCGTACGCTGGAGGTCGGCGCACCCGGCCGCCCAACAACCGTACTTCAGCTGACCCCTGAGGAGTGGCGGAACGTCAGCCAAGTCGGCCTTCTGCTGGACGACAGCACGACGGGACCGCTTGCTCCGCTGAACACGGAGGAGGCACGTGAGGTCTTCCGGAGATTCCTCCGTCAGCCGCAATATGTACCGGATTGGGATGGGATCGCGAGAGGATTCCTCTTCGAGCGGGAGGCAGGCGCGGCCCTGTTGACGCAGATTGAGCACGCTGTTCTCACCCTTGGGTCGGTACACCAGGGCTCCCCAACCGATTCTCGCGGTGGTAATAGCCAGACTGGATCGCGTGCTCCGATCCTCCTGACTGGCCCACCGGCGTGCGGGAAGTCCCGCCTCCTCCACTGGCTCGCCTATCAGCTTCGGATCCGCGGCCATGTGGTCCTCTACTTGCTGACTCCCGCTGGGCGAGTCAACTTTGAACCAGTTGAGCGTGTCTGTCGGATCCTTGAATCCAAGGGGGCACCCGCCGTTCTCGTCCTTGCGGACGGCCTCGATGTGGCGAGCTATTCCCAGCTGAATGAGCACCTGGCCTCGACAGGCCGCAACGCGCTCGTGATAGGGACCCGCAGCTCGTTCCAGTCCGATCAAGCTGCAAGCGACGATCCCCGGACCGAGTCGGAGTTCGCGCAATACCGGTCGGCGCCGGTACCCCCCCGCCTTACAGGGAGAGAGCTTGAGCGGTTTGGTGCCTACCTGGCCGAACGAGGGTTCTCAGAAGTATCTCTTCAGCCGAGCCAAATGGCCGATCGCTATTTCCTTCTCGTGCTGTATCGCCTCCTGCCTGACGCTCGAGGCAATATCTATTTGTCCCTGACCAGCGAATATGACAGGTTGCTTTCGGCTCTCGACAAGGTTCAGTCAGAGGAGAACGCTGAACTCACTAACGAATCCTGGAGGCAGCAGCTTCAGGAAGTCAAGCTTCTGCTGTTCCCCGAAGCACTACCGGAATCCTCTGAAGAGCGCTCCCCCTTGGCACACGTGGAGGGTGCAGTTCAGGCTGTGAACCTTTGTCTATTCTGCGCGCAGATTGGCAAGCCGCTCCCACTTGAGTTGCTTTTCCGGACGCAGGCCACAAGTTTTCTGCGTAGTTATCGCGAGTTCGCCGTTGCCTTGGAGTCCACAGCCCTCCTCCAAGAGATCGCAAGCGACAACGCTGGCACGATCGTCCTAGACGCGGACCACCCAGTAATGGCACAGCTCACTCTGGCGAGTGTGATCCCGAGGCGCTCTGACCAACTCCTCCTGATTCGTTCCCTAATTGACGCAGTTGCCTGGGATGAGACCGCCTTTCCCGGCGATAGGCCGGACCAAGACTACGGCGTCGAGGTACTTCAGGCCGTCGGACCGCGTGGCGTTGCAGAACGGGAGTTCCAGTCTCCACAGGCTCTTGAAGCGGTCGCCGCACTTCTCTCTCGGATCAGGACCGAGCGCGGGGCGGCGCTCCCGAAGCTGCTTCTTCTCGAGGCGAACACGCTGCGAAAGCTTGCCGATCGTCTATCGACGGACCATGAGACCGCACTTCGACGGTGCCGAGAAGCACTGGAGGTTTTGGATGTAGCTGAAGAGATCCTGTCGAATCGGCGGCCTACAATAGCTCGGAACTCGGAACTGAGAAATGTCCTCAACACACGAGCTGCGGTGCATGGCTTCATGATCGGGAACTACCTGCGCGAGTATCGGCGGGTGGACGAACGGCAGCGGACGCAGCTCCGAGCCCACATTTTCGTTGCGTTGGACGAGGTCGAGCGCCTTGCTGGCAGGTCGCGCGGGCTGGGAACTCCCAGCTTCTACCCGCTCGACGTCACATTCTGGGCCTACCGCGACACGCTCGAGCAGCTTCCCGACTTGTCCGACGAGGAACGGGTGCGGCTCCTTGAGCGGATGGAGGAAGTCCTAGACTCGGCTCGAGAGGAACCTATTGAAGCCAATCAGATGGAGCGCTACACGCGTAGAGCCATCAACCTGGCCCAGCTGGAGGGGGACGTCGATCTCAGCCGCGAGATGGCGGCGAGCATGCGAGAGCGCGGGGACTTCAGCGGGGAGTGCTTGCTTGTGCGGTTGGAGGTATTTCAGCCCGGCACAAGAGTCGTGAGGTCGCGGAAGGCGGCGGCAGAGGGGTTGAGGCAGCTGGAAGGGCTCGGGCGCGAGGTGTTCGGTAGCCGTGAAGCGTTGGACCTAATGCATCGCCTTTGGATGGCGGCGTTCCTTCCGGACCGACAGATCGGCGGGCCCGACCCAGTATTCGCGGCGTGCACCGAGGAGGAGTGGCTTCAGTGGCGGCAGATCCTTGAGGCTCGGATGCGCTTGGTGGAGCCCGGACACAGCCTGTTCCTCGGCTTCTGCCTCGCGTGGACTCTTTTCCAGCTGAACGAGCCCAGGATGGGGCTACAGGAGATACGGGCTGTGGAGCCCCTGTCGAGTGGCAGCAGGCGGAGGGTTGGGTGCTTGGCGGTCTTTACAGAGCTAGACGGCAAGCCCATCCGATATCGAGGATCAGTCCGTCGGCGGGAAGGCGACGCGGTTGTTGTGTATGTTGCGCTCCTCCTCGCAGAAGTTCGCGTTCCTCCCGCTATGACCACTCGGTTCGCGGTACTTCCTCAAGTTGGTGACGAGGTCGAACTCGAGATAGGGCTTAACTACCGCGGCCTTCTTCCATGGCGAGTAGCATAGCCAGCCGCATTGCGGGTGCGAGGCGATGACCCTGGGTGAGTGGCGGGAGGAGCTAGCGGACCCGGCTAGGTGGCGACATCAGTTCGGATCGCCGGAAGAACCTGTAGTAATCGCGGCCTTGGATCGCGAGACGTTGGAGGCGATAGCTGCCATCCACGAAATCCTGTCGGGTCGAGGCGTCCGAGCATTCGTCGTCGGCCCGACTGGCGTCGGGAAGTCGGTTCTTCTTGGCGCGCTGATCTCGGAGGCTACGGCTCGCAACTACTCGATCACCATTGTGTCCGCAGCTACCGATCCATCTGCTCTTCGTGCTGTGGCGCAGGGCAGGGTCCAGCTGCTGGTTGTCAATCGGCTGGACGAGCTGTCAGCCTCGGTACGGCGCGCGATTCTTGATAATCGGGGACGCTGTTCGGTCGGTGTCGTTGCCTCCGCTGAGCGCTTAAGTGCTGTGACGGCAGCTGCGTTGACCGATCCACTCGATAGAGTGATCAATCTCCCACCTCTCGAGAACCGACCGCGTGACATTCTCGCGATATCTCAGCTCTTGTGGCCGGAGATCTGTGGTGAGGCCTCCGATCTGCTGAGAAGCTGCCTGGATGAATCCGCTGAAAGCCTCTCCAAGGGTCCATATCTTTACGGGGTCAATAGCCTCCGCGGCGCACTTGAGCAGCTGGCCGACGCGCTAATTACGTCGGGGGATTTGCGAGGAGGTGAGTTCCGCAGGCTTATTGAAGCTAGGGATATTGCCGATGCGCTCCTAGCCTCCATCCGAGGGCAACACCAAGCGGCATGGGGAGTGGCTGTCGATGCAGTGATCGTCGTCGAGGGATCGACAGATGCGACCTACCTGTCGGCAGCAGCATCGCTAGCT
>WNGA01013374.1_pt1 | contig 16842 bp, 16 predicted proteins | sample 5400061 | NCBI WGS metagenome assembly WNGA01 (sample SAMN13153366, study PRJNA577476) | soil metagenome | isolation source: 100 cm soil or saprolite under grassland replicate 2 | place: USA:California | collected 2016-06-15 | reverse complement strand
AGAACCGTGACGGCTAGCCCAAGAGGTTCTTGTTGCCCGTCTCGGGCGACTGGCGGCTATGCAACATCTCCGCTTGAATCCGACGCTTCGGTGTGTTGAGTACGATACCTCCGCAGCAACCGCCCAACGCTGCTCAAGCTGATGCCGTACTGCTCGGCCAGCACGTGCCGGGGCGTCCCGCTCTCGAAGCTGGCGACGAGCTCCTCGGTCAGCCTGTCGGCCACCGGCCACTGCCGAGGGCTCGGCAGCGTCGAGCGGACGCTTCGGGCGATGAGCTTCTGGTCGTCGCGCACCCTGGCAAGTGTCCGATCAGGATCATCACAGAGGTCGGCACGGTTCGAGTAGCTCCGAAGGAGGTCCACCCCGAAACCGCAGGTCACAGGCTCGATCGCCGATCCTGGCCAGCTGCCCCACCGACCTGGTGCATCCGGAGTGCGGGAGCAGCGGAGTCCGACGTTGGGCCGGCGGTAGTCCACGTCCGGGATGGCGACGGTGCTGGTTCTGCGGTAAGGGTGCCGGCGGATAGGCTGGCAGGCCGATGACTGGTTTCGATCCGGGCCGGGTCCGGGTGCTGGCGTTCGACATCTTCGGTACCACGGTGGACTGGTACACCGGGGTCGCCGGCCAGCTCGGAGAGTTGTTCGCCGAGCAGCGGGTGGAGGTGGACGCCGGCGAGTTCGCCAGCGCGTGGCGCGACCGCTACGTGCCTTCGATGCAGCGCGTCCAGGCTGGCGAGCGGACCTGGGCCTATCTGGACACGCTGCACCGTGAGTCGCTGGATGATCTGCTCGGCGAGCGTGGCCTGGCCGATCGTGTGGATGAGGCTGCCCGCAGCCGCGCCGTGCGCGCCTGGCACCGACTGCCGGCCTGGGGCGACACCGTTCCCGGGCTGAGCCGGCTGCGCGAGCGCTACGTCCTCGCGGCGCTGTCGAATGCCGGGTTCGCGGCGCTGACGTACCTGGTCAAGGCCGCCGGGTTGCCGTTCGACTGCATCCTGTCCGCCGAGCTGGCCCGGGCCTACAAGCCCGATCCTCGGGTGTACCGGACCGCGGCTGCCCTGCTCGACGTCGAGCCCGGCCAGGTGCTGATGGTCGCCGCGCACGCCGGGGACCTGGCCGGCGCCCGCGCCGCCGGACTGCGCACCGCCTTCGTCGAACGGCCAGCCGAGAAAGGTCCACATCGCACGGCAGACCGGCCGGGCGACGCCGGCAGCGACGTGGTCGCGACCAGCTTCACGCACCTGGCCGACCTGCTCGGTTGCTGACCTCACATAGCCGCGCGGAGCGCGCCGGGTCAGTCCGGGTCAGTCCGGGTCAGTCCGGGTCGAGGTCGATGCGGATGGTCAGCGGCTCGGAGGCCATGATCCGTCCGATCGCGGCGTCCCACCGGTGCGGCAACGTACGCGAGCGCGCGGCGGGGTCGTCGTCGGGCAACACGACCCCTGTCCCGCTCCGCCATTGGCGGCCGATCTTCAGCCGTACCTTTGGGTCGGCTTGCAGGTTGCACACGTGGTCCGCCTGAGTCCCGTGCGCCGCGACCAGCCAGAACACCTCACCGGCCAGGCCGTTGCCGACCGGGGTGTAGTGCGGCAGCCGGGACCGGCGGCCGGTGGTCCACAGCAGCGCGAAAGCGCGGGGCGCGATCCCCCGGTGCAGCGCCAGCCGCATCAACCGATTGGTGAGCCGCTCCATGCCGGTGACCACCCGGTACTTCCGTGACCGCATCCCCATCGACTCTCGGCCGGACTGAGTGAGGAACTCAGCGCTCGCGCTTCAACTTGCGCCAACCGCCGGCACGGTTGTTGGCGATAATCTGCCGGAACATGGCGCTGAGGGCGCGCGCATTGATGGTTTCGCCTCGGCGGACGGCCACGGTGCGGGCTGTCGTGTTGTCGTGGCCGCCCGTGATGATCCCCTCGGGATCAGGGACGATGGCGCCATCGTAGAGGAATACGTTGACATGGTCCTTCGCCGCCAACAGGGCGGCGACATTGCCCTGCAGGACGAAGTACGGCTGGTTGGTGCGCTTGATGGTCTCGCTGACCTCCGGGTCGGCGGCGTGGAGCAGTTCGCGGACCTCGCGGCAGATGCCCTGCTGCCAGTCGGGCAGGGCATCGATGTACGCGTCAACGCGTGGGTCAGCGGTGTACATGGCGGACCAACCATAGTGCGGGCCGGCGCTGCCCACATCCGCGGCCGGGGCCGCACCCGCGTCAGTGAACCGTCCGGTACCTCGGTCGGGCCGGCGGGACCACCCGTGGCCGGCGGCCGTCCCGCCGCGGCTGGCAGCGCACCGGCTTCTGAGCCGGGCCGGCGCAGCGTCCCATGTCACCCCGACGGGTACCACGTGACCTGCCCCCGGGCCGGTTCCGGGTACGCATCCGGCCTCGATTCATTGAACTGCCCCGCTGTGGCCGACGTGCACCGGTCGCGGACGTCCAGGTGAAGGAGAGCGTCATGGCTGGATCGGATTTGGCACCACGTGACCTGCCGGTGTTCCCGTTCGAGGACATGACCGGCCTGGACGTGTTCGGCCTGTACGCCGAACTCCGCGAGCTGGATCCGGTGCGGCCGGTACGGGTGGCCTCGGGCGGGCAGGTGTACCTCGTCTCCCGGTATGAGGATGCCCGGCGGGTGTTCACCGACCCGGTGTTCAGTCGCGTCGCCCTGCAACGGCCGGAGGTGACGGTTCTCATCCCGGCCAGCCGGATCCCGGGCACGCCGCTGAACATGGACGCACCCGATCACACCCGGATGCGCAAGCTGATCGCCCGCGCGTTCACCACCGGGGCGGTGGAACGGATGCGGCCACGGGTGCAGAAGTTCACCGACGACCTGATCGACTCGATGATCGAACAGGGCCCGCCGGTGGACTTCGTCGCCTCCTTCGCCGAGGTCCTCCCTGCCCTGGTGATCTCGGACATGCTGGGCGTACCTGACACGGACCAGCTCCAGCTGCGCCACTGGCTGGAGATCTCGCTGTCGGCCGGGGCGCACACCCCCCAGGAGATCCAACAGGCGCTGGAAGCGCTGTCCGGCTACCTGGTGCGGCTGATCGCCGACAAGCGCGCCGCGCCGGCCAACGACCTGCTCAGCGCCCTGATCGCCGCCCGGGACGAGGGCGAGCGGCTGTCCGAACCGGAGCTGATCAGCACCCTGTTCATCCTCATCGCCGGTGGTTATGAGACCACCGCGGGCCTGCTCGCCAACTCCCTGGTGATGCTGAACTACCACCACCCCGACCAGCTCGCCCTGCTGCGCGGCAAGCCCGAACTGATCCCGGACGCCGTGGAGGAGTTGCTGCGGTGCGTGCCCATGGCGTGGTGCGCCTGCGAACGGGTCGCGCTGGAGGAGGTGGAGCTCAGCGGGGTGACCATCCCGGCCGGGTCGACCGTCGTGCCGCTGATCTACTCCGCCAACCGGGACGAGGCCGTGATCGGCGAGCCCGACCGGCTGGACGTGACCCGCACCGCGTACACCCCGCACCTGGGCTTCGGGCACGGCATCCACCGCTGCCTCGGTGCGCCACTGGGCCGCCTGGAACTGCAGACCGCGTTCGCCACCCTGCTGCGCCGCCTGCCTGAACTGCGCCCGGCGGTACCGGAGTCGGAGCTGACCTGGAAGCTGGGCTTCATCCCGGTCGGCCCGAGGGCTTTACCGGTGACCTGGTAGCGACCCGTGACGGAGGCTGTCACCGGCGCTGCCGGCGCCCGACGCCGAACCGCATCAGATCATCACCGATGACGAGTCGGCCGGAGAAGCGGCGCTTGGCTCGCATCAGGTGCGACCGGGGAGCGTTGCCCGGCACGATATGAGAGAGGACCAGCGTCCGCACGCCCGCCATCTCAGCCACCCTGCCCACGTCATCGATCGTTGTGTGTGTGGTCAGCAGGTGTTCCTTCAGCGACTCCTGGACCGGCGTGGTCGGCGGCGGGAAGAGGATCTCCAGCCATGCCGGGTCGATGACCTCGTGAACGAGAATGTCCGCGTTTTGGGCCAGTCTGATCAAGTTATCACTGGGGCCGGTGTCGCCGGAGAAGACAACCGAGCCATCGGCGGTGTCGAACCGGAAACCAAACGCCGGCGCGATTGGGAGGTGAAGGACCAGAGTCGCGGTCACCACCACGTTCTCGTCCTGATAGACCGGAATGGGATCCATCCCGCTGGGCGACGGGTTGCGGTTGGGGTGGTAGCCGATACCCTTCGGAATCTGAATATCGTGAACATCGAAGATGCCCCGCAAGTCGGGCCTGAGGTTGTCGCGCATCCGGTCGTTCAGGTCCAGCGCGAAGGCCTGGTACAGGTAATTGGTGGTGTCCGTGATACCAGGCACCGGGTTCTCCGGGTTAATCACCGGCACTGGCGGTGCCGGATACCCCGGCGGTGCGAAGATCGGCTCCATGACAACGTCGCCGTTGTCGTCCACCCGGCGTCCGGGCCCGAACACGCGGACCGGCCGCCCGGCCCTCGCCGCCGTAATACCGTTGTACCAGCCGAGCATGAAGTAGTTGAAGTAGTCGGCCACATGATCGGAATGTAAGTGGGTGACGAACATGCCGCGAAGCGTCTCCTCGCCCCACAGCCCGCCCGGCGTTCGCAGCTCCGGCGGGACCAGCGCGGCCTGCTTGAACCGCCGCCCGGAGCCGTCGCCGAAGTCGACCACGTAGACGCCGCCGTTGACCACCATCGCGGAGGAGATTCCCTCACGCGCCGTGCCCGGCCACCATGGGGGTCCACCGGCAGTTCCGAGCAGGACAAGCTGGGTGCGGAAGTGCTTGACGTCTTCGCTCGACCCGGCCCGCGGGCCGGGCGCGGGCTGCGCCGCATCGGCGGTTCCGCCGAACACCGCCGACAACGCCGCCGACCCGGCCAGGGCCGACCCACCGGTGAGAACGCCCCGGCGGGACAGGGCGAGGTCCATCGCCCGTCCGATCGTCTCGCACATCGCTCCTCCTTCACCTGCGGTGTCGGTGCTCGGGTGAATAAGCGCACGTTCGGCGCGCCATCTCCAAAGCCGTTCCCGGATTCCCCGGTGAAGCGGCGTTCCCAACCAGCACCGTCATGCGACACGGATCGTCCTCCCGGCCGCACCGCGGGACAAGACACTCCGGTGGCCTGGCGGCGCCGGTGCGACCGGTGGCGGCCTGCTGGAGCAGGCGCGGCATGATCCTGATCGATCGCGGCCTGCGCCTCGGAAGATCGGGAGGAGGGCACCACCGGCTCGTTCAGGTTCGCCGGCCCCGGACCGCGATATCGTCCGGCGCGGGGAGAGTCCTCATCTTTTTCGGCGGGAGCTGTCGATTTCGTCGCTCCCCGTTTGTCTCGTAGGCGACCATCCCGGGAAGGAGGAAGCCATGAAGTACATGCTGCCGATCCAGCAGGGGGACATCCCGACGCCGCGGTCCACGGAGGCGTGGGCGACCCCTTCGGAGGAGGAGCAGAAGGCCGTGTACGCCGACTACCAGGCGGTCAACCAGACCCCGGGTGTCACCCCCGGCCCCGGGCTGGACGCGCCGGAGACCGCGACCACCGCGCGAGTGCACGACGGCAAGACGTGACGCGGCCACCCGGGTGAAACGTTCGAGCAGCTGGCCACCACAGAGATAGATAACCCCAGACCCAGAGGTGCCCAATGTGTCCACACCGGCCCCCGTGCCCACCAGCGGACCACCCTGACCGCGACGCCGCCCACACCGTCGCCGCCCACCCCGAGCAGGGGTGGAGCCTGCTGTGCAACGGCGTGGTCCTCTTCGACGACACCGGCCAGCTTCTGCCCGATGGTCGGGTAGTACCTCCGCGCCGGCCGACGCACGACCGACTGCCCGTCGCGGCCTGAGGCAGCCAGGCAGGTGCCCGAGGACCTCCAACTCCGCGCCGCCTGGCCGAACAAGCACGGCACGCACCGACACGGTCGGCGGCATGTGAGCGCTTCGGGACGTCCCGGTCGCGGCGTGGTGCAGTGCCCGGTCCGCCAGCGACCCTGCCCCGCACCCATCGGCACGCCCCGGCGCACACCAGGGTCCACCCGATGCCACGTCGGATCCTCCCCGGTGGCCCGCGCCACGCCGTGCGCTCAGTGGCCAGGACGTACGGTCGCGCGCACGGCGGCAGATCCGAGCATCCGCACCAGGCTCGGACGGACGGCTGAGCTGCCCCGGGGAGCGCGTCCGCGCGGGCCTGGCGGTAGTGCTGCGTCAGGACCGTGCTCGCATCGCCGGCCCAGTGCGCCACCGTCGACCCATGCGATGTTGGTTTGCGGTGATGGTGAGGACGGTTGGGCGCTTCCTTCTTTCCGGCGATGGGGTACAGGTCAGGAGTACGGTGCGGGGACGACCACGACCCGCCAGCCGTCTGGGTCCTCGAAGGTCAGAGCGTGAGCATCGGCCCAGTACGGGTTCACCGGATCCACCGTCGAATAGCCCAAGGAGTCCATGCGGCTCGCGACGGAGGCGACGTTCGCGGCGTCTGGCACGTAGAAGACAAGGAGGTTGTCCTTGGTTGGCGCCAAGCCGACAGGGTGCTCCAGCTCGTCCTTGTGGCTGGTGAACTCAAGGTGGAAGTCGGTCCCCGGCAAACCGATCATGACTCCGGAGAAACCCCTGTGCTCACGGAAACGATCGATGGCCTCCAGCCCGAGACCGTCGCAATAGAACTCGATCAGTTCCGCGAGCTGGCTCGTGGGTCGGGCAACGCGGATGTGTGACGACGCGGCGGCGATGTTCACAGGTGCCCGTTCCGCGGCTTGATCGTCATTTCCTGTGGTCACCGGATGCCTCGCCCGCGTGCACGGGGCGCGTCGCTGGCCAGGACCACGCGGTCGAACGTGACTGTGGTGACGGCTGTGAGCATTGTGCGGCCTTCCTTCTCTCGCTATCGATGCGTTTCGTGATGGCGGAATTGTGAACGAGCGGAGCCCGGCCACGTCCGGGGGAGGACATGATCCACAAGAGGATATGAACGGCAGCGTGCGGGTCAGCGCGCGGTCTCGGATTGGCCCGGGTGGCGGGTGGGTCCTCGGCAGGCAGGACGGCGCCCCTCATCGATCGGTGGTGGAACCCGCGACCGAGCGGGTGGATCGCCGTCGCTGGTCGGGCCAGGCCGCCGACTCGCCCGGACGACGCGGGTTCGGGCCGTGGTCACTGCTGGCTGGGGGCTTGGAGCTAGCCTGAGACGGAGGTGTCTACTCTGCCCCCGGGACAGAAGCCGCTGCCGGCATTGGTGAACGGTGATGTCACTGACAGGGTGCCGGTCCAGGAACGGGCGAGCCATTCGGTGCCTTGTGTGCCGGCCTTCTTGACGGTGATTCGTAGCGTGACCGTATTCGTGACGGCTATCGTCGAACAGTGAGTGATCTGCACTCTTGTGGTTCCGCTGTACACGGCGCCGTGCCGCGCGAGCGCCATTCTGAATGTCTTGATCTCGTGGCCGGGCGGCGCGAAGCTGCCTGAAACGTCCACGGTGCACGGGCCGGACGCGCACCGCGGGGTGAAGTCCCAGGAGTCTGTCCAGGTCTGTCCGGTGTGCAGGTTTGTGACCGTGCTGTTGGCCACGATGGTGGCCTTGACGGGCAATGCCGAACCGGTCAGGCGGGCCGCCGAGAGAGGCGGCGTGACAGTCTTGATCGCGAGCGGGGCGCTCGGGTCGGACCGGTTCCCGTCCCAGACCGCCACGACCCGGTAGTCGTAGGAGGTGGCGGGGCTCAGGCCGATGTCCGTGTACGAGGTGTCGTCAACCGTCTGGACAACGTTGCCGTCTCGGAGGACTTCATACTTGTCCGGTGCCGGGCTGTTGGCCGGCAGCGACCAGTGCAACGCGGTGGAGTTGGCGGTCGCCCTGTCCGCGGTGAGGCGGGTCGGGCTCGGCGCGATGGTTCGCGCGGAGGTGGCCTGCGCCGGTGCGGAGCGCCGGAGCCAGCTCTGCGCCACGACGCTGTAGGTATAGGAGTGGCCAGGACGCAGGCCACCATCGGTGTAGGAGGTCTGGCTGCTGGAGACGGAGCCGACCTGGTTGCCGTTCCGCAGGATCAGATAGCGACTGGGACCGGTGTGGCCGCTGGACCTGGTCCATTGCAGGACGACCGATGTCGCGGTCGGCGACGTCCCCTGCACCTGCGTCGGTGTCGCCGGCGCGACCCATGGCGCCCAGACCACCAGAGCGACCACGAGAACGATCACCGCCAGAGCCGCAACAAGGAGTCGCGGCCGACGCCGGAGTGGAGTCCGCCGCGCTGGCGGCACACCGACCGGCGCCGCCTGGGTCGGCGCCGCCAGCCACGCAGGCGGCTGGGCAGGCATGGGCGGCTGCACACCCGCCCACGGTGCATGGTGAGCCTGGGTCGGGTCAGGTGCCGGCGGTCCGGCGGGGCGGGGCGGTAACCCGAACGGCGGCGCCTGCTGGCTCCCCGCCGTAGGGCCAACCGCCGGAGTATCCGGTATACCAATCGGCGGCGTCCCGGTCCGCGGCGGCGTTGTCAACGCCCCAGTCGGCTGATCCGCAGGTAGCGGTACGGTGACGTCATGCCCCGACCGAGGGGCGTCTTGCGACCGATCACTTCCCGGTCCGATATCGCCGCGGTCTTGCGCCTCGTCTGGCAGCATTCGGCCATCTCCTGTGGTCGTCCCGCCGCGCGCACAACGGCATAGGCCGTCAAAGCACCCGGCGCCCCTCCTGGTGGCTCGATTCTCGCACCTCGTCCCTCGGAGTGAAGTTGACATTTCCTGGCCACCGCGGGCCGCATGACGCCTGGCCGCTGGCGGTGCTGGAGGTGACGGCCGCCTGGCTGGGCGCCGGCGCTGCGGTCATCGAGCAGGCGGCGCACTTACCCGCGATGGATAACCCGGCCGCGTTTGGATGTGCTGGTCGCAGGCATGACAGCCCGTACGTACCGGGCCTAAACTGCCATTCCCGTTACCGGTCTGAGTGAGGGGCTGAAATTGACCGGTCAACCCGTTCCCGCGTTGCTGCTGTGCGTGGTGAGCCTGACGGTCGCGGGCTGCACTTCCACACCACCCTCGAGCCCGGCGGCCCACCCCACCCCCGGCACGTCGGCTGCCAGCGCGGCTGCCACCCCGAGCCCCACCCCGACCCGGTCCCTGCTCGACCGGCAGCACGACGCGGTGCTGGAGGACAAGACCCTCAACGCCGCTGGGATAGGCGCTGCCGGCAGCGAGGAGGTGAGCTCGCAGCCGATCATCGAGCGCTGCCCGACCGCGGTCCGGGCCGACTCCGTCGCCTTGACGGTCGTCCGGTTCTGGGACGACGACAGGCGGCAGGTGACCTCGGCGGCGATCGGGACGAGGCAGGTGCCGGCCGCGGCCGTGGTCGCGCAGGTCCGCGGCTCCCGGGCGTGCCGGGACTACCGGTCCCGGGACAACCGTCTGCACTACCACCGCGACCGGGTGCTCACACTGCGGCGGTTCCCCGGACTGGACGCCGAGTTCGGGTACTGCGAGTCCGCACCGACCGGCAACGGCCTATGGTTCTCCTTCTGCGTGGCATACCTGGCCCGCGGACCGATCACCGTCCGGCTGTCAACCAACGTCGGCGGCCCGGACGTGACCGGCGATGCGGCCACCGAGGCGCTGCTGCACCGACTGCTACCCGCGGCGGCCGGCAGGCTGTTGTCCGCCTGACCGCCGGCCGGGCGGGCGCGGCCACGCCGCTGGTGCGGTGACCACTGGCAGTTGCGGCCCGTTGTGTCAGTCCGGGGGTTGGCTGCTGGCGTTCGGCGGGGTCGATGGCTGGGTTCGTGCCAGTATTTTCGCGCGGATGTCGGCCTTGAGGACCTTGCCGAGCTTTGATCGGGGCAGGTCGGGCCACATCTCGATCTGTTTGGGGGTCTTCACGCTTCCGATCCGGGCCTTCACGAATGCGGTGATGTCGGTGGCGTTGACTTCGTGTTCGGGGTTTACCTGGATGACGGCGGTGACCCGCTCCCCCCATTTTTCGTCGGGCAGACCGATGACGGCGGCCTCGTAGACGTCTGGGTGTTGCATCAGGGTCTGTTCGACCTCGGCGGAGTAGACGTTGAACCCACCGCTGATGATCATGTCCTTGGCCCGGTCGACTATGTACAGGTAGTTCTCGGCGTCGAGGTAGCCGATGTCGCCGGTGTGGTGCCAGCCGTGCGCGGACACCTCGGCGGTCGCGGCAGGGTTCTTGTAGTAGCCGGCCATCACCAGTGAGCTGCGGACGACGATCTCCCCGCGTTCGCCGGTGGGCAGCAGTGCACCGGAGCTGTCCATGATGGCGACGGTGACCAGCGGCGAGGGCCGCCCGGCCGAGCCGAGCCGGGCCACCGCCACCGAGCCGTCGGGCCGGAAGTGCTCGGCGGGCGACATCGTGGAGATCATCATCGGCGCCTCGCTCTGCCCGAACAGCTGCGCCATGACCGGACCGAAGACGTCCAGCGCCTCCCGCAGCCGGGGCCCGAACAGCTGCGCCATGACCGGACCGAAGACGTCCAGCGCCTCCCGCAGCCGGGCCACCGACATCGGCGCCGCGCCGTACCAGAAGCACTGCAGGGAGCCGTAGTCCGTCGACCGCACCGCGGGATGGCCGAGCAGCAGGTAGATCACCGTCGGTGGCAGGAACGTGTGCGTCACCCGGTGCCGCTCGACCAGCGCGAGGAACTCCCCGACATCGGGATGCGCCATGATCACGACCCGGCCGCCGAGGGCCATGATCGGGAAGCACAGCACACCCGCTGCGTGCGTCAACGGGGGAAGGGCCAGGTAGGTCGGGCGCCCGTGGAACGGGTAACACATCAGCGTCAGCGCCGACATCGTCTCCAGGTTGCGCTCGGTGAGGACGACTCCCTTGGGCGTGCCGGTGGTGCCGCCGGTGCCCACGAGCATGGCGACGCCGTTCGCGGTCCCGCCACCGGGGTCCACATCGGAGACGTCCACATCGGAGAGGTCCACAGTGGAGAGGTCCACATCGGACTCGGCGCCGGCGCCGCCGATCCACTGGTCGAACGCGACGGCGGAATCCGTTGCGGCATCCAGACACACCAGCACCGTGAGTCCGGGCAGCCGCGGCGCGATCTGCCCGACCAACCCGGCGAAGGTGTTCTGGAAGATCAGGCAGCGGCAGTCGAACAGGTCGAGCAGGCCGCGGTTCTCCTCAGCCTCGTTGCGGGGGTTGATCGGGCACCAGACCGCGCCGAGCCGGGAGATGCCGAAGACGCAGGCGAACGCGACGGGGTCGTTGGCCGACAGGATCGCGACCTTGTCGCCGGCCCGCACCCCCGACCGCCGCAGGGCCGCGCCGACCCGCACGCTGAGGTCCTGCACGTCGGCGTACGTCAGCGTGGCCTCGCCGGCCACCAGGCACGGCCGGTCGGGGCCGAGCGAGGCGCCCTTGTCCAGGTAGTCGACCAGCCTCATCGACCCGCCGCCTCAGCGGTGGACGGTGAGAACCGGGTCGAGGACCAACCCGAAGCTGCGCAGCACCCCGAGCAGCTCGCGGTGGCCGAACGCCTGGCAGCCCGAGGCCAGCCCGGTCCGCCGCGGCGGTTGCTGCAGCAGCGAGTACGCCGCATACGCCTGCAGCAACCCGGTCTGCTTGTAGTTGGAGTTGCCGTGGATCACGCAGTGCGCCCGACCCAAGGGGCCGGAGGCGTGCACGGAGTCCAGCGACGTGTTCAGCCGGGGGTTCTCCCGCGGCGGCATGCCGGCCTGCATCTGCGCGGCGATCTCGGCCAGGGCCGGACCCTGCCGGTCGGCGGGCAAGGTCTTGATCTGCTCCTCGACCACCTTGGTGATGCCCACGACACCCTCCATCACGGTGCGGTCGAAGACCCCACCCGCCGCGCGGCAGTTGGCCACCCGCGGGTCGTTCTTGAACCACACCGGATGGCTGGTGCCGCCCCACGGCAGGGCGATCGCCGTCTCGTGCTGGCCGGGCACCACCACCTCAAAGGTGGTCTCCGGAGCCCACTTGACGTACTGGTTCTCCTCCAACCGGAACCAGTCCGCGGTGAGAATCGCGAAGATCGTCTGCGTGGACGCGTAGGTGGGGAAGCCCTTCCACAGCACCAGGATGTCCAGGCTGTCCAGGCCGGGGGTCTCCAGGCAGATGTTCGCGGCGATCTCGCCGGTGGTGTACATCTGCGCGACGCCGGGCCCCAGCAGCAGACCCTTGCCGGCGTACTCCGCGCCGAACCGCTGCTCGGCGTGCATCATCCAGTCCTGCTCCCCGGTGGTGTCCAGGTAATGGCACCCGGCGGCCAGGGCGGCCTCGACCACCGGGTCGCCGTACCGGATGAACGGGCCCACCATGTTGCTCACCACCCGGGCTCCCCGGAACAGCTCGGTGAGCGCGCCGCGGTCGTGCTCGACCTCGACGACGTCGTAATCGACGGTGTCGATCCCCGGGACCCTGCTGAGCACCTCGTGCAGGCGGTCCTTGCTGCGGCCGGCCGCGGTGAACGGGACGTTCAGCTCGCGGAGGTACTCGCAGACCAGCCGGCCGGTGTAGCCGGAGGCGCCGTAGACGACGACGGGCTTGGCGTCGGTCATGCTCACATCCCCATTCCGCCGTCGACCGGCAGGCCGGCACCGGTGATGAACCGGGACGCGTCGGAGGCCAGGAAGACCACCGCGTCGGCCATGTCGGCGACCTCGCCCAGCCGCCCCAGCGGCGTCTGCTCGATGACGCCCGCGACCGCGGCGTCGGGGCTTGCGAACAGTCCCATGGTGGTGCAGTCGACGGCGAGCTTGATGCCCATCTCGGTGGGCACCAGGCCGGGGTAGACGCAGTTCACCCGCACGCCGTAGCCGAGCTTCCCGGCCTCCATCGCCGCCACCCGGGTCAGCCGGTCGACCGCCGACTTGGTGGCCGAGTACCCCGCGATCCCCGGGAAGGCGATCGTCGCAGCGACCGAGGAGATGTTGACCACCGAGCCGCCGGCACCCGCGGCGCCGCCCGGGCGCATGGCCCGGAAGGCGTGCTTGAGGCCCAGCGCGGTGCCGACCACGTTGACCCCGAGCATGCGCGCCAGATCGGCGGCGTCGAGGTCGACGACGAGGGCGGAGATCTCGATGCCGGCGTTGTTGACCAGGATGTCGAAGCCGCCCAGCTCGGCGATCGTCGCCGAGACCGCCGCGGCCCAGGCATCGTCGTCGGTCACGTCCAAACTCACGAACCCGGCATTGGCGCCGGTCTTGGCGATGTGCTCGGCGGTCTCCCGGCCCAGGTCGGCCAGCACGTCACCGATCATGACGGCCGCCCCCGCGTCGGCCAGGGCCTGCGCCATCCCCGCGCCGAGCCCCCGCGCCCCACCGGTCACGAGCGCCCGCTTGCCGCTGAGGTCTCCTGCACTCATCCGCTGCCTCCTCGATGTGGTCGCACCGAACTCGCCGACGCCGCGCTGCAGACCCTCGCCGAACTCGGCTACGCCCGGACCAGCCTGCGCGAGATCGCCCAGAACTCCGGGTTCTCCCACGGCGTCCTGCACTACTACTTCTCCGACAAGGTCGACCTGATCACCCACTGCGTCAAGCGGTACAAGGCGCAATGCATCCTCCGGTACGACCAGATCGTCGCCACCGCCGGCACCGCCCAAGCCCTTCGACTCTCGGAGGAGACCGTGGGAGCAGCGTCAGGATCGGAGTCGTCGAGCGCGCTGGCACGGCGAGGGGGCAGGAGCGGGTGCCGGCGGGACGGCCGCGCACGCTCAGGCCGGTGTGGCCGCCGCCGCGCGTGAGCCGCAGGGGCCACGCTCCAAACCACGGCCAGCGCCACCACGCGGCGCCGACTCCCGATTTTGGCCCGAACGTGAAGATCTTCGACCCGAGCATGCCGCTGGGTCAGATCCAGGCCAGCCTCGACGCGATCGCCGCCGAGCAGGTCGACAACGAGATGGGCGCGCAGCGGTACGCGCTGCTGTTCAAGCCGGGGACGTACGGCACGGCCAGCACGCCGTTGATCTTCCAGGTGGGCTACTACACCGAGGTTGCCGGCCTGGGAGCCTCACCCACCGATGTGACCATCAACGGCCACGTCGATGTGTACAACCGCTGCTCCAGGGGTGGGCCGCGTACAAGGTAGCGGACTCGGTACGCACCCACGAACTGTGGGGCGGCGGCAGCTACATCTTCACCAACGTCGACCCGACGATCCACGCCAGTCGCGGGTTCGAGGTACCAGTCACCCCGGGAGTGATACTGCACGATGTACTGACCGTCGAACTCGGCGCCGGCACCCTCGACCACGTAGTCAACGACACCGGCGACCCGGTGACATCGGCCGCGGTCGGCATCCCCAGCTACCTCACCACCTTCCCCGTGAGCTGACCCATGAAGACACCGGCCTGCGCCCACCCGGGGGCTACGGGACCGGTGGTGAACGCGTGCTCGCCGCAACTGCAGCCGACGAGGGAGAGCTCCGACACCGGCCACCCGTGGCTGGAGGACACCGCTGCCGTACTCGCCGCTGTTGAGCTGGCCGCCGGGCCGGCCGCCGTCCGCTGAGGTCCAGCCGGCCCCTTGGGCGGTGTCGCAGTCCCGGTATCGTGCCGGACTGAACCGTCGGGCGGATCTGCACGTGCTCTGTGTTCATGAGTCGCGTCGTTGTCCGGAGCACCGACACCGGCGTCGAATCCGGTGCAGGTGCCTGCCTTGGCAGGGTCAGGGAGTTTGCGCGTACGGAGATCGGGAGCTATCTGGCGGCGCATGGCGAGATGGGCTACCCGGCCGGGCTCGTCGATCGCCTTCGAGGACTCGGCGTCTTCGGCGTCACCGTCTTGCCTCAGTATGGCGGCCTCGGCTGGGAGGCGGCGGATGTCGCCCAGCTGATCTACGAATTGGCGCGCGGCTGGCAGCCCCTGGCTGGGCTGGTCGGCACGCACCTGAAGCTGTGCCGTGACGTCGCGCGGCACGGCACAGCGCCGCAGCAGGACGCGCTCCTGCCGGCGATGGCGGCCGGTGGGCTGATTTGCGCGCGGGCGTACCACGAGAAGGGGAACAACGGTCCCGAACTGCTGCAGGCGAGCATCCGTTACCGAGGTGGCGTCGGCGTGCTGAACGGCCACAAGAACTGGGTGACAAATGCCCGCAATGCCGACCGGGTGATCGCCATCGGACGCGACGGGCAGTCCGTCGCAGCGGTCATCGTCGACCCGCGGCGGCCCGGTGTCAGCATCGGCGAGGAGTTACCGCGTCCGGGGATGCTCGGCGTCTCGCTGGCTGAGGTCACCTTCTCCGGCTACGAGTTCGACCCGGATGCCGATGTCCTCGGCGGGCGCGGCCACGATATCGCGGAGTCGCTCCGCGGGCACGACATGACCGGATATGTGTCACGTGCGGTCGGATCGGCGGACGCGGTACACAGTTGGGCGCGAGGGTTCGTCCGAACGACCATCGGCGGGCGGCCACCCGAGGCCAGAGGTGCCATCGAACTCCGGCTGGGAGAACTGTCCACCCTGGTGTCGGCCATGCGGGTCGTCTGGCAGGGGGTCACCGGCCCGAGTCCCAGGATCTCGCCGGACCAGGCCAAGGTCTTCTGCGGCACGAGCCTGCAGGAGGTGATCCGCGCCGCGGTGGCGCTGTGCGGGGGCGCCGGATACGCAGGCCACGACTCAACCCTCACCAGGCACTACCGGGACGCGCTCGCACTGCAGATTGTCGGCGCGCCGAATGACGTTTTGCTCTCGCGCATAGGCGTGCGGGAGCTTGGAGAATAGCCGGCGGCGGCCGGCGATATCGAGGGAGACCGACTTGGAGATCTATCGGGAAGAACGCAGCGTCGTGCTCCGGTACGCCCGGCAGTTGCGTGGTGCCGACCCGAAGGTCCTGCGCCGGGTGTCGCTGCGGGAGGGCGCCCGGCTGGTCCGGTTGCCGCCCCGCGGCGGGGTGGAGATCGACGTCCTGGACCTCTCAACATTGAGCACGACCGGTACGTTCAAGGACTGGGTCGCCTGCGTGGCCGTGGCCGCGTCGGTAGCCCGCGGACATGACGCCATCCTCGCACAGAGTTCCGGCAACACCGCAAACGCGCTCGCCAGGTATGCCTCCAACGCTGGCATCCGGTGTGTCATCCTCTATCCGCCGACGTCCCGGCGACGGCTCTATCCACAGTTGGCCGACGTGCCGGGAGTCGATTTCGTCGAAGTGGACGCCCCGGAACACGAGATCAAGCAGATACTCCGTGACTACTCCCGGCGCTCCGGAATACCCGCCATCCCCGCGCTCCCCGACCAGTACGAAGGCAACAAGCTCCGGGCGTACTTCCTGTCGGACGCGAGCGACCGACTCGGCTGCAACTGGGACTGGCACGTGCAGGCGCTCTCCAGCGCCTTCGGACCATTCGGCTTCTACCGCGGCATGCAGGAAATCCAGCGGATCCGACACTCCGCGATGCCGACGCCACGATTTCTTGGAATCCAGCAGGAAGCCGTCATCCCCTACGCGCGGGCGGTAGCCGGCGCATCCGCTGAGCCCGCCGCCCGGATGATCGAGCCGACCTTGTTCCGGCAGGTGCTGACGCCGGAGCTCATCGACGAGATGCGCGGAATCTGCGCCACCTCCGGCGGCACCGTCCGTCACCTGACCAACCGCCGCTACCTGGACCTGGAACAATCCGCCATCGCCGTGCTGGCCGCAGCCGGCGTCGCGATCACCCTCGACGGCAACGGCGAGCCCAGGGAGCGGGCCGGACTCTACTCGTTGGCGGGCGCCATCGACGCGATCGACCACGCGCTGATCAAGCCGGGTGAGCGCGTTCTCGTCGTCCACACCGGCGGCTCAGGCCCCGCGGTCGCCACCACGTTCGAACCGAACCACGTCGCCAGCCAGCGCGACGCCCCGGCGGTCATCGCATCGGCGCTCGCCGCCCAACGCGA
>WNGA01006372.1_pt1 | contig 16843 bp, 15 predicted proteins | sample 5400061 | NCBI WGS metagenome assembly WNGA01 (sample SAMN13153366, study PRJNA577476) | soil metagenome | isolation source: 100 cm soil or saprolite under grassland replicate 2 | place: USA:California | collected 2016-06-15 | reverse complement strand
CGGCACGCTCAACCACGTCACCCCCGAGGACATCGTCCATGCCGCCAGCCTCATCCGCACCGGCAAGGTGTTCGCGCTCGGCATCCCGCTCGACCGCAACGGCCCGCAGACCGGCCTGTTCGGCGGGCGCTTCAATCCCATCCACCAGATGCTCGCGACCGGCACCGACGCCATCGCCGGACGGCAGGACTGGAACAAGATCCGTTACGCCGACGATACGCTCAATCTGTGTGTGCAGGGCGCGACCCACTGGGACGCGCTCGGCCATATCTTCTACGAGGACAAGGCCTATAACGGCCACGACGCCAAGCTGATCGATGCCACCGGCTTGAACGTTCTCGGCATCGAGCATTCCAAGAGCCGGATGGTCGGGCGCGGCGTGCTGCTCGACATCGCCCGCCATCGCGGCGTCGACTGGCTTCAGGACGGCGAAGGCATCGCCAACGACGAGCTCAACCAGTGCGCCAAGCAGCAGAACGTCGAGATCCGGCGCGGCGACTTCGTCATCATCCGCACCGGCCAGATGGAGCGCTGCCTTAAGGAGAAGAAATGGGGCGGCTACGCCGGCGGCGACGCGCCGGGCGTGAAGTTCGAGAACTGCTACTGGTGCCAGGACAAGCAGATCGCGGCGATCTGCACCGACACCTGGGGCGTCGAGGTGCGGCCGAACGAGACCACCGAGGCGAACCAGCCCTGGCATTGGGTGGTGATCCCGGCCATGGGCCTGTGCATGGGCGAAATCTTCTATCTCAAGGAGCTGGCCGAGGATTGCGACGCCGACGGCATCTACGAGTTCTTCTTCTGCGGCCCCCCGCTCATCATCACCGGCGGCACCGGCTCGCCGATCAACCCGCAGGCGATCAAGTGACGCCGTAGGTGTCATCCCGGACGGGCGAACCGCGCCAGCGGTGAGCCGATCCGGGATCGCGTGCCGTATATGCCGCCGTCACCCGCGGGCGAGCCGCGACAGCGGCGAGGGTTGCCCCGGGGGGCCACGTCTTTAGGTTATAGGGAAACAAAGACGTGGATGGCCGGGACAAGTCCGGCCATGACGAAAACAAAACGGAGGCTCCCATGGCTCGTCATCTCAAGCGCGGAATGGACGCGGGCGCGATCAAGGCGGCGGACGCCAAGGTGCGCGAAACCGTAGAGACCATCCTCGGCGACATCGAGGCGCGCGGCGAGGAGGCGGTCCGCGACCTGTCGAAGAAGTTCGACAACTGGGCGCCGGAAAACTTCAAGCTGACGCCGCAGGAGATCGAGCGCGCCATCGATAAGGTCGCCAAGCGCGACCTCGACGACATCCGGTTCGCCCAGGCGCAAGTGCGCAACTTCGCCCAAAAGCAGAAGGAGTCGCTCAACGACATCGAAGTCGAGACCTTGCCGGGCGTCGTCCTCGGCCACCGGCACATCCCGGTGAATTCGATCGGCTGCTACGTGCCGGGCGGGCGCTATCCCATGGTAGCCTCGGCACACATGTCGATCGTCACCGCGCGCGTCGCCGGCGTCAACCGCATCATCGCCTGCGCGCCGCCCTACAAGGGCGGGCCGCATCCGGCGATCGTGGCGGCCATGCATTTCGGCGGCGCCGACGAGATCTACGTGCTCGGCGGGGTGCAGGCGGTCGGCGCCATGGCGCTCGGCGCCGGCGACATCGGCCCGGTGGACATGATCGTCGGTCCCGGCAATGCCTACGTGGCCGAGGCGAAGCGCCAGCTGTTCGGCCGCGTCGGCATCGATCTCCTGGCCGGCCCGACCGAGACGCTCATCATCGCCGACGAGAGCGTGGACGGCGAGATGTGCGCGACCGACCTGCTCGGCCAGGCCGAGCACGGACCGACCTCGCCGGCGATCCTGATCACCAATTCGGAAAAGCTCGCGCGCGAGACCATGGCCGAGATCGAGCGCCTGCTGAAGATCCTGCCCAGCGCCGATCTCGCCGGCAAGGCGTGGGAGGATTTCGGCGAGGTCATCGTCTGCAACGACACCGACGAGATGGTCGCCGAGGCCGACCGCGTCGCCTCCGAGCACGTGCAGGTGATGACGAAGGATCCCGACTACTTCCTCGCCAACATGAAGAATTACGGCTCGCTGTTCCTCGGACCGCGCACCAACGTCGCCTACGGCGACAAGGTGATCGGCACCAACCACACCCTGCCGACCCGGAAGGCCGCGCGCTATACCGGCGGGCTTTGGGTCGGCAAGTTCATGAAGACCTGCACCTACCAGAAGGTCTTGACCGACGAGGCGTCGGCACTGGTCGGCGAGTATTGCTCGCGGCTGTGCATCCTCGAAGGCTTCTATGCCCACGCCGAGCAGGCCAATATCCGGGTGCGCCGCTACGGCGGCCGCAACATCGGCTACGCCCAGGCGGCGGAGTGATGTGACGCAGTGAGTGATGTCCTGGCGCAGATACGGAGTCTCGTTGCTCGTGGCGAGGTCGACGTGTCGGCACATGGCTTTCGTGAGCTGGCGGCCGATGGTATCGTTTTGGTCGGCGGATTTCATGAGGCGCAGAAGGCCATGAGGCGGAAGACTGTGGAACTTGTCCGTGAGGGTAAATACGCCGTCGAGGTGCCGATTGACCTGATCCTCGAAGAGGGTGGTTGGTCGCCTTATTTCTCGCTTCAAGACGCGAAGAAGCTGGAAACCGTTCGGCTGGCGCTGCAGCGTAGAGACTTGGCGGAGGCGGCCAAATATGGCCGCCTGTTTGAGCTGCTCCCCGTTTCAGCCTGACATGCCTTCCGTTGAGCTTGCTTCCACGCCCTCCTTTCGCCTCGACGGCAAGCGCGCCTTGGTGACCGGCGGCGGGCGCGGGATCGGGCTTGCGGCGGCTTCCGCGCTTGCCGCGGCGGGCGCGCACGTGACCCTTGCGGCGCGCACGAAAGCTGAGATCGAGGCAGCGGCGTCTGCCATCCGGGCGCGCGGCGACCAAGCCGATGCGCTGACCCTCGACGTGACCGATCTCGATGCGGTCGCGAACGCGATCGCAAGGGCCGAACCGTTTGACGTCCTGGTCAACAATGCCGGCACCAACCGCCCCGCCTATCTGATGGACGTCACCGTCGAGGACTTCGATTTTATCTTCGCACTCAACGTGCGCGCGGCCTACTTCACGGCGCAGGCGGTCGCGCGCCGCCTGATCGCGGCGAAGCGGTCAGGCTCGATCATCAATATCTCCTCGCGGATGGGTCACGTGGGGGCCGCGCGGCGGAGCGTCTACTGCGCCTCCAAGCACGCCATGGAGGGCTTCACCAAGGCGATGGCGATCGAGCTTGCGCCGCACAACATCCGCGTCAACAGCCTCGGGCCCACGTTCCTGGAAACGCCGATGACGCGCCCGTTCTTCCAGAACGAGGCGTTCCGCACCGAGGTGCTCTCCAAGATCAAGCTCGGCCGCCTCGGCCAGCTCGACGAAATCACCGGCGCGATCGTGTTCCTCGCTTCCGACGCGTCCTCGCTGATGACCGGCTCGGCGCTCGTCATCGACGGTGGCTGGACCGCCGAGTAAGCTGGCGCAGGTTTGGAGGATCACCGATGAAAGCGATTGCGGTCCGTCTTGGTTCGATACTGGTTGCCGGAGTTCTGTCCACGCCGCCTGCGGGCGCACAGTCCGCCGCGGACTATCCGTCCCGGCCGATTCGGATCATCGTTGCGTTCCCGGCCGGCGGCGGCGTCGACGCCACCGCACGGGTGGTCGGCGACCAGCTGCAGCGCATCTTCGGTCAGCCGGTCACGATCGACAATCGCACCGGCGCCGGCGGCAATATCGCCGGCGAAGCGGTGGCCGGGGCCGCGCCCGACGGCTACACGCTGCTCGCGACGGCGCCGGTCACGCTGACCATCGCCAACCTCCTCTACAAGAAGCTGGCCTACGATCCGACCACCCTCGTGCCGGTGGCGATCGTGGCGATGACCCCGAACGTGCTCGCGGTCCGGCACGACCATCCGGCCAAATCCGTGGCGGAATTGATCGCGCATGCCAAGGCCAATCCCGGCATGGTGAAATTCGCGTCGCAGGGGATCGGCGTGACCTCGCATCTCACCGCCGCGCTGTTCGAGCGGCGAACTGACACCAAGCTCGTCCACGTACCCTATCGGGGAACGGCGCCGGCGCTGAACGATCTTGCCGGCGGCCACGTCGACATGATGTTCGTCGACCTCGGATCGGTCCTGCCGCTGCATCAGGGCGGGCGGGTGAGGATTCTGGCGGTCGGGAGCGCCCAGCGCATGGCGGGCTTTCCCGATTTCCCGACGGTCAGCGAAGGGGGGGTTCCCGGTTTTCAATCCTCGACGTGGTTCGTGTTCGCCGCCCCGCCCGGGACGCCGGCGCCGATCGTCGCCAAGCTCAACCGGGCGATCGTCGATGGTCTGGCGACGCCGGAGGCGCAGGCGAAGTACCGCCAGATGCAGGTCGAGGCGAGCAAGGCCGCTCCGGCGGAAGTCGCCGAATTCGTCAAGTCCGAGACGCAGCTGTGGGGCGACGTGATCCGCGCAGCGGGGATTACGCTGGAGTGACCTTCAACGGGTTGAGCCCGACTTAAGGCCGCGCGGCTTTGCCGACGGTACAGAGTGCAACAACTGAAAGGAAAACATCATGGACCAGGCAACGTACGACCGCGGGCTTGCCAAGCGGCGCAAGGTGCTGGGCGAGGACTACGTCAACCGCGCGCTCGCCGGCGCCGACGACTTCAATCGCGACTTCCAGCGCATCGTCACGCAGTATTGCTGGGGCGAGGCGTGGGGCGACGAAACGCTCACCCCGCGCGAGCGCTCGATCCTCAACCTCGGCATGATCGCCGCGCTCGGCAAGATGGAGGAATTCCAGACCCATGTGCGCGGCGCGCTGGGCAACGGCTTGACGCCCGACGAAGTGCGCGCGGTGCTGACCCAGATCGCGGTCTATTGCGGCATCCCGGTCGGCGTCGACTGCTTCCGCACCGCAAAGCCGATCATCGACGCGCACAAGAAGGGCTGACCCGTTCGTCAATGGGCTCTGGTGACGTAGGCGGCGCGGACCTTCTCCAGCAAAGCCGGCGACAGGTTGCTGACCTCGGCCACGAGCTTCTGCAGCTCTTCGCCGGTCATCGGATTGACGGTGACGTTTATCCTCTGCGCTTCGGCAAGGAATTCCGGGTCCTTCATCGTTGCGTCGAACGCGCGGCGAAGCGCCTCGACGCGGTCCGCCGGAACGCCCGGGGCGGTGAAGAACGCGGTGCCCACCTCGGTCGCATTCATCACCGCCCGCAGGATCGCCCTCTCCTCGTCGGTGCGGGCGAGATCGACAACCGTGGGAACGTCGGGCAGCTCGGCGTGTCGCGTCAGCGCGAACTGCACGAGGATCGTGATGATCTTGCTCGGCAGCCATTCCGGATGGGCGACCTTCACCGCCGTCCACGAGGTCGAGTGGCCCTCGACCTCGCCGCGCTCGACCGCAAGCTGGGCTTCGTTCGACCCGCGATAACCCATGATCAGCTTGAATTTCGTCCCCAGCACGTTGTTCATCACGGTCGGATAGATCGACACGGTCGAGCCGGCGCCGGTCCCCGACAGCGTGGATTCGATCTTCTGCGCATCGGCGACCGTCTTCACCGGCGAGGTCTTCCACATGAACACGATGTTGATGAGGGAATCGACGCGTCCGATCCAATTCAACTCGGCCGTCTTGAAGCGGACTCCCTGCGTGCCGAGCTTCTCGTCGAGCGGCGCGGTCGGGGCGCCGATGGCGATCACGCTCCCGTCCTTCGGAGCCACGTTGTAGACGTAACCCAAGGCCAGGAAGCTGCCCGCCCCGGGCATGTTCTTCGGGACAATGTTCGGATGCCCCGGGACATGCCTGCCGAGATGGCGCCCGAGAAGCCGCGCGTAGGTGTCGTTGCTGCCGGCAGGCGGGTATCCGATCACGAGGTCGATCGCTTTGCCGCCGTAGAACTGCTCGGGCGTCTGCGCCGCCGCTGGGGCGCCGATGACCGCGGTCAGAATGGCCGCAACCAAGCTCGCGGCGCGAAAGATATGCATGCGGGTCCCTTTCGTGCATCCGACCCTTCGGTCGCCGCAAGCGTCATAGCAAGCGCCGGCAAAGTGAGGAATACGCCGGGCCGACGCGGCCGCATGGAAACAGGCTGACAGGCGCTCACGGCGAAGAGCCATCCGTAGCAAGCGCTTTTGCGGTCGCTCGCCCGGCCTTGACGTGCTAATTGGCCGCAGGATCAATCGACATGCTCGATCAGCCTGCACGAGCCGACGCAGTGGGACCGCGAGCCGCCGGCCCCGCGCTCGATTTCCAGCAGCATCTGGCCGCGCTGGAGGCGGCCGGGCTGCTCGTGCGCATCGAGCGCCCGATCGACAAGGATTCGGAGCTGCATCCGCTCGTGCGCTGGCAGTTCCAGGGCGGGCTTAGCGAGGAGCAGCGGCGCGCGTTCCTGTTCACCAACGTGATCGATGCGGCCGGGCACCGTTACGACATCCCGGTGGCGGTCGGCGCGCTTGCGGCCTCGCCGCAGATTTACGCCGTCGGCATGGGACGCCCGGTCGCGGAGATCGGCGACGCCTGGATGCAGGCGATCGCGCATCCCATTCCGCCGGTCGTGGTGGACGCGGCGCCGTGTCAGGACGTCGTCATCGCCGGCGACGAGCTGCAGGCCGGCGGCCTCAAGCGCCTGCCGGTGCCGATCTCGACGCCGGGGTTCGATTCCGCGCCCTACCTCACCGCCACCTTGTGCATCACGCGCGATCCGGACACCGGCATCCAGAACATGGGCACCTATCGCGGCGCCCTCAAGGCGACCGACCGGCTCGGCGTGCGCATGGCCTCGCGCATCGGCGGCGCCGGCGGCTACCTGCACTGGCAGAAGTACCGCAAGCTGGAACGTCCGATGCCGTGCGCCATCGTCATCGGCTGCGCGCCGGTCATCATGTTCACCGGACCGCAGAAGCTGGCGATCGACCAGGACGAGATGGCGGTGGCCGGCGGGCTTGCCGGCGTACCCATCCGCACCGCCAAGTGCGTGACGATCGACCTCGACGTGCCGGCCGACGCCGAGATCGTGATCGAGGGGCTGATCGATCCCGAGCTGCTCGAGCCGGAAGGCCCGTTCGGCGAAAGCCACGGGCACGTCGCGCTCGAAGACTTCAACATGTCGATGCGCGTGACCGCGATCACGATGAAACGGGCGCCGGTATTCGTCTCGATCGTCAGCCAGGTGACGCCGAGCGAATCGAGCGTGATCAAGAAGGTGGCGTACGAGCCGATGTTTCTTGCCCACCTGCGCGATCACTTGGGCGTCAAGAGCGTCCGCGGCGTGACCCTGCACGAGCCTTTGAGCAACGTGCGGCCGGTCATTTTCCTCACCTTCGCGCACGGCGCGGCGCGCACGGAGGTGTGGCGCGCCTTGCACGGAGCGTCGACGCTGCGCGCCGACTGCGGCAAGATCTGCATCGCGGTGAGCGAGGACATCGACCCCTCCAATACCGACGCGGTGTTGTGGTCGCTCGCCTACCGGGCCAATCCGGCCGAGGACGTATACGTCGCGCCGCACCGGTCGAGCGGGCACGGACCGAAGTCCGGCCGGCGCACGAGCGACGCCACCATGCTGGTCGACGCGACGCTCAAGCAGACGTTTCCGCCGCTGGCGTTGCCCGCCCGCGCGTTCATGGAGCGGGCGCGCGCGATCTGGGAAGAACTCGCCTTGCCGGCGCTGTCGCCACGCCCGCCGTGGCACGGCTATTCGCTCGGCGACTGGGACGAAGCCTGGGACGACTACGCGCGCCGCGCCGTCGCCGGCACCTGGGAGCAGACCGGCAAGGAAACTTTCGCGCGCCGCCGCGGCGGGCTCACCCCGGAAACTCCCGCGCGGGTGGTGGAGGGGCAGAAGAAGGAACGCGATTGATTGCAGCAGCACGGCCGGAGTTTCGCTGCCGCTCCTTCCGAGTTCTACGCTCCTCGGATCCGCGTCAGCCCACGCTCGGCAATTCAAAACTGAACTGCTTGAGCGCGGCGGGATCGTCGGTTCGCTTCGCGGCGTCGAGGATTTCAACTCCGACGATCCGGCCTTCGGCATCGTAGTCCACGATGATGCCGTCGAGGTCCGGCGATTGTAGGTTGGGTTAGCGCGGCCCGTGCGCGATGAGTTTGTCCCGGTGCGTCTTCCGCGCGTAACCCAACAACCAACATTCCGACCGTGATGCTATGTTGGGTTACGCGCGGTTCGACTCCTCGATCTTACCCAAACATCTGTGGCCGCGCTAACCCAACCTACGCCCCGGGACGCCTGAGCAGCGCCGCCAGCGCGCCGGTCTCCCGCTGGTCCGCTTCGACGTCCGCGGCGAGCCGTTGGTAGAGCTGCCCATAGCCTTGGTACATCTGCCGCGCCGCCGGGTCTTCGCCCACGAAGTCGGCGATCTCCTCCATCTCGGCGACGAAGCGGTAGGCCTTGGGAAACATCGCCGGCACCTGGCGGGTGAGCCAGGCCAGCAGCTGCGGCTGGCTGCGGCTGAGCTCGTCATGCAGCGCTTCCGCCGTTCCGGCACGCGTCGCCGCCAGCATCATCGCCGCCCCCATCGCGGTGAATCCCTTGGTGATGCCGGCGTACGACATTTTCATCGCCGAGGCCGCGCCCGCCGGCCCGTCGATCACGTGCACCTTGAGCCCGTAGTCGCCCAGCACCGCGAAACGGTCGGCCGCCTCACCCGACGCGTAGAAGGCCGGACCGTCGTAGTTCGGCTTGGGCGGCGCGCCGATGATGCCGGCATCGACGAACGGCGTGCCGGTCTGGGTGACGACGGAGGCAATATCGACCGCGGTTTTCGGGCTGACCGCGTTGCAGTCCACGTAGACCGGCTTTTCGTTCCGGGCGCGGAGAAGCGGGGCGAAGCGTTCGCTCAGCGCGAGCGCATCGCCGGGCGGAACGATCGACAGGATGAGATCGGCGGACGCCGCGTCCTCCTCGCTCACCGGCATCATGCCGGCCTCGCGCGCCCGCACCTTGGTCGCATCGCTGCGTCCGGCAGTGACGGTGGTGACCTTGAGGCCGTGCTCCACCAGGCGCTTGCCCACGGCGCTTCCCATCATTCCTGGCGCAATGACTGCAACGACGGGGGTCATGGCGATTCTCCAACGGCGGTGAGGGAAGGTGATCAGTTCGGCCTCATGCTGAGGAGCCCCTGCGCCTCTCCTTCGAGACGCCGCCTTCGGCGGCTCCTCAGGATGAGGCACAGGGGCGTCTCGAAGCAGCGGCCGAACTGATCACCCGGATTCCGTATTCCTTACCGCGTTATGCGGCCGGGATCACCTGCAAACCGACGCGCTCACCAATCCTCCGGGCAGAGGAAGATTCTGTAACTGTTGCGGTTTTTCGCAAGAACCGGATGCAACGCACCGAAGCACCGGACGCAAATCACATGCCACACGTGAAGGGGCCCCCCTGCAACAAAAAGCCGCAAACCGCCGCGCGTTCATCTTTCCTCAATCTTGTCTTGAATATGCCGTTGTGGTGCACGATTTCCGCGCGACAGTCGCGCCGCCACGTGGGGACCTGAAATGTCGATCCGCCCGACCATCGTTGTCGCCGCGCTGCTGTGCGCCGTTCCGGCCGGCCAGGTGCTGGCGCAAGTATTCCCGCAGATACCCCCGCCGTTCGGCTATCGCGCCGCCCCGCCGCCCGTGGACCCGGACGACGATGACGACGAGGTGAACGTGGCCCCGCCGCCGGGCCAGGTGCTGCCGCGGCCCTACCGGTCGGCCCCGGGAATGGAGCAGCAGCCGTACGACCCGCGGTATCCCTCCGACCGTTACGGCCGCTACAGCCCGCCGCCGTATAGCGACCCGTATGGACCGGCACCGCGGCCGCCCGCCGCAATAGAGGAGCCGCCGCCGCGCCAATACGGCTACCCTCCCGGCTATGGGCGCCCGCAATACCCCGGCTATCCGCCGCAACAATATCCCGCTCCCCAGCCCGGCTACGGTGCGCAGCAGGGCAACGCGCAGCCCGGCTATGGTCAGCCCCGCCCGCCGGCCGCCCAAGGCAACGCGACCTACGCGGGCTTGCCCCCCGACTATCGGCCCGAAGAGGGCGACGCGAAGGAGTTGCCGCCGCACTTGCGCCGTCAGCTCGTCGAGTACCGCACCAGGGAGCCGGCCGGCACGCTCATCGTCGATTCGGCCAACACCTATCTCTATCTCGTGCTCGGCAACGGCACGGCGATGCGTTACGGCATCGGCGTCGGTCGCGAGGGCTTCACCTGGACGGGCGAGGAGCGCATCTCGAAAATGTCCGAATGGCCCGATTGGTATCCGCCGGCGGACATGATCGAGCGCCAGCCCTACCTGCCGCGCATGATGACCGGCGGTCCGGCAAACCCGCTCGGCGCGCGGGCGCTCTATCTCGGCAAGTCGCTCTATCGCATCCACGGCACCAACCAGCCCTCGACCATCGGCACGTACGTGTCCTCGGGATGCATTCGGCTCGTCAACGAGGACATCGAGGACCTCTATGGCCGCGTGCAGGTCGGCACACGCGTGGTGGTGCTGGCCGGCGGCAAGCCGGCGACCAGCGGCATGCGTTGACGCGCTGGGTCGTTCCCGCGAAGCCTGTCCCCGCGAAAAGCGGGGAGCGGGAACCCCATAACCCCCGACCTCGCGTCCGTAGGGGGCGCCCCTTGTGGGCGCCCTGGAAGGGGCAACCACAAGGGTTGCCCCTACGGACGTGGCCCATTGGTCCCCGCTGCGCGGGGACGACGCTAAGTCGCATCGGATCGGGCAATCGCCGCGCCTGCGGCCAAAGGCAAAACAAGGAGTCTGGCGCGCAGCCTATCGCTAGGACGAAAGGGTCGCGTGCGCGGCATTTAAGGATGAATTTTCTTTTTACGGCCAATCAACAGGTCGTGCATAGAAAGTTATTCTGAATCTGGGCTAAACTGCCCGGATGAACCATTTTCCCGTCTTCCTCGACCTTAACCGCGGCGGCGTCGTGCTGGCCGGCTCGGGCGAGCCGGCGTTGAACAAGCTTCGCCTGCTCGGCGCCGCGGGCGCGCGGGTGCGCTGGTACGTCGGCGTGGCGGATGTCGCGCAGGCGCGGGCATTCGCTGCCGACCACGGGCGCATCGACATTGAAACCGCCGATCCGCGCTCGGCCGATTTGTCCGACGTGGTCGCGATCGTGTCCGCCGCCGGCCGGCCGCTCGATGACGCGATTGCGGCCCGCGCGCGGGCGCAGCGGATCCCGGTCAACGTGGTCGATCGGCCCGAACTCTCCACCTTCATCGTCCCGGCGATCGTCGATCGCGGCGAGGTGGTGGTGGCGATCGGTACCGGCGGCGCGGCCCCGGTGCTGGCGCGGCGCTTGCGCGCGCAGATCGAGGCGCTGCTGCCGGCGCGGATCGGCTCCCTCGCGGCGGCCATGGGCAAATACCGGGCGCGGCTCGCGGCTGTCCTCAAGGACATGCCGGCGCGTCGCCGGTTTTGGGAGCGCGTGGTGGACGGGCCGGTCGGCAGCGCAATTATTTCCGGCAGGCCCGAGGCCGAAGCCGCGCTGGTGGATGCGATCGACGCGAGTGGACGCCGCGACGGCTCGGGAGCCGGCAAGGTCTATCTCGTCGGCGCCGGGCCGGGCGATCCCGACCTCCTGACCTTGCGCGGGCTCAACGCGCTGCAGGATGCCGACGTGGTATTCTACGACGAGTTGGTCACCCCGGCGATCCTCGATCGCGCCCGGCGCGACGCCGAGCGGGTGTTCGTCGGCAAGCGCCGCGGCCAACCCGGGCTCGGCCAGGACGCGATCAACCGGCGCCTGGTCGAGGCCGCCCGCGCCGGCAAGCGCGTCGTGCGGCTCAAGGGCGGCGATCCCTTCGTGTTCGGGCGCGGCGGCGAGGAGCTCACCGATCTCCGCGCCGCCGGCATCGAGGCGGTCGTCGTGCCCGGCATCACCGCCGCGCTCGGATGCGCCGCGGAAGCCGGCCTTCCGCTTACCTTCCGCAACGAGGCGACCCGCCTGACCTTCATCACCGCGCATCGCGCCGACGAAGCCGCCGCGATCGACTGGTCCGGCCTTGCCGATCCGCAGACCACGGTCGTGGTCTACATGGGACTTTCCTCGGCGGCCGCCGTGCGCGAGGGCCTGATCGCGGCGGGTCGCGATCCGGCGACGCCGGCGGCGGTTCTGGCGCGCGGTACCTGGCCGGATTCGCACAGCACAGTCGGGCGTCTCGACGATCTCCCGGCGCTCGCCGCCGCGGCCGGCGCGGGGCCGGCGCTGCTCGTGGTCGGCGCGGTGGTCGCCCGCTCGAGCCTGTGGCACGCGGAGATCGCGGCTCTCGCGGCGCGATTGGAGGCCGCATGACCTCTCCGCTCGAGCAGAAGATCAAGATCAAGGGCCCGGTCGTGGTGACGGCGAACCGGTTGCGCGACGGTGCGGTGGTCTACCGCACCGCGGACGGCGACTGGGCAACCGATCTGTCGTCCGCCGTCGTGGTGACGACCGCGCCGGCCGCGCAGGAGCTGCTCAAGGGCGCGGTCGCCGACGATGTGCGCGCCGTCGGCCCCTACGTTGCGCCGGTCGAGCTGACGTCCGATCGGCGCGTGCTGCCGGGAAACTTGCGCGAGCGCATCCGCGTCGCCGGTCCGACCATCGAGCTGCCGACCGCATGCTGAGGCCGCCATGTACGCCTACGATGAATTCGATTGGGCCTTCCTCGACCAGCGCATCGCCGAGTTTCGCGACCAGGTGCGCCGCCGGCTCTCGGGCGAGCTGACGGAAGACGAGTTCAAGCTGTTACGCCTGCTCAACGGCGTCTATCTGCAGCTGCACGCCTACATGCTGCGGATCGGCATTCCCTACGGAACGCTCTCCTCCGAGCAGCTGCGGGCGCTTGCACACGTGGCGCGCCGCTATGACCGCGGCTACGGCCACTTCACCACGCGGCAGAACATCCAGTTCCATTGGATCAAGCTCGAGGAGCTGCCCGATGCGATGGCCGATCTCGCGCGGGCGCGGCTGCACGGCATCCAGACGAGCGGCAATTCCATTCGCAACGTCACCACCGATCAGTGGGCCGGCGTCGCGCCGGACGAGATCGAGGACCCCCGCATCTGGGCGGAGATCGTGCGCCAGCACACCACGGTGCATCCCGAATTCTCGTTCCTGCCGCGCAAGTTCAAGATCGCGATCACGGCTGCGCCGCACGACCGCGCCGCCGTCGCGATCCACGACATCGGCCTGCGGCTGCACCGGAACGGCGCCGGCGAATCCGGGTTCGCGGTGACGGTGGGCGGAGGGCTCGGGCGCATCCCGTACCTCGGAATGACCATCAAGCCATTCCTCGCCAAGCGCGATCTGTTGAGCTACGTCGAAGCCATCCTGCGCGTGTACAATCAGTACGGCCGGCGCGACAACATCCACAAGGCGCGCATCAAGATTCTCGTCCACCAGATCGGCATCGAAAAATTCGCCGCCGAGGTGGAGGAGGAGTGGCGCGGCATCAAGGACGGGCCGCTGGCGCTCGATCCCGCCGCCGTCGCCGATATCGCGGCGCGCTTTCGCTATCCCGACTACGAGCGGCTCGACGACAATCCGGACGCGTTGATCGCGGCGCGCCTCAAGGATCGCGGCTTCGCGGTCTGGTTCGGCAACGCCGTCGCCCGCCACAAGGTGCCGGGCTATGCGATCGTGACGCTCTCGCTCAAGCCCGAAGGCGGCACGCCCGGCGATGCCACCGCCGAGCAGATGGAGACGATCGCCGATCTCGCCGACCGCTACAGCTTCGGCGAAATCCGGGTGGGTCACGAGCAGAACCTCACTCTGCCGCACGTGCGCCAGCGCGACCTGCCGGCGCTGTGGCGTGCCCTCGATGCAGCCGGGGTCGCAACCCCGAACGTCGGGCTCATCTCCGACATCATCGCCTGCCCGGGTCTCGACTATTGCAACCTTGCCAATGCCCGCTCGATTCCGGTCGCGCAGGAGCTGACGCGCCGGTTCCGCAATCTCGACGTCGCGCGCGACCTGGGCCGGCTGCACATCAACATTTCCGGCTGCATCAATGCCTGCGGCCATCATCACGTCGGCCACATCGGCATCCTCGGCGTGGAGAAGAACGGCGAGGAGTATTACCAGGTGACGATCGGCGGCCGCGCCGACGAGAACGCCGAGCTCGGCACCCTGATCGGCCCGGCCGTTCCCTACGCCCAGGTGGCCGACGTGGTCGAGGACATCGTGGCGGCCTATGTCGAGCTGCGCGAGCGGCCGAACGAGCTCTTCATCGAGACGGTCAAGCGGCTCGGCGTCGAGCCATTCAAGGAGCGCGTCTATGCGGCTCGTTAAGGCAGGCGCCATCGTCGACGATCGCTTCATGCGCGTGCTCGACGACGCGCCGGCGCCGGACGGCGCCGCCGTGCTGGTGCCGCACGGCCGCCTTCTGGCCGATGCCGCGGACCTGTTGCGGCGCGACGCGCCGACCGGCGTGATCTGGCCCAACGATCGCAGCGTCGCCGAGCTTGCCCCGCATCTCGGTCGGCTGGCGCTGATCGCGCTGGTGTTTCCGGTGTTCAAGGACGGGCGCGCCTTCAGCCAGGCGCGGCTCCTGCGGGAGCGTTATGGGTTTCGCGGCGAACTGCGCGCCACCGGCCAGGTGCTGCGCGATCAGTTCCTGTTCATGCTGCGCGCCGGCTTCGACGCCTTCGAGGTGACCAAAGATGCCGACGCGGCGGCGTTCGCCGAGACAATTCGCCGCTACAGCCTATTCTACCAGCCGGCCGGGGACGGCCGGCGCACGATCCGGCAAGCACGGCTCCGTCGTGCGGACCCTTCTCCGGTCAGGGAAGAGGCGTTGGAGGAGCGATAAAAGCCTTCGACCCTCGATTTTTGTGCCGGGAGATATTAGCTCGATTTTTGCGCCACGGGCTATTATAGGTCCTCCCCGGCGTTGCCGGCCCGCGGTGGGCGGTCCGCCATTCGGTCAAGTCGAGGGAATATCGCGTGACCTACGTCGTCAACGAGAGTTGCATTCGCTGCAAGCTGATGGACTGCGTGGAAGTGTGTCCGGTCGACTGCTTCTACGAAGGCGAGAACATGCTCGTCATCCACCCGGACGAGTGCATCGACTGCGGCGTGTGCGAGCCGGAGTGCCCGGTCGACGCGATCAAGCCGGATACCGAGCCGGGCCTGGAAAAATGGCTCTCGCTCAATGCCGATTTCGCCAAAGTGTGGCCCAATATCACGGTCAAGCGCGAGCCTCCGCCGGATCACAAGGAGTGGGAGGGCAAGCCGGGCAAGGAGCAGTTCTTCTCGGCCAATCCCGGGCAGGGCGATTGAGCGTCCTTAAGATTTCGTGCATTGCTTTGTCGTTTTGCCCGGCCCTGTGCCGGGCATCGTATTAGAGGCCAGATGACAGACGACGGATGAAATTCGGCTATCTGTCCTCCGTCATCCGTCCTCTGTCCTCCGGAGGCACCATGCCCGCCACGGCGATCGATTCTGCGATCTTCAGGGATATGTTCAGCACCGAGGACATGCGCCGCGTGTTCTCGGACGAGACGCGGACCAAATTCTATCTCGACATCGAGGCGGCGCTCGCCCGGGTCCAGGCGCGGCTCGGCATCATCCCGGCCGACGCGGCGAAGGAGATCGAGCGCCGGTGCCGGATCGAGAACATCGATCTTGCCAAGCTCAAGCAGCAGACCGACCGCATCGGCTACCCCATTCTCGGCGTGGTGCAGCAGATCGTGGAAGGCTGCGCCGGCGGCCTGGGCGAGTGGTGCCACTGGGGCGCGACCACCCAGGACATTACCGACACCACCATGGTGTTGCAGATGCGCGAAGCGCTCGCGCTTATCGAGAAGGACATGCGCGCGATCTCGGCCTCGTTGGCCGATCTGGCGCGGCGCTACCGCGATACCCCGATGGCCGGCCGCAGCAACCTGCAGCAGGCGGTTCCGATCACCTTCGGCTTCAAGGCCGCCGCGCTGCTCGCCGCCATGCAGCGCCACCGCGCACGGCTCAGCGAGCTCTCTCCCCGCGTCCTGGTCGGCGAATTCGCCGGTGCCGCCGGCACGCTGTCGTCGCTCGGCGCCGACGGCCTCAAGGTGCAGTCCGCCCTGATGGCTGAGCTGGGGCTGGGCGAGCCCGAGATCGCCTGGCACACGGTGCGCGACCGCATCGCCGAAGCCGGCTGCTTCCTGGGGCTTCTCACCGGCACGCTCGGCAAGCTGTCGATGGACGTGAAGCTGTTGATGCAGACCGAGGTGGCCGAGGTTTATGAGCCGTTCCACGAGGGGCGCGGCTCGTCGAGCACCATGCCGCAGAAGCGCAATCCGGTTTCCTGCCTGTACATTCACTCCACCGCGGCGCTGGTGCGGCAGAATGCGGCGGCGTTGATGGAGGCGGCGGTCGCGGACCACGAACGCTCGACCGGGCCATGGGAGATCGAGTGGATCGCGTTTCCGGAGATTTTCCTGCTGGCGTCCGGCTGCCTCGCGCACAGCCGCGACCTCGTGGCCGGGCTGCAGGTCGACGAGAAACGCATGCGCGACAATCTCGACATGACCCAGGGCATGATCGTGTCGGAAGCCGTGATGATGGGGCTGGCGCCGAAGCTCGGACGCCAGCGCGCGCACGATCTCGTCTATGACGTCTGCCGCAAGGTCGCCTCCACCGGGCGGCCGCTGCTCGATCTTCTGGCCGAGGATCCGGAGATCGCCCGCCATGCGACGCGATCCGAATTGGCCAGGCTGACGGATCCGGCAAACTATCTCGGCCTCGCCGGCGAAATGGTGGACCGCGTTCTGGCAATCGAACAGAAACTAGGTCATTGACCCAATGTCGTCATGGCCGGGCAAGCGGCCATAGGCCGCGAC
>WNGA01006371.1_pt1 | contig 16844 bp, 16 predicted proteins | sample 5400061 | NCBI WGS metagenome assembly WNGA01 (sample SAMN13153366, study PRJNA577476) | soil metagenome | isolation source: 100 cm soil or saprolite under grassland replicate 2 | place: USA:California | collected 2016-06-15 | reverse complement strand
GCGCAACGCGTCCATGTCGGGAAACGCGGTCGCGATGACGTCCGCCGCGGACTCGGACATGCCGGGGACCGTCCCGAGGAATCGGAGGACCTCGCGACGCGCCACGTCCTTCTCGAGCGCGACGAGTCGCTCCGTCGCCGCGCGAGCCTCCGCCTCGACCTGCTGCTCCTTCGAGGCCAGCTCCTTTTCGCGGCCGACCAGGAACGCTTCCTTCGTCCGGAGCTCCTCGGACCGGGAACGGACCCACGACTCGGCGTCCGTGCGTTGCTTCTCGAGGACGCCCTTCATCGCCTCGATCTCGGCGAGCGCTTCGCTGTCAGCGGCGGATTCCTCGGGCTCCGGCTCCGGTTCGGGTTCCGGCCCTGGGCCGGGAGGCTCCGGAAGCGGCAAGGGGGGTTCCGGACGCGGGACCGGATCCGGCGGAGGCGGTTGGGGAGTGGGCAAAGCGTCCTCGTCGGGACGCTCGGGCTCGATGTCCGGCGTTGCGGCTTCGGGCGCCGGCGCTAAGGGCGCGAACTCTTCCTCCTCGACCTCAGGGACCGGTGGCGGCGGTGAAAGCTCCACCGCGGCCTCGACGATTCTCGCCTCTACGGGCCCGGTGGTGGGCTCTATCCTCATCGGACGTTCCCCCTCGTCTTCGTCGTACGCCTCGGCGCGTTCCAGGACCTCCGCGCGGAGCCGATACTCGGATGCGAGGTGCGAGGGCATCCATCCGGACGAGGAGAGGTAGCGGCAAACCGCCGTGAGGGCCGCGCGCTCCTCCCGACTCGTCGGCGGCTCCCGCCGCCCGGCTTGGAGGAAGGCATGGAGGACCTCCGCATCGCCGACGCTGAGCACGGGATGTGCGTCGGCATCGAGCCGAAGGAAGTGAACCAAGCGGACCGCATCGGCGGAGGCCGTCTCGGATCGCGGCGTGTGCCACTCGACTTGAGCCGCATCCGCCGCGACGAGCGCGACCTCCCGGGGGTCCACGAGATCGATCAGCGATGGGCCGGGAAGGAGAGCGGGGTTCAGCCACAGCGGGCAATACGCGACGAGGTAGTCGGTGCACGCGCCGCACACGAAGTCGCGACTCGAAGCGCCGCATCGAACGCAGCGCGAGGGGAGCACGCGCGCAAAAAGGAAGGAGGGTCATATAAAGGCTGGCGGATGAATGACAACGCCCGGCAACCATCGCCGAAGCCGGGCGAAAAGGCGGGTCGCATGTCGACACCTTAATCGACGGCGAAAGGCTTGCGCGGACCGGTGCGACCGTGGAGCTTCGCATGCGACGGGCCCGGGCGTCGGAGTACCCAATCCTCTGGGGCGCGACGCTGCAGACGGCCTGGGACGACATCCCGGAGGACGAACGGAAGCGCCTCGATCGCCGGCGGTGGGAGGCCCATTTCCGCAAGAAGATCGAACCGTACTTCGAGGGAAACCGGACCGAGAAATACATGGCGGAAGGGCCGTCCGGAGAGTTCCTCGGATACCTGATCCTCGGCGAAAGCGGCTTCCTGACGCCGGAGATGCACGCGTTCATCTACGACATCTGGGTCGTCCCGGAACATCGAGGCAAGGGGGTCGGGAAGTCGCTGGTCGAATGGGCCGGCGAGTGGGCACGGAAGCGAGGTCATCGGAAGATCAAGCTCGAGGTCGCCGAGACGAACGCCCGGGCGCGTCATGTCTACGAAAGCCTCGGCTTCCGCGCCGAGCGCCGGTACATGGGGAGGATCCTCGAGTAGGGCGAGGGGGGTCGTTCCGCCGAGGTCGAACTGGGGGACAAAGGATTATATAACGCGCCCATACTCGTACAGGCGCCAGGGCGAAACATGTTCAACGTCACCCTATCCGACAACGCCGTGCACAAGCTCCGCGACCTGATCGGCCAGCACGGGACCTCCGACACCACGTACCTTCGGATGTACGTGGCCGGCGGCGGATGTTCCGGCTTCCGATACGGAATGGCGCTCGACAACAAGCTCCATGAGGGCGACGAGGTCCTCGAAGCGAACGGGATCAAGGTCGTCGCCGACCCGAACAGCGTGCAGTACCTCGACGGGTCCAGCGTCGACTACACGGAGAGCGTCGCGGGAAGCGGGTTCGTCGTGAGCAACCCGAACAACTGGTCCACGTGCGGTTGCGGCCAGAGCTTCAGCCCGAAGGGCGAAGGGGCGCCCGACGAGACCGACGCGCACCAGCACGCCCACGCGCACACGCATTGATCGGGCCGACGTTTTCATGTCGTTGCGATAGCGGAGCGGCTCGCCGGACCCAAGCTCTTTTGACCGGACAGCGCGTCCCGGAACCGATGGCGACGGGTCGAGCGTCCGAGGTGCGCGTGCCGGCAAAGAAGACCGTGACGATTGCGGGGATCGACGTCACGAACGGCACGGCGAACGCAATCACGGTGCGGAAGACGTCGAAGGGACTCGCCGTCACCAACTGCTGCCTCGAGGAGCAAGGCCTCTAGGCGTTGGATTCCGAGCGGGTGACGATGGCCCTGGGCATCCGGACCGTCGAATGGTGGAGCGTCCGGAAACGACGGTCGGACCTTGCGGTCCTCCGTGAAATCGTTGTTCCTGGGCCCGGCATCCGGCTCCTCGACCTTGGCGGCGGTGCGGGCGCCGCTACGGAGCGGTTCGCACGCGGTTGCTCGGAGATCGTGATCCTCGAGCCGAACGCGAAGAAAGTGCTGTACGGCCGTCGACGAAGGCCCGCCATCCAATTCCTCGAAGGCCGGGCACAGGCGATCCCGTACCCCGATGGATCGTTCGATCGCGTCACCGCGGTCGTCTCGTTCCATCACATGGAGGACCTCGACCGGGTCCTGACGGAGGTCCACCGAGTCCTCCGGGCCGGCGGCCGGTTCGTACTCATGGAGCTCCCGCCTTCCAAAGCGCCCGGTGCTCTTTTCCACTGGTTCGTGGCCCGGCGAGGGGAGCACCTGTCGTTCTCCCACCCAGACGAGCTCGCACAGAAACTCGAGGCGCACGGATTCCGCGACGTCTCGATCAGACAGGGCAGCCGCGAGTTTTTCGTCGCGGCAACTCGGTAGCCGGAGAGGAAGGGAGCCGGCTGCGTTCCGATGGCACGAAGCCTTTTCCGGTCGGAGACCTTCCACGGCCGGGGGAGACCATGGCGAAGACAAAAGCGGCCCCTTCGTTCCCGAAGCTCGCCCGACAAATCTTGAGCGACTATCGAGGGTTCCACCCGACGCTCGCGGCCTCGTCCGGCCTGCACGCGTACGATGGCCGGTTGCCCGTCTACACGACTCCGTCCGTGCGGCGTTTTGCGCAGGCGATGCGCCGGCACCTCAAGGCCCTCGATCGGTTCGCCGCGAGAGACGGCCTCTCCCCGAACGCGAAGCTCGAACTCGGCGTCCTCCGAGGGATGCTCCTGACCGAGCTTTCAGACATCGAGGATCGTCGACGGCCGTGGACCCTCCCGACGCACTCCCTGTATCGAATGAATATCGTGAACTATCTGTTGCGGAACTACGCGCCGTTCGACCGACGTATGCGGGCGGTCGCAAAGCTGCAGGCCGATGTCCCGCGGTTTCTGAAGGACCTCCGCGCGACCCTCGATCGCCGCCTCGCCGACACCTTCTACGAGGTGGGCGAGATGGCCGCGCGGGGAATCTTCGATTCGTACTCGAGGGAGCTTCCCGAACACCTCGGGAATGCATCCCCCGATGTGCAGCGTCTTGTTCACGGGACGAACGAGGTGGCGAAGTCGGAACTCGACCGGTTCGTGAAGATCCTGGACGGAGAGTTCAAGCCTCGCGTCAAGGCGGACTTCGCCCTCGGCCGGGCGAAGTATGCGCGGATGATCTATGCGGAGCACCTCACGAAGATCCCGATCGAGCGCTTGCTCGAGGTGGGCCGTGCGGACTTGAAGGAGAACCGAATCCAACTCCAGGAGGCAGCAAAGCGGATTGACGCGTCGAAGACCCCGCCGGAGGTCCTCGAGGGAATCGAGCGGGACCATCCGACCGCGGACTCGCTAATCGAGGACACGCGCCGGATGCTCGAGCAAATCCGACAGTACGTGGTGGACCGTGACATCATCGCCGTCCCGTCGGAGGAGCGGGCGCAGGCGATCGAGACGCCCCGCTTCTACCGCTTCGCGACGGCCGCGATGAACTCGCCGGGGAGTTTCGAGAAGATCGCCAAAGAGGCCTTCTACTATGTCACCCCCGTGGAAGACGACTGGTCGTTGGAGAAGCGAGAGGAGTGGCTGCGTCACCTGAACTACACGAGCTTGCGGAACATTTCGGTGCACGAGTGCTATCCGGGCCATTACGTCCACTTCCTCCATCGACGGCGCGTGAAGTCGGCGGTGCTGCGCTCGTACTATTCGTACGCGTTTACCGAGGGCTGGGCGCACTACTGCGAGGAGATGATGCCCGACCAGGGCTTCGGCGACCTTCGGCTGAGGCTCGCGCAACTCCAGGATGCGCTCCTGCGGGACTGCCGCTACATTTCGTCAATCATGATGCACACGGGCGGATGGTCGTGGGAAGACGCGACCCGGTTCTTCATGGAGAATGCGTACCTCGATCGCCTGCCGGCGGAGCGCGAGGCGAAGAGAGGGACGTGGGATCCCGGTTACCTGAACTACACCCTGGGGAAGCTGATGATCAAGAAGCTCCGGGCAGACTGGTTCGCGAAGCACAAAGGTGCCTCGCTGCGCGAATTCCACGATTCTCTGCTTGCATTCGGCGCGCCCCCTCTCGGACTCGCGCGCGAACATCTCCTCGGGCCCGACGCGGGGCCCGCGCTCTGACACACCGAACAGCCGGACGCAGGTTCGAGCAGCCGCATATAAGTCACGGGTTGTTGCCTCGAGCAACCCGAAATGCTGCCGCCCCCCGGCAGAGCCCGACGGCAAAATCCGCCACGAAGTCCCGCACGCAGTCCGGATCCGGGTTCTCGGCGGCGAAGCGGACAATCGCGCTCCCAACGACGATCCCGTCGGCCCCCCAAGAGGCGAGGGCATGGACCTGGTCCCGCGTCGACACGCCGAATCCCACGCCCAAGGGAAGGTTCGTGACGCGATGCAAGGCGGCGAGCCGCTCCTCGAGATCCTCCGGAAGCGTCGAGCGCGTGCCCGTCGGGCCGCGGCGAGCAACGACGTACAGGAAGCCTCGCGACGCACGGGCGATCGCCTCGGCGCGGTCCGCTGGAGTCGCGGGGGCGACGAGCCGAACATGGTCCACGCCCGACCCGTCGAGGGCGTCCCTTAGCTCATCGGAGATCTGAGTGGAGAGATCCGGGATAATAACACCGTCGACTCCGGCGTCCGCGTTACGCTCTGCGAACGCCTTCACGCCCCATGCGAGCACGGGGTTCAGGTACGTCATCACGACGAGAGGAATCTCGGTCCGCGTCCGGAGCGATGCAGCCAGAGACAGGACGTCGCTAGGGCGGGTGCCCCCTCGGAGGGCCCGTTGCCCGGCCTCCTGGATTTCTGGGCCGTCGGCGATCGGGTCGGAGGAGGGAATCCCCAGCTCGAGGATGTCCGCGCCGCCCGCTTCGCAGGCGAGGGCCAAGGCGTACGTCCGCCTCAGGTCCGGATCGCCCGCCATGAGGTAGGTGATGAGTGCAGCCCGATGTTCCATGCGGGCGCGTTCGAACGCCCGGGCGATCCGGGTCACCGCGGGACCACCTCAGCCATCGAGGAGCTCCCTCAACCTTCGAGCCGGATCCGGGGCGGTCATGATCGACGTACCGACGAGGACCGCGTCCGCACCCGCGGCGAGTAGGGCTTCGACCTGGCCTCGTCGCTCGATCCCGCTCATCGCGATGACGGGACGATCTTTCGCCCTCGATGACAGGAGATTCGCGGTCGTCCGAAGGTCGACCTCCATCGTCGATAGATCGCGATTGTTGATCCCGAGGATATCCGCGTCCGTCCGGATCGCTTCGTCCCACTCCCGCACCGTATGGACCTCGAGGACCACTTCGAGGTCTTCGTCATGGGCGGCGTCGATCAGATCTTGCGATGATCCCTCGAGGAGGCCGCGAGAAAAGAGCGTCTGGATGACGAGAGCCGCGGACGCGCCGGAGGATGCGGCGGCCTCCACCTGCGTCGGGTCTACCACGATATCCTTCATGAGCACTGGAAGACCGTGGCGCGACGCGCTCCGGACGAAATCGAGGCTGCCGCCGAAGATTCTCGGCTCCGCGAGGATCGAAAGACCCAGTGGCTTTATCGCGACGATCCGCACGAGGATGTCTTCGAAATCGTGCGTTTCCCGCACGGGACGGCGCGACGGTGACGCGAACTTGATCTCGGCAATCACGTCGGCCGACCGGTCCGGAGCCTCGACGAATCCGACGAGCGATGGCGCTCGATTCGCCCGGTCGACGACGCGATAATAGCCCTCCCGCACGAGGCGACGCGCATTCGTGACGAGGCGACTAAGCTCGTCCATCATCCTCGACCATGGACAGATCCCCGCCCGTGGCTTTCACGAACGTTCGGAGTGATTCAAGGGCCTTCCCGGAGTCGAGCGCTTCCGCGGCGAGGGGGATCGCTTCCATCAAGGAGGCGGCCTTTTCTCCAACGTAGATGCCGGCGGCCGCATTCGCGAGGAGCATGTCCCGCTTCGGCCCACGCTCGCCCCTCAAGATCCGCAACGCCACATCGGCCGCCACCTTAGGATTGGCCCCCTCCAACGCCCGAGGCTCCACCCGCTCGAACCCGAGATCCTCCGGCTCGAGGATGTACTGCCGCGTCTCCCGATCCATGACCTCGCTGACGATCGTCGGGCCACACGTCGAAATCTCGTCGATGCCTGCCTGTCCGTGCACGATGAGGGCGTGCTCGATCCCCAACCGGGCGGCGACCTTCGATAGGAGCGGAACGAGGTCCGGGCTGAACACGCCGAGGACGTGCCCCTTAGCCCCGGCGGGATTCGTCAAGGGACCCAAGATGTTGAAGACGGTTCGGAGGCCGAGTTCCGACCGCGGCCCGATCGCTTGCTTCATCGCGGGATGAAACCTCGGCGCGAACATGAAGCAGACATGGTGGGCCTGGAAGATTCGCTCGACGTGTGGTGGCTCGAGATCCACGCGGGCCCCCAGGGCCTCGAGGAGGTCCGCGCTCCCGCAGCGGCTCGTGATCGCGCGATTCCCGTGCTTCGCGACGACGACGCCGGCCGCCGCGACGACGAACATCGCGATCGTCGAAACGTTGAAGGTCGTGACGCGCGCGCCGCCGGTCCCGCAGAGGTCGACGACGCGTCCGTTGTCCGGAGGACGGATTGCGGCGCAACGCTCCCGCATCGCCGTCGCCATGCCGGCGATCTCCTCCGGCTCTTCTCCCTTCATCCGGAGCCCCATGAGGAACGCTCCGATCTGCGCGGGCGTCGCGAGGCCGTCCATGATCGCCCCCATCGCGTCCCGCGCCCCATCGAAGCCGAGCGATCGACCGTCCGCGAGGTCCGCGATCGCCAGGCGAATCATCGCCTCGCCCCCCTCAGGAAGTTCCGCAGGATCGCGGGCCCTTCCGGGGTGAGGATCGATTCCGGATGGAATTGCACGCCCTCGATTGGGAATTCGCGGTGGCGGACGGCCATGATCTCGCCGTCGTCTGAGGTCGCGCTCACCTCGAGGCTGTCCGGCAACGAATCCCGCTCGATCGCGAGGGAGTGGTACCGGCCCGCAACGATCGGATTCGGCAAGCCTTCGAAAATCGTGCGACGATCATGGTGGACAACGCTCGTCTTCCCATGGAGGATCCGGGCCGCGTGGCCGACGCGGCCGCCGTACGCGGTCGCGATCCCTTGATGGCCGAGGCACACGCCGAGCGTCGGGGTCGTGCGGCTCAGTTCCAGGAGGATGTCCCCGCACACGCCGAAGTCGCGCGCATTCATCGGGTGGCCGGGGCCCGGGGAGAGGACGATCGCGTCCGGGGCGAGGCCCCGCACTTCGTTCATCGTGATCGCGTCGTTGCGGTGCACGACCGGGGTCGCGCCGAGCTCTCCGATCGACTGATAGAGGTTGTACACGAACGAATCGTAGTTGTCGATGACGAGAACCTTCACGCGGCCGCCTCCCGGAGCGAAGCCCGCAAGGCCTCGAGCTTGTGCTCGGTCTCCATCCACTCCCTCGCCGGATCCGAATCCGCGACGATCCCCGCGCCCGCCTGGAGGTAGTACGTCGGCCCATCCGCGAAGAGGGTCCGGATCGCGATCGCGGTGTCGAGGTTTCCGTTCAGGGACAGGTAGCCGACGACGCCCGCATAGGGCCCGCGCGCGGTCCCCTCGAGTCGGTGGAGGATCTCCATGGCCCGCGGCTTCGGCGCGCCGGAAACCGTCCCGGCGGGGAACATCGCGGCGAAGGCATCGAGCGCGTCCCGGCCAGCCGCGAGCTCCCCCTCGACGACGGACACGAGGTGCTGCACGTGACTGTACCGCTCGACGCCCATGTACTGCGGTAGCCGGATGGTGCCGAACCGGCACACTTTCCCGAGGTCGTTCCGCGCGAGGTCCACGAGCATGTTGTGCTCCGCCCGCTCCTTCGGGTCTGCGATGAGCTCCGCCTTGAACCGATCCATCTGCGACAGCGTCGTCCCGAGGGGCCGCGTGCCCGCAATCGGGAACGTCGTTGCCGTGCGATCCTCTACGCGGAGGAGCATCTCCGGGCTCGCGCCGATCACCCGGCGCACCCCGAAGTCGAGGTAGTACATGTAAGGGCTCGGGCTCAGCGAACGCAACGCGCCATACAGCGCGAGCGGGTCGCCGGACATGCGGCCGATATCACGGCGGGAGAGGACGACCTGGAACGCCTCCCCCTCGACGATCGTCTCCTTCGCCTTCGCGACCGAGTCCATGAACCGCTCCGGGGGAGTCTGCGGCTTCGGGCGATCGGTGCGGAGTTGCGGCGCGGTCTCGGCGGACTTCGGGAGGTCGTCGACGCGGGAGCCGCCGTGGGCGAAGTACTCCGCACGTTTCCGGACGTGGTCCACGATCACGCCGTCGAGGTACAGGCCGAACTCGAACTCCGGAAAAGGCGAGTCCGCATGGGCCGGCACCGAATCGAGGTTGTGGACAAATTCGTACGACACGTATCCGACCAGGCCGCCGATGTACCGGCCCGGGACCCCCGGCGCCGCGTGCGCCGAGAGGATCGACCGCAACGCGGCGATCGGCCGATCCGTCTTGATTGTCTCGCCGTTCGACCGTAGCACACCCGCGCGGTAGGAGATGATCACCTCGGGGTCGAAGCCGACGTACGTGTGTTCGGCGAGCCGCGCGGGACCCGTGAGGCTCTCGAGGATGAACGCGTGAGGGTATTCGTCCCGCGATGCGGCGAAGAGCGCATACGGGTCGATGCGTGGGTCCAAGGGCACCCGTTTCACCGCATCGCCTCCTCGACAAGAGGTTCCGTAGCTCCAAAGATCACTTGCGCAACCCGGCGCGCCATCGCGGCGCGATCCTTCGCTTGGAAGATCTGACGACCGACGCACGTGCCAGCGGCGCCGGCACCGAGCGTCGCGCGGAGGGTCTCGACGAAGGCGTCCTCCGACGTCCGCGGGCCGCCCGCCACGACGACGGGCGCAGGACACCCGCGGACGATTTCGCGGACGCCATCGGGGTCCGCGGCGTAGTTCGTCTGAACGATACTCGCACCGAGCTCTGCGGCGGCCCTGGCGGCGTGGGCCGCGGCTCCCCGGTCGACGGACGGGGCACCCGGCTCCGCGAGGGCGTACGCCATGAGCACGACCGGGACACCGAACGAATTCGCGTCATCCACGATGCGTCCCGCATCCGCAATCATCGTGTCCTCTCGAGAATCGCCGAACGAAATCTGGACCGAGACCGCGTCGGCTCCGAGGGACACCGCCCGCTCGACGGTCGACGAAAGGACCTTCGACCGGGGTCTCGCACCGAGGACTGTGCTCGCGGAAAGATGGACGACCAACCCCGACGACGAGGGGATCTCGCCCTCGATGAATCGGACCATGCCCGGATTCGCCAGGACGCCCGAGAAGGGAACCCCGCGAAGCGAACGCAGAAAGTCCGCGGGCTTCTCGATCCCAGGAACCGGTCCGGAGGGGAGACCGTGATCCAGAGCCAAGAGGAAGATTCGGCAATCGGCCCTCTCCAGCCGGCCGCGTCGTGTCACAAGTCCGAGAGCGCCCAACGTTTCTCCCCTGTATGCCCGTTTCTGGAAACTAGGCATAATATTTATGCATTATTGTATTTTATACAACTCTATAAATGCAGCCAGGGAGCCTCCTCCCGGGGGCCGATCTCGAGCTATGGGTCGCTTCGCGGAGCCGCCGTGAACGCGGGCCGAGGATGCCCGCGGCCGAAGAACTCGCGGTGAACCGCCCGCACAGCTCCCTCGAGATCCTTGTTGTCCACGGTGAACGTGTAGGCGACCATCGAAGCGCCCGCCGAGATCAGCTGGACGTTAATCCCTCGCTCGGCCACGGCCTGGAAAATCCGGGCGGCGACGCCATGCGCATATCCGAGCCCTTCCCCGACGAAACCGATGAGGGACGCGTGGGGCGACGCTTCGATGCGCTCGACGAAGCCGGCCGGTAGGCGGGTTAGCAACCGCTTCGCCCGGGAGACCGCATCCGCATCGATGAGGAACGCGATGCAGGTTTGCGACGTCGCCGCGCTGTACACGTTGATGCCTGCGTCGGCCAAGGCCGTCGCCACTAGCGAGAGGAGGCTCTCCTTCGGCCCTGCTCCCGTGCCGAAGACCTTCAGAGTGGTGAGATCCCGCACGTACGAGATGCTCTTGACGTCCCCGCTCCGGTCCACCGTGTCGGGTCCGATCCGCGTGCCAACCTCGTCGGGCTCGTAGATGTTCTTCAGGACGATCGACGCGCCGCACATCTGCGCGGGCCGCACCGATCGAGGGTGGAGGACCTTCGCGCCGAAGTACGAGAGCTCGGCGGCTTCGTCGTACGAAAGGGCGGCGAGGGGGAACGCCTCCGGCACGATCTTCGGATCGGCGCTCATGAAGCCACCGACGTCCTTCCAGATCTCAATCGTGGGCAGCTTGAGCGCATAGGCGACAACGGCCGCGCTGTAGTCGGACCCGCCCCGTCCGAACGTCGCGGTCTTGCCCTCTTGCGACAGGCCGAAGAATCCGGTGATGACGCTCACGTGGCCGGCCTGGGCCTGCCTCTTGAGGAAGGGCGCAAGACGCGCGCGCGTCTCGTCCAGCAGCGCGCTCGCGTTCCCGTAGTTGTCGTCCGTGACGACGCCGATCACGTCCGCTTCGTGCGCGCGGGCATCGACCCCGCGTTTCGCGAGGTTCGCGGCGACAATCTGGGTAGCGAGCCGCTCGCCGAACGACAGGATGAAGTCCCGCGTCCGCGCCGTGATTTCCTCCGTGTAGACGACGCCGTACAGGAGGCGCTCGAGCTTCGTCACGAGGGCTTCGACGGTCTCGACGCTCGCGTCGGGGGTTCCAGGCGACCGGGGCAGGAGGCCCAGGTGGAGCCGCCTCAGCTCCGCGATGAACAGATCGATCTCCTTCTCGTCCCGCGGCTTCGCCAGGGTGGCAACGAGGGAATCGGTCACGCCGGCAATCGCGGACACGACGACGAACTTGCGGGAGGGGTCCGCTCGCGCGGCCTTCGCCATGCGGTCGTACATCTCCGGGTCGCTCACGCAGCTGCCGCCGAACTTCGCGACTTTCCAGGGCTCAGCCAAGGTACCCTCTCCGATGCGCGAGCTCCGCGTTCAGGACGCTGCCGCCGGCGCCGCCTCGGAGCGTGTTGTGCGAAAGCACGAAGAATCGGAGGTTGCGATCCGTCACGCGGATCCGGCCGACCGTCGCGGCCATGCCGCGTGCTCGCGTCGGCTCTCCGGCGAGGAGATCCAGCAAGGGCTGCGGTCGGTTGTTCTCCGATCGAACCAGGATCGGCTCCCTCGGGGCCGTCGGCAGCTCGCATCGTTGCGGCTCGCCGCGGAACGCCGACAGGACTTTCGCAACGTCCTCGCGGCTCGCATCCTGCTCAAGCGGAATGGAAACCGCCTCCAGGTGGCCATCCCGCACGGCGACACGTGCGCAGTTCGCCCACACGTCGATCGCGCTTGGCGCGATGCCGTCGGACCGACTGCCGAGGAGCTTCTTCGCCTCCCGCCGGATCTTCTCCTCCTCGTCCTGGATGAACGGCAAGATGTTCCCCGTGATGTCGAGCGATGACACGCCCGGGTACCCCGCCCCCGAGAGGGCCTGGTACGTGGCGACGTGAACCTCCGAGAAGTCGAAGGCATTCGCGAGCGGCCAAAGCACGAGCGCGAGTCCGGTGACGGAGCAATTCGGGTTCGTCACGATCATGCCGCCTTCCTTGAACGAAGGTTGTCGCTCGACGAGGGCGAGGTGATCCGGGTTCACCTCGGGGACGAGGAGCGGGACGTCCGCATCCATCCGGTGGGACGAGGCGTTCGAGAAGACCTTGATCCCGGCGCGCGCGGCGTCGGTCTCAATTTCCCCCGCGATGTCGGATGGGAGCGCGCTGAACGCCGCGGTGACGTCCGCGCGAACGAGGGTTTTCACGTCGATCGGCCGGAACTCCATGTCCGCGACGTGGGCGTTGAGAGGCACATCCTCGAGGCGCCAGAACTCTTCGAGGCGTCCGCCGACCTTTCGCTCGGACGAGCCGAGGGCCGCAATCTCGAAGGTGGGATGGTCCTGGAGCAAGCTGACGAACCGTTGCCCGATGTTCCCGGTCGCGCCGAGGACGGCCGCAGGGATCTTCGTCACAGCGGCGTCCCTCCTTCGAAATAGGCGCGGGCCTCCTCGATTAGCCGGAAGAATCCCGACCCGTCGGGCGCGGCGGCCGCCCGCTGCCATTCGTCCATGACGTCACGGACCCGACGATGCATCGCGGGCGTGTGCGGATTCAGGGCCTGGATGTCCCGCAGCAGCGCCGGCGGATCGGCGAGGAGCCCGGCGGCCGCAGTCGAGAGCCGGGAGAACGTCGTGCCCGCGGGCCGCTTCAGGCCGGCGAGGTCGAAGGGGCTGTGGGCGACGCACCCCGCGAACGTCAGGAGGCAGAGATGGCTCAGCCCGAGGAGGAACGCCATGAATTCGTCGTGATGGTCGAGCGAGACGTCCACGAAGGATGCACCGCTGGGACGGAAGAGCTCCTTCGCCTCGAGGACCGCGACGGCGTTGCCGCAGTCGCTGAAGATGATGTTGCCGCTCGAAAGAGGCCAGAGGTTCGGGCCGAACATCGGATGGACGCTCGTGACGCGCAAGCCCGCACGCCCCATCGACCGGAGCGGGTCCTCGACCGGAGCCTTGAGGCTGGCGATGTCGAACACGAGCGCCTTGGGCTTCATCTCGGCGATCGTCCGAAGGACGTCGGCCGAGACGGACATGGGGACGGACACGGCGACGACGTCGGCTTCGTGGACCGCACGCCGCAGATCCGGTTCGAACGGGAATCCCTCAAGGGGGCCCGCGGGGTCGTTGACGACCACCTCGAACCCCCGCGAGCGGAAGTACCGGCACAGCCACCGGCCCATCTGTCCCGCGCCGCCGACCACGAGGATCCGTTGGTGGCGCGACGCCGGCGTCCGGACCGCTTCCTGGCGGCGAATCGACTCGTCGATCAGGAGCCCTGCGAGACCTTCCGCGAACGTCGCACGGATGTCGCGGGCCGCGCACTCCGACAGGAAGCGGGTGTGCACGAGGTCCTCGGCTTCCTCGTCCCGGACCGGCTTCTGCAGGAGATGCTTTTCCACGCCGACTTGCGCCGCCAGATGCAGGCGCCTCGCCACGAGGCCGACGATCTCCCTGTCGACGTCCGCAATTTCCTCGCGCAACCGCGCAATTTCCGCTTCGCTCAGATGAATCCCCCCACGAACATGAGGTCGAGGACGCTCATCGCCGCCGCGTTCTCGACGACGGGCACGGCGCGCGGCACGATGCACGGATCGTGGCGGCCCGTGACGACGACCTCCGTCGCTTGCATCGTCTCGAGGTCGACGGACCGTTGCGGCCTCGCGATCGACGCGGTCGGCTTGACGACGACGCGGAACGTGACCGGCATGCCGTCCGTAATCCCCCCGAGGATTCCGCCCGCGTGGTTCGTGGCGGTGACCACGCGCCCCGCCTCGACGACGAACGGATCGTTGTGTTCGCTGCCGCGCATTGCCGCCGCCCGGAAGCCCGCGCCGAACTCGATCCCCTTGACCGCGGGAATCGAGAACATCAGGTGCGCCAAGGCCGACTCCACGGAATCGAAGAAGGGCTCGCCGACCCCCGCCGGGAGGCCCGTGACCGCGGCCTCGATGATGCCGCCCACGCTGTCCCGGTCCTTCCGGGCGGCCTCGATCTCCGCGATCATGCGATCCGCCGCGTCGAGGTCCGCGCACCGAACCGGCGTGCGCTCCACGTTCGCCTCGATCTCGGCGGGAGTCACGGCCCGGGCGACCACCCGGCCGACTTGGGCCGCATGGGCGTGGAACCGGATCTCCCGCTCCCTCAGGAGACCGCGGGCGATCGCGCCGGCCACGACGAGCGGAGCGGTCATGCGTCCGGACAGTTGGCCTCCGCCACGTAAGTCGCTCTTCCCGCCGTACTTCCGCAGGGCGGCGAAGTCTCCGTGGCCCGGCCGCGGCACCCGCGCGTTCTCCGCGTACGATTTCGATTGCACGTCCTCGTTCCGGATGATCGCGACGATCGGTTCGCCGGTCGCCGCACCGCCGCGGACGCCTTCCGTGAACTCGACGCGGTCTTCCTCCTTCCGCTGGGACGTGAGGAGGCTCTGTCCGGGGCGGCGGCGGTCCAACTGGGACTGGACGAACTCCGCGTCCACCGGCGTCCCGGCGCGGAGACCCTCGATCGTGCACCCGACGAACGGGCCGTGGCTCGTCCCGAAGATCGTCGTCCGGTAACGCACGCCGATCGTGTTCATCCGACCACCGCGTGCAAGGCGCCGAGGGACCGCAGGTCATCGAGGAACGTCGGGTATGAAACGCGGAAGCACCACGGGTCCGAGATGTCGACCGGGTCCTCCGCCGCGAGGCCCGCGACGGCGGCCGCCATGAGGATGCGGTGGTCTCCCCGCGCGTCGACGAACGCTCCTCGCAGGCGGGTCGGGCCTCTCACGAGGCAGCCGTCCTCCGTCGCCTGCGCGGGCGCCCCGAGGGCACAGAGCACCGAGACGACCGCATCAATCCGGTCGCTCTCCTTCCATCGGAGATGCCTCCCGTTGATGAACCGCGATTCGCCCGCGGCTTGCGTCGCGAGCACCGCGAGGACTGGGAAGAGATCCGGCGTGTCGCCGACGTCGACGGTCTGTGCGACGAGATCCCCGCCGCGGGCTCGGACCCGATCCCCGTCGACATCGATGCGGGCGCCGAACGAACGCAGGACCTCCACGACGCGGCGATCCCCCTGCGGCCCATCGACCTCCAGGCCGGAGACCGTGACGTCGCCTCCGGTCAGCGCGGCGGCGGCGAGCGGGAATGCCGCCGAGGAGAAGTCGCCGGGCACGTCGACATCAATCGGCTCGTATCTCTGGCCGCCAGCGACACGGTAGGTCTCACGGTCCGCGATCGACTCCACGCCGAATCGGCGCATCAGGCGGCGCGTCATCTCGATGTACGGCTGGGACCGGACCGGCGGTAGCACGCGGATCTCCGAGGGGTTCCGGGCAAGCGGACACGCGATGAGGAGACTCGACAGGAACTGGGAGCTGACGTCGCCGGGAATCGTCGCGGATCCACCCCGGAGGACCCCTCCGACGCGGATGGGTGGGGATCCCCCGCCGTCGAGAGACTCCGCACGAGCGCCGAGCGTTTGGAGCGACTCGAGCAGGGGTCCGACCGGCCGCTTTTGAAGGCTCGCGTCCCCCGTCAGGGTCGTCGTGCCGTCGAGGAGGGAGGCGACGCCGGCGAGAAGCCGAAGCGTCGTCCCGGAATTCCTCGCGTCGATCGGCTTCACGGGGGCCTGGAGGGGCCCGCCGGACACCCGGAAATCGTCATCGCTGGTTGCGATGTCGACGCCGAACGCCGCCATGCCCGACGCCGTCGCCTCCGTGTCCTCGGACCGAAGCGGATGGCGAATCCGACACGGTCCTCCGGACAGCGCGGCCATGACGATCGCGCGGTGGGTGACGCTCTTCGATGGCGGGGCGCGGATCGTCCCGGAGACAGTTGAGGGAATCGCGCGGTACCTCACGCCACGACCTCCCGCGACTCGGTCGTGTTCAGCCCGACCACGCGAATTTCTGAATCCCCGTCGGCCATGGCGCGGCGGACCGCGTCGACATGGCCCGGTTTCGCCAAGGCGATGATCGCCGGTCCGGTCCCCGTCACCCCAGCGGCCACCGCGCCGGCGGCTCGCGCCCGGATGGCGGGCCCTTCGTCCACGCCGAGGAGCGGCGCGTACGCCGCGCTGTTCGCCTCGATGGCGCGGAAGTATTTCCCGTCCAAGGCGAGACGAAACGCCTCCTCGACTTGGAGGCGGATCGTCGAGAAGTCCGTCCCTCGGAGGCTCGGCTTGCGGATGGTCCGGCGCGGGATCTGGACGACGGCCATGAGGCCCTCCGGGAGGCGATTCGAGGCAAGAAGCTTCCTGGCGGCGTTATTCGTCACCACGACGCCCCCGAAGAACGAGGCGCACGCGTCGTCAAACGCGCCCGTGATCGTGACGCTCGCATCGAGGGCGGCATCCACGCCGATCCGGATGACCTGGTACGCCCCGAGGTCCAGCCCAAGCGCACGGGCGCTCGCCAAGACGACGGCGTTCGCCACGGCGGAACTGCTCTTGAGCCCCCGGGAGGGCGGGATATCGGAATGGACGGAGACTTCGAGACCGGCTTTCCGCCGGCTGCGCCGGAGCACGCGCGTCGCGCTCGACTGCGTGAGGGCC
>WNGA01013359.1_pt1 | contig 16846 bp, 22 predicted proteins | sample 5400061 | NCBI WGS metagenome assembly WNGA01 (sample SAMN13153366, study PRJNA577476) | soil metagenome | isolation source: 100 cm soil or saprolite under grassland replicate 2 | place: USA:California | collected 2016-06-15 | reverse complement strand
GCCGCTACGCGGCTCCTCAGAATGACACATGTTAGTTTAGGTTATTGCAGGTTCAGGCCAGTGAGAGAGGGGTGCGTCAAAGGAAACGCGCTCACTATTCCGTATCCCACAGACGCCTATTTTACCTTAATAATGAAAAAGCGCAATTGCGAAGAGGAGTCCAACATCTTTGTGCAGCATCCCTGTGGGCCCGACGTTGGAAGAATATTAGATTCGCTATGAATGGGCTTGAATTTGAGCGAGATAAAGTTGGGGTAATGGATATCTGGGTCATTACTGAAGAGTTGGGTAGCTGTATAGTAATTGCAAACTTGGGAAATATAATTTCGCATTAAACTACGCCCAATTATGAGGGCGTTAGGATATAAACGCAAAAAGAGATCGACAAAAATCAACTATAAAAGGAATAAGAAAGCATGACACACAGGACAACAATCGTCGAACTTGCTATTGAACCCGCCGACCTTTATGGAATTATTCAAAACTGGGCACTGGAATCAAAATTTTCCATTTATGAGAAAAACAATCGTCGTACGCTCTATTCCAAGAATATTCTCGCCGTCAAAGCATGGCTGTCCATTGAAAATAATGAAAAAAATGCCAAGATAGAAGCATGGCTTTCACCCAGAGGCGTAGGTCCAGATTTTTCAGCCAATTTCTGGACAGGTCAGAAAATCGCATTACCAAAGGGATTTGCAGTTGGACCTGCTGCAGTTTACAAAAAACGGTTTGACAAGCTTATGGACCTACTCGCTAGCAAATCACAAAATATAACTGTAGGAGAAGCTTCTCGAAAAGAGAATAATTCTCAACCAAAGATGAAAAAATCGATTATCGTCAGTGGTCTTGCGATTTTTGGCGTAATTAGCTTTTTGACCGGCTTATTGGGAGTAATTTATGCAAGAGGCTTCGTTAGCTCTAACCTTCCTTCATTTGCAGAAACAATGTTTTTAGATTCGTTATTCGACATGTTTTTCGGCGTCTTAATTTTTATGTGCTCACGGGTATTAGCCAAAGGCAAAGCTTCGGCAATCTGGCTCTATGGCGGAGCTATTTTGATTGATAGCATCTTCAACATTGTGATAGGACAAAAATTAAATTTCATTTTCATCGGATTTGGCCTTCTATTTATTTCACAAATGCTTAAGTTTAGGAACTTATATAAATTTGAACGAGGGGTGTAAACATGTAGGTCACGCTTGATGCGTGACCTACACATATTATCCAAACAACCTACCTAACCCTTTCCATCTCGTCTTCTGCATCTTCTTTATCAACTTTGTGCTTCATGTTTAGCGCGAGTGCGTCGCACCTGACAAACTGGATAAATCCGATTAAGAGGATTCATCCCCCGACAAGACTCATCCCATTGAGGCAGGTGCGACGCACCCTCTCCACGGCAATCTATCCAAACAACTTCCCCTTGCACATCCATGCCGGAACGAGTAGCAAAGGACGGGATATGAGCCTAGTTCGTGTTAAGTTCATAACAGTCTCAAGAATATTACCAAAAATGAAAGTTGTATGTAGAGAAGTTGCAAACTTGTTAATTGAAATCTTGCATTACACTACACATCAGCATATTACGGGATTTGGAATTAATAATTCCGAAGCTTACATTCAACGAGTCAAAAAGGAATAGGGAAATATGGAACATCTAACAATCATCACCGAACTTGTCATCAAACCCTTTGAGAAGCTTGTTAGCTTACTCACGAGCAAATCAGAAAATATTATTTTGAGGGAATCCAAACCAAAAGAGATTCGAACTCAGTCAACATTGAAAAAATCAACTCTTGTTAAAGGTCTGGCATGGTATGCAGTGATTAACTTTGCATTTGGCCTCATCGGAGTGATTGCTACAAAAGGTTTTGTTAACTCTTATCTTCCTGCTTTTGCGGAAACAATGTTCCTACACTCGGCCTTCGAAATGCTTCTAGGTACATTGATCTTCATCAGTTCGTGGATGTTAGGCAAAGGAAGGATTCTGGCAATATGGCTCTATGGGGGTGCCATTTTGATGGATTGTATTTTCAACATTGCGATGGGATATAACTTGAACTACATATTTATCGGCTTTGGACTTTTATTTATTTGGCAGATGGTTAAATTCAAGAATCAGTGGGAACTCGCGTAGCAAACCTGAGTGGCAAACACTGAAGGTTGCGCCTGTAAGACCCAGCTACCTGATACAGCATTGGGTTATTTCAAAGGGCAAATCATGAAAGGAAAAAATGAATTTTCTTGGTAAATTGTTCGCGGAAAACGCGGAAAAGGTCGCTCCTAACATCACAGGATTCGCTTCAGATGCTGGAGAGAAATGTTCGGTATGCCTCAAGACAACTGATCAGATATTGGAAGAACATAATAGAAGAAACTGGGGCTCAAGCATTGATCCTGATTGGACAAACGGTATTTGTCCTGAGTGCAATAGAGTCTATTGCATCCGTCACGCCATATTTATTAAAGACCCTCAGGGCCACAGAGTCCCGGCATGTCCCACACACAAATTGAAGCTCTCGCATAAGCTTTGAAATAGGCTTTTCCCCCGGTCTTCAGTGTTCTCTTTCTCATAGGGCTAATCCACAGGGTGCTTCGCGAAGCCGCTTGTTCAGTATGTGGAACCCACTTCGACTAGGTTTCGACACCGTTCGTCCACAGGATCGCTACGCTGATGCCGCGAGACTTATTCCCCGGACTGTCCGTTCAGGGCAGGCTGGCCCGCCTGTGCCTGCGCCATACCTACCCTGCCGGTAGGCACGGGCAGGTGCAGGCGGACAGGACAAGGCACGTCGGTGCCAGACGGCAGGCTCAACCCGCCGGTTCAGTGCATCGCCTTCTTGCTACTAAGCGAGTCGGCTTTCGGCTGACTTTCATTGAGTAATGAAGGGACTTATCCCGCTGAAACCACGAGACTCCCCAACTAACAAACCACCTCACCCAAACAACCTTCCCAACCCCTTTCCTCCACTCTTCTGAATCATTTTCATCATTTTCTGCGCCTCGCGGAACTGCTTGATTAGGCGATTGACATCTTGCACTTCCATACCTGAGCCAGCTGCGATACGGCGTCTACGAGAGGCATTCAGCATATCGGGGTCACGGCGTTCCTTTAGAGTCATCGAATTAATGATCGCCTCAGATTGCTTGAAGGTATTCTCTATATCCTTCGGGTCAAGCTGGCGCGCGGCCTGACCCATTTGACCGGGGAGCATGTCCATGATTTGGCTAAGCGGACCCATCTTTTTCATCTGCTTCATTTGCTCAAGCCAATCCTCGAGCGAGAAATGTCCCTTCATCATGCGTTCGGCAGTCTTCTGCGCGGCCTGCTGGTCAAAGGCGGCTTCGGCTTTTTCAATCAAACTTGTGCGATATTTAATGCTTCCTGACCAATCATCGAGTCAATGACGAGCAACGTCTCAACAGGATTGACTTTTGCGGAGATGGCCTTTAACTCATTCATCAGCTCCGCATCAAGCTGGGATCGACCGGCTGTATCCATGATCATGACGCCGAATCCGCCTCTTTCAGCTTTCTCAAATGCACGCTTGGCGAGTTCAGGCGGTTTGAGGGATGTATCTGCTTCGACAGGGACATCGAGCCGCTCACCGAGTTGCTGCAGTTGTTGCACCGCGGCAGGACGATAGGGATCACCTGCGACCATCATCACGCGTTCCCCTTTCGAGCGCAGGAGGCGCGCTAACTTTCCAGCACCAGTCGTTTTACCTGAGCCTTGCAGACCGACCATCATGATCACGCGCGGCTTGGGACCAGTCATATTCAACGGGGCAGGATCCCCTAGTGTTTCGATCAACTCATCGTTTACGATCTTGATCACTTGCTGTCCCGGGTTGAGTGCTTTTGACACTTCAGCACCAATCGCGCGTTCACGGACGCGCGCGATGAACGATTTCACCACGCTGAAATGCACGTCCGCTTCAAGCAAAGCAAGGCGTACTTCGCGCATGGCTGCATCAACATCCGCTTCAGAAAGTTTTCCGCGTCGGCGTAGTTGATCAAAAATTTCGTTGAGTCGTCCAGTAAGGTTTTCAAACATAATTTTTTTGTCATTGCGAGGGCGTTCTTGCTCCTTGCCCGAAGCAATCTCCTCGTAAACTGAGTAAATATAAGAATGTAGTAGTTACCTTGTTTGTGTCCTTCAACTTCAGGTCTCGTTACGCTTCGCACTCGACCCTCCGCTCACCTGTGCCTGCCCTGTCCCGTCCGGGCCAGGACGAGGCGGCAAGGTGCAGGCAGGACGAATAGGCAAGAAAGGCATTTTAGCGCGTAGCAGGTTAAGGGTCAAGCAAGAAGCAAGAGAAAAGTGTATGCCATCCAACGTCAGGAGACGTTGGATTCCGGTAAAATACATCGAAACTTCCCATACCGGCGCGTGTTTTTGCTTACATCCAATCCAACTGGCGGAGGACATAATGACGACATCGCAGGCTACCGTAAATGATCGGAGGGAAATCTTTGGCTGGGCCATGTACGATTGGGCCAACTCAGCATTTAGCACGACAGTGGTTACCGCCTTTCTTTTCGGTTCGACTCATACTTCACCTTTCTTATATCCGCCTCCGTTTTGCTTCAAGTCACTTTTCTCCCTGTCCTAGGCGCTTTAGCCGACTATTCCCATATGCGTAAACAATTAATGCGCTTGTTTGCTTTCCTCGGCGCTATTTCAACCATTTTAATGTTCTTTATTACTTCGGGGGGATATTGGTTAGCGGGTCTGCTGTTTCTTGTTGCTAATGTTGCCTTTGGAGCAAGCATTGTCTTCTACAATTCTTATCTGCCTAGCATTGCTAGTGAAGATCAGCGCGATTCTGTTTCTTCATACGGCTGGGCAATGGGTTATTTAGGAGGTGGACTTCTCCTTCTGCTAAATCTAGTGCTTTTCCTCTTTGGTAGCAAAATGGGGTTGGATAGTGGAATGGTGGCTCGTATCAGTCTGGCTTCCGCAGGAGTTTGGTGGCTGGGTTTCTCATTAATAACGTTCTCCCGTCTACGCCCACGACATGCCGTTCGCCCTCTGCCAGAAGGAGAAACATATTTTTCCATCGGCTTTAAACAACTTGGCCAATTGATGGATATCTCTCATAGGCTTATTACTGTATTGATGATGTTGCCGCTGTTGATTCCGATCTTCTTATTCTTGCGCCTACCTATTTGGATCGTACTTGCGCCAGCCACAGGCCCCATCGCAGTCCTAATCCTATTTATGATTCGCAAAGGACACACCCTGCCCGAGGCAATGAAATTCCTTGCTGCTTACCTGCTTTACAATGATGGAGTGCAAACCGTTATCAGCGTCGCAGCCATCTTCGCAGCCCAGGAACTTGGGATGGAAACCACACAGTTAATTTTGGTTATTTTGATGATTCAATTCGTGGCATTTGGTGGTGCTCTTGGGTTTAACTGGGTTGCCAGTAAAATCGGCACCAAGCAGACGATCATATTAAGTCTCGTAATCTGGTGCGGTACCACGATTTATGCCTTTGCAGGTATGAAGAGCACTGCCATCATTTTGGGCATTGAACAACGGCAACTAGAATTCTGGATACTCGCCTTTGTCATTGCTCTCATTCTAGGCAGCAGCCAAGCCCTCAGCCGGAGTCTGTTCTCACTTATGATTCCTAAAGATCAGGAAGCCGAATTTTATTCTTTTTATGAAATCAGTGAGCGTGGCACTTCCTGGCTTGGCACATTCACCTTCGGCGCAGTCAATCAGATCACTCGTAGTATGCGTTGGGGAATTGTCTCAGTCATCGCTTTCTTTATAGCAGGGTTAATTATCCTGCCCTTTGTCAACGTAAAGAAAGCTATCGAACAAGCTAAGCAAAGCCAACCCAAACTTTAACTACGTTACGGGATTCTCTCGCTGATCTTTTATTTTATTGCCGGGTTAATTTTCCTGCCATTTGTAAACGTGAAAAAAGCGGTGGCAGATGTAAAGAAGTATGATGCTTCGAAAATAGAAGAAGTCAAGTAGTGCGTGGACGTTTATTGTCTCGCAGTTCAACTACGAGACGAACAAAGGGTCCAATTTGGAATTCTATTGAAGGTGCTGGGCAAAAACTGTTTCCAAATCCGCTTCCTGTACATAGCCGACCCATTTTTTCAATACGTTGCCATTTGCATCTAGGAGGTAAAGCTCAGGTTGATAGTAAAAACCAAGGGCTTTTTGGAATTGGTCTGTGCGTGGGTCATCGGCATCGAGAAAAGAGAATTTGATCTTTCCGAAATACTTTGCTTCAAGCCCATGAACCATGGGCGCCATAGCACGGCAGGTAGCTCAAGTAAAGCGGAAGAATTCAACAAGTTGTTCAACAAGTTGCAAGCCACCTGATGCCAGTGACACTGTAGTTGGGTCTGTGGCTTCCAGGTTTGGTCCGCGCGAGGTTACAATTGGATGAACTTGTACATCCTCCGTTGGCACAACTGTACCAGTCGCTTTGGGAATTGAAGTCGCAGCAGACTCAACTGTAGCAGTCGGCGCGATCGTTGGAGTTGCTAAAACCAATTTCGGTGTATCGGGGGCAATAATAGCCGGAGCGCAGGAAGATACAGCAAAAACGGCGACGAGGATGAATGTCAAGTCACTGCAGCGGATTTTCATCTTTTTTATCCTATGAAAAGCTTGACGAGTCGTTTTTTATCACTCTTACACATTGACGCAAACTGTGCCGTAACTCGGAAAATCGTCATATCCAAAACCGACGATAAACTTTGACGGTTGTGAAATCCTGCGCTATACTGGATTTAGTTCAACTACAAAACTATTCGACTATGAAACTACCCAACCAATTTCAGGAGGCATAGGAATGGCTGATTTTAAGCTTACTTACGCGACCATGTTCAACCCGCCCGAGGAGTTGCACGCGGGTTTTGATAAAGCCGTAGAAAATCTAAGAAAGAATCTGGGCAAAGAATATGCAATGATCATCAACGGCAAGGATGTTATTGCCGATGAGAAGTTTGAAGACCGTTCCCCTGTAAACACAGACCAGGTCTTGGCGATCATGCAGAAGGGTAATGCCAAGCATGCGCACGACGCTCTGGCTGCGGCACGCAAGGCATTCCCAGGCTGGAGCCATACACCATGGCAGGAGCGCGTGAAACTTCTCCGCAAAGCTGCCTCTTTGATCGAAGAACGTATTTTTGATCTGGGAGCGGCAATGGCTATGGAGGTTGGCAAAAACCGCATGGAATCGCTCGGAGACGTGCAGGAAACAGCCGACCTTATTTATTATTCTTGCTTCCAGATGGAGAAGAATGAAGGCGATATTGTTGAAATGGGCAAGGATCCGCTCGTTGGTTACGATGCGCGCAACGTCTCTGTTTTGAGGCCTTACGGTGTTTGGCTGGTGGTCAGCCCATTCAACTTCCCCTTTGCGCTCACTGGTGGGCCTTCGGGTGCTGCATTGGTAACCGGCAATACGCTAGTGATCAAGCCTGCAACCGATACCGCTTGGATTGTACGCCTGCTGGCAGATTGCTTCCGCGATGCTGGCTTGCCTGATGGTGTAGTGAACTTCGTCACCGGCCCTGGCTTTACACTTGGTCAAGCACTTGTGGAGGGTCCTGAGGTGAATGGTGTAACCTTCACTGGTTCGTTTGATGTGGGCATGAAGATGTACCAGGATTTCGCCAAGGGCAAGTATGTGCGTCCAGTGATCCTCGAGTTGGGCGGCAAAAACCCGGCAATTGTTTCCAAACATGCAGACCTCGAACGCGCTACTATTGGTATTGTCCGCTCGGCGTTTGGCCTTCAAGGACAAAAATGCTCCGCCGCTTCACGCGTAATTATAGAGGAACCCGTTTACGATGAGATGGTCAACCGCCTCAAGGATGCGACCGAGAAACTGGTCATTGGCGATCCAACCGACCGCGCTACTTACCTTGGGCCGGTGATCAATAAGAGCTCGTACAACGACTTCAAGAACTTTACGGAAGAAATATCGCAGGGCGGCGGCAAGTTCCTGACTGGCGGCCATGTCAAGACCGGTGATGGATTCGACAAGGGTTACTTTGTCGAACCAACTTTTGTCACCGATCTGCCGTTCGAGCATCGCTTGTGGCAATATGAAATGTTCCTACCCATCACCACGATTGGCAAAGTCAAGAGTATGGATGAGGCCATAAACATCGCCAATAATGTAAATTACGGTCTCACTGCTGGCTTCTATGGATCACTCGAAGAAACTGATTGGTTCTTCGATAACATCCAGGCAGGCGTGACCTATGCCAACCGTCCGCAAGGTGCGACCACTGGCGCGTGGCCAGGCTTCCAACCGTTCGGTGGCTGGAAAGGCTCTGGCTCAAGTGGCAAGAACGCAGGTGGCCACTATTACTTGCCCCTTTACATGCACGAGCAGATTCGTACACTTATCAAATAAGACTATACTTTTACAATAGCCCCTTCCTTCGAACTAAAGGGAGGGGCTTATTCTTTGAGGGACAAATTATGCCCTGGAACGCTGAACAATACCACCGATTCCAATCGCAGCGTTCCGCGCCGTTTTACGATTTACTGAAACTAGTAGAAATCCGTCCACGTTTGAAAGTGATCGACCTCGGTTGCGGAACAGGTGAACTGACACGTATACTCGCAGATTCTCTCCCCGATAGCGAAGTAATGGGATTGGACTCATCACCAGAGATGCTAGAAAAGGCAACAGCCTACTCGACCTCAAACCTTCACTTTGAGCAAGGGGATCAATCCAAGCTGAAAGGGAAATGGGATCTTATCTTTAGCAATGCTGCTCTGCAATGGTCTGAAAACCATGAAGAGTTGGTCCCTTATCTCATATCAAAACTAAACCCCGGTGGGCAACTCTGTGTGCAAATACCTTCAAATCACAGCCATATATCCCATTTGCTGATCCGAGAAACGGCAAAAGAAGAGCCGTTCGATAAAATTCTTGGTGGTTTTGAGCGAATCTCTCCCGTCTTAACCATCGACCAGTATGCAAAATTATTATTCGAACAAAATACAGAGCATATCATTGTCTTTGAGAAAATATTTCCACATGTCTTGGAAAACTCGGACGCTGTGGTCGAGTGGATCTCAGGGACAGCGCTCATTCCCTATTTTGAAAGACTCGGTAATCATAAATTCGAGTTCCTTGATGTACTTCGCAAAAAGATGAAACTGGCTTTACCAGAAACTCCTTTACTCTATCCATTTCGGAGGATCCTATTTTCAGCGAAAAAGCCAAGCAAGCACAAAGATCCCGAGCCATTGGTAAAATAAGCACATGGAAGATGAACCTATTATCGTCCGCGTGGGAACGTTTTTCGTCGTGTTAGGGATAGGAATATTCATTTTATTTGTCGCTTCCGACCTGGCCGAAAAACCTGACTTTGACTATTTATTTATGGCTATGCTTCTGGTAGGCCTGGGATGGATATTCCGGCGCAGAAAAGCAGCTCCACCCGCTGCTGATCGGTTTTCCTATTTTCGACGGATTAGAAAACGGAAAGATAACAAAGGCAAACAGGCAGAAAAAAAGTAACCGCTATGTCCAAACTCATTTCACTCAACGAAGCAATTGGGAAATACGTCACTGACGGGGATACCGTCTACGCAGCAGGATTCACTCATTTGATTCCTTTCGCAGCAGGACATGAAATCATCCGCCTCAAAAAACGGGACCTCGTGCTTGCACGCGCTACGCCAGATTTGATCTACGATCAGATGGTCGCGGCAGGCTGTGCCCGAAAAGTCATTTTCTCCTATATGGGGAATCCTGGGGTTGGTTCGCTGCGTATCGTGCGTTCCGCTATTGAACAGGGCAAGCTCGAATGGGAAGAATACTCACACTTTGGCATGATTACCCGCTTACAAGCCGGTGCCTCCGGACTTCCATTCCTGCCAATGAACCAAACCGGAGCAACTGATCTTGAAAAGTCTAACCCGCAGATTAAACGTATTCCTGATCCTTATGGGGGCAAGGATGTGATCGTTGTTCCTGCTTTGAATCCCGATGTTGCCATCGTCCATGTGCAGCGTGCGGATGCAAACGGTAATGCACATCTTTGGGGCATCATTGGCGAACAGAAAGAAGCCGCGTTCGCCGCAAAGAAAGTGATTCTTACTGCCGAAGAGATTGTAGATGAATCCGTCATACGCTCAGATCCGAACCGCACGATGATTCCATCCAATATTGTTGATGCGGTCTGCCATGTACCTTATGCATGTCACCCCAGCTATGCCCAAGGCTACTATGACCGCGATAACGAGTTCTATCTTGCCTGGGATAAGATCAGCGAGTCAGCCGATTCAGTTAAGTCCTATCTCGATGAATGGGTTTATTGCGTGAAGGATCGCGAAGATTACTGGCAAAAACTTGGTCCAAAGACACATGAACGTTTGAAGGTGAAGGAACGGTATAGCGAGAAGATCAATTATGGGAGTTACTAGAGAAGTAAATCGGTAAACAAGTAGACACGTATACAGGTAAATACCTAAATTAGTGGATCATGATCCCTCACTTTGACTATGGCGGCACGGGTGCGCCGCTTCATTTTCTTCACGCCAACGGTTATCCGCCGGATTGTTATAAGCCTTTATTCGAACTTTTAAAAACTGAATATCGCGTCTTTGGAATGACTCTCCGGCCGCTGTGGCCAGATGCAAAAATGGATGACCTCGAAGATTGGAATCCATTAGTAGATGACCTGCTCCGCTTCCTTGCGGGCCACGAGTCTGATCCCGTCATTGGGGTGGGTCATTCGATCGGAGGGATTGTCACCCTACGGGCAGCATTAAGAGATCCGGACAAATTTCGCGCCCTTGTTCTTTTGGATCCGGTTCTCTTCCCTCCTTATTTCATCGTGATGTGGAACATCACTCGCAGCCTGGGAGTAGGACGACGTGTCTACCCAAAAATTTTAGGAGCATTGAAGCGCCGCCGCGAGTTTAGCGATCTGGATATGGTCTTTCGCGGCTACAGAAACCGAGATGTCTTTCGTTATCTCTCGGATGAAAACCTACGAGCGTATATCGCAGGCATTACCAAGCCAGAAGCAGATAGCGGCTACGAGTTGGTTTACAGTCCTGAATGGGAGTCACACATCTATTACACTGGTGTATGGCGAGATATAGAAATTTGGCGCAATCTGAAAAATCTCACGGTGCCAACTCTCATTATTCGCGGCGCGGAAACAGATACATTTTGGGAAAGCACGGTTAGGCTCGTTAAACGGAAGCAGCCCAAGATCCGGATTGAAGAGATCAGTCAATCCACTCACCTTGTGCCGCTGGAACGTCCGAAAGAAGTTTTTGACATCATGCAATCATTCTTAAAAGAGACCCTAAAGGTCTCAGAGACCTTTAGGGTCTGAGAAAGGAAATTATATGAGTGAATATTCGTCAGCAGAATTGATGATCATCAACGCCGCTCGCTTATTGCGCGATGGCGATGTAGTCTTTGTAGGAGTCGGCCAACCAAATCTCGCATGTAATTTAGCAAAGCGAACCCATGCACCCAACCTTGTGATGATCTATGAAGCAGGTGTGATCGGTGCGGAGCCTGTACGCCTGCCTCTTTCGATTGGCGATCCCACGCTTGTGAGCGGCTCGCTCTCCGTGGTGAGCATGTATGATATTTTTTCAAATTATCTTCAACGCGGCAACGTGGATGTGGGTTTTATGGGTGGCGCGCAGATCGACAAATACGGAAATATCAATGCGACCGTGATCGGTGGTTATGATCATCCCAAGGTGCGTCTCCCTGGCTCCGGCGGATCACAGGAGATCGCTGCGTGGGCGAACCGTTGTTACATTATGACCCCGCACCAAAAACGACGCTTCCCCGAGAAAGTAGATTTCATGACCTCCGCCGGTTTTATCTCCGGTAAACGCGACCGTGAGAAGGCCGGCTTGCGCGGTGGCGGTATACTGGCTGTGGTTACAGATATTGGCATTCTTGAGCCCGCTGAAAACGGCGAGATGACACTGACCGCACTACATCCTGGCAAAAAAGTGGAGCAGGCGAAGGAGAATACCGGTTGGGATTTGAAAATTGCCCCGCAACTTCGGGTAACCGATCTTGTTAAAGATAACGAATTAAAGATTTTACGCGAAGAATTGGATCCAATTGGGATTTATCTTAGAGGAAGTGGATAGTTGTCCGGAACCCCTTCTAATTTTGATAACCGTAATTTAATTAAAGAGATTTTTATTTCCGAAGACGAACCGCGTCTGCGGTCGGGCTGGCGGCTATTAATACAAACCACGCTCATGCTGGCGATAGGGGCTTGTGTTGGCTTTCCATTAATTTTTTATCTTGCAATGAAAGAATCACTTGAGTTTGATGTGAATGCAATTGGCAAGGAAGTCCTTCTTCCACTTCAAATCGCAGAATTTATCATGTTCACCTCGTCCATTTTTCTTGCGCGGCGGTTCCTGGATAAGCGTTCTTTCACAAGTTTAGGTTTGGCAGTAAATAGCCAGGCCGTATGGGATGTTACTACTGGTGTCATCGTCAGTTTTTTAATGATAGGCTTGATTTTCGTATGGCAGCTATCCGCGGGGTGGATAAAAATTGATGGTTTTGCATGGGAAACGGATTCCATGGCGAATGCTCTCAAAGCTGTTCTTGCGTTTCTGGTGATCTTTGCTCTATCAGGTTGGAATGAAGAACTCCTTTTCCGTGGCTATCATCTACAAACAATTGCCAGTGGCACTAATTTGGCCTGGGGTGTAGTGATCTCATCGGTTATCTTCAGCGTCCTCCACCTTGGCAATCCGAGCGCCACCTGGGTTAGCGCGATAGGGATATTCCCGGCAGGGTTGCTCTTTGCTTATGCTTATATACGCAGCGGTCAACTCTGGCTTCCGATTGGACTGCACATGGGCTGGAATTTATGTGAGGGCGTGATCTTTGGTTTTCCGGTATCTGGATTGGATATCTATCAACTTTTGCGGATTCGAGTTCAAGGTCCAGCACGTGGACCGGTGGTGCGTTTGGACCAGAGGCAGGATTAATCGTTATCCCCGCTTTGCTGCTGGGTACTGCTCTGGTTTATATGTTTACCAAAACGAGGCAAAAAACTGTTATGTAGTTGTGCTTTATCTGCTATTTACGAATCCCGCCCTAGGCAGTATATTCGTCGAATTTGAAGCTGCTATGCAACTTTGAGAAGCCGCAATTGTTACAGGGATTAATATGATCCTCAATTCATCCGTTTATATTATTTGCAGGAGGAGCCATGAAGAGTGAAAGTTTTAAATCGTTTGTCGCTGTGCTTATTGCAATCGTAACTGTCCTCGGGGCACTGACTGCAGGCATTGCAGCAAAAACCTCCTCGGACGCGGGAGATGGAGATTTTGCTGGCATGGGTGCGGCAATCAGTGCACAAAAAGCTGACCTCATTAATGAAATCAACGCATATGAACACTACCGCGCCTATACCTCATATGTTCGCTATTTGGAATTGGGATTCCTGCTTTCCGATCCAAACACGGATGAAACAGTTCAAGATCAACTTTACAAACAGCAACAGGAAGCGTGGGGTGTAGCAGATGGAATTAAATATTCGTTTTTCGAGCCACGTTATATCAACCCCGATGGCAGCTATGATATTGAACGCGAATTGCAGGAAGCTCATGCAGAAGACGAGCAAGACACAGATCTTGACTACCAACCTTATTTTGATCAGGCAGATAGAATGCGTTTACGCTCATCTGTTCTGGTCGGGGATATGATCGTCTTTGCGATATCTTTCTGGTTCCTAACATTAGCCCAGGTGATTGAAAACCGCATAAAATATTTGATGGCATTTCTTGGCCTCGTGATTGGGTTGGCCGGTATTCTCGGCATTCTGATTGGGAGGTACTTAATATGAGCCAGGAAAATAAACCAAAACCCTCAAGTGAAGGCTTTGAGAAGCTGGTTACAGTCTTGATTTCGTCTGTAGCCATCTTGGTTGCAGTCACAGCGTTTCTTCAGAATACGGCCGCGGGAATTTCTGATGAAGCCCGGCGTCACGCGCAGGAACACGCGCTTAATTCAACCAACAAGGAACTCAGTGGCACGATCCAATACAGTTATCAATGGCAGGGAGCGTACCAAACCTGGAAGGAAATTGACCTGCAAATCACAGCCGCAGAACAGTCCGGTGACGATGCGGCTGCGGAACGATACCGCAAGTTAAAGGAAAAGATCGCGGCGCTCAGCCCAATGCTGGGTTCAGCGTACTTTGATCCGCTCTCTACGTCTTACCCAGATACCTATAAGTATGAATCTGATATTTATCTGGTCGAATCAACGAAGCTAAACGAAGAGTATGTAGCCGAATCAGAAATCGGGCGCGTTACAGATGACATAGCCGATTCTTTCATCGTCCAGCTCACATTGCTGACAGTTACATTATCGCTTTATGGCCTTTCTATTACCCTGAGAGGGAACTTGCGCTGGCTATTCGTTATCGTTGGTTCAGGTATCGTCGCAGTTTGTCTACTCTGGATGGGTTGGGAATTGCTCCTGCTTTGGACGCGCCCGACTGTTTCCCTGCCGGCCATCAACGCATATGCGGAAGGCACAGGGCTTTCTTACCAGGCGAAATACGATGAGGCTATATCAAAGTTTGATACCGCGATTGCTGAAAAACCGGATTATGCCAAAGCCTATTATGACCGCGGCTTTGCTTACTACTACAAAAATGACCTTGATCGAGCTATCAATGACTTCGAGACTGCCCGCTCTTTGGGATTGAATGATAGATACACTAACTGGAACCTTGCCTGGGCTTATTATCTGGATGGTCGTTATCAGGAAGCAATTGACACAAACAACGAGATCTTAAGCAAAGATCCTACCGTCTTAGGTATGCAGATGAACCAAGCGCTAACTTATCTAGCCATGGGCAATACGGATCTCGCCAAAGATGAATATGATCTCATGATTCAAGAAGCAAATAGACAAGTCACTGACGCTCATAACAAGGGGCAGGAACCGTCTGCTTCACTCTGGTACTATATGGATGCAGGTGCGAACGACCTACAAAACCTGATTGACCAGTTGGACGGCAATCCAAGATCCTGGACACAAGCTCCCGACCCAAACCTAGTTAACGGCGACCATAACGCAATTCGAGACTTCGCTTATCAGCAAATGGTGCGGCTGAAAGAAACGACAGTCTCGCTTGAATATACAGGTAATCTTCCTCAAACAATGGCCGATATGAAGATGGAACCTTTTGCCTTCGGTAAGATCACAGGTACTGATAACGAAGGGTTTATCACAGGGTTTGAAAAGGATGAGGATGCCACCTTCCCTTACGGTACAAATGCTGTTTCAGTAGAATTCACATATTCAGGCTCAGCTCCAAATAAACAATTGATCTGGAAAGTGTATATAAATGGATATGAAGATCAATCCTTGAGAAAAGTTTCTGAAACAGACCTCAGCACAGGTTCAAAATGGTACATGACTTTTGGTTTTGATTACACGAACGTCTTCATCTTGTCGCCGGGAGAGTATGTTGTCGAACTCTATGTTGACTCGAAACTGGTTCAACGTGGCACCTACTATGTACAGGACGAATAACGGCTGAGGCGCGTTTCCATAGTATCCTATGTCCCGCTTCATCAGAGCTCTTCTCTTTGACCTTGGTGGCACTCTTATGTATGCACGCAATCCATGGCCACCTATTGAAGCGCGTGCTGATAGAACATTTGCTAAAAGCCTGCGTGACCAGGGGTTGGATATCAAGCCTTCAGAATTTGTTCGTGAATTTCGCACTCGCTTGAAAGAGTATTACATTCAACGTGATGAAGACTTATTTGAGACCAGCTATCTTTTTGTGGCGCGTGAACTGCTTCGAGATAAGGGCTATCACAATGTAACGGAAGCTATCCTCAGGTCCGCATTGGATCGACTCTTCGCAGTCACGCAAGCCAACTGGATGTTGGAATCAGATGCCCGTTCGACGTTGAAGATTCTCCAGTCCAGCGGATATCGTCTTGGACTTGTCTCGAATGCGGGCGATAATCAGGATGTTTTTCAACTTGTCGAGCGTTTCAACATCGAGCCCTATTTTGATTTCATTCTCACTTCGGCCGCCTGCTCATATCGCAAACCCCATCCACGTATCTTTGAACTCGCCTTGGTACACTGGCATATCCCGGCCAGTGAAACCGCAATGGTAGGCGATACACTCGAAGCCGATGTGCTCGGCGCGCAAAAAGCCGGGCTTTACTCCATTTGGATCACTCGCCGGGCGAATCTTAAATCAGAGGACGTGCTCCGTATCCAACCGGACCTAAGCTTGCCCACGCTTGCGGGTATTCCCGCCGCTTTGAAAGCGCTCCGCTAAAACATAATTCGTGATAAACCGGCTGAAATCAAGCTAATCCAATTTCACAAAGATGTATAATAAGCGCGAAATTATCCAACTTAAAACAAGGAGTATCGTATGGAAGTCAAGGTCTCTACAGAGAACAGACGAGTCCCGATAACTGTCATGCATGTGGATGGAAATATCGATTCGTCCACTTACGAAGCCTTCCAAGCAAAAGCTGACGAACTGATCAAAGGCGGTTCGCGATATTTTCTGATTGATCTCAGCCATGCTCCGTACATCAGTAGTGCTGGCCTGCGTGCCTTGCATAGCATCTACAATAAACTTCGAGCGTTGAACCCCGAGGCACACTTGAGCGACGAAGATGTACGCAAAGGCATCCGCGCGGGCACTTACAAATCACCACATTTGAAGTTACTCAACTTATCAAAAGAAGCACTAACCTCCTTCAAAATGGGTGGCTTTGACATGTATATTGAAACTTTCGACGATATGAAATCCGCCATCGCATCCTTCTAAAGTTTTAACCTGA
>WNGA01006366.1_pt1 | contig 16852 bp, 15 predicted proteins | sample 5400061 | NCBI WGS metagenome assembly WNGA01 (sample SAMN13153366, study PRJNA577476) | soil metagenome | isolation source: 100 cm soil or saprolite under grassland replicate 2 | place: USA:California | collected 2016-06-15 | reverse complement strand
TGAAGGAATGACCCCAGAAGACCATGCCGAATCCGTCCACGAGGAAATCATCGCGGGAATCTTCGCCTAACTCTCCATTGACACTCCTTTAGACAACCCGATACACTCACCCTGCTGATTCAACGTTAATCGTGAAACGTTAAACGGAATGCATCACCCCCACCCGTCCCTCCCCCCTCGAGGGGGAGGGTGAGGGTGGGGGGGCGTTTCACGAATAACGATTAACGAGCAACGACTGGGAGTGCTCATGGCCAAGAAGAAGAATCCTATCGAGGAAGACATCGCGCGGCTCAAAAAGAAGATCGCCGAACGGAAGGCCAAGACAGGCAAAGTGCTGGGCGACGCGGCCCTGCGGGCGTTGCGCAAGCGTCTGAAGCGGGAGCAGCGCAAGAGGCGAGCCCTGGCGCAGCGCTTGGCGCATGCGCAAGGCAAGAAGAAAGACGCCCAACCGGCTGCGGCCGCAGGCTAATTCCCGTAGGGGAGGGGTTAACCCCCTCCCTCGGAACAGGTGGGGATAAACCCCACCCCTACATTTTTTCTAAGATGCACCATGGCTGAGGATGTGAAGAAGATGGAAGACGCCGGTAAGGCGAAGGACAAGCCCGTCGAGACGACGTCGGCGATGCCAGACGGGTCGGACAAGTCCGAGTACATGCCGACAGGCCCGGACCAGCCCGTCGCCGAGGCCGAGGCTCCGGCCGCGGCTGTGGTCGGGGAGGCCAAGGCCCCCGAGGAAAAGGTCAAGGACGAGGTCGAGATCCAGATCGACCTCCTGAAGGACAAGGACTGGTACCGCCGGCGGGAAGCCGCGATCACGCTGGGCGAGATGAGCGACGAGCGGGCGATCCCCCATCTCATCACCGCGCTGCGCGATTCGGAGTGGAATGTCAGGGAGGCGGCGGAAGACGCGCTGGCCCAGATCGGCTCTCCGGCCGTCGAGCCGCTGCTCAAGGCCCTGCGGGAGTACCAGATCCGCAAATTCGTCATCAAGATCCTGGGCAGGATCAAGGACGAGCGGGTACTGGACCCGCTGTTTGCCCAGCTCAGGAATGAAGAGTTCAAGGACGCCGCGACCGAGGCCTTGGTCGAGGTGGGCCAGCCGGCCGTCGAGCGGCTCACCGCGGTGCTCAATGACAAGGACAAGACCGTCCGCAAGCACGCCGTCATCGCGCTCGGCGACATCGGGGTCACAGAGTGCGTGGATCTGCTGATCGAGGCCACCAAGGACGAAGAGTGGGAGGTGCGCTTGGCGGCGATCGCGTCGCTCGATAAGATCGGTGACGAGCGGGGGAAGCCCGCCATCAAGTCGCTCATCAAGGACACGGACTTCGTCGTCCAGATGCGCGCGGAGCGGATCATCTTGGAGTGGAAGAAGAAGGCGAAGGCCGCGAAAGAGGCCAAGGACGAGGAGGAGACCGAAGAGCGTGCGGGGACGGCTTAACGCGCCGTGAGCAGCTGGTCCAACTCCTTTACGATCTCGTCCACTTTCGCCTGCAGGCCCGGCTTGAGCGCCCGCACGTCGTCCTTCACCGCCTCTACCTTGTCCATCACCTCTTCCAGTTTTTCCTTGGTCTCCTCGCCGGCCGCCTCCATCGCTTTCTTGAGGGCCTGCCGGGCCTCCCCTAAGCCGGTCGCGGCCCTGCCGTAGTTCTTGTCGAGCAACTCAGACTTCGCCTGCACCAGCCGCTCCTTGGCGTTCACGAGGCCGGTGCGCAGGCTCAGATTGCGCTCCAGCGTGCTGGTGCTGGCAAGGACTTGGGAGCTGAGTTGCTTGGCCTTGTGGAGGAGGGTTTCGGGACCCTGTCTGCCGATATAGATGCCGCAGGCGAACGCGAGCCCCACGATGGTGAGCGTCCCCAGGAATCGCAGCATTTAGCTTTCCCCCTTCCGTTTCCTGTCTGAGACAGCGGCGCCGAGGTGACCGGCGGCGAATGCGCGGACGGTCAGGTCCTTGTCCAGCAGGGCGCGCCTCAGATACGGAATGGCCGTCTTGCCTCCGACCCGCCCCAGCGCCTGGACCGCCGCCACGCGAACCCGCGGGGCGGGGTCGTCGAACGCCTCCAGCGCGAAGGCCATCGCCCGCTCCGGGGCGCTCCGGGCCATCGCGCCCACCGCCGCGCTCCGCACGCCGAAATCAGGGTCCTTGAGCAACTCCCGCATGACCAGTGCCGCCTCGCCTTCGCCCAGCTTCACCAGCGCTTCCGCCGCTGCCAGCCTGACGAGCGAGTCGGAGTCCTTCACGGCGCCCCACAGGGCGCCGATCGCCGCCTTGGCGTTGAGCCGGCCGAGGCTGGCTGCGGCGAAGTTACGGACGTACGGGTCCCGGTCGCTCATCGCGTCCACCAGCGCCGTGATGGCGGAGGTCGCGCCGAGGTCGCCCAGGGCTCCTGCGGCGAACGACCGGACCGACGCATCGGGATCGCTCAGGCCCATCATCAGCGCCGAGAGAGCCGTGGGGTCTTTCACTTTCAGCCGGCCGAGGATGCCCATGGCCGCGCCCCGGACGGTGGGGCTGAAGTCGCGGGCGGCCGTCAGGAACGGCTGTACCTGTTCGGGCTGGTTGAGCCGCACCAGGGCCTCACGCGCCACCAATTGGACGATGGAGTCCTGGTCTTTCAAGCCGCGCCGCACCAGCCCGGCGACCGACGGGTCCTTGGAAAGGCCGAGCGTAGAGAGCGCCGCGATGCGGACGGTGACGTCCGGGTCGGTCACGGCGTCGCGGACGACGGGCAGCTTGGCAGCCAGACCGAAGCGGCCGGCGGTCTGGATGGCGAAGGTACGCACCCGTGGCGAGGAGTCGTGCAGGGCCAGATTCAGGGCGGCCAGCGTGTCGGCCGACCCGAGCTCAGCCAGGGCAGTCGCCGCCGCGCCGCGCACGATCTCCTGGCCCTGCACAAGCAAGTGCGTGAGCAGGCCGATGCAGATGCGCCGCAGCACGTCGCCCTTTTCCTTCCCTGCTTGGACGAGGTGGTCGTGGTCGGCCAGCGCCTCTTCCGGGCGACCCAGATACCCATGGGCCAGGGCACGCAGCTCGTACGCCGCCGCATGGTCCGGCTGGGCCGCCAGCAGGGTGTTCAGCAGCCGGACCGCCGTGTCGTAGTCCTTCCGCTCGAAGGCGGCCTGGGCGGCACGGAAGTCGTTGGTCACGGCGAGGGACGAATCCAGAAGTCCGAGCGGGAGGAGACCGATGAGCATGCCCACGATGAGCGTGAGCGAATGGGCGGGATTGATCCCCATGGGCGACATCTTAACAGGAAGTCCGCCGCGAAGGAATCGCGGGATGACGGCGAAGGAGTCCGATTGACAGACAGGGATGGATATGCGACCTTTTTCGATCTCCGATGATTCCGCTGCGGGACGAGAATCCGACGACGCTGACGCCGGTCGTGACGGTCTCACTGATCGTCCTGAACTGTCTGGTCTTTCTGTACCAGCTCACGCTGGGTCCAGCCGAGGAGCGCTTCATCCTGTCATACGCAGCAGTGCCAGCCGAGTGGTTTCTCCCGGGCACGGTGGTGGGCGATCCGGCGGTGCCTTCCGCGCTGACCGTCCTGACCTCGATGTTCCTGCATGCGGGCCTCATGCACCTGGGCGGCAACATGCTCTACCTCTGGATCTTCGGCAACAACATTGAAGACGTCATGGGCCACGGGCGCTTCATCCTGTTCTATCTGCTGTGCGGGGTCGCGGCCGTCTTCGGGCATGCCATCACGGCTCCGGACTCGACGGTCCCCATGATCGGGGCCAGCGGGGCGATCTCCGGGGTGCTGGGCGCCTATCTCCTGCTGTTTCCACGGGCGCGCGTGCTGGTGCTGATCCCCGTCGGCTTTTTCATGCAGGTGGTGCCCGTGCCCGCCATTGTGGTCCTGGGGTTCTGGATCGTGATGCAGGTCATCAGCGGAGCCTTCAGTTGGGGAGGCCTCGGCGGCGGGGTCGCGTGGTTCGCCCACATCGGCGGGTTTGCAGCCGGACTGGCACTGATCAAGGTCTTCCAGCGACGGCCGGTCAACGACATCTTCCGGTGGTAGCCCTCCGGGAAGGCCTGTGGTAAGATCGGACGGTTTTGTACGGACTCATGGCGAAGGAGGGCGGTATGCAGGCAGGGCTTTTCGTCGTCATCGGATTGATCCTCAGTTGGGGGCTCGTTCCCCCGCCCGTAGTCGCCGCCGACATGAGCCTCACCGGCAAGCTCGCCATCTCCGTGACCGGCCGCGAACAGGCCCTCTTCGAGAAGGCCAGCGTGAAGTTCGAGAAGCTGCATCCTCGCGTGCGGGTGCGGTTTGCGGCGACAGACGGCGGGGACCCGCTGGCGGCCGTGGCCGACGGCTCGGCGGACATCGCCGTCTTAGGCAGAACCCTCAAGCCTGAAGAGAAGGAGTGGACGGGCACCACCGTCGGGTGGGAGGGGATCGCCATTATGGTCAACGCCTCCAATCGCGTACAGGAGATCACCCTCAAACAGGCGACCGATCTCTTCAGCGGGGCGGCCAAGACCTGGGATGAGCTCGGGGGGCTTGAAGCCAGGATCACGGTCGTCAACCGGGAAGAGGGCAAGGGGGTGCGGCCCTACCTAGAGCAGCTCTTGAACCTGGGCGGGAAGTTCGTGAACGGGAAAGGCGTGGTGGAACCCGACAAAGAGGCCATCCGGTTCGTCTCCGGCAATCTGAACGCGGTGTCCTACGTCAACCTGAGCACGGGCGTCGGCAATGTCAGTGTGGGCGTGCCGATCCGCCTGCTCGCGATCAATAAAGTCGATCCGGAGCCGGCGAATGTGTCCTCCGGGGCCTATCCGCTCCGCCGGCCGATCGTGGTGATGACGAAGACGCCGCCTTCACCCGTCGTCAAGGCGTTCGTGGACTTCATGCTCGACAAGGAAGGGCAGAAGACCGTCCAGGAGGAAGATTTCGTGCCCTTGGTCGTCACGAAGTAGCTGCACGGATGGAGCCCGGCGCGAAGAAGCCGTCGAAGCAGGCGAAGGGGACCGAGCCCGCGAGCCGGTCGCGGCTCGGGGAGCTTCTGGTCGAGCGGAAGCTCATCACTGCGCAGGTCCTCAACGAGGCCCTTCAGGAGCAACGCCAGTCGGGCCGGCGCATCGGCGAGATTCTCCTCGATCGCGGGCATGTCACGGAAGCGCAGCTCATTCCCTTCCTGACCATTCAGCTCAAGCTCCCCTACACCGACGTCTCCGCCCTGGCCTTGGGCTCGGACCAACTCAACCTGATCCCCGAGACCCTGGCGCGCAAGTACACCGTCCTGCCGGTCCGCCTGGACGGGAAACGGCTGGACGTCGTGATGGCCGATCCCATGGACCATGAGGCGATCCAGGACCTCTCCTTCGTCACGGGGTGCCAGGTGTCGCCGACTCTCGGCAGCCGGTCCCAGATCAGGGACGCCATCGAACGATTCTACGCCAGGCATCTGGAGGGGGCGGGCCGTCTGATGGCGAAGGGCGTCGGGCAGGCGACCACACCGCTCCTCACGTCACGCTCCCAGGAAGCCAGCGCGCTGGACGCCGATGCCGAGGATGCCCCAGTCGTCCAGTTGATGAATCTCATCATGCGCAAGGCGATCCAGCTCGGCGCCAGCGACATCCACATCGAGCCCGGCGTGCCGGAGGGCACGGTTCGCTTCCGGCTCGACGGCCTGCTGGCCGATCAACTCAAGGTGCCGGTCGCGCTGCACCCGGCGCTGGTGTCGCGTATGAAGATCCTCGGCCGTCTCGACATTGCCGAGCGGCGGCTCCCGCAGGACGGATCGGTGCGCGTGAAACTGGAAGGACGGGAGGTGGACCTGCGCATCTCTACGATCCCGCTGCAGCACGGCGAAAAGGCGGTGCTCCGCGTCCTGGACGCGTCGAGCAAGAGCCTGGAGCTCGAGGATATCGGCCTGAACCCCAGCGATTTGAAGAAGGTTCAGGGGCTGATCACGCACCATAGGGGCATGGTCGTGGTCACGGGCCCCACCGGCAGCGGCAAGACCACCTCGCTCTACGGCATCCTCAATCGGATCAAGTCCCCCACGACGAACATCGTCACGGCGGAGGATCCGGTCGAGTATCACTATCCGGGGCTCAATCAAATGCAGGTCAATGCGGACATCGGCCTGACCTTCGCCAAGGGCCTCCGATCGATTCTCCGCCAGGACCCCGACATCGTTCTGGTCGGGGAGATCCGGGACGCCGAAACCGCCGAAATCGCCTGCCGGGCAGCGCTGACCGGCCACCTGGTCTTCACCACACTGCATACGAACGACGCGCCTTCCACCATCACGCGACTGCTGGACATCGGGGTGCCCCGCTACCTGGCGGCGTCGGTGGTGATCGGGATCATCGCCCAGCGACTGGTGCGGGTCGTCTGCCGCGACTGTAAGGCGCCCGCCCAGCCCGAAACCGCCGTGGCGACCGCGTTGGGCCTGTCGGCGGGCAGCCTGGCCGGCGGCGCCTACATGGCCGGCAAAGGCTGTGCGCGATGCCAGGAGACCGGCTACAAGGGGCGGACGGGCGTGTTCGAGACGCTGGTCCTGGACGCCAGAATCAGGGATCTGATCCTCCGCGGAGCGACGGAGGAGGACATCCGTATCGCCGCGCAGGAGTCCGGGATGCGCACCCTGGTGGAGGACGGGCTCGAAAAGACCAAGGCCGGGATCACGACGATCGAAGAACTGGGCCGCATCCTCGAAGTCAGCGAGTACGCGGCGGCCAGTTGTCCGGGGTGCAGCCGGCACCTCAATTCGGAGTACCGGTTCTGTCCGTATTGCCGGGCGGAGCTGCGTCGTGTCTGTGCCGGTTGCGGGCGGGTGCTCCTCTCGGGGTGGCTGGCCTGCGCGCATTGCGGAAGGGGGTCAGAGTCGATTTAGGGTGTCTCGCCCCAAAGAATGGCTTCTCATGGCTAAATCGACTCTGACCCCAATTTCCTGGAACCTGCAAGACCTGCTGCGCGATCCAGCCCACGATCTGGACGTTCTCCGGCAGGAGCTCGAGGAGCAGGTCCGGCGCTTTGAAGGATTTCGGGACAGGCTGGCCCCGGAGATTCCCCCCGAGACGTTTCTGGACGCGTTGAAACTGGCCGAGGCGATCACCCGGACGATGAGCAGGCTCGGCGCGTACGCCTACCTGTGGTTCTCCGAGAACACCAAGAATCAGAAGGCGCGAGCCTTCAAGGCAGCCGTCGAGGAGATGCAGGCGGGCTTCGCGAACCGCATGCTGTTCTTCGACCTCTGGTGGCAGAAGCTCGATGACGCGAGCGCCGCCCGGCTGCTGGCGGGAGCAGGGGACTACGCGTACCATCTGGACTCCCTGCGCCGCTTCAAAGACCACGCCCTCAGCGAGCCCGAAGAGAAGATCATCAACGTCAAGAGCGTCACCGGCCGCCGGGCGCTGGTGGGGCTCTACGAGATCCTGACCAATGGCTTGACGTACACGCTGACGGTCAACGGCAAGGCCCGCACGCTCACCCGCGAGGACCTGCTGGTGTACGTGCGCGACCCTGACGCCCGCATCCGCGAGGCGGCCTACCGCGAGCTGTACAGAGTGTTCGCGCGGCACGTTGACGTGATCGGCGAGGTCTACAAGACCCTCGTGACGGACTGGAAGCAGGAGCACTTGGGCCTGCGCAAGCATCGCTCGCCGATCGCGGTGCGCAACCTTATGAACGACATGCCGGAGGAGGCGGTCGAGGCCTTGCTGTCCGTCTGCGCTCGAAACGCTGGCGTCTTTCAGGGCTATTTCGCGATCAAAGCCCGGCTCTGCCGCATCCGGAAGATGAGCCGGTACCACATCTACGCGCCCTTCCGCGAGGCCCGCCGGCGGTATTCGTTCGCGGCCGCGTCGGCGAAAGTGCTCGACGCATACCGCGCTTTTTCGCCGCGCTTGGCGGAGCTGGCCGGCCGGGTGCTGGAGGAGCGCCACGTGGACGTGGCGGTCCGTCCCGGCAAGCTGAGCGGGGCTTACTGTTACAGCGTGATCCCCGGGCTGACGCCGTACGTGCTCCTGAACTTCAAAGGCGATGTCCGGGACGTCGCCACGCTGGCCCACGAGTTGGGGCACTCTGTGCACGGCATGTTGGCGGCTGATCATTCGATCTTCACCTTCCACGCCATGCTTCCCCTGGCCGAAACAGCCTCGGTGTTCGGCGAGCGTCTCCTTTCCGACGCCTGGATGGCCGAAGAGCGGGACAAGGTCGTGAAGCAGAGCCTGCTCATCCGGCAGCTCGATGACGCGTACGCCACCATCATGCGGCAGGCCTACTTCGTGCGGTTCGAGCGCGAGGCGCACCGGATCATCGGCGCAGGGGGCACGATGGACGATCTCTGCGACATGTACTTGAGCGAGCTGCGCCAGCAGTTCGGGCGAGCGGTCGCGGTACCGGATGAGTTCCGATGGGAGTGGCTGTCGATCCCGCACCTCTTCGCAAGCCCGTTCTACTGCTACGCGTACAGCTTCGGCAACCTCCTGGTGCTGGCGCTCTACGCGCTCTATCGGACGCACGGCGAGTCGTTCGTCCCGCGGTATCTCGCGCTCCTGGCGGCGGGCGGGTCGCGATCGCCGGAGGTCCTGCTGAAGGATTTCGGCGTGGACATCCGGTCGGAGAGTTTCTGGCAAGCGGGGTTTGAGACGATCAAAGGCATGATTAGGGAGCTGGAAAAAACTGCGTGAACTGCACCGTCGGCATCTTTGTAGGGGCGAACCTATGTGTTCGCCCAATTCAGGGCAGACACACAGGTCTGCCCCTACATCGGTCAAGGCCTTAGAATGTCTCTCTACGACAACCTCGAGCAGTACGTGAAGGAAAGCCGACCGCGGTTTGAGGAGTGGCTGGGGCGGCTGGTGGAGATCCCGACGGTCAGCATGGATCCCGCGCGTCGCAACGATATGCGGCGGGGCGCGGAGGTGGCGGTGGGCTGTCTCACGGCCTTGGGCGCGCAGGCGACGATCGTCGAGACCGGGGGCCATCCGCTGGTCGTCGGCGGGTGGATGCGCGACCCGGCCTGGCCGACCGTGGCCGTCTACAACCATCTCGACGTGCAGCCGGCGATGGAGCCGGAATGGACGCGCGAGCCGTTCAAATTCACGGTCGAGGGCGAGTCCTACTATGGCCGGGGCACTACCGACGACAAGGGTCCGGCGCTCACCGCGTTGCTGGCGGCCCGCTACGCGGTCGAGCACGGCGTGCCACTCAATACCCAGTTCGTCTGGGAGTTGGAGGAAGAAATAGGCAGTCCCCACTTCGCGGAAGGCTTAGCGAAGGGGAATATTGAGAAACCAGATTCTGTAGTTGTGTCTGATACAATCTGGCTGGCGGGCGGACGTCCGGCGGCGCCCTACGGGCTGCGGGGCAATCTGGCCGCGCGGCTGATCCTGGAAACCGCCAGGCGGGAGGCGCATTCCGGCTTGACCGGCGGCGTGGCGCGCAATCCTCTCGCGGAGCTGGCCGCCGTGCTCGCGGCCTGCGTGGACGCGAAGACCGGACGGGTCGCCATCCCCGGATTTTACAAGTCGGTCAGGCCACTGGGCAAGGCGGATCGGGCACAGTTTCTGAAGTCGGGCTTCCAGGTGAAGGCCTTTGCCGCCGCGCACCAGTTGACGAAATTGCGCGTGCAGGATCGCCTGGAAGTCATGAAGCGTCTGTGGGCCGAACCCACGTTTGAGGTGCACGGTTTCGTCGGAGGATACACGGGGCCGGGGGTCAAAACCTCCATTCCGCCGCGCGCAGAAGCGAAGGTCAGCATGCGGCTGGTGCCGGATCAGGACCCGGCCGCCATCTTCCGGATCTTCCGCGCCTATGTCCGCAAGCTCAACCCGGACGTCCACGTGGAAGCGCACGGGATGCTGCGACCCTACGTGGCCGATCTGGGCGGGCCGCATGCGGAGGCTGTGCGGAAGGCTCTGCGCTTCGGCTTCGGCAAGGAGCCGGCCTTCATCCGCGAGGGGGGCTCCATCGGGGCGGTCGTGACCATGGCCGAGCGGTGGCGGGCGCCCGTCATGTTCCTGGGCTTGAGTCTACCGGAGCACGGCTACCACGCGCCCAACGAGCGTTTCGACTGGGGGCAGGCATCCGGGGGGATGAAAGCGTTCGTCGCATACTTCGATGAGGTCAGCAGGATCACCGGCAAGACCAAAGGGAGCAGGACAGCATGATGATACGAATGATCCCGATCGGCTCAGTCATGGGGTTGCTTGTGTTAGCCGCGTGCTCGGCTTCGAACGTGGCCACCTTCACACCCTACCCGACACCCGACAAGAACCTGGACTTGGCGGCCCTGAATGTCGCCCATCTGAAGACGCTGACCGTCGGCCAATCGCGCGAGGAGGTTCTCGAACGGATGAAGGCCGATCCGGTGGAAGGGTGTGTCCAGTGGGGATGGTCCACATGGGCCCAGATCCAGCGCGCGCTCGGCTGGCTGCCGTGCGAAAAGCGCGAAGTCATCCAGAGCCCCCATCGAACGCAGACGCTGGAGCAGGGCGGCACGCGCTTTGAGGTGCTGTTCTACTACACGGGCGGCGTTGATCCCGAGGGCGTGATTAGCAACAAACAGTTGACGCCGGTGATCATCGAGAACGGCAAGCTGTCCGGCTGGGGCTGGGAGCATCCGCTGACCCAACAACTCCTGCAACCCCGCGCGCCCACGGATCAGGCCGGCGACCTCAATAACCGCGCCGTCAGTTTCAGAAGCCAGGGGCGCTACGCCGAGGCTGAACCGCTGTTCCGCCAAGCCCTCGAGATCACGGAGCACGCCAAGGGGGCGGAGCATCCGGACGTCGCCATCATCCTCAACAATCTGGGAGAGCTCTATTACGTTCAGGGCCGCTACGCCGAGGCTGAGCCCCTCTACCAGCGCGCGCTGTCTATCAAGGAGAAAATGCTCGGACCAGACGATCTGGGGCTGGCCACGACCCTGGAGAACTACGCGGTCTTGCTCGCGAGGACGAACCGCGAAGACCAAGCGACGACGCTGGCCGCTCGGGCCAAGTTGATCCGGGCCAAGCACGAGTAAAGCCCCAACATATCGCCTTCCGCGTCGGAGCCTTCTACGGATATATACCACAGGATATGTATATCACAGACTGTGTAGGGGCTCCCCTTCACCGGAGTCGTCGGAAACGTCCATTCCCTCCAGCGCAATTCTGAGAATCAGCGTTGTTCTTTAGACATCACTGTTCAAGTCTCGCTCTGCCAGCATGGCACGCCCTGTGCTTATGTCACAAGTTAGCACAGGATGTCCTGGCCTCCTATAGGTCCACCTGCCTGTGGAGGGATGCGAGTATGGGAACGGCGTTGCACATACTTCATCTTGAAGACAATTCAGATGATCAGGAATTGGTTCGCCTGACGCTTGTCAAAGAAGGCATGGCGTGCGAGCTGGCGTGCGTCGAGAGCCACGACGACTTCCTCGCCGCCTTGAAGCAGGGCGAGTGGGACATCATCCTGGCCGACTACACGCTCCCTTCCTACGACGGATTGTCTGCGTTGAGACTCGCGCGGGAACTGCGCCCTGAAGTCCCCTTCATCTTTGTTTCCGGCACCATCGGAGAGGATGCAGCGATCGCTTGTCTGAAGGCCGGCGCCACAGACTATGTGCTGAAACACCACCTCGCACGACTGGCCCATGCAGTGCGTCGTGCCTTGCGCGAGGCTGAGGAAAGGAAGGAACGCAAGCTGGCGGACGAGGACAGAACCAGACTGGAAGAGCAGCTTCGCCAAGCTCAAAAAATGGAGGCGATCGGACGGCTTGCCGGCGGCATCGCGCATGACTTCAACAACCTGCTGACGGTCATTAACGGCTACAGTGAACTTGTGCTCAACAGCCTCGGAGCCAATCTCCTTGCTCGCAAGAACGTCGAGCAGATCAAGAAAGCGGGTCGGCGGGCCGCAACCTTGACACGCCAGCTTCTGGCCTTCAGCCGCCTGCAAGTTCTGCAACTGAAAGTGCTGGACCTGAATGCCGTGGTGACGAACTTTGAGGCTATGCTCCAGCCGCTGATCGGCGAGGACATCCTTCTGGAAGCCGTCCTGCAGCCTAGATTGGGTCTCGTCAAGGTGGATCCAGGGCAGATCGAACAGATCATCTTGAACCTGACCGTCAATGCCCGCGATGCGATGCCGGAAGGAGGCAAATTGACGATCGAGACTGCGAACGTCGAACTGGACGAAGCGTACGCCCGCAGGCATGTCTCAGTCCGACCTGGACCTTACGTGATGCTGGCGATCAGCGATACCGGGTGCGGGATGGACGCGGAGACCCAGGCCCGCATCTTCGAGCCATTCTTCACGACCAAAGAGCACGGAAAGGGGACCGGTCTTGGCCTGGCCACGGTCTACGGCATTGTCAAACAGAGTGGCGGCAACATCTGGGTGTATAGCGAGCCCGGAAAAGGCGCGACGTTCAAAATCTACCTGCCTCGCGTCGAGGGCGTCGCCGAGGGGAGCGAGCCGGCCCATCCGCGTTCCTCGATACTCCGTGGCTCAGAAACGATTCTTCTCGTGGAAGACGAGGACATGGTTCGGAGCTTGGCGCGGGAGATCCTTGAAGCGCATGGCTATGCCGTGTCGGAAGCGTGTGATAGCACGGAGGCCCTGCGCGTCTGCCATACGCATTCCGGTTCGATCCATCTGCTGGTGACCGATGTTGTGATGCCGGGGATGAGCGGCCGCGAGCTGGCTGCGCGCTTGGGGACTATACATCCAGAGACGAAGGTGCTCTACATGTCCGGCTACACTGATGACGCGGTCGTCCGCCATGGGGTGTTGAACGCAGGCTTGGCGTTTCTCCAAAAGCCATTCACAGCGAATGCCTTCTTGTGCAAGGTGCGGGAGGTGCTCGACTCGACATCCCGCTCTCCGGTCTACGGCAGGACGACGGCTTCCTCGGAATAGCCGAGGTCCTTGAGGGTGCTCTCCAGGGCCTCCACCATCGGCGGGGGGCCGCAGAGAAAGACGATCGTGTCCGGGCCTGGCGCGGGCAAGTGGGCGCGCAACATGTCGGCTGTGACCCGCCCGACCCCCATCGTCCAGTCCGCGGGTGGCTGTTCGAGCACGTGATAGCAGTGGAAGTTGGGATGCTCGCGCACGTCCCGATCCCATTCCTCCCTGAAGATGATGTCCGCCTCGGTCTTGTTCGCGAAGATTAAAAACAGTTCGACGTCGAGCCGCTTCGTCAGGATCCAGCGGATGATGGCGATCATCGGTGTGATGCCGGTCCCGCCGGCGACGAAGCCGACCTTCTTAGCCATCCCGTCCACCCAGTGCCCACCCGTGTTCGGCCCGCTCATCAGCACGGTGTCGCCCACCTTCCGCTCGTGCACGTACTTGGAGATGACGCCGGTCTCATAGCGCTTGATCGTCAAGTCGAAATAGCCCACGGTGCCGGGCAGCGACGATGGTGTATAGGGCCGCCTGACGGCCTTGCCGTTGATCGTGGCATGCACGTAGAGGTGATCGCCCGGCAGCATGTCCAGCGTAGCGTTCTCCGGCAGGGCGAAGCGGAAGGTCTTGGTGTCGTGCGTCGCGACGCTGATCGCCGCGATCGGGTAGGGGGCCAGCGTCTTCGTCTTGATGCGCGTGATGTCTGCCATGGTGTACGGATCATAGCCTGCGCGTCTGAGTCTGGCAACTCGTGCCGTCACCTGAGAATCCGTTTGATTGACACCTCACCTCTCGGAGGATATTCTGTGAGGACCAATGCCTATGCCGATACGTGAGACTGCGCCGTTGCTGATGCCGCGCTCGCTTATCGGGCCGCTCATGCAGCTGTACGACTACCCGCACCCGCGCAAGCCCGGCCGGGTAATTCGCGGCTACGACCGCCACCATGCGCTGCGTACCGCTCGCATGTGCGCAGCGGTCGCGCGGCGCCTGGGTCACTCTGAAGAACGGGTGGAGCGGTACCAGATCGCGTGCCTGTTGCATGATTTGGGACGGGCGGGCCTCGACCAGGAGTTGTTCGGCAAGATCTGGTCCTGGGCCCGGGCGAACGGCATTCCCACCAGGCCCCGTGAATGGCGCGCGGTCCATCCGTCCACTCCGTACGGTCGGGAGACGGAGGCGTTTCTGAAGCACTATGCCCAGGACCTCGCCAGGCGCGGCGTGCCGCTCGATTCCTGGACCGCCGAGCAGGTAGAGATGCGCCTGGGCTACGCGCGCCGCCTAGCCCGGCAGTTGCGCGCCGCCAGGCCCAAGCTGGCCCGGCTCGGCGTGAAGTGGGCGCCGTGGATGGAGCGCGTCATGCTCTACTATTACTACCCCGAGAAGCTGAATGGGTCGGCGCGGTGGGTCCGCGAGCTGGCCGAGGTCCTGGTGGCGTGCGAGCAGTTCGAGGCCTACAGCAACCGCCAGCGCGGGCGCGACTACTACACGCGGAAGAAGGAGAGCTTGCCCGAGGCCTTCGCCTACCTCGACAAGCTGCAGGTGGAGGACATCCTGAGTCCGCGCGTGGTGCAGGCGGTGCGCGATCTGGCCGCGGCGGGCGCGTTCGACCAACTGCTCGCCGAGGCCCGCGGCGCCGCGCTGCCGCGTCGGGAGCTCCGGTTCCTCAGATCGCTGAAGGCACAGGGCTAGGTGTAGGGGAGGGCTTTACGCCCTCCCTCAGGAAGAGGGCGGGTGTCAAACCCGCCCCTACGAGGTTTGTGAAACAATGAGCGTCAAGACCATCCCGATCCGGCTGGACATGCGCGGCAACACGCAGATCGAGAACATCACCAAGCGGGTCCAGGAAGCGGTGGCCGAAACCGGCCTGCAAGCCGGGATCGCCACGGTCTTCGTCCGGCACACCACCGCCTCCGTGATGCTCATCGAGGACGAGCCGGGCATCCGCGCCGATACCAAGGCGATCTGGGACCGCTTGATCCCCGCTGATGCGCGCTGGGAGCACAACACTCGCAATCCCGGCGAGGACAACGCCCACAGCCACCTGCGGGGGCACCTGCAAGGCCCGTCGGTAACGATCCCCTTCACCGACGGCGCGCTGCTGCTTGGCACGTGGCAGCAGATCGTCGTGGTGGATTTCGACACGCGGCCCAGAAAGCGCGACCTCGTGGTCCAGGTGGTCGGCGAGTAGCCGTATTCATTCTTCACCCGCTATCCTTTTTTTCATCGTCGTTCTGGCGGTGGTGCTGCTCGTCTGGCCGGTCGCGGGCGAGCAGGACTGCGAGCTCCATATCAACGACTTGGGGCGAAGCTTTCCTCTCGGCGGGATGGAGCGCCATGCCCTGTGCCGCCTGGCCGGCGTCGTCAACGATGCCACGACCAGCCACGTCAACCCGCCAGTCCTGACGCCGATCCGCAAGCCAGTCTACGACTTTTTGCTGGACCACGTGGTCCTGACCGCCGAGCTCGTCCGCACGCTGGGGATCGGCCAATACACCATCAAGCGGGTCGGGGCGCAGGGTTTCCAGGGAGACGACGGGCAAGGGTCCGAGGCGCTGGTCGATCTGCTCTACCAAAACTCGACGCAGCGGGTCTACCACATCCAGGGCGCGCATCACGGCAAGGTCCTCCCGATGATCACCGGCGAGGCGATCATCATGCTTACCTCGCAGACCCGGACCGGCCACGACGGGAAGGAGTCCGTTGAAACGCGGATGGCGGTCTATTCGCGGCTGGACAACCCCATGCTGGCGACCGTGGTCAAGGTGCTGCAACCGTTCTTGCGCGGGGTGATCAACGGGAAATTAGCCGGCCCTTTTCTTGCCGTTCACCGCATGGGCGAGCTGATCGCCGCCGATCCCGGGCAGGTCTTTCGGCAGGCTGAAACCATTTCGGAACTCGACAAGACCGAGCTCGACGCCCTGTGGGTCCTGCTCTTGCCGTCCCTTACTCCCGCGCGTCCTTGACGACCTTCCCGCCCTGGATCACGTACTCCAGGCGCGCGGGCTCTTCCAGCAGGGCGATGTCGTCTAGCGGGTTGCCCTTCACCACGATCAGGTCGGCCTGCTTGCCGGCTTCGACCGTGCCGATCTCCTGCTCGAGGCCGAGCAGGGTCGCGGCCGAACGGGTGGCGGCCTCGAGCGCCCGCATCGGCGTGAGCCCGAGCTGCACCATCCGGCGCAGCTCCTGGGCGTTGCGCCCATGGTGGTTGAAGGGCGTGCCGGCGTCGGTGCCCATCGCGATCTGCACGCCGGCCTTGACCGCCTTCCGGAAGTTCTTTTGCTGCGCTTCCGCCATCCCGGCGCACTTCTCGAGCGCGTAGTCCGGCATCCCGCCTGTCTTGCCATGCTCGAAGCCGGACTGGATGGCCGAGAGGGTCGGAACGAGAAAGGCCCGGCGTTCGAGGAACAGGTCCAGCGCCTCGTCATCGAGCAGGGTCCCGTGCTCGATGGAGTGGACACCGGCGCGGAGGGCGTTCTTCATGCCTTCGGCGCCGTGCGCGTGGGCCGCGACGCGCCGGCCCGCGCGGGCGGCTTCCTCCACGCCGGCCCGCAGCTCCTCCGGCGTGAGCTGCGTTGCGCCGGGGGAGGTCCCCGGCGTCAGCACGCCGCCCGTCGCGATAAACTTGATGACGTCCGCGCCCGCGCGAATCTGCTCGCGCACCGCCTGTACGACCTCGGCCGGCCCGTCGGCCTGGCGCCCGATGAACCAGGCGTGCCCGCCCGGCATGCAGATCGCTAGGCCCGCGTTGAGCGTACGGGGGCCCGGGATGATCCCGGCCTTGATCGCGCGGGCGACCGAGATCGAGATGTGATCGCGGGAGCCGACGTCCCGGACCGTCGTGATCCCGGCTTCCAGCGTCGCGCGCGCGTGGGTGACGGCCTTGATGGCGGTGACGGTTGGATCGTCCTGTTCGAGCGTTCGGATCGCATCCGGACCGGCGTCCAGGCAGTAGTGAACGTGGCAATCAATCAGGCCTGGGAGAAGGGCCC
>WNGA01008411.1_pt1 | contig 16855 bp, 15 predicted proteins | sample 5400061 | NCBI WGS metagenome assembly WNGA01 (sample SAMN13153366, study PRJNA577476) | soil metagenome | isolation source: 100 cm soil or saprolite under grassland replicate 2 | place: USA:California | collected 2016-06-15 | reverse complement strand
CAGCCCGTACATGGACATGTTCGACGATCGCGAGTACGTCTACGACGCGCAGCTGCTGTACCTCCAGCCGCCGTGGTTCCCGACGGTCGAAGGGGCCTACACGGTCGTCCTCTTCCGCGAAGTCACGCCGTAGTCAGTCGAACAGCGGCAGGTACCGCTGGCGCCACTCCTCGTCCGAGATCGAGCGGCGGAAGAACTGTTCGAGTACGGTGCGCGGGGAGGAGTGGTTGGCGCGCGCGACGAGGCAGACCGTGGCGGCGAGCAGGTAGTCGAGCAGCCCCTCGTCGATCCGGGCGACTCGGATCGCCTGCTCGAAGGCCCAGATCATCTTCTCGCCGTCGGCGCCGCCCACGCGCTGGCGGAGCTCCTCGACGAGCTCGTGCGCCTCGAATCCGCTCCAGTCCACCGTTGCCATAGGCGTCTGTTATCGGCAGCCCGTGCGTCCGTGGCAGCCGTTTCCCTCGTTTGGGCACTGCTCCGGCGGGTAGCCGAGGAACGGCACGGTAGCGAATCAAAGGAGGAAGCATGTCGCGGATGGAAGGCACCGATCTCTGGAGCTATCGCGACGAGAGCCTGATCTCTGGTGAGGATCTGACCGGGTTCCACGTCGAGGCGACGGACGGCTCGATCGGGAAGATCGACGAGGCGACCTACGACGTCGGCGCGAGCTACATCGTCGTCGACACCGGCCCGTGGATCTTCGGGAAGAAAGTGATGCTTCCCGCGGGCGTCATCGACCGGATCGACCGCAGCGACGAGAAGGTCTACGTCAGCCGCACGAAGGACGAGATCAAGAGCGCGCCGGAGTTCGACGAGTCGCGGTACCGCGAGGAGACCTACCGCACCGAGCTGACCGGCTACTACGGGCGCCGCCCCGGTGGCATGGACGAGCCTCTGTAGACAAACGTGCTCTACCTGCTCTGAGACACACGGGCGGAGACGGGCTGGACATGACGGCGGCGCCTGCGCGATAGTGCGGCTACGCGCAGGACGCCGTCTGAGCGCGAGCCGCCTATGCTCGAGCAACCGGGCCTCTTCGTCTGGAACGCCCAAAACCTCCCGGGTTTCCTGCCCGACGAGATGAAGGCGGGCGGCTTCCGGTGGATCGCGATCGACCTTCATGACGGGCTGGAGCTCGTCGAGAAGACCGACTACCACGCGCTGATCGCCCAGTACCGCGGCGCGGGCCTCGACGTCGCCGGCTGGGGCGTGCTGCGGACGCAGCCCAAGGAGGAAGCCGAGCTCGCCGTCGAGCTCTGCAGGAAGTTCGACCTCCACACGTACATCGCGAACGGCGAGCGGGAGCTCGGCTACACGCAGGACGCAGGCCCGTCCGGCGAGTGCTTCGAGCGGTCGGATGCCTGGGTGCGCACGTTCCGCGAGCACACCGACATGGAGCTCGGCTTCTCGAGCTACGCGATCCTCGCGCACCACGACGCTCATTACGTGCCCTGGATCGAGGCCGGGGCCGTCGCAATGCCGCAGACGTACCTGAACGAGTTCGAGTGGGCGACGCCGCAGGCCGGCGTCGAGGGCGCGATCGACGTCAGGCAGCCGCACAATCCGCCGAACGGGTGGCCCCGCCACAAGGTCTACCCGACAATCGGCAACTACCCCGTGGCAGGCAGGCACCTCCCATCGCCCCAGGAGTACGCGGACCTGCTGCGGCAGGCGCAGGTCGTCAGCTTCTCGATCTACCTGGGCGAGCTCGTCGCGCAGGGGGACCTGCAGCACTATCGAGACGCCTGCGTCGCGCCGCCGGCGCACGAGCCGAGGCCGAAGCCACCTGCCGCGCCGGCGCCGGCGGGTGACTCGCTTCCGTTCACCGGGCCCTGCTTCGGGCCGTCGGACCAGCACGGCCCGACGAAGTCGCCGACCGTTGTCGCGCTCAAGATCGCGATGAGGCGGCTGGGGTTCGGATCGTTCCCCGAGCTCGACGAATACACGCCCGAGCTCGAGGCGGCCATGAAGAAGTGGCAGGAGCAGGCCAGGATCCATCCCGCGTCCGGCCACTACGGCAAGGGCTCGTACGTCGCGCTCTCGCGAGGCGTGACCGAGTCCGGAGAGCCCGTGTTCGACTCGCTCGCGGTCGAGCTCATCCACTTCGACGCAAACCCGACCAAGTAACGCCGCGAAGCCGTCTCTCGAGCCTCGACGAGGCCTCTACCAGGCGTCGTCGGCGAGCAGCTCGTAGACGGCCTGCTCGATCCGCCCGTGCGTCGCCGGTGCGCCGAGCTCGACATCGCCGAGGCCGTCGAGCGAGCCTGCGATCGTGACGCCCGCCTGGTAGCAGTCGAACACGCGGGGGTCGATGTACGACGCGCGTGCGATCGCCGGCGTGTTGCCGAGGTAGTGGGCGACCTCGTGCACGGCCCTCGTCATCGCCCGCTTCCGTGCGGTCCTCGAGGTCGCCTCGTCCGAGACCGCGAGAGCGACGGCCGCGATCACCGTCGCATGCCAGGTGCGGAAGTGCTTCGCGGAGAAGTCGCCCCCCGTCGCGTCCTTGATGTACGCGTTGATCTCATCCGAACGCAGGTCGGCCCAGCGCTCTGCTCCGGCGCCGTTGCGATAGGCGAGCAGCTCTCGACTGCCGCCACGCCGTCGCTTCAGCGCGGAGACCACTTCGTAGACCTCGGGGTCGACCACGGCCTGCACCCGCCGCTTCCCGCTCTTCGCCGGGTAGTCGAAGATCAGGAGGTTCTCCGGGCCTAGCCTGACGTGCTGCCTCTGGAGCGTCGCGACTCCGAAGCTGCCGTTCTCCTCGGCGTACTCCTCGCCGCCGATCCGGAAGAAGCCGCGATCGAGCAGCCGGATCGCGCAGGCGCGGACGCGGTCGCGGGTGGGGCCGTCCTCGCGAAGATGCCTCGCGGCCTGCCTTCGCAGCCTCGGCAGGGCCCGAGCGAAATCGAGCACCTCCTCGAACTTCTCGCGATCCTTCGCCTCGCGCCACCTGTCGTGGTAGCGGTACTGCTTCCGGCCGGCCGCGTCGACGCCGACCGCCTGGATGTGACCGTTCGGGTAGGGGCAGATCCACACGTCGGTCCAGGCGGGCGGGATCGCGAGCTCGCGGATGCGCTCGAGGGTGTCCGGGTCGTCGAGCCGGTCCCCGTCTTCGTCGAGGTACTCGAAGCCGCTGCCGCGACGCCTGCGGCGGAAGCCTGTAACGCTCAGATCGGAGCGGCGTAGTCGCACCGGCTCGTCATTTTCACTGGCGAGGAGTGGTGAAACCAGCCGCGATCGACGCCTTCGTCCTGTGAAGCGATTGGCACGCTTTTGGCACGGTCCCGTGACGGACACGTGACAGTTTTCTCAGTAGGATCGGCAGTGGGTGGTGGGATGGGGTGCCCCGGCGGCAAAGCCGCCGCCGGCGCCGTGCGTCAGGCCCGGTCGGGCTCGAAGACGCGGACGTAGTCGACGAGCATCGCCTGCGGGAAGACGGTCTCGGGCGCCACGTCGCCGCCGAGGTTGCCTCCGACCGCGACGTTCAGCAGCAAGTAGAAGGGATGGTCGAAGACCCAGGCGTTCGGGGCCACGTCGTCGGGCGTGGCGCGGTGGTACTCGACGCCGTCGACGGACCAGGCGATCAGGCTCGGCATCCAGTCGACGGCGAACACGTGGTAGCCGGCTGCGACGTCGTCCGAGAGATCGAGCGTGCGCGCGATCCCGGCGGAGCCCGAGTAGCCCGGGCCGTGGAGGGCTCCGTAGACCCGGCGCGGCTCGCGGCCGACGTGCTCCATGACATCGATCTCGCCGGCGGTCGGCCAGCCGACTTCGTCGATGTTCGCGCCCAGCGCCCAGAAGGCGGGCCACAGCCCGCTGCCGCGCGGCACCCGGATGCGGGCCTCGATCCGGCCGTGCGTGAGCTCGAGCCTGCCCTTCGTAACCAGTCGCGCGGATGTGTAGGCCGGCCGCCCTCCGTTGGACGGCCGCCGGGCCGTGATCACAAGGTTGCCGCGCCCGTCGACCGCGGCGTTCTGCGCTTCGTCGGTGTACCACTGGAGCTCGTTGTTGCCCCAGCCGGGGTTTCCCTGCGCGCTGCCGTCGCCCAGCTCGTGCGACCAGACCGAGGGCTCCGGCGGCTCGCCCGCACGGCCGTTGAACTCGTCGCGCCAGGCGAGCTTCAGCGACTCGCGCCCATTCACCGGCCGACCGTCCTCCGGTGTGCTCACGCGCGGGGAGGTGCCGTCGAATCCCGCACGACGAGCTTCGTCGCGAGCTCGATGCGAAGTGCCTCGAGCCGCTGGTTGTCGAGCAGCCGGCTGAGCAGGCTCACCGCCATCCGGCCCATCTCGGCCAGCGGCTGGCGGACGGTCGTCAGCGCCGGCGTGACGATCGACGCTTGCTCCGAGTCGTCGAAGCCGATAACCGAGAGATCTTCGGGCACGCGAATGCCGCGCTCTCGGGCCGCGCGAAGGGTGCCGACGGCGACGTTGTCGTTGAATGCGAAGATCGCCGTCGGCGGCTCCGGCAGGTCGAGCAACTCGGATGCGGCGGCGAACCCTCCCTCGATCTCGAAGTCCGATTCGCGCAAGAGCGACCGGTCCGGTCCGATTCCCACCGCGGCAAGCGCGGCGTGGTAGCCGTTCAGACGCTCCTCGCTCGCCATCAAGCCGCGCCAGCCGGCGATCGCGCCGATCCGTCGGTGTCCGAGGGAGAGCAGGTGCTGCGTCGCCGCCTTCGCACCTGAGGCGTGTGCCGCCGACACGGCGGGCGTCCCCTCGTCGAGGTGCGTGCGCGGGTCGACGACGACGAACGGGTAGCCACGCTGCTGGAGCGCCTTCAGCTCGTCACTCGACTCGGATGGCAGCAGCAGGATCGCGCCGTCCGTCGTCCCGTGCATCAGTCGGTCGAGCAGCGTCACCTCGCGGTCGTGCTCGTGCTGCGTCGGACAGAGGACGGCACGCATGTCCTGCTCGTACAGCGCCTCCGACGCCCCGGACAGGATGAGGGAGAAGTAGGCAGCGTGGACGACCGGCAGCGTGAATGCGACGAGACCGGTCCGGCCGCCCGACAAGCCGCGCGCGCTGCGGTTCGTGGTGAAGCCGTGGTCGCGGACGACGCGCATCACGAGGCCGCGGGTCTCGTCCGAGACGTCCGGACGTCCGTTCAGCACCCGCGACACCGTCGCGATCGACACGCCGGCGGCGCTCGCGATGTCTCGGATCGTCGCGCGCGATGACCCATTGCCGCCTTCCGCTGCGATTCTCCGTAAACGGTTCCGCTGCATCGGCTTGGCAGTCTACGCGGTCAAATGGCTGTAGTCAAAGCAGCATTCTGGGGAAATCGCTTGACATCTCCGGAACAACTTGGTTAGGTTCCCGGAAACGGTTCCGGGGCGGAAGGAGCAGGAACGGTGCCGTGCCAACGATCGAGAATGCTCGGAGAATCCGCTCGCCACGGCGCGATCCGCGGAAGAAAGGGAGGGACAATGCTGAGGCCAGCTCGTTCAGGGCTCGGAGTGGCCGGCGTCGTGATCACAGTCCTCGCCGCTGCTCTCGTCGCAAACGCCTCGACTCCTACCGGCCGGACGGCCGCCAAGGCGCCCCACAACTGCCTCGTGGCGACAGGCTCCGGTGACCCCGCCTTCGTTCGCAACTTCAACCCCTACGTCCAGGGCCTGCCGAGCTCGTCGTTCGTGCGCGGCGGCATGTATGAGCCGCTCAGCATCACGACGCCGGCCGGCGGCGGCCGAACCTACATGTGGCTCGCCGAGCGCTACACCTGGAGCAAGGACGCCAAGACACTGACGATCGCGCTCCGCAAGGGCGTCAAATGGTCGGACGGAAAGCCGCTGACGGCCGCGGACGTCGTCTACAGCCTGACGGCAGGCAAGCAGGACAAGATCATGGACCTCATCGGCTATACGCGGCCCGACTCGAATATCGCCGCGATTGCCGAGAAGGGGGCGAACACGGTTGTCGTCAGCTTGAAGACGGCTGACTCGCAGTTCGTCCCGGACACGCTGAACAAGCCGTTCATCGTGCCCAAGCACGTCTTCTCGAAGGTTCCGGACATCAACAAGTTCCTCAACCCGAACCCAGTCGGCTCAGGCCCCTTCACGCAGGTGACCAGGTTCAACACGCAGGCCTACGTGCTCTCGAAGAACCCGAGCTACTGGCAGAAGGGCGCGCCGAAGATCTCCTGCGTGGAATACATCCAGGCGACCTCGAACGACGCGGCGCTGCTGCAGATCCGCAGCGGCAAGGCCGACTGGACGCACAACTTCGTACCGAACGTCGAGAAGGCCTACATCGCCAAGGACCCCAAGCACTTCCATGCGTTCTACGCGACGACGGCTTATCCGATCAGCCTCATGTTCAACACCCAGGAGTACCCGTACAGCATCGTCGGCTTCCGTCAGGCGGTCAGCATGGCGATCGACCGCCAGAAGGTCTCGAAGCTCGGCGAGTACGGCTACGCGCCGGCGACCGATGCGATTGGTCTCGACGGCCTCTTCAAGTCATGGGTCGCCGACAAGACCGTGCGCGCCGAGGCGAAGCGGTTGGCGACGTACGACCCGACGGCGGCGAAGAAGCTTCTGACCGACAGCGGCTTCACCTACAAGGGCGACAAGCTGATCGACCCGAAGGGCAACCCGGTCAAGTTCGAGATCCACGTGATCTCGGGCTGGTCGGACTGGGTCGCCTCGCTGCAGATCATCTCGAAGAACCTGCAGGAGGTCGGCATCGACGCGAGCGTCAAGCTCGAGCCGGACTGGGGCTCGTGGTTCCCGAACGCGACCAGCACGAAGATCGTGACCCTCCTCTGGCAGACCTCCTCGTGGGGCACGCCGTACGGCTTCTTCTACAACAACATGCACCACAACTCGTGGGTGCCGTCCGGTGAGGACGCGGTCAACACCGGCAACTTCGCCCACTACTGGAACCAGGCCGCCACCGACCTGCTCGACAGCTGGAAGGCGAATCTGAACGTGGCGCAGCAGAAGAAGATCGCCACTCAGCTCCAGAAGCTCTGGCTCCAGCAGTTGCCGATCATCCCGCTGTTCATCGGGCCGCAGTGGTCGACGTACTCGACGAAGTACTTCCACTGCTTCTCGAACCCGAACAACTTCTACGCACAGCCGATCTTCAACAACTTCCCCGACAACACCGTGTCGCTGACCCGGATCTGCCCCGGCGGCAGCGAAGAGAGCGCACCACTGCAGTAACCCTCCTGCAGGCCGGTGGGCGGGACCCGCACGAGCCCGCCCACCGGCATATAAAGGATCCAAGAGGAGACATGCGCTTCCTGCTTCGACGCCTGGGGTTCTACGCGATCGCGCTCTGGGGTGCGATCACGCTGAACTTCCTGTTGCCGCGGCTCGCGCCCGGCTCGCCGCTCGACGGCCTGATGGCTCGCCTGTCGCCGTCGCAGCTCGCAGCCAACCCGCACATGGTCGACAACCTTCGTGAGTATCTCGGCGTCCAGAAGCAGCCGCTGCTGCCTGCTTACTGGGACTACCTGAAGCAGATCTTCAGCGGTGACTTCGGGATCTCGACGTCGAACTTCCCGACGCCCGTGACAGAGGTGATCGGCCGGACCCTCCCGTATTCGATCGCGCTCGTCGGCGTCGGGTTCCTCCTCGCGTTCCTCCTCGGCACCGCGCTCGGGACGATCGCGGCCTGGCGGCGGGGCGGGATCGTCGACAGCGTCGTCACGCCGGCGCTCATCTCCTTCGGCGCCTTTCCGGCCTTCTTCACGGCGCTGCTCGCTGTCTACTTCCTCGGGCTCAAGGCCGGCTGGTTCCCGATCCAGCACGCCTATGACACGGACATCAGCCCCGGCTTCAACTGGACCTTCATCAGCAGCGCGCTCCACCACGGCGCGTTGCCGGTGCTGATCATCATCTGCGTCTTCGCCGGCGGCTGGCTGCTGAACATGCGCAACGTGATGATCAACACCGTCGAGGAGGACTACGTCGGCATGGCGCACGCGAAGGGCCTCAAGGACCGGCGCGTGATGACGATGTACGCGGGCCGGAACGCGATCCTCCCGCCGCTCACAGGCTTCGCGTCGCAGTTCGGCGCGGCCGTCGGCGGACTCGTCTTCATCGAGTTCGTGTTCAGCTACCCGGGTGTGGGCCTGACGCTCCAGCAGGCGGCGCTCGGCTCCGACTACCCCCTGACACAGGCGCTGCTGCTCGTGTTCGCCATGTGCGTCCTCGTGGCGAACCTGATCATGGACCTGCTCTACGTCGTCCTGGACCCGCGGGTACGCGCGAGCTGACGATGTCGAACCTCGCTCCCATCCTCGACGTCGCGACGCGCCCGGACGTTGCCGACCTCCCGGAGATCGCACTCCTCGCGCCGCGCGGCCCGCGTCGGCTTCGCGTGCCGCTCACGCTCCGGCTCTTGCTCGGCACCTGGAAGTCGCGGATCGGCTTCCTCGTCTTCGGGACGATCGTCCTCGTCGCCGTCGCGGCACCCTTGATCGCGCAGAACAGCCCGAGCGACATCGTCGCGGTCCCGGGCCAGGCGCCGAACCGGGCCTTTCCCTTCGGGACTACCGATCAGGGCTACGACGTCTTCGCCCAGGTCGTCTGGGGTGCTCGTCAATCGCTTGCCGTGGGCGCTCTGGCGGCGCTGCTGTCGACGGCGATCGCGGTGGCGCTCGGCCTGCTCGCCGCCTACAGCGGCGGCTGGATCGACGACGTCATCAACCTGGTCACCAACGTCTTCCTCGTGATCCCGACCCTGCCGCTGCTCGTCGTGATCGCGGCGTTCGTTCCCAACCGGGGGCCGGTGATGCTGGTGCTGATCATCGGCCTCACGACGTGGGCGGTCGAGGCGCGGATCCTGCGGGGGCAGGCGCTCTCGCTGCGCAACCGGGACTTCGTCCTCGCCGCGAGGGTCGCAGGCGAGCCGACCTGGCGCATCGTCTTCAGCGAGATCATGGCGAACATGGTCAGCCGCATCGCGGCGGCGTTCCTGCTCGTCTTCTACATCGCGATCCTGTTCGAGGCCGGCCTCGAGTTCCTGGGCCTCGCCGACGTGAACGACACGAGCTGGGGCTCGACGATGTACTGGGCTCAGAACAACTCGGCGATGTTGCAGGGCGAGTGGTGGCACTTCTTCTTCCCGGGCTTCGCGCTTGCGCTCTCAGTTGCCTCGCTCGTGCTGATCAACTACGGCGTCGACGAGCTCTCGAACCCTCGGCTCCGGCGTAAGCGGAAGGCGAGCGTCCTTCGTGCTTTCTGGGGAGGTCGCCCGTGACCGGGGTTCTCACCGGCGACGTCCTCACAATGGAGCGAGAGGTGCGCGGCGAAGCCCTCATCGAGCTGCAGGAGCTCGTCGTCGAGTACGCGCTGCCGCACAAGTGCGCTCGCGCAGTCGACGGCGTCAGCCTCACGATCCACGCCGGCGAGATCGTCGGCTTGGCGGGCGAGTCCGGTTGCGGCAAGACCACGACGGCGAACGCGATCCTCCAGCTCCTGCGCCCGCCGGCCGAGATCAGCGGCGGCAGTGTGCTCTTCCGCGGGGAGGACCTGACCCGCAAGAACAAGGAGGCGCTGCGGCGCTTTCGCTGGCGCAACGTCTCGATGGTCTTCCAGAGCGCGATGAGCGCGCTCAACCCGGTCATGCGCGTCGGCGATCAGTTCGTCGACATGATCAACGCGCACGAGCCGGTGAGAAAACGCGACGCGCTCGCACGCGCGGGCGACCTGCTCGAGCTCGTCGGGATCGACCGGCGCCGTGTCCGCGCCTATCCGCACGAGCTGTCCGGCGGGATGCGGCAGCGCGTGATCATCGCCATGGCGCTCGCGCTCGAGCCGGAGCTCGTGATCATGGACGAGCCGACGACCGCACTCGACGTGGTCGTCCAGCGCGAGATCCTGCAAGAGATCCAGGATCTGCAGAACGAGCTCCAGTTCGCAGTGCTGTTCATCACGCACGACCTGTCGCTGCTGCTCGAGTTCGCAGACCGGATCGCAATCATGTACGCGGGCAAGGTCGTCGAGAGCACCTCGGCGGCGCAGTTGTTCGAGAACCCGCTGCATCCGTACACGGTCGGCCTCGTCAGTTCCTTTCCGCCCCTGACGGGGCCGATCACGCGGATGACCGGTATCCCGGGTGCGCCGCCCGACCTGGCCAACCCTCCGGCGGGCTGTCGCTTCCACCCCCGCTGCCCGCACTGCCGCCCTGAGGACGAGGCCCTCTACGCGCGGCAGACGCGAACGCTGCCGCTCCTGCGCGAGGTCGAGGCGGGCCACGCCGTCGCCTGCCACCTGTACGAGGGGCCGAGTTGACCGCGGCGCCGCAACTCCACGCTCCCGAGGCGCTCGAGGTTCACGGACTGACGAAGCAGTTCCCGGTGAGCGGCGGTCGCCTGTTCGCGCGCCGGGGTCGTGTGCACGCCGTCGACGACGTCACCTTTGCGCTCAGGCCCGGCACGATCACGGCGCTCGTCGGCGAGAGCGGCAGCGGGAAGAGCACCGTCACGCGCATCCTCGCGCGGCTCTACGAGCCGACCGCGGGCACGATCGTCTTCGGCGGCGAGGACGTCGCGAGGCGCACCAGCCGGCACGACCTGCTCCGCTATCGCTCGCGCGTCCAGATGATCTTCCAGGACCCGTTCGGGTCGCTGAACCCGGTCAAGACGGTGCGGCACCACCTCGCGCGGCCGCTGCGGATCCACCGGATCGTCCCTGGTCGTCAGGTCGAGGAGCGGGTGCACGAGCTGCTGCGGACGGTCGGCCTCGTACCGCCCGAGGAGATCGCGGCGAAGTACCCGCACGAGCTATCCGGCGGCCAGCGCCAGCGCGTGGCGATCGCCCGGGCGCTCGCGGTAGAGCCTGCGGTCCTGCTCGCCGACGAGCCGATCTCGATGCTCGACGTCTCGATCCGGATCGGAATCCTGAACCTGATGCTGAAGCTCAAGGAGGAGCGCGACCTCGCGTTCCTCTACGTCACGCACGACCTCGCGAGCGCGCGCTACGTCGCCGACGAGATGCTCGTCATGTACGCCGGCCAGATCGTCGAGCACGGGCCGACGGAGGAGGTCCTGCAGAACCCGCTGCACCCCTACACGCGCCTGCTCATCTCCGCAGTGCCGAACCCGGCCACCGGGCTGCAGAAGCAGCGCATCGAGAAGCGCAAGGGCCTCGCCGCGGCCGCGGTCGATCCGCGCGACGGATGCCGGTTCGTCGGCCGCTGCCCGCTCGCCGTCGGCGTCTGCTCCCAGGTCACGCCGGTGCTCGTCGAGGCGCGGCTCGGGCACTGGGCGCGCTGCCACGTCACCGCTCCCTCCGACCGAGAGGCTCTCCATGTCGAGCGATAGCGTCAGCTTTCCCGCCGACTTCGTCTGGGGCGCGGCCACGGCTGCCTACCAGATCGAGGGCGCCGTCGACGAGGACGGTCGTGGCGAGAGCATCTGGGACCGCTTCTGCTCGACGCCCGGCAAGGTGCGGGCTGGCGACAGCGGCGCAATCGCGTGCGACTTCTACCATCGGTTCCCGCAGGACATCGAGCTGATGGGCGAGCTCGGGCTCGACGCGTTCCGGTTCTCGATCGCCTGGCCGCGGATTCTGCCGGCCGGCCGAGGGGCGGTGAACGAGGCCGGGCTCGATTTCTACGACCGGCTCGTCGACGAGCTGCTCGCTCACGGCCTGCAACCGTTCGTAACCCTGTACCACTGGGATCTGCCGCAGGCGCTCGAGGACGCCGGTGGCTGGCCGGCGCGGGCGACGGCGGAGGCGTTCGTCGAGTACACCGAGGTCGTCGCGTCCCGGCTGGGCGACCGCGTCGAGCACTGGATCACCCACAACGAGCCGTGGGTCGTCTCCTGGCTCGGGCATGCGTGGGGCCAGCACGCGCCGGGTCGCACGAACCTGGAGGACGCGCTGGCGGCGGCGCACCACCTCTTGCTCTCGCACGGGTGGGCGACGGAGGTGCTTCGCCACCACTCGCCGGGCTCGCAAGTCGCGATCACGCTCGTCCTCATGCCAACCTACCCGGCGAGCGAGACCGAGGGTGACCGGCACGCTGCGCGTCAGGTCGACGGCGCCGTCAACCGCTGGTTCCTCGACCCACTGTTCAAGGCGGAGTACCCCGCCGACATGCTCGCGTACTTCGGCGCCGCCGCGCCTCCCGTCCGCCAGGGCGACCTCGACGCGATCGCCCAGCCGCTCGACTTTCTGGGCGTCAACTACTACTTCCGCCAGGTGCTGCGCGAGAACCCGGACGGCGGGCTGCCGCTGCTCGTGCCCGATCCCGACGCGGCCCGCACGGACATGGGCTGGGAGATCCATCCGCAGGGCCTGCTGGATTTGCTCGTTCGCGTGCGCGACGACTACGACCCGCCTCCGATCTACATCACCGAGAACGGCGCGGCGTTCGCGGACGTGCGCAGGCATGACGGTGCGGTGCACGACCCGGAGCGGCAGGCGTACATCGCCGAGCATCTCGACGCGCTAGGGCGCGCGGTCGAGGCAGGGGTGCCGGTTCGCGGGTACTTCGTCTGGTCGCTGCTCGACAACTTCGAGTGGTCGTTCGGATACGGGAAGCGCTTCGGGATCGTCTACGTCGACTACCCGACGCTCGAACGGGTGCCGAAGGCGAGCTACCGGTGGTACCGCGACTTCATCGCCGCGCAGCGGAATGGGGCTGGGGAGCTCGTCTCACGATGAGCGGCCATGTCGCAGGGCTGCGCTGCGCGGCGCGATGCTGCGTCCTCAGTCGCCCCAATAGTCTCCGCTATTGGGGCTCCCTGCGTCCTTGCCTCGCACCACGCATCGCACCCCTGCGACGGGCGTCATCATGAGACGAGCTCCGGGCGTGGCGCGCGTCGGCCTGATGCTCTACAGCGTGCGCGACGAGTGCGCGCGCGACTTCGAGGGAACGCTTCGCGCCGTCGCCGAGCTCGGCTACGAGGGCGTCGAGCTCTTCGACCTGCACGGGCACGATCCTCGGCGCGTGCGCGGCTGGCTCGACGAGTGCGGCCTCGCCGTCGCGGCGCGGCACGCAAGTCTCGACGCGATCGAGACGCAGCTCCCGGCGCTCGCCGCAGAGGGTCGGATGCTCGGGACGGCGCGGCTCGTCCTCGCGTGGATCGAACCACCAGCCTCGGCCGCGGACGCGGACGAAATGGCCGGGCGGCTCGGGCGCGCGGCGCACGAGGCCCGCCCCCTCGGTGTCGAGCTGGGCTTCCACAACCACGACCACGAGGTCGGGCCGCTCGACGACGGACGAAGCTTCGTCGACCGGCTGCTCGAGCTGCCGATCTTCCTCGAGCTCGACCTCGGGTGGGCATGGTGGGCCGGCGTCGACCCGGTCGAGCTGCTCGAGCGGACGCGGGGCCGCGTCCCGCTCGTGCACGTGAAGGACTTCTCGGTACGCGGTGAGCTCTCGTTCTGCCCGGTCGGCGACGGGAACGTGGGATACGAGCGTGTTGCGCCGGCAGCCGTTGCCGCCGGTGTCGAGTGGCTGCTCGTCGAGCAGGACGAGGCGGAGGGCCCGGCGCTGGAGGCTGCACGCCGCTCGCTCTCCACGCTGACGCCCATGGTCGGCGCGGCGTGAACGTCGGGATCGTCGGGTGCGGCGTGATCAGCCGCCACTATGCGCAGAACGCTCGTGCGTTCGATTCGTTCGAGATCGTTGCGTGCGCCGACGTCGATCTATCCGCGGCCGAATCGCTCGCCGCCGAGCACGACTTGCCGGTTGCGACGGTTGACGAGCTGATCGCCGATCCCGCCATCGACATCGTGCTGAACCTGACGCCGCCGGCCGTCCACGTGGCCGTGATCCGGAAGGCTCTCGCAGCGGGTAAGCACGTCTACTCGGAGAAGCCGCTCGCAACGACCTCGGCCGAGGCCGCCGAGCTGGTCGCGCTGGCGGGCGAGCACGGCCTGCGGCTCGCCTGCGCGCCCGACGTCTTCCTCGGCGGCGCCTACCAGGCGGCGCGCGGGCTGCTCGACGAGGGCGCGATCGGCGAGCCGCTGTCGGTCAGCGCCGCGATGCTCGTCGGCAGCCAGGCGACCTGGCATCCCAACCCCGACATCTTCTTCGCCGACGGCGCCGGGCCGCTCCTCGACATGGGGCCTTACTACCTCAGCACGATCGTCGCGCTGCTCGGTCCGGTAGATCGGTCCGCGCGCCGGGGAGCGGTTCGCGGCGGCGACGCCGACGCACACGGCCGCGCTACTCGAGCTCGACGGTGGCGTGACGGTGAATCTCGTCGCGAGCTTCGAGGCGCGCGGACTCTACGTATGCGACTTCGAGGTCCATGGCTCGGAAGGCGTGCTCGCGCTCCCGGACCCGAACGCGTTCGACGGGCCGGTGCGCATGCGCCGCCTCCGCGGGGAGTGGCAAGACGTTCCGTTCGCGTCACGCGGGGACCGCGACGCGCGAGGCATCGGTCTGCACGATCTCGTCGAAGCCATCGCGGCGGATCGACCACATCGCGCGTCGGCCGAGCTTGCGCATCACGTCGTCGACGTCGCCCGGACCATCCTCGCCGCCGCAGGCGAAGGCCGCACGATCGCGGTCACGACGACGACAGAACGTCCCGAGCCGATGCCGGTCGCAACACGGCCGACCCGCGCCTGAAGAAACCGCGCGCCTTCGTCCGCTCGTTCATGCCAACTCCGCGCACATGGCGAAGGCCATGACGCGGACCAGCGGCGAAACGCGGAAGGACACCGCCGGAGGGGGCCGGATGACACCAAGGGGGTTGCGGCCTCCCCCCGAGGCTCATTCCGGCCCCCTCCCGCGGTGCCCTGGCGCCCGGAAAGGGGACGGAACTCCGAAGTGACGGTGGCCGCAGCGCGAGTTCTCGCACCCCACACCTCGGAACACTTCTCACTTTGCCACCTGCATGGTGTTTTCACAAACGGGATCTCCCCCAACCGCCGCCGCCTGGCGTCTCGATTCGCAGAACGTCACCCGGCTCGAGCGATCGCGAGACCTTCGCGGGCAGCTCCTCGCCGTTCAGGAGATTCCGGCCGGCGAGCCCCGGATCTCCGCCCGCGGCTCCCTTCGGTGCGACGGCCCGACGTTCGCTGAGGATCGAGAGGCGGCATGGCTCGAGCACCTCCAGCTCGCGAACGACGCCGTCGCCGCCCCGGAAGCGGCCGCCCCCTCCCGAGCCGAGGCGCAGCGCATACGTCCTGACGCGGAGCGGGTACCCGAGCTCGAGCGCCTCGACCGGCGTATTCAGCGTGTTGGACATGGCGACGTGGATGCCCGACGGCCCCTCCGCGTGCGGGCACGCGCCCTGCCCGCCGCCCAGCGTCTCGTAATACGTGAATCGCTCGTTCCCGAGCGTGATGTTGTTCATCGTCCCCTGGCCCTGGGCGGGGAGCTCGATCGCCTGGCCGAGCGCCGCGAAGAGGACGTCGACGATCCGGCTCGATGTCTCGGTGTTCCCGGCGACGACTGCCGCCGGCGGTCGTGCGTTGACCAGGCAGCCTTCAGGCGCGTCGACCGTGACAGGAGCGAACGCGCCGCCCGACGCGGGCACGTCAGGATCGGTCACGCAGCGAACCACGTAGTAACAGGCCGAGCGCGTTACGGCGAGCGGACAGTTGAGGTTGCCCCGGTGCTGCGCCGAGGTGCCGGCGAAGTCGATGCCGATCTCGTCGCCGGCGATCGTGACGGTCGCATGGAGCTCGAGCTCGCCCTCGCTCGGCTCGAGTCGGTCAGTCGCCTCGAACGTTCCGTCGGGAAGCTCCGCGATCGCACTGCGGACGACGCGCTCCGAATAGTCGTAGAGCTCGTCCATCGCCGCTTCGACGCGCCCTCGGCCGCGTCGCGCGCAGAGCTCGTCGACGCGGCGCTCGGCCAGCCGGTTCGCTGCGACCTGCGCGTTGAGGTCGCCGCGACGCTCGTCCGGGCTGCGCACGTTCGCGAGGAAGAGCGCGACCACCTCCTCCGTGAGCCGCACGGGCGGGATGACGAACCCCTCCTGAACGAGCTCTCGCGACTCGGCCGGAAGGCTCGCGGGCTCCATGCCGCCGACGTCGGCGTGGTGGGCGCGCGTCACCGCCCAGCCGAGGGCGGTGCGCGAGACGAGCGTCACGTCGGGGAGATGCGTGCCGCCGGTGTAGGGATCGTTCACGGCCCAGAGCTCGCCGGGCCCCGGGTCGTGCGCCCGGACGGCGGCGACCGCTTCGGGCATCGCACCGAGGTGAACCGGGATGTGCTCGGCCTGGGCGATCATGCGGCCCCGGTCGTCGAACAGAGCCGTCGAGCAGTCGCGGCGCTCCTTGATGTTCGCCGAGAAGGCAGAGCGGACGAGCACGGCACCCATCTCCTCGGCGATCGCGCGCAGGGCGGCGCCCGTGACCTGCAGCTCGACGTTCATTCCCGCTCCAGTCGAAGCGTGCCGTGCGCATCGGTCTCGCCTGCCCAGCCGGCCGGGATCCAGCAGGTGGCGCCGTCGAGCTCGAGGAGTGCAGGGCCTCGCGCGGAGCGGCGCTCGCGCCGCACGAGGCGGAGCTCGGGGCCCGGCCGGACGTCGGCGCTCCGCACGGCAACCAGCTCGACCCGTCGGTCGCGGTCGGCAAAGCCGTAGCGCTCCTCGTGCGCTCGATGGAAAGCCTCGGCGAGGCCGGGCTGGAGCTCGACGCGAAGCTCGTGCGACTGTCCGGCATACCGCAGGTCGGCCTCACCCTCGGTCGGGAGCTCGCCGGCCTCGTCGACCGGCACGACGTAGGAACGGACGCGGTCGCGGCGCTCGTCCGTCGCCGCCAGGCCGAGCGCCGAAAGAACACCCGCCACCTCGGGGACGAGCACGGTGCGGACGCCGAGCTCGTCCGCCAGCTCGCACGCGTGCAGTGGGCCGGCGCCGCCGAAGGCGACGAGCGCGAACTCGCGCGGGTCGTGACCGCGCTCGACCGAGACGACGCGCAGCGCGCGCA